>Ga0182024_10020517_pt1 | contig 12072 bp, 11 predicted proteins | sample P32metaG_FD_120480 | JGI IMG/M metagenome (GOLD analysis project Ga0182024, IMG submission 120480) | Permafrost microbial communities from Stordalen Mire, Sweden - P3-2 metaG (Illumina Assembly) | ecosystem: Environmental > Terrestrial > Soil > Wetlands > Permafrost | place: Sweden: Stordalen... | reverse complement strand
CATCAACGCCGGCGCCGGCGGCACCGAGGCTTGCGATTGGGCCGAGATGCTCCTGCGCATGTATCAGCGCTGGTGCGAATCGCGCGGCTGGGAAGTCGAAGTGACCGACGCGCTCACCGGCGAAACGGCGGGCCTCAAGAGCGCGACTCTCCTCATCAAAGGCGAATACGCTTATGGCTTTTGCAAGGCCGAACGCGGCGTCCATCGCCTTGTGCGCATTTCGCCCTTTGACTCGAATAAACGCCGCCACACCAGTTTCGCGAGTGTGGATACGATTGCGGAAATTGAGGAAACGTCCTCGGACATCGTCATTCCGCCGGGTGACTTGCAAGTGGACACCTACCGGTCCGGCGGCAAAGGCGGGCAAAACGTCAACAAGGTTGAAACCGCCGTTCGCATCACGCATTTGCCGACGGGCATCGTCGCCGCGTCGCAAACGCAGCGCTCGCAACATCAGAATCGCGCCACCGCCATGCGCATGGTGATCTCGAAACTTTACGCTAAGCGCCTCGACGAGCAAAAAGCCGAGATGGAGCGTTTTTACGGCGAAAAAGGCGCCATCGGCTGGGGCTATCAAATACGCAGCTACGTTTTCCAGCCCTATCGCATGGTCAAGGACCTTCGCACCGGCGCCGAAACCAGCAACGTGCAGGCGGTGATGGATGGCGACCTCGACCCGTTCGTCAATGCCTGGTTGCGCGCCGGTTGCCCGACCAAACGCATGGCCGGCATTAAGGACGAGGACTAACGGAGTCGCGATGCACATACTTGACAAAATCGTCGCGCAAAAAAAACGCGAGATCGTTCCTCTGCCAAAATATGCGGGCGGCCTCGGGACGCGAAAAGACCGTCGCGATTTTCTTGCCGCATTGCAAAATCCCCGGCGCGGTTCCGTTGCGCTTATCGCGGAAGTCAAGAAAGCTTCTCCCTCAGCGGGCGTCATCTGCGCGGACTTCGATCCGGTTCGCATCGCTCGCGCCTACGAAGCAGCCGGCGCAACCTGCCTCTCCGTTTTGACCGACGAGCAATTCTTCCAAGGCTCGCTCGAATATCTAAAACAAATCCGCGCGGCGGTCGGTGTGCCGTTGCTGCGCAAAGATTTCATTATTGACGAGCGCCAGATTGTCGAGGCCATCGAATACGGCTCCGATGCCATTCTCCTGGTCGTGCGCATTCTCGATGACGCTCAACTCAAACGATTTCACGCGTTGGCGGCGGAGGCGGGTTTGGCGGCGCTGGTCGAAGTCCACAACGAAGCCGAGCTTGAGCGCGCCCTTGCCATCGGCGCTCGGCTCATCGGAGTCAACAATCGCGATTTGGATACCTTCGTGGTGGACCTTGCCACGACCGAGCGGTTGGCCGCGCGTGTTCCGAAGGACATCCTGGTGGTCGCCGAGAGTGGCATCCACAAGCGCGCAGATGTCGAACGACTCCAACGCGCTGGCGCCCGCGCCATTCTTGTCGGCGAATCGCTCATGAAAAATCCGTCGCAAATCGCGGCGCGCATCGACGCCCTGCTCTAGTATGAAAATCCTGTTCATTGGCGGCACCGGTTTTATTTCGACGTCTGTCAGCCGTCAGATCGTTGCCTTTGGTCACGAACTTTTCCTGCTGAATCGCGGCAAACGTGGAACGAATGCTCTGGGCAGCCAAAGCCTCATCGCCGACATCAGCCGGGCCGATGAAGTTCGCGCCGCGCTGGGCGGAATGAAATTTGACGTCATTGTGGATTGGATCGCCTATGCGCCCCAGGACATCGAGCGGGATCTGGCGCTCTTTCGCGGCCTTACCCGGCAATATGTTTTTATAAGTTCGGCATCCGTCTATCAAAAGCCCCCGGGGCGCTACATCATCACCGAATCCACGCCGCTCTGTAATCCTTACTGGGAATACTCGCGCAACAAAATTGCCTGCGAAGAACGCCTGATGCGCGCGCATCGCGAGGAAAATTTTCCCGTCACAATCATCCGGCCCTCCTTGACCTACGACCCGCAACTCCCCATCGCCATCGGCGGCTGGGGTTGTTACACGCTTTGCGACCGCCTCAAGCGCGGCCAGCCAATCATCGTTCACGGCGACGGCTCATCGCTCTGGGTAGTCACCCATGCCGAAGATTTTGGACGCGGTTTGATCGGCTTATTCGGCAATCCGGCGTCCGTTGGGCACGCTTTTCAAATCACCTCCGACGAAGTTCTCAACTGGAACCAAATCTACGGCGCCATCGCCGATGCACTCGGCGTTGAACCGGTCATAGAACACATCCCGACTGATTTCATCATTAAAGTCGTTCCTCAACATACCGGCGGCCTTCTCGGCGACAAAACCTGGAGCACCGTCTTTGACAACACCAAAATCAAAACCTGGGTCCCCGGGTTTCAGGCCGCTATCCCCTTTCGCGAAGGCATCCGCCGCACCATCGCCCAATTCGACGCCGACGAACGTCGCCGCCGCGTCGATCCCGCCGTCAATCAAGACATGGACACCATCCTCGCCGCGTGGCGTGCCGTTTAATCTCTCCTCGACACGGCGTTTGCTACTTTTCCTCCGGCCAGATGTAATGGAAGACGACGCTTGTGATTGTAATGCCAAGCACGATACCAACCAGCCGGTCGCGAATGGTGTCCAGATCCGTGCCGGGACCGAACCCTTGGAACAGGCACATATAAAAGGCGAAGGCGATTTGCAAACCGGCGTACGCGATGTGTTCGCTGCCCGCCGCCACCCAGCCTGCCAGGGCCGAAACCGCCGCCGTCAGCAACACGAGCGAAACAATGCTATCCATATGCGGCACAACATAGAGAATGGAGAGGAACCCCAGCAGCCCGCCGGTCGCGCAGCCGATTAGACGCAGCCAGCCTTTGCGCAACGTCGCCCCAGTCGTCTCCAGCGCGATGAAGCAGCAGGTGATGAAGGCCGTGTGAATGCCAGACCAATCGAGTCCCGTGTAAATAATATAGCAAGCCATCGCCGCCAGCGACACCTTGAGCGCGAAGCGCGCGTGGGCCGGATTAGTCAAGGCGTCTCTCACGAAGACCGGCTTTTTTGCCTTTGCCTGTACCTCATGCGGGCGCGTCGAAGCAGGCGTCGCGACGTAGTTGACAACCACGCTCAGGGCGATTGGGTAAACAATCGCGACCCAAAGCCACAGCATGCTTCGCACCAGGCTCTCGGTGTCCGGGAGCATGTCAGCCGCGCTTTGCGTTACCGCCACCACAAAGCCAAGGGCGAACCCAAGGGGGCCTATAAAGAAAACGCGGGACAAATACATCCCTATAAAAATGACAAGCGCCATCGTCGGAACACGCAGCGCCGGCTCGTCGAACGTGAACCGGTAGAGAAAAAGGCTGCCGGCAATTCCGAGTGTGACGCCAATCATTAACAAGAAACCTGTCAAGAACGTCAGCGTTCGATCCTTCTTCATCACGAACAAAACCATGTAGCATGAAAGCGCCGCTTCGGGAACCTGCAACGCCATCGCGACCACCACAACCAGCGACACGGTAACCACCAGCCGAAGGGTCATGGCGCGGCGGCCGGGAACGGGCGCCAGCTCGCGGCGCAACCATTCCAGCCAGCCCGGTTCGCCAGCCGCAGACATTGTTCCGGGGACACTCGTCATGCCTCAGCGCCTCCCTCGAATCGTCGCCACCGCGGACGCCCCCATCCGGAATAATTCCGGGTCGGGATTTTCGATTTCGATGCGGACCGGAAATCGTTGCGCGATATGCACCCAATTCAATTCCCGTCGAATCAACGGAATGTGACCCGGCAGCGAAAATTCGTCTTCCGGCTCAACCGCCCAACCGATGCCTTGCACTTTGCCTTGAAAATGCCGGTCTGGAGCCGCCAGCAGATAGACGTCCGCCACGTCGCCCGGCGCAAGATGCTGAATCTCGCCCTCGCGAAAATTTGCCATGACATACCAACGCCGCGTGTCCAGCAGGGAAAAGACCGGGATTCCCGCGCTGGCGTAGGCGCCGGCGGAAATATTGAGGTCGACCACACGGCCGGACCATGGCGCCGCGACCTTGCAATACGAAAGCTCCAGAACGGCGAGGTCCACCGCCGCCACCGCGCCGGGTCTTTGCGCTGTGACCGTGGCCAGCGTGCTTATCGTCGCTTGCGCCTGGTTAAGCTGCTCTGCCTGCGCGTCCAGCGCGGCGGAGGCAATCTGAGTCGCCGTCTCCGCCCGGTCCACATCATCGGCCTTCGCGAACCCCAGCGGCAGCAGCGGCTGCAACCGGTTGAGCGTGTCGGTGGCTTGCTTGAGTTCCGCTTTCGCCCGCTCCACCCCGGCCTGCGCGGCCTTGACCTGATACTTCAACTTGACATCGTCCGCGCGCGCCAGCTCAATTTGCTGGTCCAGCGCCGCCAGTGCGGCCCGGGCCTTGTCCACGGCCAACTGGAAATCCGCCGGATCAATCTCGAATAGAATGTCCCCTTCCTTGACCTCCTGATTGTCCTCCACGTTTAACTTGACAATCTGCCCGCGCACGCGAGGAGCGATGCCGACCAGATTTGCCCGCGCCGTGGCATCGTCCGTCCGGGGATGCCATTCCATGACACGCCAGACTCGCAGGGCAAGAACGATTGCCCCAAGCACAATCGCCACGGCCAGAATCTGCGCCGTGATTTTCCGCCAGCCGGCATGGGTCGCGGGAGTTGGGGCAGCGGGTTCGCTCATAATTCTTCAGTTTTGATAAAAGGCCAGCCACGCCCCCAACGTGAAAAGAAGCGTCAGACAGGGATAAATCAGGGTTTTCGGGCGCAAGTGTTCGTGCAAACCAAAGCCAATAAATAAGAGACGCATCACCAGCGTCGCCGCGAGACCTGCCACAATACAAGACATCCAGGCCGGAAAATACGACCCGAGCACATCCACCGTCGGCGCGGTGCGCATCAACGCTATGAAAGGGAGCGATGCGGTCATGGGTTTGTCTTTCCGGAAGGGTTTCGCGCCGCCGGCTTGTCCAGCTCGCCGACGCTGAACGCCAGGGCCGCCTCGCCCGTGAAAATCGCCGCGCGTGTGTCCACACCCACGCTGCGTGCAGCGGCGACGTCGCGCTCCGCATTCACCGCATCGACATACGTGCCGAGTCCGTGTTTATACGCGTCCAACGATGCGGCATAGGCGCTTTCCGCCGCCGCGACCAATTTGGCGGCAGACTCCCGCTTGCGCAATGCGGTCTGCAAATCCGTGTACGATTTCCACACCTGGCGCACGGCCGAGTCTCGCGCTTCAGCCAGTTCGTTTTCCGCCGCGCGCAATTCCGCTTCGGCGGCGAGCTTCTTGTTCTCACGCAGATATCCATCAAAGATCGGCCATTCGAGCGCCAGACCGACGCCATAGACCGGTTCATCACCGCCGAAATAAGGGGAATTTTTTATGCTCACATCCAACCCCGCCCAGCCGCCGTGCGCATCGAGCGCTATTTTTGGATAGTAGGCTGATTGTGCCTGGCGCACTTCAGCTTGGCGGGCGCGCAGTTCGGCCAGTTTCAGGAACAAATCAGGGCGTTGCGAGAGCGCCCGATCAATCAGCGAGTCAAGAGACTCCGCCAAATCCTTTGGCTCCTCGCCAATCTCTGCGATTCGCAATTCCGTTGTCGGCAAAAGGCCGAGGCTTTCCACCAAGGCAACCTGGGCGTCGCTCAGGGCTCCGCGCGCCGCTTCCAACTCGAACGCCGCCTCCGCGGCTTGCTGATCGGCTTGCAGTGCTTCCGGCTTGGTGCCCAATCCGTGCGCAAACCGGGCCTCGGCCGCTTCTCCGACGGTCTTTGCCGCCGCCAGCGCTCGCTCGGTCACGCCCACCTTCTCCCGCGCGGTGTTGAGTTCGTAAAAACGGCGTGTCACATCAAACACCACTTGCTGATGCACCGCGTTGAATCCGACGTTTGCCATCATCAAACGTTCTTTCGTTGCCGTGGTCACTGCCTTCCGCTCCCCAAAATCAAACAGCAACCACTTCACACTCAGCGCCGCCCGTTCCGCCACCACCCCGGTTGACAGCGTGTTGCCGCCGGTGATCGACACGTCCGTCCCCGGCCCCAGGCTCAGACTCGGAAACGGGATGAACGCGTGCTCATACCCAGCTCCGGCCGACGCGGCGAGATAGGGATAGTAGGCGCTCTGGGCCAGGCCGACCGCCGCCGCCGCCGCCCGGGCATGTTCCCAGGCGATCCGCGTGTTTGGATTGCTCCGCTCGGCGATGTCAATCAAATCGGGCAGCCCGTAAACTTTCTCCGGATCGATTTTGACCGGCACGCCATCTTCAGCGAACTTTCGGGACGCCAAATCCGTTTGATAATCGTTAAGGCCACGCGGCGACCACGGCTGACTGGGCGAGGGTGGCGCATTCTGTCCACGCGCCATGGCGCCGATCACCAAGGCCAGCACGAGGGTTGTTTTTGGGCGACATCGGATCACTTTTTCGTCGGACCTAGTAGAGCGCAATCCCTCATCCTTAGGGAAGCTCAAAAAACAAGATCTGGTCGCCCTTCGTCAATAGCCACCTGCGGCGCCCTCTCTCAATTCGATGCCGACGAACGCCTCCGCCGCATCGACCCTGCCGTCAACCAGGACATGGACACCATCCTCGCCGCGTGGAAGGCGCGCTGAAATCTTTTCGGCCTACGAGGTCAAATTGTGGGGACCAAAAGATATGGGCAAGAGGTCTGACAACGATGTATCTATCGTCGCCGAGCTGTCGCAGACGCAGAATATGCGGGCATTTTCTCCGAATTCGTTGATCACTTGACGACAGGCGCCGCAAGGCGCCGTTGGCGTTTCGGTGGGAGTGTAGAGGACGAGGACGGCGAGGCGTTTCATCCCGTTGCAACAGGCATGAAAGATGGCGTTGCGCTCGGCGCAGATGGTCAAGCCGTAGGACGCATTCTCGACATTGCAGCCGGTGAAGATTTCGCCTGACGCGCTCAATACCGCCGCTCCGACAGGAAACTTGCTGTAGGGACAATAAGCCTTCGAGCAAGCCTCTTTGGCCAGCGCAATCATGCGGTTAATACACGTGTCGTCGATCACGTCTTTTTGACTGACTAACAGAAGAGCGGCGGGAACGCAACGGTCGTCCTAGTGCTTTCGCTTACCACGCGTTCCTCAATTGTTTTCATTTACGAATCAGGGGCTTTCGCGGGTCGCGCCCATGCCTGCCACAAAAAATACGCGTTAGGTTGGGGTGAACACGGATAGGAATCGTTCCGGCGGCATTGTCGGCGGTCAGGACATCCTGTCCAAACGCAACAATAAACAAAAGCAAACTTATGACGATAACTCAACAAAATCCAAAATGGTGGACGAACGAACATGAATCTTCCTGGGATCGTGTCAAAGCCGCTGTCAAGCGAGACTGGGACCAGACCAAACACGACGTGGGCGCGAAGCAGCCCGACACCAATCAGAACGTCAAAGACACCGTAAAACAGGCCGCGGGCAAAGAGGCAATTCCACCGCGCGGCCAGCCGGTTTATGACGATGTTGAGCCGGCGTATCGATTTGGCTATGGGGCGCGCTCCTATTACGGCAGGAGATACTCCAAGTGGGACACCAATCTGGAAAACGAGTTGCGGCGTGATTGGTCTGACACTTATCCCGACGACGACTGGGACAGTCAGGCCCGCTATATCCGTTCGGGCTGGGATTACAAAGAATAACGCCTCATCGCGCAGGGCCGCGTTCGTGGAACGCGGCCTTTTTTGTTTTTCGGCATCGCGCGCAATTGCTGACACAAAGATGCGGCGCCTCCACCGTTGACACGCGTTGGGCTTTTGTTGAAGGTTCAGCGGTTAACATGAACTCTCAACAATCCGTTCCCCGGATCCGTTCGCATATTTTCGTCTGTTTCGCGGGCAGAAAAACCCCTCCCGGCCAGCAATCCCTATGCCATCTCTCGGACGGGATATGAAAAATAAAGTTGTATAAGTGGAATACAGTCCATAACGGGGTAACACCCTCCGCCTCTTTTCTGTCACCATCCGACCATGAGCCATGCTCGACGTATAAACCGCCGCCGCCGAACTCCTTCGGTTTTGCTGGAATCAGTGAAATCCATTCCATCCGTGGTTAAATTTGGCCCCCCGTCCTCTTTGTCGACTTCGTGTGCTTTTGCTCAAACTCAGACCCCTCCCAGGCTCCAACCCAATCCAAGTCAATCCAACCATTTTCGACCGCCCGCAGCCATCCCCGCACAGAACCGGCGCTTTGCGTGCCCGCGTCCTTGCGTTGAACCCATTTCCATTTCGACCCAATCCAAGTCAATCCAACCAAACCCTATAAAACGACTCGTTTCCACGACCTCCGGTTCAAATCCATTTCGCCCTTTAAAAAACCCATTTTCTACCCCCATTTACCCCTGTTTCCATCAAGGTTCACCTATAGCGTTTCAAGGTAAATCAAGGTTTATCAAGGCAAATCAAGCCTATTTTCCCGCGCGCCTTCCTCACCCGTCACTCCGTCCCCCGTCCCGCTGTCACTCGTCAGCCATGTGCGCTGACTGTGCCCAGAGTCGCGTTCCGCGTGCGCCGAGTCGTGATAAATGTGCGTTTACGTGCGGTAATGTGCGGCAATGTGCGGTAATGTGCGCCAATTTCTCGCGCGAGGCCTTCTCTTCTAAAAATGCGTCGCCTCCACCGTTGACACGCGTTGGGCTTTTGTTGAAGGTTCAGCGCGCAACATGAAATTAAGTCCTCAACATTCGCTGGCCGGCGTTTTGGAGCCGGTCTTTGCCATTCGCACGGAAGATGATCTCGGTATTGGCGACACCGATGGCCTTCGGCAAATGGTCGATTGGTGCCATCGGCACGGATTGAATGTGCTGCAAACATTGCCCATCAACGAAACGAGCGACGACAACAGCCCCTACAACGCGATCAGTTCGCTGGCGATTGAACCAACGACCATCGCAATTTCCCCCAAATTCCTCCCAGACCTGACGCCCGCCAAATTCAAGGCTTTGGCTCCGGCAAAGGTTCTGGCCGCATTGCGCGCCGGACGCGTCCAATATGCGCCGGTCAAGGCGCTGAAGCGCACGTTGCTCGAAGCGGCCTTTGCCAATTTTTTGCAGTGCCATTTCAATGCCGAAACCGAGCGCGCCGGCGCCTTTCAACGGTTCCTCACGGAAAACGCCGATTGGCTGGCGGACTACGCGTTGTTTCGCGCGCTGATGGAAGAGAACGGCGGATTGCCGACATGGGACCGCTGGCCGGTCGAACAACAATCGCCGCGCACGGCGCGGACATGGCTGTTGTCGCTGCCGGAAAAACGGCGCGACGCGCTGATGCGCAAACAACTTTTCTTTACCTACGTGCAATGGCTGGCGTTCGGTCAGTGGCAAGACCTGAAAACCTACGCGAACGCTAAACATGTCCTATTGATGGGCGACATTCCGTTCGGCGTGGGCCGTTATAGCGCCGACGTTTGGGCCAACCGCCTGATTTTCGATCTCGATTGGAGCGGCGGCGCCCCGCCGGAAAAAGTGTTCAAAGTCGATCCCTTCACCGAAAAATGGGGCCAGAATTGGGGCATCCCAATTTATCGCTGGGACGAATTGCGCCGACGCGACTTTGATTGGTGGCGAACGCGTGTCAATAATATCCGTAAAGTGTTTCATCTTTACAGAATCGATCATGCCCTTGGTTTCTTTCGCATTTATTCGTTCCCGTGGACGCCGGACCGCAACGCGGAATTTCTCCCGTTGACCGAGGACCAGGCCGTCGCCAAAACCGGCGGACGTTTGCCGGGGTTCAAGCAATTTCCCGACGACACGCCGGAGCACAAGTCGGCCAACCAGCAGCAAGGCGAGGAAGTGTTGCGCATTTTGCAGGAAACTTCCGGTGAGACGACGATTGTCGCGGAAGACCTTGGAATGGTCCCGGAGTACGTGCCCAAAAGCCTCGAAAAACTGGGCATGCCGGGCTTTCGCATTCCGTCCCTTTTTCGCAATCCCGATGGAAGCTATGCCGACCCGGCGAGGTATCCGCGGCTCTCGCTGGCGCAGCCCGCCACCCACGATCACCCACCCATTGCGGCGGTCTGGGCGGAAGCCTGGGAGAACGTCAATTCTGGCAAAAATGTCGATGAAAACTGGCTCGAGTTGCGGCGCTTCATGCACTTCGCGGGCATGGCCGGAGAACCGCCGCGCGAATTCACAGACTCATTGCATGAGGCTTTTTTGCGCGCGCTCGTCCAATCTAATTCCTGGCTCGCGGTCGTGATGATCAGCGACGTCTTCGGGCAAACCTACCGTTTCAACACGCCTGGCTCATTCAGTCCCGACAACTGGTCGGTGCGTCTTCCTCAAACCGTCTCCCAATTGGATCAAGACCCGGCCTTGCTCGCCAAAACTGAAATATTTTCACGGCTTGCCCACGCCGCCGGGCGGCTGTGGCCGTCAAGTTGACGCGTTTGGTTTCCGGCTGCAGGCGGTCAATCTCTTTTTGACTTCGGCGAGAATTAATTCGCTTGACTCCTTCGGCGTCATCTTGGAGGTGTTAATGATTTTGGCGCCGAGGGCGATCATCAGTGGCGCCGCGGCCCGCTGGCTGTCGCGCTGATCGCGCGCCGCCAGGTTCTCCCGCACGCCTTCCGCCTCGCGCCGTTTGCTCCGTTCATCCAGGGTCGCGTCCAGATAAAATTTAAAATCCGTCTCCGGAAAAATGTGCGTGCCGATGTCGCGCCCCTCCATCACCAGGTTTCCGAATTGCGCGCACTCCCGCTGTTTATCCTTCATCCACTTACGGACCAATGGAACGGCGGCTACCTGCGGCACGGCTTCGCTCACCTCGGCGGTGCGAATTTCCTTTTCCGGATAATAGCCGTCCACGAGCAAGCAAACCGCCTGATCGACGCACGCCAGCGACGTTTTCCATTTGCGGCAAAGGATGGTGACGGCCTTGGCGTGGTGCGGATCCGTTCTTTTTTGCAAGCAATACCAGGCCAGCGTCCGATACATCGCGCCGGTGTCCACATAGACGTAATCAAGCGCGCGCGCCACCAGCCGGGCATTGGTGCTTTTGCCGCTGGCGCTGGTTCCGTCGATCGCGATGACAATGCTTTGTGGCTTCAATCTTCCTTATCCTGCAAACAATTGCTCGCTGCTCAGCGCTTTTCCCGTTGCGGGATCAAGAATGACGGCTCCCAATCCGGCTGGGGCTGGCGCGGCCAGCTTTTGAAAGAAGTTTGGAAAGGTTTTTTTCACGCAGGCGGGATTCTTGATTTTTATCCCTTCCACTTTCAATCCCATAATCGCAAAACACATCGCCATGCGATGGTCGTTGTAGGTCTCGATTTTGGCGCCATGCAGCTTTTCGGTCGATGGGTACACAGTCAATGACTGTCCACGCTCGAGGACTTTAGCGCCGCACTTCGTCAACTCCGTGCGCAGAGCCGCCACGCGCTCGCATTCCTGCACTCGCAAACGCCCCAACTCCGTGAACATGGTGGCGCGCTCCGCAAACGGCGCCAGTACAATCGCCGTCATAATGCTGTCGCCCAAATCGCTCGCCCGGGAAATTTTCGGTGGCAGAGGCAAAAACTTCGGAAAAACGGCGTCAATTTGCCAGCTCGATTTGGGAAAGGCCGCCACTTCAATCCTCGTTCCCGGTTGCCGTCCAAATAGCCAGTCCGCCGCCAGAAAATAACTTGCGCTGGAAGCGTCCGCCTCGATCTGAAATTTACCGCCTTCGCGCGGAAATGTGGCAATCAACTGCCGGGTCATCGCGACGTATGCGGCGTCTTCCAGCGCCTCGCCTGTCAATTTCACCGTCCAGTCACCCGCCGCCGCGCACAGCAAAAGGGCCGAAGCAAACTGCGAGCTTTCATCAATGCTGATTTTGCAGCGCGCCGCCCGCGGGCCTGTTCCATGGATCACGGCTGGCAAATGATCCCGGTCAGCCTCGATGCGATACCCCAATTCGCGCAAGGCATGGAGAAGGGCGCCTTGCGGACGTTCATGCATGCGTTTGACACCGCGCAACCGATAAACGCCCTGGCCCAGGCAGACCAGAGCCGCGAGAAATCGTGCTGCCGTCCCGGCATTGCCCACGAACAATTCCAGCGGCT
>Ga0182024_10020516_pt1 | contig 12072 bp, 9 predicted proteins | sample P32metaG_FD_120480 | JGI IMG/M metagenome (GOLD analysis project Ga0182024, IMG submission 120480) | Permafrost microbial communities from Stordalen Mire, Sweden - P3-2 metaG (Illumina Assembly) | ecosystem: Environmental > Terrestrial > Soil > Wetlands > Permafrost | place: Sweden: Stordalen... | reverse complement strand
GATCTTCTTGTACATGAGCGGCTGCGTGTACGCCGGCTCGTCGGCTTCGTTGTGGCCGAACCGCCGGTAGCCGATCAGGTGCACCATGACGTCGCGGCGATACGCGCGGCGGTAGTCGTACGCAAACATGACCGCAGCCAGGCACGCCTCGACATCGTCGGCATTGACGTGAACGATGGGGATGTCGAAACCCTTGGCAAGGTCTGATGCGTAGCGGGTCGACCGCCCCTCCAGCGGGTCTGTGGTGAAGCCGACCTGGTTGTCGGCGATGAAATGCACCGTCCCACCGGTTGTGTAGCCGGGAAGCGCTTGCAGGTTGAGCACCTCCTGAACGATTCCCTGTCCGGCAAATGCGGCATCCCCATGGATCAGCACCGGGAGCGCCGCCATCGGATCGAGGTGCAGCGTGGTCGCACGACGCTGAGTCTGGGCCGCCCGGCACCATCCCTCGACCACGGGATCGATCGCCTCCAGGTGGCTGGGATTTGGCAGGAGTCGGACGAGGATCACCTTGCCGTTCTCGGTGTGATAGGTACCGGTCGCGCCGACGTGGTACTTCACATCCCCGGTCGAATCGAATCGGGAGATCTGTCGCCTCGCCGACGCGAGCTCGAAGGCGTTGAGGGTCGACTCGTACGAGCGGTTGGCGACGTGCGCCACCACCGCGAGCCGGCCGCGGTGTGACATGCCCAGCACCGCTTCACCGATGCCGTCGTCCGCGACCATGGTCATCAGCGTCTCGAGCATCGGCACCAGTGCGTCGAGCCCTTCGATGGAGAAGGTCTTCTGTCCGAGGAACGCGGCGCGCTGGTAGCGCTCCATCGCATCGACCTTGGTGAGGCGCTCGAGCAGGCGGAGCCGGTCCTCAACGGTGAGGGCGAGCCGGTACTTGCCTGCCTCGATGTGCTCGCGCAACCACACGCGCTGCTCATGGCTCGAGATGTGCTCGATCTCGAACGCGATCGTGCTGCAGTACACGCGCCGCAGATTCGGCAGCACCTCGGCGAGGTTGTGACCCGGGACATAGACGCGCAGCAGGTCCGCCGGAATCTGCTCCATCAACTCCTCGGTCAAGCCGTACGTCGCCGGGTCCATCGCGGGGTCACCGATCGGCGGCGAGCCCAGCGGATCCAGGTGCGCGCCGAGGTGGCCATGGGTGCGGTGTGCCTTGATGAGCGATGTCGCCGCCTGCATCGTGCCGAGCAGGACGCGATCCGGTGCTCCCTGGGCGACCGGCGGCGGTGCCGGCGCAGGCGAGGAGGACGCTGTGATGCGAGCGGGCGTTCGCTCAAGGGGCATGATCAGGCCAAGGCTGGCGAAAACACGGTCGTAGAACCCGTCCGCTCCGTCGAGCAGCGATTCGATGCGTCTGAGGAACTCTCCGGACTCGGCCCCCTGGATGACCCGGTGGTCGTAGGTGCTGGTCATGGTCATGACTTTGCCGACGCCCAGGTCGCGGATGGTGGCTTCAGGAACGCCGCTCCACTCCGCCGGAAAGCCGATGGCGCCGACCGCGACGATGGTGCCCTGACCGGGCATCAGCCGGGGGACGGACGCGACGGTGCCGATGCCACCCGGATTGGTGAGCGTCAGTGTCGCGCCCTGCAGCTCATCTGCGGAGAGTGCGTTGGTGCGCGCGCGTTCGATGAGCCGCTCGTACTCGTCCCGGAATTCGGTGAAGGGCAGGTCCGCGGCGCTGCGAATCACTGGAACGACGAGCGAACGCGTCCCGTCCTTGCGGACGCTGTCCACGGCCAGCCCAAGGTGGGCGGGTCCGGGAACACGAGCCGGCTTGCCATCTTCGGTGCGTGCGAAATGCGTCGTCATCGCCGGGCTCGCCGCGGCCGCCTGTCCGATCGCGTACCCGATGAGATGGGTGAAGGACACCTTGCCCGCGTTGCCACCCGCGGCGAGCGCGCTGTTCAGCTGGCGCCGGCGGCTGTCGAGGATGTCCACGCCGACGGTGCGGAACGAGGTTGCCGTGGGGATGTCCCGGCTTCGCTCCATGTAGTCGACCAGCGCTGCCGCCGGCCCCTTGATCGGCTCGGCGTGCTCGCCCGCGGCGACTCGGATGGTCGTGTCGTGTCTGGGGGCGGGGCCGGTCTTGGTTGCGAGCACGTCGCCCTTGGTCACGATGCCGCCCGGACCCGAACCGTGTACCGAGTGCAGGTCGATGCCGTTTTTCGCGGCGGCGCGCCGCGCCAGGGGCGAGGCGTCGACGTCCGAACCGTTGGCATGGAGTGACGGCGCACTGGGTGCAGTCACGGGTGGCGGAACCGTCGCCGGTTCCGGGACCGCATCCGGCGCTGCAGGTGCGCCGCCGTCGACGGCGGCTTCGGTTCCGGCCGGCTCGGAAGCTGCGGGCGGAGGTGAGGTCGCGTCGGCGTCGGCTTCCCTGGTCGCCGGCTCAGGCGCTGGTCTCTCTACGGGAGCGGCAGCAGGTCCAGGGGCAATCACGGCAAGGGTCGCGCCGACCGCGACGGTCTCGCCCTCGGCGGCGACGATCTCGGTGAGCCGTCCGGTTGCGGGTGCCGGTACCTCGACGTCGACCTTGTCAGTGGTCACCTCAACCAGCGGCTCGCCCTCGTCGACGGTGTCCCCGACGGCCTTGAGCCAGCGGGAGACAATCCCCTCGGACACGGACTCACCCATCGCCGGGAGGATCAGCGAAATAGGGTCAGCCACTCTTGAATCGTCTCACCTTCGCTCTTCAGCAGTGCGGACCTCCGCGGATCGCCGGTGACCCCGCCGGAGCTGGGTCGGGCGATCAGACGAGCCAGCTTCCTGATCGATGCCTAGCCGGCGTGTCGTTTCCGACCGTCGCCGGAGATGCGGTGCCGGACTGCGCGGAGCCACTGGCGGGTGACCGGGACGAACTCCTCGTCGATGAGAGCGCAGGCGATGACCACCACAGCGGCGCATGCGAGGCCGATCAGTCCGCTCTGCCATGCCGGGAAGATCGGCTTTGTGTTGCACGAGCCGGTACAGGAGACCGTGGCCTGCGCTGTCGCCAGCCCGAGGAGGATGCCGACGATCGCTGCGACGGCGTAGAGCAGGACGGTCCTGGCTGCGTTCACGCGATGAATATAGGGCTGCCGTATGCGAGAGGCAGTCGCGCGATGCCGCGGCTCGCCACCGTGGCGCGGGTGTCGGCGCTGTCCGGCATATACACAGATCTGTATAATGCCGGAGCCGGGATCAGCCGGCGCGGCCGGTGGGGCGACCGACACAGCCGGATCAATGGAGGTCGCCCATGCTTGGTATTCACCGTCTCCGCGCGGTCGTCGGGGTGGTTGCGGTCGCCGGGGTGGCGGTCTTCGCCGTTCATGCGGCGGCGCAACAGGCGCCGGCGCCGGGTCGATACATCAGCTGGGCACCGCCGGCGGTTGCGACCGCAACGCCGGGAGCCGGGCCCGCCCTGCCACTCGCCAGTGCCTCGCCGGTCGCCAATGCGGGGCCGCTCGGGGGTCTCACGGCGCCGCTCTCAGGGCTCTTCAAGCAGTTGAACGACAACACCGCCGCCACCGCGAAGGGTCAATTCTCCTTGCTGCAGGAGCTCGAAAGCGCCCTGGCGTCCCACATTCAGCAGTTCTTGAAATGGGTCACCGGCGGCCGATGAACGCCGGGCGGTCAGAATCGAGAGGTGCCACCTCCTCTCGTGCCGGGCGAAAAACGCCGAGCCGACCTCCGCAACGTCGCGATCATCGCGCACGTCGACCACGGCAAGACCACCCTCGTGGATGCGCTGCTGAAGCAATCACGCGTCTTCGCGGCCCACGAGCAGGTTGGCGAATTGATCATGGATTCCAACGACCTCGAGCGGGAGAAGGGGATCACGATCCTCGCCAAGACCACGTCGGTTCGCTACAACGGCGTCAAGCTCAACATCATCGACACTCCTGGGCACGCAGATTTCGGGGGCGAGGTCGAGCGAGTTCTCGGGATGGCGGACGGGTGCCTGTTGCTCGTCGACGCCGCCGAGGGCCCGATGCCGCAGACGCGGGTCGTGCTCCGTCAGGCTATGGCCCTTAGCCTGCAGCCGATCATCGTCGTCAACAAGATCGACCGCACCAACGCCCAGCCCGCCGAGACCGTCGAAGCAACCCACGACCTGCTCCTCGAGCTCGCCAAAGAGTCCTGGCAGCTGGATGCGCCGGTTCTCTACACCAACGCGCGCGAGGGCACGGCGACTGCCGATCTGACCCATCCGGGGATAACGCTTGAACCACTCCTCGACGCGATCCTCCTGAACGTTCCTCCACCGCTGGCGGACCCGGACGGCCCATTGCAGATGCTGGTGAGCAACCTCGATCACGACAACTGGAGCGGCCGGCTGGCGTTGGGGCGGATTCAGCGAGGCACTGTCCACCAGGGTCAGAGCGTGGTGTGCTGCACCGCGTCGGGCGCCGGGAAGATCGAGCGAATCGCGACAGTCCTCATCGTCGAGGCGCTGCAACGGCTCCCAGTCGAATCCGCGACCGCCGGCGAGATCGTCTATCTATCGGGGCTCGCGGCGGTCGCCATCGGCGACACCATCGCCGACGCCGAGCACCCCGAGGCGCTGCCGCGCCTGGAGATCGGCGAACCGACGCTGCGCATGCAGTTCTCGGTCAACCAGTCGCCACTCGCTGGACGCGAGGCAACCGTCAGCAGCACGTCACGACAGCTGCGGGCGCGTCTCGAACGTGAGCTGCTCACCAACGTCGCGTTGCGTGTCGAGGACGGGCCGACCGCCGACATCTTCGACGTGAGCGGACGCGGCGAGCTGCATCTCGCGATCCTCATCGAGACCATGCGCCGTGAGGGCTACGAGTTCGAGGTCTCACGTCCCGCGGTCATCACGAAGGAGATCGACGGCGAGCGCGTGGAACCCGTCGAGGATTGCGTCGTCGATTGCTCCGCGGACGTTGTCGGCGCCATCACCGACGCACTCGGCACTCGCGGGGCAAAGATGACCGCGATGCGTACCGACGCCGGTGGCGGGGTGCGCCTGACGTACCACGCGCCAACGCGGGCGCTCATCGGGTTGCGGAGCCAGATCCTCACCCTCACACGCGGCACCGGCGTCATGGCGACCAGGTTGCTCGGATGGGAACGGATGTGGGCGCTGCCGACGACCACGCGGGGCGGTGTGCTCACGGCAAGCCAACCGGGGGTCGCCGTCGCGTACGGGCTCGTGACCCTCCAGGAGCGGGGTCAGCCGCTGATCGCGCCGGGGACGCCCGTCTATGAGGGCATGATCGTCGGGCTCAACCGCCGGCCGGGTGATATCCACCGCAACGTGACCAAGCAAAAGCAGAAGACCAACATCCGGTCGTCCACCGAGGACATGACGATCCGCCTGGTCCCGCCGCGGAAGATGTCGCTCGAGGAGTGCCTCGACTTCATCATCGACGACGAGCTCGTCGAGGTCACCCCCGTGGGCATCCGGATGCGCAAACGAGTGCTCAACGCGGACGAGCGCAACAAGCTCCGCAAGCGCTCGATGGCCGCCGAAGTCAGTTAGCCTCGGCGGTGCCGATCGGGGTTGGTCAGCGCTCGGCGGGTGACTGCGCTGCGGTCTGGGCAGCTGCCTTCTTCGCTGCCTTGGCGATGGCAGCGGCCTTGGGCTTCTTGCCCTGACGCTTCGGGGCTCCGCGGGACTTCTCTCCGGCCACGGCCTTCTCCTCAACGATGTTGGTCAGGTGGTGTTGAGATTAGTACAAGCATTGATGAGTCGGGGAGCGGCGCCGCCGGTGCCCGTCCTACTGATCGACCCCGCGGTTTCGTGAGTCAGGAGAACAGCGAGCTGTAGCCGTTGATGGCCGGCTGCCCACCGAGATGCGCATAGAGGACCCGGGACCAGGGCTCGATCTCCTTGTTGCTGATCATGTCGATCATCCCCGCAAGCGATTTGCCCTCATACACGGGGTCGGTGATCATTCCCTCCAGCCGCGCACCGAGCTTGATGGCTTCGATAGTCCGCTGGTCCGCAATGCCATACGTTCCAGCGTGGTAGCGGCCATCGAGGACGATCTCGTCGGTGCGCAGGTCACGACCGATCTCGATCAGCGAGGCCGTCTGTCGAGCGATCCGCGTCACCTGGTCGAGGGTTTCGTCGGGTTTCGCCGAGGCGTCGATCCCGATGACCCGGCGCGGTCGGTTCTGGGCTGCGAAGCCGGCGATCATCCCCGCCTGCGTGCTCCCTGTGACCGAGCACACGATGACCGTGTCGAAGAAGATACCGAGCGCTCGCTCCTGCTCCTCGACTTCCTGCGCCCACCGGGCAAACCCCAGGCCGCCCAGCGGGTGATCGGACGCGCCGGCGGGAATCGGATACGGGGTGCCACCCGCAGCGCTCACGTCCGCGAGTGCCTGCTCCCAGCTCGCCTTGAAACCGATACCGAATCCCTCTTCAACCATCCTGATGTCCGCGCCGAGGATGCGGGAGAGCAGAATATTGCCAACCTTGTCATAGACAGGATCGGGCCAGTCCACCCAGCTCTCCTGGACGAGGACACAGCGCATGCCCATTCGTGCGGCGACCGCCGCGACCTGGCGGGTGTGGTTGGACTGGACACCACCGATGGAGACCAACGTGTCGCAGCCCTGCGCCAGTGCGTCGGCAATCAGGTACTCGAGCTTCCTGGTCTTGTTGCCCCCGAACGCGAGGCCACTGTTGCAGTCCTCGCGTTTTGCCCACACCTCGGCGCCTCCCAGCCGCTTGCTGAGCCGATCGAGGCGATGCACGGGAGAAGGCCCGAAGAGCAGCGGCTGGCGAGCGAACGCGGCGAGTCTCATGAGCCTCCAGGACAGCTGACGGCTGGCAAGTCTATCGCCGCAGGCCCGGGTAACTTCTACCCGTATTGGAGTGAGGCGCACAGCGGCGGAGCGTGCGTCCTCGAGTTCGGCAACGTGTCCCGTTGGTGTCAACGACTTCGCGAAAGACACTCAATACGGCACGAACCAGTATCCGGGGCTCGGGTATCCGGAGTTCGAGGGGGGGTGCACAGCACCTCGTGCACGTAGTCCAGCCAGGTTAGAACCGCGCTCGACGTGCCGGCTGGGCCAACGGGTTCAGCCGGCACCGGGTCGCCGGTTGCCGGCTTCCTGGCGGCGGGAGCAGCACTGGAGTGCGCAACCGCTGACGAGTGCGGCTCGCACCTTGAGCTTCGCTGGGAGTCAACGCTTGACAGATATACACAAATCCGTATAGTCTGCTGACTGTCCGGGTGCTCAACCCGGAACGGCCGGAGGGGCGACCGATCTCGAAACGCGTGTATCGGAGGTCGCCCATCGTGGTTCAACTCAAGTCGCTCATCGACAACTGGATCCTCATCGCGCAAGGTCTGCTCGCGAGCGTGGGTGCGCTCGCGTTTCTGGTCGCATTCATGTACAAGATCGTGGCCGTCGATCCGGCCAGCGTGCCCAGGCCAAGAAGTGGATCGGCCGAATCGTCTTCGGCACCATCGGTGTCGAGGTTGCGGGCACGCTGACCCATGCGCTGATCGCCAGCGTCCCAGCGACGATTCACTGAGCCCGCCGGATGCAAGTGCTTCCGGGCATCGTGCAGGGGATCCGCGATCCCCTCGGCACGATCCTCCAGCTGTTGACCGGCGTGCTCTCGCACTTCATCACGACCGCTCGTGCCGACCTCAACTCCGAGCTGAGTCGCTACCTGTTCACGACCGCCGATCCGACGGCGTCCGGCATCCGGCCTCTGACGTCGAACCCGGCGATCGCGCACCTGAACGGCTCGATGGCGCTGGTTGCCGACGTGCTCGTCGGCGGCGTCATCCTCTACACGTCGCTGCGGAGCATCTTCGAGCACACCAGCCATGCGCGCTACGCGCTCCACCTCGCGATCCCGCGTGTCATGGCGGCGATCGTGATGGTCCACGGGTCGATCTATTTCGTCCAGATGGCGGTGGACCTGAACAACGCGATCGGCGGTGTGGTTCAGTCGCTCGGCGGATCGCTGACCATCGACACCCTCCCCTGGTCGGGGTCGATGAGCCCGGCGACAGTCTCGATCATCCAGGGATCGCAGGACCTGTTCCACGCCCTCTTCGCGCTCGGTGTGGTCGCGGCGGTGGTGATCCTCGTCCTCTCGTATGTCATCCGCACCGCGATGCTGGATATCCTCATCGTGGTCGCGCCCCTGGCCGCGCTGTGCTCGGTGCTGCCCGACACGCGGCGGTATGCCATGACGTGGCTGCGCCTCTTCATGGTCGCTGTGTTCATGCAGGCGGTGCAGTTGATCATCCTGCGGGTCGCTATGGCCGTCGGATTCGGTGCCGGGAGCGGCATCGCAGAGAGCCTGTTCGCGCTTTCGATTCTCTGGATCGTCCTCAAGGTTCCGGGGACGCTGCATGCGGCCTCGCACGTCGAGACCCATGCGCATACCGCGATGCGACACGTCCAGCGGTCGATGCACAAGGCTCTGGCGCCGGCACACCATGTGGTGCGCCACCGGACAGCGCTGTGATCCGCGCGTTCGCGGCGGTCACGGCGCTCGTCGCCGTCGGACTCTGCGGTGGCACCGCGGTCGCAAGCGGCGCCGTTGTGAACAGTCCATCGGCTGCGACCTTCGTGAAGCCGCTCACCCACTCGTGGATCTCGCAGGGATTCGGATGCACCAGCTTCGCGTTCGAACCGATCGACCTCGCCTGTCCGGGCGGACACTGGCATTCGGGCATCGACCTTGCAGCGGCACGCGGGAGCCCGGTGATGGCAACACTGCCCGGTATCGCCACCGTCTTCGTCTCCGCCACAGGCTACCGCCTGCACGTGATCATCGATCACGGCGGCGGTCTGAGCAGCCTCTACGGCCATCTCGACACCGTGCTGGTCGCCAGCGGCGACCTCGTCCTTGGTGGCGAGGTCATCGGCACGGTGGGATCAACCGGGAACGCGACCGGGCCCCATCTGCATTTCGAGATACGGCGCGACGGGATCGCCGAGGACCCACGCCTGGACCTGGCGCTCCCGTGAGGGTGTTAGCCGGTGCGCACTCCGGTCGCGCTGCGGCTCTCGGCGGCGCTGCGCCGTGCCTGCTGCCAGACCACCCAGATCCGCTGCACGGCGGTGACGTTGGTGAGGATGGCGAGGATCCAGAGCGCCCAAATCAGCAGCGGCGCGATCACGAGGCCGATGACCGTGATCACGACCCGCTCGGGGCGCGCGAGCAGACCACCGTCGCAGTTGAAGCCCAGCGACTGGGCACGGGCACGCACGTACGACACCAGCAACGAACCGGTGAGCGCGAAGACGACGAGCATCGGCTCGAGCGTGTGGTGGCCGTGAAAGATGAAGTAATAGAGGAGCGCGATCGAGGTCATCGCCTCGGCGTAGCGGTCCACCGTCGAGTCGAGGAACGCTCCGTAGCGCTGCTCGCGGCCGCTGACGCGGGCGAGGGCGCCGTCGAGGATGTCGAATCCGCTCGAGATCAGCAGCAGAAGACCGCCGGGCAGGAGAAAGCCCAGTGCGATGAGTACCGCGGAGCCGGCGCAGATCAGGAGCCCGAGCATGGTCAGGACGTTCGGTGTTAGGTGCAGTGCACGAAGAGCAGGGACGACGCGACGCGCGCCGGACCTAACCCAGTCCTGGAGCCTGGACGTGAACACCGGATACCACCGTGCTCGCTCCGGCACGTTCGCGTGCCACGCGATACACGTCGAGAACCTCGTCGACAACGTGTTCCCAGTCGTACAGCTGCGCCTTCGCGAGTCCGCGCTCGCTCATCGCCAAGCGTCGTGACGGGTCGTCGATCAGCGCGCCGAGTGCGGCCGCCCACTCCTTGGGATGGCGCGGGGAAACCAGCACGCCGTCGACATCATGCGCGATGACGCTGCTGAAGCCCGGGATCGACGAGGCGATCACCGGCACTCCGCTGGCCATCGCCTCGAGCAGCACGATGCCGAAGCTCTCGCCGCCCGTCGCCGGGGCGCAGAAGATGTCGGCCGACGCGTAGTACCTCGGCAGCAGCTCGGAGGAGACCCGGCCGGCGAACTCGACGTCGGGGATGCCCATCGCCGCGACCTGGCTCTCGTATCCCCAACGCATCGGCCCATCGCCCACGACGACGAGGCGCGCATCGTCGCGAAGGCGGCGGAGCTGGCCATACGCCTCGAGCAGGGTCGGCAGCCCCTTGCGCGACTCGAGCCGGCCGACGAACAGAATCGTGGCCTTGCCGGGCGTGCGCAGCTCCTCGAGCTGTGGATGCTTCGGGTTGAATCGCGAGCAGTCGATGCCGTTGGGGACGACGCGGTACTCGCCTTCGAAGTACCGTGCGATGAAGTCACGCGCCGGCACGCTCACCGCCACGTGGACGTGAAGCCGGTTGAAATAGCGTTTGAGGAACGGCCTGCCGTAGTAATAGCCGAGGTTGCGCCGAGCCATTGCGTGGAAGGTGCCGACATTCGCGCCGCTGTGAAACCGCAGCACCGTGATCGGCAGCGAGGGCACGAGCGGCTCGTGATAGTGGACAACGTCGAAGTGGTTCTCGTCGAGCAGCGCGCGCACCCGACGAACGAGGTGGAACGACAGCGCGATGCGAGCCACGGAGCCGTTGGTCCGGACGGGGACGCTGCGGCCGATGCGCACGTAGCCGGGGATGCCGTGGTCGTCGCCGACGCGGCTCGACGGCGCGAGCACGGTCACGTCGTGGCCGCGAGCCCGGAGCTTTGCGGAGAGGTGGCGGACATGCTCGGTGACCCCCCCGGGGTGCATGAAGTCGTAGGGGGAGACGAGACAGATCTTCATTGCGACGCGGTCGCCGGCCAGATCGGGTCAAGAACATGCCATTGCTCGGGATGCAAGCGGATGGCCTCTTCGAAGATGCCGAGAAGCATCTGCGCAGTCTTGCGCACCTCGGCGTCCCTGGGCGCATCCGGCGAATACCGGAGCTCCGGATGCACCATCGCCCGCACCCGATAGCCATTGCGGAACAGCACGATCGGGACGATCGCGGCGCCGGCGCGGATGGCGATCTCCACCGCTCCGATCGGGATCGGCGCCGGCCGGCCGAAGAACTCGAGCGGCTCGCCGTTCCCGATGAGATCGCGGTCGAGCGCCATGGCCACGACCCCGCCCGACCGGAGGACTTTGAAGACCTCGCGCATCGACGCAGCGCCGAGGCGTCGGGCGGCCTGCGGATCGCCCTCGCGCATCGCCTGGGTGTCGATCGGAATGATGTGGACACCCTGGGCGCGGCGCGCTCCGATCACCCGGTCGAAGAGCTCCTTCGGCCGGAGGACCTCGGCGAGCAACGCCATCTTGCCGCCCATCTTGTTCCACCCCGCCAGGCCGACCTCCCAGGACCCGAAGTGCATCGATGCCACGACCACGCCGTTCCCTCGCGCGATTGCCTCCTCAAAGTGATACAGGTCCGTCATGTCGATCCGCGACGGCAGGTCGGTGCGGTGCGACGACATCTCCATCACGTCCACCCAGCAATGGGTGAGGTTGCGCAGGTTTCGGCGCACCAGGCGCTTGAGCGCCTTGTCGCCGATGCTGGGGATGACGTGCCGGAGGTTGTCGCGGAGACCGTCGAACCGGTCCGGCACCGTGGCCAGCAGCGCGTCGGCCGCACGATCGCCGAGCCAGTACGACACCGACTGGGGGAGCGCACCGACCAACGCCTCGGCGCCGCGGTAGGCGTAGTACGGCAGCATCGGATCCCGCGCAGCACGCTCCAGTGCGCGCGGTCTCGCCGCCACATCGCCGGCCTGCGTCAACGCTGTCGGCTCTCCCCGGTTGGTCGGTGGCTAATTCGTCGCGGGTGTGGCGGGTTCCGCCTCCGCTGCGTCGGCGAGAACCTCGGCGACGCGGCCATTGTGCCGCGCTCCGGTGACCTCAACGCCGGCGATGAATTCCTCAGTCGCACGGTGCGCCTCGTCGTCCGAGACCTGGCGCGGCGGTGACTTCATGAAGTACGAGGCCGGCCCTTCGAGCGTGCCACTGAGGCCACGATCGAGGCCGAGCTTGCAGCAGCGCACCGCGTCGATGACGATGCCCGCGCTGTTCGGCGAGTCGTGGACCTCGAGCTTCAGCTCGACATTGAGCGGCACGTCGCCGAAAGACTTGCCCTCG
>Ga0182024_10020515_pt1 | contig 12072 bp, 10 predicted proteins | sample P32metaG_FD_120480 | JGI IMG/M metagenome (GOLD analysis project Ga0182024, IMG submission 120480) | Permafrost microbial communities from Stordalen Mire, Sweden - P3-2 metaG (Illumina Assembly) | ecosystem: Environmental > Terrestrial > Soil > Wetlands > Permafrost | place: Sweden: Stordalen... | reverse complement strand
GCGAGAACATCATTCAGGAACACGGGAATCTGCGGAACCGCAAACGGGTGATCGTGGCCAGCGACGCAGCGTCTCACGTAGCGCAGCAAAGTGTCATGAATATGGAGACCACCGAGATCATCCTCCATGTTGACGCGGGCCAGGCGCTCCGTCTTGAAGAGCGTTCCAAATACGTTCTCGAACCGTTCGAGTTGGGAGCGGAAGCGCTCCAGCATCTGCGCAGCAGTGTAAGCGCTGCAGGACTTGCGGCCCTCGAACATAAAGCCCTGAACCTTCTGCTCCATCTCGACAGGCGGCAGGTACGTGAGAGTCAGGAAGTATTCGCTCTCGTAATGCGCTTCTTCGGCCATGAATTGCTGCCGTCGCTCATCATCGATAACCTGCGTTACCGGATCGGGAAATGCGCCGATCCTGGGGTAACCCGGAGCTTCGCTTCGAATCGCATCGCACTGAAGCATCCAGCCGTTGCCGAGCTTTAGCACTGAATTCAGACGAGCGCTCAGGGCATCCATTTCCGATGGAGGACTCGACATCATGTCCGGCCCGCGATAAGTCCAGCCCGCCAGCAACGAACCGTCTTGCTGGAGGAGTACGCCATCGTCTATAAGGGCATGGTGCATCAGCAGATCGGCAAGACCGACCGGCTTCCGGCGATGTTCGATTAGTTGCACGATTCCTGTCTCCCTTTTCGGCGATTACCTTTGATCACTTCCACCGCTTCCTACTTCCACTTCATTGGCGGCGGGACGCTGGCGGAGCAAATCCCGCTCTTCGCCGGATACCAGTCTTCGTACCGGATGTGGCGTAGATAAACCTGCCGGAGCAGTGGATCGGCTTTGCCCATTCTCTGCAAAGCCGCCACTGCCCCGACCCAGAACGCCGCCGCCAAAACCACTCCCCACCAGGTCGCAAGACTCAGGCCCATACCGAAAGCGATCATAATCGCGATGAGCACCATTTCACGGTCCGCTCCGAGTAGGGTATTAGGCCGATTCGCCGACTGGTGAATCGGGATTTCGCGTGTTCTTGTGGCGTCGTCCATACCGTGACAAACCTCGTTAAACCAGTGCCGCAGCCACGCCGAATGCAGAACTCAGCATGGGCGCTGCGAAAACCAGAACCGCTATAACCAGGCCGATCATGCACGCTTTGCGACCGACCTCTCCGAGATCCCCGCCCCACAGCATGGTGCCGCCTGCGATTGCGATACCGATCAACCCGATCGCGTAGGCTACTGGTCCCGTCAATGACGTGGCAATAGCTGTCATCGGCGCTTCCCAGGGCAACCCGCCGCCCGCGGGCGCCGCGGACGCCTGAACCGCGAGCATGAGGGCCGCGGCCGTAAACATCAGAACTCGGGAGAGATTTCTCCGAGCCCAACAAAAACGTCTAATTTTCATTCCGTTCTCCTTTTGTCTGATCAATTGCGATGACTACACGTACTCGAGCTGATACCTGTCATCCCGGTAACCAGTCACGAGCGCCACTTCACGAACCTTACGGCCCGCCGAGAGGCTGGCCTCTTCATCGATGAAGACCACCAGATCGACGGCCTCTGCAATTAACTGCTGCTGAGGAGCGCTGGTCGCTTCCGCAACCAGGCTTTCCAGTCGAATCAAACCGCTGAGAGCATCGTTGGCGTGGACTGTCGCCGCACCGCCAGGATGCCCCGTATTCCAGGCTTTTAACATCGTGTGCGCTTCAGCGCCGCGTACTTCGCCCACCACGATCCGGCTCGGCTTCAGACGCATGCAGGCGCGCAGGCAGTCGAGCATGGTTACGCTTCCCACCGCGCGCAGGTCCACGTAATTCTCGACGGAGCACTGTAGTTCGGTAGTGTCCTCTATAGAGATCACGCGGTCATGCGGCGAAATTTCTGCAATCCCGTCGAGGATCGCATTGGTAAAAGTCGTCTTCCCCGAACCAGTGGAACCAGCCGTGAGGATGTTCTTTTTCGCAGCGATAGCGGCGCGGATGACATCGGCATGCGACAGTCCGGCCAGCCGATCGGCGAAGTTCTCCCTACGTCGCAAGCGATTCAGGGGATCGGCTTTGCCGGTGAGAATCCCGGACTGGCAATATTGATCGAGCGTGAAGATTCGTTTGGGCCGACGTCGAATTGCGAAAACAGGATGCCGTACAACCGGCGGAATCAGCCCTTCAAATCGGCTCCCGTCAATGGGCAACTCAGTTTCCAGCACCGGCCTTTCGTAGTTGAGAACCATCGACCTCATCGAGGCTATGGTGTTCATCGCGCACACGGCCTGGCTGCCGGACATCTGCCCGACACTCGTAAAGCCAGAACCCATTCGCTTGACCCAAAGCGTGGAGTCTGGGTTGAGCACTATATCCTCAACTGCGTCGTCATCGAGCAGACCGAGAATAGTGTCACCGAGTTCCCTCCTGAGTTTCACTCCCAGGCGCTGGCTTTGCTCGTTCTGTCCGGTCGCTGATTCCGGCATCTGATTGGTCCTTTTTCGAACGATTCAATTGCCGTTCGTTCCATGCCGAACGGGACATCTCGCGTTTCTCAAGCCTTATACATATAAGGGCTCAGAATGCGTTTTTTTGGCATTATCAGCGAAGTTTTTTTTGGGGATTCACTATGGCGATGATTACAATTCCGTTTGACTACGATCCACAGAGAGATGGCCAGTCGGTGGTTCCGATCTGCGTGAACGACACAGACGAAAATGGTGAAACAATCTTTTTCGGATGGATCGAGGCCGTCGTTCCAATTCAGGATAAATTGAGAGCACTGTCGAGGAGAGTTCTGGGGGACGTCTGGCGGGTGTCGGAGGTGACCGACCTCGCCATCCATCAGCTATGGCACCAATACAGGGAGAATATCGATTGTCACGCAAGTTTTCGCTTGTACAGGACAGCGAATCGAACGGCGCACGGCCTTGAAGATCCGGGTGCGCGCGAGCATCTCGCCTTGAATATTGCGCTGGAGGCGCTCGAAGAGTATCGCAAGGACGCGCTCGTCGGGGATAACTTCGATACCGAAACCAGGTACCAAACGAATCTTGACATTCAGCAGTTTGAAAAGAAGCTGAAGCAAATGGGGAGAAGAGGCGAATTCGAGGTATACAGAATGCTCCGGGCTGGTTACCGTTGGCATGAGATCGGCCAGCGCGTCGGCGAGAACCCCAACACCCTTTACTACCGGTTTCAGCGGGTCGTCCGAAAGGCCGCCGACATTGCGTGACACGCGCTAAAATTATTGGTCGATGAACGAGTCGCCCGAAGAAAAGTATTGTCGTCTGCAGAACGAGATTCAACGCGGGATACTTCGGGGATATCCCAACCCAGAGCGGCGAGGATGTCCAGGTGACGCAGCGGTACAAAACCTGGCTGCGAATCCCGGCAGCATTACGAACGAGGATGAGACAGATGAGCAGGGAGTGTGGTATCACGTCGCCCACTGCTCGCCCTGTTACGCGAGCTTTCTGGAATTGCGTAAAGCCGGTCGCGATTGCCGGCGCGAGTGAGAGGCCCGCACGTCGATCATCCCGGCAACCTCTGTACGTGCGGTTTGGCTGCGCACGTCGCCCAGATTCCTAGAGGGGCATCAGGCTGTAAGCCGAAGCTCAGTGACGATTCGCACGGTCGTGAAGATGGGGGGCGAGCTGAAAGTTCGCTGTTACCCCCCGCGAACAGCGTGGCGTAGGCCAAGGGCGCGATTGCGGAAGGAACGAGACCGGCAGGCTCGCAAAACAAAAGACGAGCACCTGACGCGATCACAGCGCTAGGCTAGTTTTCGCTCGGCCGCTCTGCATGGCCAACGACTATTACGTCGACGCCATTCTTCGTCGATTCGAGCCTGAGCCCTAGCTGCTCCTGTAAAGCTGTGAATATGGAGGGCCCGGTAGCATCTGCCGAATTACCCGTCAGATCGTCGGGCATCCATTCGAGATGCACGTCAAACTTCCCGGTTAAGCCGGTCCTGTCGACGACGGTGCGGTCCGTGATGTTTGGAAGTGCCCACTGCGTCAGATCACTTATCGCGATTCCCGTTCCATCAAGTGTCCGGTTCAGCCCGTTCCTTCCCTGTCGGGAATTTCCACAATAGTCGGGAGGCTTTTCTCCAGCCACGGGCCGAGACGGTGGAGCGTCAGAAGGAAAGGGAACGCATTTTGTCGCGTTCAACTTCGGACCGCCCTTCGCGATAGTTAGCGTATAGATCGGAAGTTCTCTGGTTTCGCGATGAATGCGGAGCTGAAATCGATTCTGAAGGAGTGATTGCAGCATAAGCGTCATCTCCTGCCACTGCTTCTCCGGAGATCCCGGCGCTGATGAAGGATCGACGTAGGGTTTCGCTGTGATGTCGTAGCGTTCGGAATCGATCCAACCCGGACCGTCCACAATCTGAAATGCCCTGACGCCATATGCGCTCATGATCAGGCCTTTCAGCGTGACATTCTTCGCGGAGAACGTTCCGGGAGAACTAATCCCCGTGAAACTCCTAGCGGTGTCGCTGGCATCGATTGTGATAGACGCGACTTCGAACTCGGGGCGTTTTTCGATAGATGTGGATTGCGCCCGGGCTGGCAGACCCGCAATACCGGCCAACATGAAAAGCGCGATTACAAAGCGCACGCTGTTAACGCGCCCGTCCTGCGCGAGCGCTTCTGCGACGAGGTGCTCGTAAACAGCAATCAAATTCATGGTGTCCTCTCCTTCCGACCGTGATAGCTAAGTGATCCCGAAAGACTCTGGCCCGCCTCGGTTTAACCCATTCCACCGGTACCGCTCGCGGGCGGGGACTTCACTGGCGAGCCGAACCCGTTAACTGCATTGTTCGCGAGACGAAGTTAATGCTTAGTCGGTTTTTCCACGTGATCGACGACGAGGACTTCAGCCGATCCGCGTTCCGGTTCGAGCTGTAGCCCAAGCTGGTCTTGAATCGCGGCAAAGACGGAGGGACCGACTGGCTCGCCCCGCACGGATCTGATTGGAGCCGAGATGGCATGGCGGTTCCATTCAAGGTGCAGATCAAATAACCCCGTGAGTCCAGTCTTATCGATCACAAGGCGGTCCAGTTCATTCGAAAGGACAGCCGTCAGACCAACCACCGGATCGCCGCGTGCTCCGGCAACGGATATCCCGATGGCGTCTATCGTTTGGTTCAGTCTGACGCTTTCCCCGATCTTCACAATGCCACAGTAGTTGTGTTCTCTGATGCCAGCGGGTCGGAAGATATCCCAATTGTTATTGTTGCGCCAATCAAAAGGCGTACAGCTTCCGCTCCTCGATCGAGGCAGCTTGAGGCCAGTCTTCGATACAGTCAGCGCATAAACCGGAAGGTCTCCTGTCTCGCGATGGAGTCTCAGCTCAAATTTGTCTTCCAAGAGCGCCTGAAACATCGGGATCCAGTCCTTGGGGGTTGCCGCGCCCGCTGCGATCGCCCCGATATCGTAGCGCTCGGCATCGAGCCAAGCCGGACCACCGCGAATCTGGAAACTCCGGGCCAGATACGCCGTCTCGATGAGTTCCCGCAGAGTGTAGTTGTGCAGGGACAGAGTTGGGGGAGACGACGTCGTAAACGCCCTCCCACCGGCGGTGCTGCCTTTGATCGTTACGGCTTGAAACGATTCCGAGGCGGCACCTGCATGCGCAACACCAAAAGGAATCGGTGACGCCACCATCCTCAGAGGCGACATGGTGACGACCACCAGAGCCGATACTATACAAGTAAGCGCCACCAGCATCGACCCCGCACGACCCCGTTGCTGTCGGGTATTCAGGACTGCCCTGATCCGCGAGGAAAGGTCGGAACGGTTGGCCATCGCGAGCGTCGGCGATTTTCGAGCTCCCGACCGTCTTCGCGCGAGCTCAACCAGTTGATCGGCATACGCGGTCGCCTCGGAACTTCTCAGCACCGCGTCGTCGCAGGACCGCTCTGCCTCCAGCGTGAGCTGCCGCCACGCGGTCCAGACCAGCGGATGGAACCAGTACGCCGCGCACGCAAGCCGGGCAAGACAGTGGATCGCCCAGTCATAGCGGCGCACGTGCTCCAACTCGTGCACAAGAGCTCGCTCCAAATCCTGTTCGTCCCAACTTTGCGCGTCTACAGGTAGGACGATCAGTGGGCGCAGAACGCCACACGTCATCGGTCCAGCCAGCGATTCATGCAGGAGGACTTCAACCCGGCGGTGAACACCCGTCACCAGCCCATCGGCCACCGCCTGTCCATCCCGCCATGGCAGGCCAAGGCGTCGCAGAGATCGGATTTCCAGCAACCCCCTGATAAACCTGATCACGAAGAACGCAGCGCAAATGAACCATCCGCAAAGCAGCATGATCGAGAGCGGAGGCAGTGCCCATCCTGACTTTGCAGCAGCAACGCTGAAGCTCTCGGCTGCCGGCTCAGCGGACGATCGCACAGAGATGTAATCGAAGAGCGGCCGAACATTCCTGTCGCCCTTCGCGACCGGCACGGCGATCGGGACCGGCGTGGCGAGGAATGAAACAATCGGCAGAGCCAGCAATACACTGAAGGTTGACGCCAGCAATGCATGGCATACTGCAGCCCGGCTCCTCCGGGCGAACCACGCACTGATGAGCCCCAAAGCCACGACGATGGTGCCTTTCGCCACTAACGATATAGCCGGGGATGAACTCAGCGTCACCACGATTTCACTAAGGACGCGCATCATGACTGCCTCTTCCTCTCTTTGCGCGCGCGGTTGATTTCATCCTGCATTGCGTCGAGCTCCGTCTCAGTCCATGACTCTTCGGCCACCAGTTCTGTAATCATCTGCGGTAACGAGCCGCCGAAGAATGTCTGAGCAATCCGTTTGAGCGCAGTGCGTTTGGCCGCGCCGGGCGAAACGCTGGCGGAGTAAATATAGCGGGGACCGTCATACTGATGTCTGAGACATCCTTTTTTTTCGAGCCTCGTGAGCATCATGCGGACGGCGGAGCCACCTGGTGGGTTGGTCAGACGCGAACGGATCTGCTCCGCCGATGCGCGATTTCCCAGCGCAAAGACGGCGTCCATGATCTCGCGTTCCCGGCGGGTGAGCGACATGTGGATTGAGTTCAACATGTGTGTTACATATGTAGCATAGTGCGACATGGGTAACATGTCAAGTGTTTTTAGAATGACGTCGCCGGGCTAGCTACTAGCTTAGCTAAGCTAGTCTAAGATCGCCCGCATCGCGTCGCTACCCGCCTCCCAGTCAATGTTCCGGCAAGAAATGCGACTCGGCATTCGCTGCTGCAGAAAGATCACCTGCCATTTGCAGATGCCGGGTACGGCACACAGTGAGCGAATGGTGGGGTAAGCGGACTTGGCGAACCGGTTCACATCGGCTCAGTGGGCGGGAACGGGCAGCCAAACGTGACAAATCGGACAGTCGATGCGTTCATGAAAAACCGGTTACACGAAAATCCCGCTGGATCGCTAAGTTGATGATTCTTAGAGTTCCCAGTGGATTCAATCCACGTCGCCTACACTGCCTTCGTGACGGTGATCCTTCAGACGAACATTAATCCGGTGTGCGCGCTTCACATCCACCGTAATCATGATGGCGCGCCGTGCATCGAAAATATTTTAGGACTTTTCGCGACGCGTAACTCTTATTCAAATGGAAGCGCGGTTGCTCTTGTTTCGTAATTATCCGCAACTGTGAGCCGTTCTGCAATTGGCACCGGCAAGACGACGAGCCGTGAAAACGAGAACTGGATGTTCCGCCCTGACTCAAGCCGGATTCCTCCCTTCTGGATTCGACCCAAGGACGATCAGGATCAGTCCGTCGATCCACGGGTTCATGAGCTGGCCAAACGAATGTGGCCGTGGGCGTTCCGGCACGTTGAGAGAGAACTACACGACGGCCCGAGCGCAGCCGAGACTCTTGAAGAAGTTGTGATCGCGGTCTCGGCCCGGCTTCGCGACGCGCCAGAGGTCGGACGCAATCTGAACGGCTATTTGATTACGTCGTTTCATAACAGTGTTCGATCACGTCGTATTCGGGACCATCGTCTCGCTCTCGAAGGTCTCGCGCGGGAGCTTGAGATGAACCACCGGCTGAGAGAGCCTGATTCGGTCGCGGCGCTGGAGTGGCGACTGACCGTTGAACTTCTCCTGGCTTTTCTGCCACATGAAATCAAACACACGCTCAATCTGCGGATGCTCGGCTTCTCATGGAAAGAAATCAGCAAGGTCCTGGGTATTTCTCCAAAGCAAGCCAAATCCAGGTACTATTACGGCCTTCAGAAAGCGTATGTGGATCTCATCGATACTCATCTTCGGCGACGCGTAATGGAGGGCGGCAAGTGATGGCAAACCCGTCAACACAACCGAAATTCGACCGCAGGGATGAACTAGATCTGCTGACGGCCGCAAAGGAAGCACTTCCGTCAGATTTCCCCAATCCCGAGCGGATAGATTGCCCCGAGGCGAGTACGCTCGAAGCAATTGCGGCTCGCCGCCTGTCCGCTCCCGACATTGACGATTTGATTGACCACATCGCAATGTGCTCTCCGTGTTTCACGGCCTACAACGAGTATCGGAACGCGTATTGCTCCCGTCGCAATAGACGGCGCTACGGAACGCTCGCTGTGTTTCTGGCAGTCGTGTTTGTGGCTGGATATTTTGGCCGCAAAACTTTCTGGCCGACACCGCGCTCCCCAGAGCAGATAACGGAGGTCACGCCACTGACTGCGGTCCTGGACTTCCATAACAGGACATCGGAGAGATCCGCTCAGACTCCGTCACAGGGACCAGAAGACACACCGCATTTGCAGAGAACCTTACTGAATGTTCAGATACGGCTACCACTCGGCTCGGAAGATGGCCAGTACTCACTACAGTTCCGCGACAGCGCGGGCGCGATCAGAGCCCAAACGACGGGGACGGCCAATTTCGACGGAACCAACGAAACGCTATCCGCCCGGATCGATCTGCGAACAGTCGAGCCCGGTCGATACACGCTGGCGATTCGCCAGGGCGCCTCGTCCTGGCGTCAATATTCAGTATTCGTGGACTAACCCGGAGGAAATAATGCGCACTTCATTTCTTATAGCTCTGTTTCTAATCCTGACGTCACCTCTGCCGAGATTGACCGCGCAGTCCCAGTCGGTTGCCAGTGAAAAATTGCAGCATGCACTGCACCTGGCGGATCTCTACAATTGGGCCGATGCCGGCCCGGACTTCGCCGAGGCCGAGAGGATGTTCCTCGCAGCCGGAGACCAGAGAAACGCTCTCTACGCAAGGCTCGGGCTCATCAGATCAAACAGCGAGCAACACCCTCTGCCTGAAACATCGGCGGAATTAGCCAAGGATCTTGAATCCAATCCGATACTCCAGAACGACAAGGAGTTGCGGATGTTCTGCCTGATCGTGAAGGGCGACATCGACGGTGAGTTCGATTCGCGAGTCATGCGGGAGGATTGGCAACAGGTCGCAACGCTGGCCCACGATCTCGGAAATGCGAAATGGCAGTATCGAGCTCTCGCCCAATTGGGCATCGCGGCTTTCTACGATGGCGATCTTGAAACGGCCCGCAAGAACGTCGGAGGCGCTCTGGCGGAGGCTGCGAAGAAAGGAGACGCGGGCGCTGAGATCAGATATATGACGGTACTCGGGAGCGGTCTGGTGAATTCCAAACTTTACGATCAGGCGCTTCCGTACTTCGACAACGCCTCGAAGATCGCGGCCGCTACGCCGGACGCTGGCTATCCATTTACTACAAACGAGCAGCGCGTGACGGCGCTGATCGGGCTGCGCCAGTTGAATGCTGCTCAGGGTCTCGACGACGAAATCGTGACGCGAGCGGAACAGGAAAAACGGTTCCTGCATCAGACGCTCGGGCTCAATCTGGCAGGGAGAATCGCGAGAGCCCACGGCAACCAGATGCTGGCCACCTCGTTGCTTGAGAAGTCGATTGCGCTGTCGCAGGTCCATGGCTTTACCCGGGAGATTGCAGATGCCCAGTCGCAGTTGGCCGAGATATTTCGGGATAGCGGAGACCTGGAAAAGGCGGAGCACTTTGCCACGCTCGCTGCCGCTTCTACTGAAGCGAGCGGCGATACGTGGTCTGTGCCCGAGCGTTTGAAGACGGTCGCGGAAGTCGAAGTACGCCAGGGCAAATTTGCGGATGCCGATGACGCCTATGATCGGGCTTCCATCTTCATAGATTCGCTGATCGGCAACTATTCAAGCGTCCTTGAAAAAACGGCCGCTATTAACGCATCCAGCGAGATCTACACGGAGCACTTCTCGCTCGTGGCCCAACACTTCCACCAACTGCCCAAAGCTTATGCCATTGTGGAGCAGGTTCGCGGGCGCATTCTGGCCGATCTGCTGATGTCGGGATCGGTGCGCTCCAAAGAGGCGGCGAGCACAGAACGGACGATCGCGCAGCTTCGCATTAAGTTGACTGCACCTACGGCGCCTCGCGACACGCAACGAATCCGCGACCAGATCTTCATGGCTGAGCAGGCCCGATGGGTAACGCCGGATATCAGCATCCTGAAGGCGCGCACCCACGAGACGGTCGGCATCACACGCGTACAGAGTAGTCTCGGTCCGTCGATGGTCATCCTTGAGTATGTAGTTGCCGATCCGCAATCATATTGCCTGGTCATTACGCACTCTGGCGCGAGGATTGTCGAACTGGCAGCCAAGCAGAGAATTGACGCGCTGGCGGAGGCGTATTTGAAAGCCGTCAAAGCGAAGCAAGCCTCTGAGGTTGAGGGGCGACGCCTTTACGACGCACTCCTGCAACCTATCTCCGAGGCGAAGCAAAAGGAGGATCTCGTGGTAGTACCGGACGGTCGGCTGGATCTCGTACCATTCGATGCGCTCGTGGACGCGGGTGGTAAGTACGTGGTTGAGTCCCACACAGTCACCTATGCGCCTTCGTCCACGGGATTCTTTCTGCTCAACGAGCAGTCACGAAGGCCCCGCGTTTTTTCGCGTACCTTTCTGGGAGTCGGCGGAGTTCCTTATTCTGGCGGAGAACTGAAACAGGTTGCGTTCACCAGAGGATATGACGCCAACAGCCTGAGCGATCTTCCAGCGTCCAGGGACGAGGTTCAGGCGGCGGATTCGGCCATTCGGGGAACGTCAAACACGATCTTGTTAGGCCCGGATGCAACCGAATCGGCCTTCAAACATGCCGATCTTGCGAACTATCGATACATTCATCTTGCGGTGCATGGATTCGCGAGCAACGTGGACCCGGACCGTTCCGCCCTGGTGCTGGGCAGCGATCCGGCGCATGGCGAGGACGGGTTTCTGCAAGCGTCTGAGATCGTTCAATTGCGACTCAACGCCGACCTGGTGGTCCTGTCGGCATGCGATTCGGCGCTCGGGCCGATTGAGGGCGAGGAAGGCATCGCCGCAGTATCCCGGGCGTTTCTCCTGGCGGGCGCCAGATCGGTCGTGTCGACACTCTGGTCAATCGACGATACGTTTTCGTCGTTTTTGATGAAGCAGTTCTATGGACACCTCGCCGCGAACATGCCGCCGGCTCCGGCGCTCGCTGCGGCAAAGCGTGACATGGTGAGCAAATTTGGCCGATCGGCGCTGCCGTACTATTGGGCCGCATTCATTGTCGAAGGAGCCGCGGACCGGGCGGATACAGAGGCAGGCAAGAAATGAAAGGAACTTGAATGTCATTGAGGGAACATGAACGAACCGAGATTCTTGGGGCAATCAAGAAGCAGATTCTCAAGCATCACTTCAACGCTGGAGGGGTGAACTACGACGATTGGTTCAGGCTCATGGATGAGCGGAAGCCGACACTCCTCACCGGGGATACAGAAGCTTTTGAAGCTGGCGTGCAACAGCTTCTTGTGGAACTCGGCAGCAGCCACACGGTTTTCTATCATGAGAGCGCGAACAGATTTCTACCGCAGCATACGATCAACGCGAGTCTACGGCAGTTCGATCTTTCCGGCGAGAGCCGATGGTTCTTCCTTGATGTGTATGACAGTGGACCGGCCCAAACCGCCGGCATCCGGCCAGGCGATTTCTTGCTGGCAGTAGACGGCATTGCGTGCCAGCCACCGGAGACACCGCGATTCCTGCTGGGACAAACCTATCGACTTACCGTATCG
>Ga0182024_10020514_pt1 | contig 12072 bp, 8 predicted proteins | sample P32metaG_FD_120480 | JGI IMG/M metagenome (GOLD analysis project Ga0182024, IMG submission 120480) | Permafrost microbial communities from Stordalen Mire, Sweden - P3-2 metaG (Illumina Assembly) | ecosystem: Environmental > Terrestrial > Soil > Wetlands > Permafrost | place: Sweden: Stordalen... | reverse complement strand
CCCGAGTTCGGAAGGATCATGGCGAATCCGAATTGTCGCGCGTGAATCAGGTCTGGCCCCGGATACTCCATTGGCCTTTGTTCCACCGCAGGGAAGGCGCCATCGCTGCACCGAGATAGCTTGCGCCTCCCCATTCCTTGGTCATGCAATTGTTGGGGCCGATCGCGGTTTTTCCGCTACCAGACAACACGGCTTCGGCCCAACTCGGGTAGTTTCCGGACCAGACCGGCATGTTGGCTCTGACGAAGGCCTCTTCGCCGAGCTTTAGTAGCGTGACGAACAATGCGGATTTGTAGTGTTCGTCGGAGGATGCCGAGGTAAATCGTTGTTTCATTTCTGCGACGATCTCGGAGCTCGCTTGACCTATTCTGCAGATGGCAAGTACTGGCAGCAGCCGTTTGTAACCTCTTATCTCCTCGGACGTGAATTGCGACTGATAAAACTCGAGCGTCCTCGTTCCCGATTCGGCAGCACGTATATAAAGCCGCGGAAAACGCTGCCAACCTTCGTTGCGCCGGATGAATTCAAAGATGGTGTCCGACACCGTCGAAAATGCAGTAACCGGTAACGCCGCGAGTGCGGTGTCGAGCGCTTCCATCTGATAGCGGTCCTGGGTGTTCCCTTGATAGCTTTGGACGATTTCCGGGAGTCGCTTAGCCATGGATTCCGCGAAAGGCGCCAGTCGCTCGGGATCTTGAGCGAGCGAATTTCCCAGGGCAACGGGCGTCGTCGGGTTTTCGCCCTCGACGATTTGTTTCAATAGAGCGAAGCTGTCATCCTCGACGCGTTTTGGTTCTTCCGCGATGCGCGGCAGCGCTTCGTCATTCTGCTTGAAGCCACGAAAATCAGCTAGATCGGCTGCGGTGTATTTCGGAATCCCCAACATGACACTTTCCGGCAGCTCATATTTTTCGTGATCCACGCCATCAGGAACGGTGTCGATCGCGACATGCGATCTGATGAAATCGGCGAAGCAATTCCAGGCCGGCGTGCCGCCGCTGATTAGTCCGCAGCCGATGGCAGCGTTCGGGAATAGCGGCAGCCGCCAGACCGATGCTGTCTTGAACGAACCGATGACCTTTCCGTCAACGAGAATTTCGGTCAGTTGTTCGCCGATTTCCCACTTCCGCTTCCAGACCTCCGGGTCACCATGCTTGACGGCTGTGACCATCTTCTTCGGCGGGCTTTCCGGGAATCGCAGTTCACAAACATTGTTCTGAAAAACTCCGCCAAAATGGACGCCCAGTTTTATGATCCTGTTTCTGCTGTCCCTGGTGAGGCTTTTACACTGGTCGCCGCGGATCAAACGGAATGCAAGATGACCCTCGGGGTTGAAATTCTTGTTGGGCTGGTAAGCCACCGGGATTGCGTATTGATCCACGAGCGTTTGGGCGTCGGGTGTTACGAGCGAATAAATTTCGGGGTCAAAATCGAATATCTTGCCGGAATTCTCCTCTCGCAGCTGGGCGGATTTTTGCCGGATATCGATCGTCTGGTAAGCGTAAAGCGTATAATAACCGCCATAGGCAACAACCGGTATCACCGCAAGTATCCGCGGCACGCGGCCCATCAAGGCCTCCACGAATAGACCTATCAAGAACACGTGGACCAGCAGGCCGACCAACAATGCCCCGCCGAAAATCATCAGGAAAATGCCGGTGTATGGAAAGGCCTGCAGGGCAAACAATGCGGCGATTGCGAGCAGTGCAATTCCGGAAACGGTCTTGAAAAAAGACGGCATGCGCAACCCCGTGGAGATTGCGCTATCTTCGTCTTGCCCGCTTAAGCTAGCGCTAAGGCGCAGGATGTGCGGAGCGAAAATGGATTGCCCGGGTTTTTAGTCAAATCCCGCGACGCTCAGATATCGGCGTCGCCGTCGGGGCCGACCGAGGCGATACGCACCATGTTGGTGGTGCCGGGCGTGCCGAGCGGCACGCCGGCGACGATGATGATGCGCTGGCCGGCCCTGGCAAAGCCGTCGCGAAAGGCGATGCTGCCGGCGCGGCTGACCATGTCGTCCAGATCCTTGGCGTCTTCGGCGACCACGCAATGCACGCCCCAGACGGCGGACAGCTTGCGCCCGGTGGCGAGATTGGGGGTGATCGCCACCACCGGCGGCTTCGGCCGCTCGCGCGCGACCCGCAGCGCGGTCGAGCCCGAGCTGGTCCAGCAGATGATGGCGGACAGATCGAGCGTTTCGGCGATCTGCCGCGCGGCATCGGCGATGGCGTCGCCCACCGTCGGCTCCGGCTCCGCCCGCTGCGCGTTAAGCACGCCGCGATAGATCGGATCGCGCTCCACTTCCTCGCCGATGCGATTCATCGTCGAGACCGCTTCGACGGGAAACTTGCCGGCGGCCGATTCAGCCGACAGCATGATCGCGTCGGCGCCCTCATAGACGGCGGTGGCGACGTCCGAGACCTCGGCGCGCGTCGGCACCGGTGACTGGATCATCGATTCCAGCATTTGGGTCGCGACCACCACCGGTTTGCCGGCGCGCCGCGCCAGCCGCGTCATCTGTTTCTGCAGGCTCGGAACCCGTTCCAGCGGCAGCTCGACGCCGAGGTCGCCGCGCGCCACCATCAGCGCGTCGGACGCCTCCAGGATTTCGGGGAGCCGGTCGATCGCCTGCGGCTTTTCGATCTTGGCCATGATCGCGGCGCGGCCGCGGATCAGCTTCCTGGCCTCCACGATATCCTCGACGCGCTGGACGAACGACAATGCGATCCAGTCGACGCCGGTCACCAGCGCCGCTTCAAGGTCGGCGCGGTCCTTCGGGGTCATGGCTGAGACCGGCAGATCGGTATCGGGCAGGCTGACGCCCTTGCGATCCGACATCCGGCCGCCGATCACGACACGGGTGACCGCGCGCTCGGGCGAGGTTTCCTCGGCGATCAGGCGCACCTTGCCGTCATCCAGCAACAGCGCATGGCCTGGCTTCAGCGCGGCGAGAATTTCCGGATGCGGAAGCTGGACGCGGCTGTTGTCGCCCGGGGCCTTGTCCGAATCGAGCACGAAGCTTTCGCCGTTCTTGAGCTGGATCGCGCCCTCGGCGAACGACCCCAGCCGCAGCTTCGGCCCCTGGAGATCGACCAGAATCCCGATCGGCCGGCCGTAGCTCGATTCGACGTTGCGAATGGTCTTGACCAGTTCGCGCATCTTGTCGTGCGAGGTATGGCTCATATTGATGCGGAAGACGTCGGCGCCGGCCTCGAACAACCGCCGAATCATGGCGCTGTCGGAGGAGGCCGGGCCGAGCGTGGCGAGGATCTTGATACGGCGCAGGCGTCTCATGGCTTGGTTCCCGGCGGAGCGGCTGGCGGCTGACCAGACACCCCCGGAGACGCTCCGCCTGGCGGATTAGGCAGGCCGGGCGAACTGGACGCGCCGGGCACCCCGCCGGGACCTACCGTTCCCGGGATTCCCGGCACCCGCTGGGCGGGCTGTTCGCTGGATTCGGTCAATTGCACGGTCCAGGCGCGCTGCTCGCCGGTGTCGACCTCGAAGAAGCCGGTGCGGTCGAAACCGCGCGCCAGGCAATTCTCGGTGCCCTTGATGGTGAATTCCTTGTCGCGCGAGCACATGAAAGCCTGTCCTGACCACTCGCCGCCGCGGTCGTAATCGAGCGCATAGATATAGTAGAACCGTGCGACCAGCGTGCCGCGCAGCAGGGTCTCGCAGCTCCGCGACGACACGTTCCACCAACCCTCCGTGGTCCAGCCGTCGGCATCCTTGTAGCCCAGCGCGATGCCGACCCGGCTCGAGGTGTTGTTGCAGAGACGAAAATCCGCCGCGGCCGAACTGCTCCACAGACAGGCGAGCGCGAGCGCCAGCACCGGCATCAAACCGGTGAACATGCGGGCAGACCTTGGATGGGCGCGATGAGGATGTTCAGGGATCATTTAGCGAGGTTATATCAATTCTTTGCTGATTTCGCGTGACCGAGCCGGGGCTGTCAACGCTCCAGAGGCGTTTTCAGCCAAAGGTCGGCGGAAATTCCTCCGCTTGATACCCTGTTTGCGCCGCGATATGGCAAAATCTGTGACAACTCCCCATCTAATGTCGATATTCTGCGCACAATAGCGAGATAACCGGCGAGATAACGGCCATGGCGATCAACGAGAAGACCAGAACGGAACTTGAAGCGGCGGTGTTCCGGCGCCTGGTCGAACATCTGCGCTCCCGCAGCGACGTCCAGAACATCGATCTGATGAATCTCGCGGGCTTCTGCCGCAACTGCCTGTCCAATTGGCTCAAGGAAGAAGCCGATGCCAAGGGTACGGCGATGAGCAAGGACGAGAGCCGCGAGGCCGTCTACGGGATGCCCTATGAGACCTGGAAATCGGCGCATCAGGGCGCAGCCAGTCCCGAGCAACTGGCGGCGATGAAAAAGGCCCAAAGCGGGCATTGAGTCTTTTACGCCTTGCTGCTGCACCTCATCCCCGGATAAGCGCCTTTGCGCTCAATCCGAAGGAGCGGCATCTTCGCCGCGTCTCGAAGGATACGGACCCATGGTTCGAGACGCGCGCTTTCGCGCGCACCTCACGATGAGAAAAGTTTTCTTCTGTGGGCGCGCTGTGGATGAGCGTGATGTTGCCTTGACGCGAGGCGCCGCACTCATGAGGGTCATTTTGAGATGCGCCTCGCGTTGAACCGTGCGGCGCCTGTCTTCAAGCCTCCACCTCAGTTCATTCAGGAGTACCCGATGGCCACCTCCGCTGCCGCCGTCAAGGAAGAGCCCGCGACAAAATTCGCCAAGGACCAGCTCAAGGCCATCGTCGAGCGCATTGAGCGGCTGGAAGAAGAAAAGAAAACGATCTCGGACGACATCCGGGACGTCTATGCGGAAGCCAAGGGCAACGGCTACGACGTCAAGGCGCTGCGCACGATCGTGCGCCTGCGCAAGCAGGACGCCAACGAGCGGGCCGAACAGGAAACCATCCTGGAAACCTACATGCAGGCGTTGGGAATGCTGTGAGGGTTAGCCTAGCGCATCCAAAGCGTCGTCCGGGCAAAGGCCGGGACCCATAACCACCGCTTTCAAGGTTAAGACAGGCGTCGGCCATTCGGCCCGAGCGAGAGGCCGTGGCGTATCGGTCCCGGCCCTTCGCCGGGACGACGCTGAAATTGTGGAGGCGCTTGAGTGTAAGATCGCGGGCGTGACGCAGCGATCAGTGCAGCAATGCGGTCCGCATCACGAATGATTCGGTCGCCAGCGACGCAGTTGCCGATCCGGTAAAGCGGTCGCTCAGCAATCCCATCTGCGGGTCGTCGGAGAAGCTCATCGCGACCGCCGCCTGCGGCTTGACGAAATGGGCGCGCATCGAGGTCAGGTCGGTATCGCCGATCACCGTCGAGGACATCGCCGTGGTCGCGCTCGGCGCCAGGATCATGACGCGCATCCAGATATCGGTATCGGTAGCTTTGGAAACTGCGATCCGCGCCGAGGTCGAGATCACGCTGCCCTGTCCCTGCGGTCCCTTGGCGACCACTGAGGTGACGTCCGTGACGGCCATTGAGTTGCGGGAAACCGATGCCGGCCGGGCGCTGCGGGGAATCGGCGCGGTCGCTGCAACGATGTTCGAGCGGTCAAGCGGTGAATTGGCTAGCGGCGCATAGGCCAATGCGTCGGAGACGCTGGCGGTCGATTGCGGGTCGGCGGAGGAAACCGCGCGACGGGCGCTAAGGGCGGCCACCTGCGCGGGCGTTGCCTGCTTCGCCGTGGTGGGGGCGTCGCTCCAGAAACCGCGGGCATTGATGATGTCGGTCGGGGTTTCCGGTTTCGCGTCGGCTTTTTCAGCCGACGCGGCCGCCGCCTGTTTCGGCTTTGCGGGCTGTACGATCTGGGCGTCGGCCGAAGCCAGTTGGAGCGTCGCTGTGGCCGACGGCTTTGAGCGCGGCATCGGCACGGTGTCGGTGGATTTGGTGTCGGTGGATTTGGCGGGCGCGGCGGCGGCCATCACGCCGACGGGAGCAGCCTTGTCGCCAGTCGTTTTCTCGCTGACGGCCGGAGCGCTGCCCTCGTCCTCCTCGTCATTCGATTTGCCTTTGTTGAACAGCCTGGTCCACAGGCTTGGGCTGCTCTTGGTCATCGCCTTGTCGTCGCCGTCGCGTTTCTCGATGTCGGCGCGGGCCAGCTCATATCCCTTCAGCGGGGTACCGTCGGTGGGAACGTGCACCGTGCGGCCGTCCGGGAATACCTTGACGAGTTGTTCCCGGGTCATCCGCGGCCAGTGACGAATGCTGCCGGTGTCGAGATGGACGAAGGGCGATCCCGATGTCGGATAGAAACCGACACCACCGCGTTGCTGGCGAAGCCCGGCGTAACGGATCTGCTCAAGCGGCACATCCGGAATGAAGAAATCCATGGCGTGGCCGAGCATGTGCTGGCTGAAGCGGGCCACCCCAGACGAACGGCGGCGAAGCATGGCGTTGGTGGCGGGAGAGCGGTAGGAGGAAATGATCTGGATCGGCTTCTTGCCGTCGACGTCGCGGTAGACTTCCCAGAGGATGTCGAACAGGTGACGATCCATCGTGGTCTGGTCCTGGCTGCGCCAGTCGCGGAGATAATGGTTGAGCTGCTTCAGCGCGTCTTCGTCGTAACGCCCGTCGCGCTTGAAGGTGACGGTGATATCTTCGTTGGAATGGGTGTGATGAAACGAAAGGGTGCGGGTTTCGTTCAGCGCGGCCGCGTCGTGGACCGATCCTGCTCCCGCCAGCAGCAACAAGGTTGTCAGGCCGAAACGAACTCCGACCCTCGGCAGCAACAGTGAGTTGAATTGGCGTGCAACACCAGCCAGCACGTTTGAGCCCACCCCAGAGGACGACCGATCGAGGGACTCTTTCGCTACCCCGTGTGGCGAAAGAGCATGAACACAGTCTTAAAGCGGGAGGGTTAATCGATATTTACACCCCGTCCCCAAGTCAGGCCTTAACCTAACTCGCCGAGTGTGGCGAAAAATAGCCCAGTGGTCAAATCCGGGTGGACAATGGTTAATGTGGACGGTCCCGCCAAAATCCGGCGAGACCTTGGTTTTGCTAGGTTTTCCCGGCCGCAAAACGGCAAACAATCAGCGGGTGATCACCTGCCGCGGTTGCTGGCGCCTTCGCCCGGGCGGCGGCGGAGCAAATGCGGGTCCGCCGAACAGCCGTTCGAAGAACGACGGTCCGGAATTGTCGCTGGCGAAGCTGACGCCCAGATTGCCGACCGGACGGACGTAGTTCGGCTGCGAATGCGCGATCACGTTCTCCAGATCCCTGCCTTTGCTGTTGCGGAGCAGCGCCAGCATGGTGGCGTCACGGCCGTAGACGTCCTTGCGGAATTGCAACTTGCCCGCATCGTCCACAAACGCCGTCTGATAGGTGATGTTGACCGGGATCGGAGTCGGAAATTTGATATCGATCTCGCCCTTGCCGTACATGCTGCGGATTTTCTCCGGCGTGTAATGACCTTGCGGGTCGGTGATGCCGAGCAGTGTTGCGGCGTATTGATCTGGATTCTGCACTCGCTGGCAGCCGTGGCTGAGCGCGCGATCCTCGCCAGCGAACAGACTCTTTTCCGGCGTGTCGTGCTGATAGACCAGGAACTTGTTCGGGAAGTTGAAGCGGATGCGACCGAGCGCGTTGGCTTCGCCAGGCGGCTGCGAAATGTGAACGCTGCCATCGTGGCCGTACTCAAGTTTCAAACCCATGCGCTGCAGCACCGTCGGATCCTGCTGCAGGGCCGGCAGATATTCGTTGTAGATGATCGACGGCGGCACGTTCCAGGTCGGATTGACCGTGATGAATTTCATGGTCTCGGTCAAAAGCGGCGTGGCATGAATGCCGGGTTTTCCGGTCACCACCCTGGTGGTCCAGACCTGCGCGCCGTTCTGCATCACCTTGAGCGTATAATCGGGGATGTTGAGAATGACATAGGCGTTGCCGATCGAGGGCGCGCCGAGTTCGCGCGGCAACCAGCGCCAGCGCTCCATATTGACGATCACGGTATCGATCTGGCGGTCGCGTTTCGGGTTGTTAATGGCCTTGACGGTCTTGTCGTCCAGCACACCGGTCGGCTTGAGTTCGACGCCGAGCTGGAATTTGCGCACCGCCTCGGCGACCTGGGCATCGTAACGGGTGTCGTCGGCGTTTTCGGTGACCCCGAGCTTGGCGCGCAGCTGCGGCACCCGGTCATCTTCCATCTCGACCGGGGCCTGCTTCTTGCCGTGCGCCGGGGTGAACTTCAGCGTCGGCCCCTCTGCGATCTGAATGACCGGTCCATCGCCCACGCCGCGCAACTCGGCCAGCTTCGCCTTCAATTCGCGATAGAGCTTTTGCGGCGGGTTGTAGCTGTCGAGCGCCGCGGACGCATCCTTGGCTGTTGTGACATTCGCCAGCACTTCTGCCGGATCGGTCGGATGCTCGGGATACTGGATATCACCGCTGACCTGCGACCAGTGCATCCGGCCGCTCTGCGCGTGGCGCGCATAGTCCAGCATGCTGGCGGTCAGCTTCAATTCGGCTTCCGCAAGCGCATCCGGATTGGTCGCCGCGGCAAAATCCGGCACCGGATAATCGGCGGCATTGAGGCCGTCCGAGGCCGCGGCCTTGAGACGCGCGATGACGCCCTTGCCGCTCTCCGTCAGCGAGCCGCCCTGGGTCCACAGCGGCGCAAATTCGCGCGCGGTGTAAAACTTCTCCACCGCGGCCCGTTCGGTCTTGCGGTCGAAATAGCGCAAAGACTTTGCGCCCAGCATGTCGCGCAATTTGTCGGCGACCGGCTGATCGGCCGCCGGCACGTTGCTGGCAGCCTTGGTTGCTTCCTTGGCGGGCTCGACGGCCGGCGTTGCCGTCGCCGCAGCCGGAGACGATTCGGTCGTGATGGTAGCGGTGTCGCCCTTGCCCGTGTCGCCCTTGCCGGAATCGACTTTGGTGGAATCGACCTTCGCGGTGTCGGCCTTGGCGGTGTCGGCCTTGCTCGTATCAACCTTGCTTGCGTCGCTCTTGCTGGCGTTGGCGGCCGGAGCGGCGACGACATCGGATGGTTTGGTCTCCGCGGCCTTCTCCGTCACCTTCGCAGCGTCGGATACGGGCGCGGCAGTGTCCAGCTTGAAATCGTTGATGGTCGGAGGCGGGACGTTAGCGGGTTCGGGACGCGGGATCGCTGCGTCAATTGCCAGTTCCGCGGGGCTGCGGGCCGGACCGGTCTGAGCAAGTGCCGCGGTTGCGGACACCGCGAGGAAAGTCGCCGCGACGGCCATCAGCACGCGGTCAAATGCAGCGCGGCCCTTCGAACAGTCAAGCATCGTCAAACCCCTTGGGCGAAACTGCTCCGGCATGGAACAGCTCTTGAGTATCGTCCGTCACGGCTCTTGCTAAAGCCCCAATCTGATCGGCGCGGAAACACATCAACGGCATCTGCATCAACGGCATCTGGCTCGTGTCTCAGTGCACACCGCATTTAAGGCGCATCTGAGGTAAGTACGTCTGCGCGCCACGATTCATCAGCAGACGATACACGCGCCTCACTTGTGCAACCAGCGCCACGCGCGGCGACTCACGACAAACTGACTTCAAAGGACCCGTTTTACAACGGATTGAGCGCTTTTTGCCACGCTCGCCCCGCTTTGTCTGTGTCCCGTAGGCAACGGTTCAAAATGTTCCAGAACGATCGGCACGTTCGGCCTTATCGATTCGGCAGCTCGCGCGCGCCGCAATTGGGCATTTGCCTCAGTTGGTGTCATTGGCGCGGCCGGCCGCAGAATCGTCATCGGCGGCCTCATCGAGCTTGCGATAAAGCGTCGAGCGGCCGATTTTCAACCGGCGCGCGACTTCGGACATCTGGCCGCGATAGTGCGAGATCGCGAACCGGATGATCTCGGTTTCCATCTCTTCCAGCGGCCGAATCTCACCGGCATTTGTCAGCATCGCCAGCATGCCCGCAGTCGGCAGCGGTGCAATAGGTATCTCATTACCGGATACCATGGCGGGCGCAGTTGAGTGAAAGCCGGGCGCGATGACGAGCGGTTCGACATGCGTGCCGTGCGATTCCGACAGCGCCTGCGATTGCGCGGCGGCCTGCGGAAAATCCGCAACGCCGAGCTGATCGGTTTCGCTCATCACCACGGCGCGATAGACCGCGTTCTCCAGCTGGCGAATATTGCCGGGCCAGTCGAGTTGCGACAGCAGCGCCATGGCATCGCCGCTGATGCCGGTGATGGGGCGATTTTCCTCGGCGCAGAATCTCGCCAGGAAATGTCGCAGCAAATGCGGGATGTCCTCGCGCCGCATCCGCAACGGCGGAATCGTCAGTGGCAGGACGTGGAGGCGGTAGAACAGATCCTCGCGGAACTGTCCGCCTTTGACACGGTCGAGCAATTTGCGATTGGTCGCGGAGATGATGCGGACGTCGACCTTGACGGGCTTGCGGCCGCCGACCGCCTCGACCGTGCCTTCCTGCAGCGCGCGTAGCAGTTTCACCTGTGCGGCCAGCGGCAGTTCGCTGACTTCGTCGAGGAACAGCGTGCCGCCGGAGGCCTCGACGAATTTGCCGGTGTGGCGTTCGGTGGCGCCGGTGAAGGCGCCCTTCTCGTGGCCGAACAGGATCGATTCCACCAGATTGTCGGGAATGGCGCCGCAATTGACGGCGACGAACGGTTTTAATTTGCGTTCGCCGCTGCCGTGAATGGCGCGTGCGAACAATTCCTTGCCGACGCCGGATTCACCTTCGATCAGCACTGGTATGGTGGAGCCGGCGGCCTTTTGGGCGGTGCGCAGCACGCCCGCCATGGTCTCGCTGCGGGTCACGATATCGGCAAAGGTCAATTTGCCTTCGCGGCTGTGCCGGATGCGCTGCAGCTCGCCTTTCAGCGCGCTGGTGTTGAGCGCGTTGCGCAGCGACACCTGAAGCCGCTCGATGCCGACCGGCTTCACCACGAAATCCTGGGCGCCGGCGCGCATCGCCGACACCACATTGTCGATACCGCCATGGGCGGTTTGCACGATCACCGGGACATTGAGGCCGGCTTCGCGGATTTTCGCCAGTACGCCCATGCCGTCGAGGCCCGGCATCACCAGATCGAGCACCACGGCATCGATCGGCTGCGTGTCCGGCGCGGTCAGCATGGCAATGGCCGCGTCGCCGCTATCGAGGACGATGGCCTCATAGCCGCACTTCTGCACCATGTTTTCGACCAGCCGGCGCTGTACGGCGTCGTCATCGACAATCAAGATGCTGGCAGCCATGGCGTTCCTCGGACGTTACAACTATCTGTCTCGAATCGGGGCACTCTGGCTGATGCCGATTAACGCCCTCTTAAATGTTGCGGTCCCGCTCTCGCTCGGCCCTCCAGGCCGAAATGCATACGTCGAAACGCATACACAGGTTCGAACCAGATGACCTCGCGCTCCCCATCCGCTCTCCGCAAGTCGCAGGCTCAACGCAAATCGAACGGCCAGAAATCCGCGGCCAAATCCAAACCCTCGAACAAGACCGGCAAGCTGCCGGAATGGAACCTGGCCGATCTCTATTCCGGCATCGATGCGCCGGAAGTCACCAGCGACCTTGCAAGGCTGGACACAGAATGCGTTGCGTTTGAGGCCGACTACAAAGGCCAGCTTGCGGAACACACCGGAAAAGAGGGGGGCGGCGAGTGGCTCGCCCAAGCGGTCAGGCGCTACGAGGCGATTGACGATCTTGCCGGCCGCCTTGGATCGTACGCCGGCTTGGTTCATGCCGGCGACAGCGTCGATCCGGCGATCACCAAATTCTACGGCGACGTCTCCGAACGGCTGACGTCGGCGTCGGTGCATCTGTTGTTCTTTGCGCTCGAACTCAACCGCATCGATGATGCGGCCATCGATCACGCTATGCAGACGCCCGAACTCGGGCATTATCGCCCGTGGATCGGGGATCTGCGCAAGGACAAGCCGTATCAGCTCGAGGATCGAGTCGAGCAGCTGTTTCATGAGAAATCCCAGAGCGGCTATGCCGCCTGGAACAGGCTGTTCGATCAAACCATCTCCGGCCTGCGCTTCAAGGTAGCCGGCGGCGAACTTGCGATCGAGCCGACCCTGAACCTGCTGCAGGAT
>Ga0182024_10020513_pt1 | contig 12074 bp, 17 predicted proteins | sample P32metaG_FD_120480 | JGI IMG/M metagenome (GOLD analysis project Ga0182024, IMG submission 120480) | Permafrost microbial communities from Stordalen Mire, Sweden - P3-2 metaG (Illumina Assembly) | ecosystem: Environmental > Terrestrial > Soil > Wetlands > Permafrost | place: Sweden: Stordalen... | reverse complement strand
GTGGGCTTCTTGGAAGGGCTTGGGAGAAACGGACGCGCACCATTCTGCAATTGCCGCGCGCGCTTGGCGGCGACGATGATGAAGCGGTACGTGCTGTGTTCCAGATCATCAGGAATGGAATACATTGCGTTGTTCTGCAGTCTCTCAGCCATGTGTCTTCTTAGCTCAATTCTTCACGAGGCTGTCCAGGATGCGACTTCCTCTCCTATTCTACCGGCGAATCGAATCGGAGGGATCGCTGTTCCCCACGGCCGATGGCTTCAACGCTGAGCTGACTCCGTAAACAGCCGACTCGGACAAATGGGCTTCCGGGGGGGTCTCGTCGAGGGATGGTACTGATAAACGCGCTTGCAGCCGCTAATCTGCCTCAACCGAAGAAACGGCCAAGCTCTTTCGCTTGATGTCACCGCTAGTGAGAGGTAATGTTCACAGGGCTACCGTTAATGCCCATTAAAAGGACCCAAAATGAACGATTTGATTGTGGCGGAGAAGATTGCAAACTGGCAGAGATTGAAGGCGCTGGTGCTCGACAGCGTCTCATCGCCGATCACAAAACGCGTGTACAGTATGGCGCTCGATGAGTTCCTGGCATTCTTCCACGTGGAGCCACGGCCTGGCGGTTTCTGCAAGGCTACGGTGAGCGCTTGGCGCGTATCCCTGGAAGCCCGCGGCCTCGGGTCATCATCGATCATCATCCGCATGTCGGCGATCCGAAAACTAGCGGCCGAGGCGACCGATAACGGGCTGCTTGCGCCGGAGTTGGCGGCCGGTATCAGTCGCGTGAAGAGCGCGAAATCCGTCGGCATCCGAATGGGAAACTGGCTGTCGGCCCGCCAAGCACAGTCGCTTCTCAACGCGCCTGACATAAGTACCTTAAAAGGGTTGCGCGACCGCGCAATCCTTGCCGTTCTTCTCGGCTGCGGACTCCGGCGGTCTGAAGTCGCGGCACTGACATTCGCACACCTCCAGCAGCGCGATGGCCGCTGGTGCATCGTCGATCTCGTTGGCAAGCACCGGCGCATCCGCACGGTCCCACGCCTGCTTGGGTGAAGGGTGCGGTCGATGCCTGGACCACACCGGCCGGGATCGCCGATGGCCATGTCTTCAGGCCCGTGATCCGGAGCAACCGAGTCTCAGGCGACCGTCTCGGCGAAAAGGTCGTTTGGCAGATGCTCCGGGATTATGCGGGCGAAACCGGCACTCCCGGCATAGCACCCCATGACCTTAGGCGGACGTGCGCGAAACTGTGCCGCGCGGCGGGCGGTGAACTGGAGCAGATCCAAATGCTCCTTGGGCACGCGTCCGTCCAGACCACCGAGCGGTATCTCGGCACGAAGCAGGATCTGGTTCACGCACCAAATGACGCGATCAAATTGAGGTTGCTAGTGTGACCGTGGTCGTATGTGAAGAAGGAGAACAGATACTCGTAACCTGTTTTGCGAAGACACTGAGACTTTCAATCAGTGACACCCGCTTCAGACCGCTTTAGAATTTGGGCCTTGGAGGCCGCGGGTGACCAAGGCGCAACACGCGACCGATTGGTTGATTGCACGGGCGGGAGAATCCGCCCGCGTAGCGGAGGTAGCGGCATGACTGGCCTACTCATCGCTCAAAAGTTCAACCTGTCCAATCGCGCCAATTTGTGGAAGCTGCGCGAATACCACGGAATGCTCGAACACACCTATTGTGATCCGCTGGGTCGATTGCAATCCGTTACGGCGGAACACGCCGATAGGCTCATTGCCGCCGGTAAGAACGTGTACGTGGATGTTCCGTTTGATGATAGCGACGCAAACGCGCCGAACGTGGAGGGGTTATGATCCTCCACACCCATCGATCTACAGCGTACGTGAAGGCTATCAGTGATCGCGGGCGGGCCTGGAAGCCTGAGCCGATCACCAATCAGTTCCGCTTTATCGTCCGCATGGCTTACGCTTGCCATGAGCGACAGGTGCCGTACGATCTCACCTGGGGCCTGGCGGACGGTGTGATGCGTGCAACCATCACGGCCACGGGCAACATACCGATGCCCAAGCCACTCCCCAAAGCGCCCAAGCTAAAAATTGTCGCCGATTGGAAGCCCGCGATCTGGGACGCGGTGTATCGGCTGGGAGCGTACCACGATGGCACCCGGATGCGGCCAGGATTCGTGATCATGCATTCTTGCGGGCTGTCGCTAGTGCATCCGTCCGAATCGGGCGAGCTAGGCGTGACTGAACACGGCGGGAACGAAGATATCCGCCAGGGGTGGCTTATCACGCATACCGCGACTGGTAAGGGCTTTGGCTTAACGCTCAATTTCAAACGCGCCACGGATGCGCTCTTGCTTGCGGCATCGTTCGCCGTCGATTGGACTCAGGACGCGGACGTACTCAAGAGCAATCCCGAGTTTCGCCGGGCAGGGTACAGCGTGCAGGCGGCATTCTCAACCGGATATGAGAAGGACTCGGCGAAGCGCCTTCTTGCGGAATTGGAGCGTGCGGCATGACACCCACGAATCCAAGTGCGGTCATCGGCCCAATTCAGGGCACCAAGGGGGCGGACATTGTTCCGCCCTCCTCGCTTGAACAGGCTCGCGAATTTGCACGGCGGAGCAAGGCTGAGAATACCCTGCGTGGCTATCGGGCGGACTGGCGGGATTTCTGCGCGTGGTGCGAGTCGCACGGCGTGGGTCCGTTGCCCGCGTCGTCCGAGATCGTGGCGTCCTACATTGCCGAGTGCGCCGGGCGGCTGAAGGTCGGGAGCATTCAACGGCGGTTAAACGCAATTGCCGAAGCTCACAAGGCCATGGGCCTGGAATCGCCCACGCATCACGCCATGGTTGCGAACACCATGAAGGGCATCCGGCGGACGCTCGGGACGGCATCGGCGCAGAAGGCACCCACGCTCACCGATGACATTCGCGCCATGGTGGAAGCTACCGACACGGGACTGATCGGCACGCGGGATCGGGCACTGATCCTGCTCGGATTCGCAGGGGCATTCCGCCGGTCCGAACTGGTCGCGCTTGACATCGAGGATTGCGTTTTCGGCAAGGATGGCCTAACGGTCACGCTGCGCCGAAGCAAGACCGATCAGGATGGGCAGGGGCGCAAGATCGGCATCCCGTACGGGTCCAATCCCGAGACGTGCCCAGTGCGCATGGTTCAGGCATGGATGGAACACGCTGGCATCAGCGCCGGGCCATTGTTCCGATCCATCAGCCGGCATGGGCGGATTCAGGCGGGCCGGTTATCGCCGGTGGACGTGGCAAGGGTTGTCAAGAAGCTTGCGATGCGTGCGGGCCTCGATCCGGCCAAGTACGCGGGCCATTCCCTTCGAGCCGGACACGCGACTAGTGCGGCCATAGCGGGCGCATCGGAGCGTTCGATCATGAAACAGACGGGCCATCGCTCGGTTCAAATGGTTCGACGCTACATTCGGGACGGAAGCTTGTTCCGCGACAATAGCGCTGGCAAGCTGGGACTGTAGCCCCGCGATTGTTCACCGATTCTTTGGTGTTCCAAAAACCTACCGCCGAGCCGGGTTCGGTAAGCTCTTCAATTCAGGTGAACGAAATCCTCGCCAACGGCTGTCCCGGATTAGAAGTTTGTGGGACGATCACACTGGTTAGATGAGGCCGGTGTCCGTCAGTTCTTGGAGTACGGTCGCAGCCGATTATCCGGGACGCTCCATGTGGCCCAGCGCGATGAACCTGGTTCCCAGATCCCTTCCGCATGCGATTGTTCTTGGACGCAGGGTCTCAACACAATTCCTGCAACGACACAGGAGAGAGCCTGTGCCATGCTAGTACATTAGTCCCGGTAGCCTGGCAATTGAATAGGCTTAGACTTTTCATGTATGCCAGAGCTCCAAGTGGCGCCTGAGTCCAGACTTTGCGGCGGGCAAACTGCACGCGGGCTATGGCTTCCCCTGTCGGTGTTATTGGTCGCCCTCCTTCTACGACTTGCGTTGTTGGCCTTCGTGCAGACGAACAATCCCAGTGGCCAGCTTTCTCAAACAGACTCGGCGCAGTACTTGCACATCGCGGAAAGATTTCTTTCGAGTGGAACGTTCGCGGGAGAAAGCGATGCTCACCCCAACACGCCCATTCTGCTTCGGACGCCAGGTTATCCCGCCTTCATCGCAGTCGTCTATCTGCTGAGCAAGCACGAACATGCAGCCATCATCCTCGCGCAAATCCTTCTCAGCGCCGTCATGATCTTACTCCTGTATCATACGGTCGAACTAGTAACCCAACGACAAGGGTTAGCACTCCTGGCCGCGCTCCTAATTGCTCTCGACCCGCTGAGCATCTGGGCCTCCGAGGTAGTGCTCACGGAATCTGTATTCACATTGTTTATCGTCCTGGCGGTTTATATCGGCGTACGGATCGCTGAATCTCGGCACGCCCTGCTATGGGCTGCAGTTGGAGGCGCTTCGATTGGCATCTCTGCGCTGATCCGTCCTGTCTCGTATTATCTTGTGCTACCGTACGCCGTCGCGCTTGCCATCGCTGCACGCCGCAGCTGCCTGCGAAAAGCGCAGATTCTTGTTGTGACCCTAGTAACGGTGGCAGCCTGGGCGTGCATCGTCCTTCCATGGCAATGGCGTAACCACGCGGAGTTACAGACTTGGCAGTTTTCGGGCATAGGCGACTACAATCTTCTCTTTTATAGGGCCGCAGGGATTGTTGCTGAACGCGAGGGGATTACTCTGGAAAAGGCAGAGCAACAGCTCTCCGAGGGACTTTCGCCAAACGATGCTCCTGCAAGATACTACCAGAGCTGCCGGGAGAGAGCGCTGCCGGTCATCCTCGCCCACTTGCATAATCTTGTGAGTATTACATTGCGGGGAGCGCTTCGCCTGTGCTTCGGTCCGGGCACCGAGACGGTGGCCTCATGGCTCGGCCTCGCATCATCGAGATTCCTGATGGCTTGCTTGTTGGCGTGGATCGGAGCCCTATGGATATTGATAATGATCGGGTTCAGACGCAGCGCACGGCTGCCATTCTTCATTCCTATCGTGATCTTCGCGTACATCGTCGCCGTGAGTTCAGGCCCGGAGGCGTACGCCAGGTTCAGGGCGCCGCTAATGCCGATCCTCGCAATGTTCGCCGTAAACGGCTGTGCCGTCATCTATGATCGCCTTCCTCGACTGAAAACGCCAGGCAGTATAATATCGGGCCGCTCCTGACCGTGCCCGCTAGCGGCCCGCTCTTGAAACCCAAGCACTCCATGCCAATGCGGAGTATGAGCGGGCGACAGCGGAGCTTGAGCGTAAACACGAAGCCTACCGGCAAGCGACTGATGATATCGGGGCGGTGAACTCGCGCCAGTTATTGTGATGCGTGCGCCGTGCGCGAAGCGGCTGCTGTTTGTCAAGGGGAATGGAAGCTCGGTAGTGGGCTACTTTGAAATCCATTCAGCTTGAACCGGTTAAGCATTCATGCCATGCTGGGGGTATGAATCGAGATGCCAAGGGTAAGCCGGTCAAGACCGCGAGAACTCCACCAAGCCCCAGGCCGAAGAAGAGACCTACCGACAGTCAACCAGTCTGTATAGTGCTCCTGCCGCAACGAGTCGTGCTCTGCACATAGCATCTAATAAAATTCTACCTCCGCTCATGCCGCCGCTCTTTCTAACCCCCGCTCCGAGGCTTCCAACCGGGCCACCAAGTCCGACACTTCCCAGAGTCGATCCGTCACGCCAGCGATCAAAAAACTAAGCATGACCTTGGCATTTCGATCTCGCCAGTTGTGGTCTTCCTAGTGGTGCCCGTCGTCAGCTTCGCCATCCTCGCTGTTTTTCGTCACGGCCGCCACCGCTGCCCTTGCGAGAATCCTTTGTGTGAGCGAAACCACCCGTGCATTGGCTGCTACCGTGACTTGTTCAGAAGCGTAGAAATGAGAGCGCGATAACCAAAGCCTTGGCGTGGAGATTACCTCCTGCCGCGCAGTCCAAGCACGATTGCACCAGCGAAAACCAGGATTATGAAAAACACAAACGCGACCACGACGCTGATCGAAAGCATGGTGATCCAACCCAACATTCGCCCACGGATTGGAGTGCCTTTGCCTGCTGAAAGTTTTACGGAGAGAAACACCCAAAATAACAGTCCAAGCAGAATTGTGATCTCTTCGATGGTGTGTAGGTAGCCACTCCACCACATTCAGCGCCTCCTAGCGAAATCATTCGCCTAGCGTCCAAACGCGGTCAGCGATCCCGTATTCCATCGCTGGGCGTGGCACACGACCTGATAGAAATCATAATACGCGAATACAATGCTGGACTGCTGCCCTATCCGGGGCGGCATGGAGTACTTCTTCGCGTGCCCATACTGCGGCGAACGGATATCGATGTCCTAGACACCTCGGTGAAGAGACAAACGTACATAGAGGTGCGCTACTCCGTCGAGGATGAGGAGGTGTCCTACTTTGAAGCCCCCTGAGATCTCCCGAAGCTGCACCTCGCTGAGTCCTAGTCTTGCCGGACCCTCGAAGCAAGCTCACCTCCGCTCGCGCTTGGGGTAGACTGGCTCATGCCACTTCGTGCAAAACCCCGGGCTCCCAAATCCCCCCAAACGACGCAAAGCCGCTTCGCGAATGTCAACGGCGTGCGGCTGCATTATCTGGTTGCTGGAACAGGCGACCCAGTGGTCCTTCTGCATGGCTACGCCGAAACAAGCCACATGTGGCGTCCGCTGATAGTGGAACTCGCAAAGACGCATGTAGTAATCGCGCCGGATTTACGCGGAGCCGGTCAATCGTCTACTCCAGCCGCGGGCTACACCAAGGCCGAAATGGCGCAAGACATCCACGCTCTTGTGCACAAGCTCGGATACGAGCATATTCGCATCGTCGGGCACGACATCGGGCTCATGGTTGCGTACGCCTACGCGGCGCAGTATCCGAGTGAGGTGGATCGGATTGCTTTGATGGACGCCTTCTTGCCGGGAATAGGAAACTGGCGCGACGTATGGCTGATGCGGGATCTGTGGCATTTTCACTTCTACGGTAAGACGCCACTCGCTCTCGTACACGGTCGCGAACGCATCTACTTCGAGCATTTCTGGAATGATTTTGCCGCAGATCCTAAGCACTCGGTGCCGGAGCGCGACCGTCGGATTTATACGAACGCCTATGCCCGACGGGGAGGAATGCGAGCCGGTTTCGAGTACTTTCGGGCATTCGAAAGAGACGCAGAGGATTTCGTTCGTTTTGCCAAAACTCCTTTGCTCATGCCTATGCTTGTTCTAACTGGAGAAAAAGCTTCCGGCGATTTCCTCATTCAACAGGGACGGCTTGTGGCGAAGAACGTTGAAGGTGTGGTCGTTCGAAATTCCGGGCACTGGCTCATGGAAGAAGCACCTCGGCAAGTTATCCCGAAACTCGTGGAGTTTCTCGACCGCTAGGACAGCCTTCCACGATCATTCGCTCTGATGCCAGGGCGTTCACCCGCCTACCTCGTCTTAGACGAATCGATCAGGTTGCTGAGGATGCCTAGCTCATCAGATGGACCGCGAAAATCAACCCGCCGAATACCGCCAGGCCAGCCAACGCATACAACGCGTATCGCATCATCCTCGCGTTGGCCGAGCTAACGCGGTTGTCATCTTTTTGCATTTGCTGTCGAGGCTTTCGAACATAGCATTTCCTCTGTGTTTATAGACGACGTGCCTAATGAGGAAGTTACCGAGGTGGGTCCGGCCAATTCCTGTCATAATTATCTCAAAATCCCACGGAAGGTGATGAATTAATGGGTCCAGACGAACTCATCAAAGCCGCTCCCGCAATCGCCAAAGGCGCTGGAGCACTCGCCGCCGCCGTGCCGTTCACCGCCATCGTGAAACGGATGCTTGGGCCTGCCGCCGATGAAGTAGCCGAACTGTGGCGGGATCAGGTGCGAGTGTATCGGTATGGACGACAACTGAAACTGCTCGAAAAAGCCGAGCGCATGGCTCAGGAGGCAGGATTCACGCCGCAGGCGGTGCCACCGAAGACTTTGTTTCCGTTGCTGGAAGGAGCATCGTTCGAGGACAACGAAGACCTTCATACGATGTGGGCGGCACTGCTGGCGAATGCGGCGTCACCAGAGCACGCCGGGATGGTCAGGCCGGGGTTCATTACGATCCTTCGGCAGATGGCCCCTGACGAAGCGGCGCTGTTGAATTGGATATTTGGGCAGCGGACTGGGGCGTCAGCGCCAGCTTTCAGCGAAGAGATTCCTTACGTCGATCTCTTGACCGCGTATACCACCTTTGGCCTACAGACGAAGGAAGATCCCTTTGGCTTTGATGCCTGTATTCAGAGCTTGCAGGCGGCACAGCTAGTCGAGCCCCGATTGGATGGTTCTAACCCTCTTGGCCCGCTACGACCTCCTTACTCGCTCACTTTTCGTGGGTTGTCGTTTATGTATGCTTGCAGGGGGATCTGTGAAGTGGCAGACAAGTTTGGCAGAATAACAACGAAAAAATTAGGCCTTTTCAGCTTTAGCGTGTGCGCAATGGCGTAATTGCGGTCCTAAACTTTGCTTCCTCATGATAAGATTTAACGAATCTCAGAAATTGTGAGTCTTAGAGGAGGCAACGTGAAACGTCTGCTCGCGGTTGTTCTCTGTGTGCTCCTGCCGATTGTTGTATTAGCTGAAAACAGCGGTTATACCGTAAAATACGACGGCGGCTCGATCCAGGACGTGAAGGCGGGAACCGACGTGAAACTCTTCATCGATGCTAACCAACTGCGGTTAGTCAAGAACAATAAGGAGTTGGCGATGATCCCGGCTGCATCCGTGACTGAGATCAGCTACGGGCAAGATGTCCATCGCAGAGTCGGAGCCGCTATCGGAATCGGTTTGGTCACCTTTGGAGTGGGAGCGCTAATGGCTCTCACTAAGTCCAAGAAACATTTCGTGGGATTAACCTGGGCCAATGGCGATCAAAAGGGCGGACTCGCGATGCAGTGCGATAAGAACGAATATCGCGGCATTCTAACCGGTATCGAGGGCGTTACTGGCAAGAAGGCCGTTGACACAGACACGTTGAACGTCAAGAACTGAGGCGCAGGTTTCATCGTTGAGCCGTCCGAGCTCCCTAGCGGACTAGACCGCCGATCCCTCAATCAAACGCTAGACCACATGGCGGCCCTGGCGCATCAAACAGATGGGAGTGTGTTTATGACCGAACGAACTTTGACGATTCCTGAGATCATCCTCATCGCCGGTACCCGCGTAGCGCTGGGTGTAGGCGTGGGTTTGTTGATTGCCGACAGGCTTCCGCGTGATGCGAGAAAGGCCGCTGGTTGGGCCCTGCTGGGGCTCGGGGCGTTGACGACGATTCCGATAGTGGCGGGTATACTCGGGAAGCCGCAGATTGCGGCACGGGCGTGATGGAATTTGTTTGGTTCCGCCAACACTCCCGCCGACGCCGGGATGTTTAGTCGGACGAGCTAGCCGCCATCGCGGCGCGGGTCTAGAATGTTAGACCGAGGTTGAGAGACTAAGGAGGACCCGTCATGGCCCAACAGTATGTGATTGATTGTGGGAAGTTCCCGAGCGAGAAAAACTGTGACTTGAAAATCTCGGGCTCGGACAAGGAAGCGGTGGTCGATACGGCTTACAACCATGCCATCGGCCCCATGCACAACCACAAGCCGAGTGAGGAGTTGAGGAATATGCTTCGAGGCGCGGTGGAAGTGCAGGTGGGTGCTACTCGGGCATAGGGCGAATCGCATCGAGCCACCACAAAAGAGGATTAAGACGGACGGGGATACCCGCCCATAACTTTCAATGGCGTCCGTGCAAGTTCGGTCGATGGTACGCAGGCGGGGGTGATGGCCGATGTAATAACCGACGCCAAAAACGAAGCAGCCAATTCAACATTGCTGACTCCTTTTAGGGGAACACTAGCACAAATGCAGATGAGAAGCGATGGTCAAACCGTGTGCGTCCGTGCTTCCGCCTCCAAATACCCCACCGCAGCACGGAGGCGTTCCGGGTCCCGCTGGAACGTGGTCACGCCAAGCTTTCAGAGGCGGGGCAATATCCGCGCACCGAGCCAGGCCCGGAGCCGGGCATATCCGGAAGTGGGTTTCACCCCGGTATTCATGTAGTTTCCCCGGGGTTAACCGGGGGTTCTCGTGACCGTCCCTGTCCGGCGGGAGACCCGTATGGCGTTTACGGGACGTACGGCGGAGGCGGCGGAGTTGGATCGGGCCGTGCGCGTGAGGGCGAAGGCGTCGCCCAGAAATTTCCTTCTTTTCCTTCTAACAGTCCAGAAGGAATTTAACCCTCGTATTTTCAGCGGCATGGGATTACTTTTCTTTTCTTCTGGAAAACCGCCGTGTCTGCGTTGGATCGGGTCTGCCCTGGTGTCCCACGCGGAGGGGTTAGAAGTAAGAGGGAAATATATTATAGATATAAAAACTACTACTAACCTCCCTGTCCGTCATACACTTACGATCCCGAATTTCCTTCTAGAAGGAAATGGAAAGGAAATCCGTCCCTGCCGCGCTTGCCGGTCGGAGTGCCTTGCACTTTCTCTATTGTGCGAATCTCCTGGACAAGCTGATCCCGTTGTTTTCTCCAATCTCGCGTGTTTTTGAAACGTTTTGCGAAGTCCTCTTGGGTTATCCCGCTCCGTCCAGCGGCCTGAACGTAGTGTTCCATATCCGCCAAGACCTTTCCCTCCGGCGTCATGCCGGTATGGAAGAACTCGAAGAGTATCGCTTCCATCTCACGGGCCTTCGCAAAAGCGTGCTCCCACGCCTTGGGCGTCACTCGCAACGTGCGGGACATCGACGCCTCGTACACCACTGCCAGCTTCAGCACATTCCCTCGAAGACGTTGGAAGAACGGAGCGCCTAGAACCGCGTGAGCCTCACTGAATCGTCGAGCCGTCTCGACGTACCAGACATTGTAAGGCGCGGCGCTATTCGGCACATAACCGGACTCTTCAAAACCGTCGAAGAACTGTACAGGCCCGCCAGGTATCGCAGCGATCTGCCGTATGGCCTCGGCGAGATGCTTCGCCACGTATGAACTTCGGTTCTTGGGTTTCGGAATAAGACGATGGCCCGGAGTGCTGAATAGCAACCATCGGGGTAAGAACCCGCCTGTGGAATCATCACCGCGAAGATTATCGAAAAACCAATCTTGCGAGGACATGCCGATGATGTTGGTCCGTGGGGCGTGAAGGAACTCGATGTTCTTCTCCTGGTCGCGATAGAGGAGAGCCTCTGGGACGTGGAAATTGTCGTAGAGATTCGTGAGCCATGCTTTCGCTCCTTCAAATGCGTGGTCGTTCAGTTTCTTCATCTGATGGGAAAGCTCAGTCCAAACGTAGAAATGGCAGGTGGCCGGATGGTGCGAGTGCGGCATCGAAGCCGTCCGGTGCGCCGGATGCTCCTGAGAAAATCTCGTACAGTTTTTCTTTCGATCCCCAATCGGTCGAGTCGATCAGGTCCGGTATCCCAGCCGCGTCGAGGAGTTCACGTGCTGGATTGATGACGGTGTTTTTCCCCGCACCGGACTCCGCGATGATGCCGAGCCAAAGATCCATGGACAACTGAAATGCTCCACGGTCGATGATGACCCCGGCTCGGTTCAGCACCGATGCGATGAGTTGGATGGCGATAGCGTCGTGAACAGCAGGCGGGAACTCCAGCACATCCGCCCACGCAGCATAAGCATCGATGAAGTTGACTCCGCCCGGTGTGGCGATCACCGTCGGGGTATCGACAGATCCCTCGACGGGAACCTCGGGAACTTCCCTTCCAACAGTGCCGCTGGCATCATCAGCCGAAGACTCCGGGCGCTCTTGCAATAGTTCCTTAGCCAGCCGATCCAGAGGCAACTCAGCGAATGGCTCTTCGGGAACGGTAGAGTCGGGCTGGGGATCGGCGAGCCGGATCGGCTGGGCGGGGTTAGTACTTCCGGGGCTGGTAGACATGGCTCGTGACTCCGTTGTGAATTTTGACTTGTTTCACCACCGTCCGTAGGTGACGATGGGCTTGGAAGAGTTCTCGTGCTGGCGCGGCTCCCCCGGCAAAGTACTGCTCCACGTCAGGCGCCACCGCAGGGTCGAAGATAAACTCCACT
>Ga0182024_10020512_pt1 | contig 12074 bp, 10 predicted proteins | sample P32metaG_FD_120480 | JGI IMG/M metagenome (GOLD analysis project Ga0182024, IMG submission 120480) | Permafrost microbial communities from Stordalen Mire, Sweden - P3-2 metaG (Illumina Assembly) | ecosystem: Environmental > Terrestrial > Soil > Wetlands > Permafrost | place: Sweden: Stordalen... | reverse complement strand
GGACGGATCACGACCGGCGGCACGGTAACCGAGTTCACTTCGCCGGTCACCGGTCTGGGACTACAGGGGATTGCGGTCGCACCTGACGGTTCGCTCTGGTTCTGCGAACCAGGCACCGGACTGAACCCCGGCCGTGTCGGAAAGCTGGTGTACTGATGCGCGAGCAGCGAGAGGGATATCAGATGCGTTTCCGCAGCGTGCTCGCAATTGCGGTCGTGGCGACCGCAACGGTCATTGCCGGCTGCGGCGGCGGCGGCACGACGACGACGACCCCGGCGGTCAGCGCGACCGCAACGCCGACTCCGGCACCGACGGCAACGCCGACTCCGGCCCCGAACGTCCTCTCGGCGAATCCGAACCCGCTCAACTTCACGAGCTTGAGCGGGACCGGCATGTTCACGACGACGGAAGCGCTCTACACCGGCGCGTTTACGGCGACGAGCACCGGCGCTACGTCGTGTACGGGAATCGCGACGTTCTCGCCGGCGAGCGGAGCGGGGCCGAATCAGGCGTTCACCGTCACGCCCGTCGCGGCGGGAACGTGCACGATCACCGTGACCGATGCGAGCGGCCAAAAGGTGAACGAGTCGGTCGTCGTCACGACGACAACCGGAACGATCAGCTCGCACGGACGCAACTGATCGACCGCTAGAGCAAAGCCGCGGCACCGTCGATGCGATGGTCCGCGGCTTTTTCTTTTCCGTGGCGCAAGCGGGCGTTTCTCCGGCCGCTGCAATGGGAACGTGACGCTCAACCCAACCCATCGCTATCGACAGGGAGTTCGACTGGTGGCTGCAGCAAAGCGTGCCCGCAAGAAGGCGGGAGCGAAGAAAACGACCGCGCGCAAGAAGAGCGCACCGGCCCGCGCGGCGAGCGGCGTGAAGAAGGCCGCCGGCGGCGTGAAGAAGGCCGCCCAAAAGGCCGGTTCGGTTGCCAAAAAGGCCGCGTCCGTAGCGAAGAAGGCGCCCGCCGTCGCGCGCAAGACCGGTCGGGCTATGGAGAAGGCGGGGCAGATCCTCGAAGCGAGCGCCGATCTGGTCGATCAGATCACGACGAAGATTCGCGGCACCGGCAAGCGCAGCGGCGGCGCCAAGAAGTCGACGGCGAAGAAAAAAGCTAAGCGGTAACGATCTTCGCGGCCTCGTCGAGGCCGAGCTTCGCGATCGACTCCTCGCGCATCTTGTACTTCTGGACTTTGCCGCTAACCGTCATCGGCCAGCCGTCTACGAACATGACGTAGCGCGGGATCTTGTAGTGCGCGATCTTGCCTTGGCAGTACTCGCGCACGGCGGCTTCGGTAAGCTCCGCGCCGTCGTGCACGATTACCCAAGCGCAGAGTTCTTCGCCGTAGCGCTCGTCGGGGACGCCGATCACCTGAACGTCCTTGATCGCGGGATGCGTGTACAAGAACTCCTCGATCTCGCGCGGGTAGACGTTCTCGCCGCCGCGGATCACCATGTCCTTGATGCGGCCGCTAATGTTGACGTAGCCGTCCTCGTCCATTGTCGCGATGTCGCCGGTGTGCATGTAGCGCGCGGCGTCGATGGCCGTGGCAGTCGCGGCGGCATTCTCCCAGTAGCCGAGCATCACGCTGTAACCGCGCGTGCAGAGCTCGCCGGGAACGTCGCGCCCGACGATCTGCCCGTCGCCGTCGACGATCTTTACCTCGACGTGGGGGTGGACGCGGCCGACGGTGCCGGTGCGTTTCTCGAGCGGATCGTCGGTCATCGTCTGCGTCGACACCGGTGACGTCTCCGTCATGCCGTAGCAGATCGTGACTTCGGGCATATGCATCTCGCTCTGCACACGCTTCATCACCTCGACCGGGCACGGCGAGCCGGCCATGATTCCGGTGCGCAGCGTCGAGAGGTCGAACTCCACAAAGTTCGGTAGCGCGAGCTCGGCGATGAACATCGTCGGCACGCCGTACAATGACGTGCAACGTTCGGCGACGACCGCGCGCAACGACAACTCGGGATCGAACGTCCAGTTCGGGATGACGATCGCCGCGCCGTGCGTCGTGCAGGCGAGATTGCCCAGCACCATCCCGAAGCAGTGATAGAACGGCACCGGGATGCAGACGCGATCGTCGGCGGTGTAGCGACACCCTTCGCCGATGAAGAAGCCGTTGTTGACGATGTTATGGTGCGAGAGCGTGGCGCCTTTTGGGAAGCCGGTCGTCCCCGAGGTGTATTGAATGTTGATCGCCTCGTCGAACTGACAGCGCGCCTTGCGTTCGGCGAGGGTCGCGTCGCTGCAGCGCTCGCCACGCTGGACGTACTCTGTCCAGCCGATCTCGCCGGCGAGCGGCAGCGCCTCGCCGACGATCACCACTTCGCGCAACTGCGGCAGCGCGCCGCGCACTTCGCGTGCCATCGCCAGATACTCGCTGGTCTTGTAGCGATCGAGCGTGACGAGCGTGCTGACGCCGCTCTGATCGAGCGCGTACTGGAGCTCGGAGAGCCGATAGGCCGGATTGACGTTGACCAGAACCGCGCCGCACTTCGCACTTGCGTACTGCGCGAGCACCCACTCGAGCGAGTTGGGCGACCAAATCCCAACCCGGTCGCCGTGCTCGACGCCGGCCGCGATGAAGCCTTTGGCGACGCGGTCAGTCTCCGCGGCGAACTGCGCGTACGACAGCCGTACGCCCTGATGGACCGAGACGACGGCGTCGTTCTCCGGAAAGCGCCGCGCGATGCGATCGAGGTTGTCGCCGATCGTCTCGCCGAGGAGCGGCACGGGACTCGCCCCATGAGCGTAAGATCCAAGCTCCATAGGCTAGTGCGATTTCGCCGAAGCCTTCGCGTTCTGCCTTCGGCCGGTCCGCCGTCGGCGCGAATCAGCGCTCCGGCGCCGGCACCTTCGTGTGCCGCCAGATCGCTGCGACGAACGCCAAACCGACGGCGGTACCGATCGCCGGCGCGACGACGTAGATCCACCAACTGCCGAAACCGCCGACCAGGATCGCCGGCCCGAGCGTGCGCGCCGGGTTCATCGAGCCGCTCGACACGCGTCCGCCGATCCACCGCGCAAGGACTGTCGTGAGGCCGTTTGCCAGGGCGGACGCCGGGCCGATGAACCGGGCGACGTTGGCAGTCGAGTGGGCGACCATGATGACGATCGCCGTCAGGATGATCTCGAGCCAAAACGCAGGCCACGGGCCGAGCCGCATTTGCGGCAGTAGCGCGGTGCGATCCGGGTGGAATATCGCCAGGACCAGCGCACCGGCCGCGATCGCGCCGAGGAACTGCATGAGGACGTAGCCCCAGACGCGGTGCCACGCGAAGTCGCCGCGCAGCGCGAAGCTGATCGTGATGTACGGGTTGAAGTGGGCGCCCGAGACATAGCGCAGCGCGTAGATCATGACGGCCGAGGCCACGCCGGTGCAACTCATCTCGACCGCGTAGCCCAGACTCATCCCCAGGGCGCTCGCGACCGCGGCCGGCCCGATGCTCCCCAGCGTCACCACCAGGGTGCCGAAGAACTCGGACACCAGGTTCCCGAGCTCGCCTCGCGGTTCGCGTCCCTCCTCGAGGCCTTCGCTGTTGCCGGCGATCATGTGGTGACGCGGTTCGCCGCCCTTCGCGCGCAACCCAGGCCACCGCACAGGGGAAAGGGGAACACAGGCGCCATGGGACTTTCATCGACGCAGACCGGACCCGCGATCCCGCATGAGGATCTGGTCGCGGTCCGCCGCCGGCTGCATGCCGCGCCGGAGCTGTCGATGGTGGAGCACGACACGGCCGCGTTCGTCGCCGAACAGCTCGGCGCGCTGCGCCTCGACGAGATTCGCACCGGGATCGGACAGACGGGCGTGCTCGGAACGCTGCGCGGCGGCAAGCCCGGTCCGGTCACGCTGCTGCGCGCAGACATGGACGCCCTGCCGATCACCGAGCTCAACGACGTCCCGTACCGCTCGCAGCGCGCGGGCGTCATGCATGCGTGCGGTCACGACGGTCACGTTTCGATTTTGCTCGCTGCGGCGAAGACGCTGGCGGCGCGGCGCGCCGAGGTTCCGGGAACGCTCGTGCTGTGCTTTCAACCCGGTGAAGAAGGGCACGCCGGTGCGAAGAAGATGATCGACGACGGTGCGCTCGAGAATCCGCACGTCGATCGCACCTTCGCGCTGCACATGTACAGCGGGCTGGACGCCGGGAAGATCGGCGTGCGCGACGGAGCGTTCTTCGCTTCCGCCGACGAGTTCGATCTGACGATTCGCGGCAAGGGCGGTCACGGCGCGATGCCGCAGCTCGCCGTCGATCCGATCGCCGCCGGCGCCTACGTCATCACGCTGTTGCAGTCGATCGTGTCGCGCGAGATCGCGCCGAAAGATCCGGCCGTCGTCACCGTCGGGCAGTTCGTCAGCGGGACGACGTTCAACGTGATCCCCGACGAAGCAAAGATGAAAGGGACGGTGCGCGCGTTTGATGCCGAGGTGCGGCGGTCGCTACCGGAGCGAATGCGGCGCATCATCGAGGGACTCTCCCAGGCGCTGCGCTTCGAATTCGAGTTCGACTACCATTGGTCGTACCCGCCGACCGTGAACGCGCGCGAGATCAACGACGTCGTGCGTGCCATGGGGACACACGAGCTCGGTGCGACAAATGTCGTCGAGCACGACATCGTCATGTGGGCCGAGGACATGTCGTTCATGCAGAACGAACGCCCGGGCGCGTATTTCATCGTCGGCTCGCGCGGCGGCGACGCGACCGCGGTCGCGCACCACAACGCCCGCTTCGACCTCGACGAACGTGCCCTCGACGTCGGTTACACGATGATGGTGGCGCTGGGCCTGGCGGGTTGATGGCAATGTCACCCTGAGCGGCGTTCGAAGAGTGAACCGTGGTGGCATGGCAACGACCCGAGGGTCGAGTGTCGGAATGACGCCGTCGTCCTGAGCAGAGGCGAAGGGCGACCGCGCTCGTTGTCGCATGCGCCGGTGGCGGTCGTGCTTCGACTTCGCTCAGCTCGACGGCGCGATGAATGCAAGGCACGTTCGGGTGGTCGCCAAAGCGCGATCGTTCGCGCTTCGACTGGCTCAGCGTGACAGCGCATTCGCCGCGACGCCAAAGCGAAAATTTCCCTGGAAGGTCCCAATCTGTTCTCAGACCGGCGGCGTACGGTGATTGAACCACCGACAAGGAGCGAGCGTGTACGCACCGCAGATTGAGCCTGTTCCCGGCCCCTTGGTCCTCCGCCTGATCGGCGCGCTCGACGCGGATCTGGTCCTTGCGTTCGATCAAATCGAACGCGGGTTGCGCGACGCAGGTACGGTGCTGGTCGACGTGCGCGATCTGCAGTTGTTCGGCGAAGGAGAGATGGACGAGCTGGTGCTGGCGATCGCGAAGGCGCGCAGCTCGGGTCGCGACGTGCGGCTCGACGCGCGGACGCTGCCGTGGAAACGCGCCGCCAAGAAAAATCTCTTCAAGCAGCCGGGCATCGACGCGGAATTTCGTTCCAAAGCGCGCCGCACGGTGATCCTGGCGCACAGCCCGCTGCGCAAGCGCCGCTAAGCTCAGCCATCCCGGACGCCATCGTTTGGCGCTCCGCTGCGGCGCAACGTGCGCCGTTTGGACAATGACCGGACGCTCGGAATGGCCTATGGTAGGGCTTCCGATGCTGCAGGAAGAGCATGACGCGTGCGGGGTCGGCTTCCTCGCCGACCTTTCGAACAAGGCGACGCACCAAACGGTCGAGCTTGCGCTCGCGGCGGTCGCCGCGATGGAGCATCGCGGTGCGCGCGCCGCCGACGGACGGACCGGTGACGGCGCCGGCGTCTTGATGGAAACCCCGCGTACGCTCCTTCAGCGCGAGCTCATCGCAGCGCACGTGCGCGTCCCCGAGCAACATCTGGCCGCGGTCTGCGTGTTCTTGCCGCCCGGCGAAGAGGCAGCGGCGGGCGTGCGCGCCCGCGTCGAGCAGGCGGTGCGCGGCGAGAGCGTCGCGCCGATGCGCTGGCGGGTGCCCACGGTCGACCCGGAGGTCCTGGGCGCACAAGCTCGCGGGTCCACACCCTCGTACGAGCAGTTGCTGGTCGACGTCGGGCCGGGGAACGCAAGGGAGCGGATGCGGTCGGTGCGGCGCGCGGTGATCCGCGCCCTGCGCGAGGACGGTGACATCGCGACGCTGGTGAGCGCATCGCCGACGACGATCGTCTACAAGGCGCTGCTGTCCTCGAGCGAGCTGGGCGCGTACTTTGCCGATCTGCGCGATCCCGCGTGCGCGTCGCGCTTCGCCGTGTTCCACCAGCGGTTCAGCACCAATACCGCGCCGAGCTGGCGGCTGGTGCAGCCGTTCGGCACGATCGCCCACAACGGCGAGATCGACACCATCACCGGCAACCGCGCGTGGATGCAGGCCCGCGGCGTCGTCTCACCGCGCGGCGCGAGCGACTCGCTCGAGTTCGACGTCGCACTCGACGCCATGATCGGCGCCGGTTATCGCGTCGACGAGGCGATCGACTTGATGCTCTCGCCGGCGATCGACGACGATGACCGGTTGCGCGCCTATTACGACGCGCACGTACCGACGGTCGAGCCCTGGGACGGTCCGGCGGCGATCGTGTTCGCCGAAGGCGATCGCGTCGGCGCGGCGCTCGACCGCAGCGGGTTTCGTCCGCTGCGCTGGTGCCGCACGGCGTCGGGCAAGGTTCTCGCCGCGTCGGAAGCCGGCGTCATCGACTTCGGCGACGACCCGATCGTCGAGCGCGGCCGGCTCGGTCCGGGCGAGCGGCTCGTCGTACGGTTCGCGACCGGTGAGCTGATCCGACCCGATGCGTTCCGCGCACTGCGGCGCGAGAACTCGGACTTTCGATCGACCGTCGCGTCCTGGCGCTTCGAGCTGCCGCCCGAGGTGCCGGCCGTCGTGGACGCGACCGCGCTACGCCGCGATCTCGTGCGGTTCGGCTACGCGGCCGACGAGCTCAAAGCGGTCGTCGCGCCGCTTGCGGGCGGGATCGAGCCGATGTGGTCGATGGGCGACGACGCCGCGCCCGCGTTCCTGGAACGTCGCATGCCGGTGGCCGAATACTTGCGCCAGCGCTTCGCGCAGGTCACCAATCCGCCGATCGACGCGTTGCGCGAAGGGTTCGTTTTCGATCTGCGCGCGTTCGTCGGCAGCGGTGACACCAACGGCGACGTTCCGGCGCCCGGCAGCATCGTCGCGATCGATACGGCGCTGCTCGACGAAGGCGCGTTCGACTCGCTGGCTTATGACGCGCGCCTGATTCCGCATCGCATCGCGCTCGACTGTGTCGCGACCACGCTGCGCGCGCGCATCGTCGCGATTTGCGATGACGCCGAGCGCGCGGTGCGCAACGGCGCGACGTATCTCGTGCTCGACGACCGCGGTGCGGTTCTGCCGGTGCCGGCGGTGCTGGCCGCGGGCGCGGTGCACCAGCGCTTGGCGTCGGCCGGCTTGCGCATGCAAGCCTCGATCGCCGCCTGCGACGGCTTCGCGCGCGATGCGCACGGCTGCGCGGCGGTCATCGCCGCCGGGGCGAACGTCGTCGCGCCGTGGCTGGCCGCGCGTGCGGCGAGCGCCGAGACGGGCTCGGCTGCGACCCTGCTCGGCACGCTGCACGCCGGTCTGATGAAGGTGCTCGCCAAGCTCGGTATTTGCACGCTGCGCTCGTACGTCGGCGCGCAGACCTTTGAAGCGCTTGGTCTGCGCCGCGATCTCATCGCGATGTGTTTCCCCGGGATCACGACGCACGTACCCACGCTCGGCTTCGAGGAGATCGAAGCGGATCTGCGGGCGTGGGATGCGCTCGCCAGCGCCGGGAGCGAGCCCCCGCAGCGCGGGCTGTTCCGCTATCGGCGCGACGGCGTGCGGCATCAGTTCGATCCGCCGCTGCTCAAGCAGTTGCGCAAGACCATCGTCGCCCGCGACGAGTCGGCGTTCTTCGCGCTCTCCGACGAGCTCGAGGCGCGCGAAACGATTGCCTTGCGCGATCTCGTCGAGCCGGTCGCCATCGGCGATCCGGTCGCGGTCGACGACGTCGAATCAGAAGACGCAATCGTCGCGCGCTTCGTCACGGCGGCAATGTCGCTGGGTGCGCTCGGTCCCGAGGCGCACGAAGCCGTCGCGCTCGGCGCGAAGCTGGCCGGCGCGCGCAGCAACGGCGGCGAGGGTGGCGAAGATCCCGGCCGCACGCTCAACGCGATCAAGCAAGTCGCCTCGGCGCGGTTCGGCGTCGCGCCCGAATATCTCGCGACGGCCGAAGAGCTCGAGATCAAGATCGCGCAGGGAGCCAAGCCCGGAGAAGGCGGACAGATCCCCGGTTTCAAGGTGACCGCGGAGATCGCCGCGCTGCGCGGCGCGGTCACCGGCCAGACGCTCGTCTCGCCGCCGCCCCATCACGACATCTACTCGATCGAAGATCTCGCACAGCTCATCTACGACTTGCGCCGCGCCAATCCGAACGCGAAGATCGCGGTCAAGCTGGTCGCCCAGTCGGGGATCGGGTACGTCGCGAGCGGCGTCGCGAAGGCCCGCGCCGACGTCGTGCACATCGCCGGGCACGACGGCGGAACCGGCGCGTCGCCGCTGGGCTCGATCAAGCATGGCGGTCTGCCCTGGGAGCTGGGCCTGGTCGAAACCCACCACGCGCTGGTGGCCAACGGTTTGCGCGGCCGCGTCGCGTTGCGCGTCGACGGCGGCTTCAAGACCGGGCGCGACGTCGTCATCGCGTCGATGCTGGGCGCCGACATGTTCGGTTTCGGCACCGCCTTGTTGATCGCGCTCGGCTGCATCTACGCGCATCAGTGCCATCAAAACACATGTCCGGTCGGGATCGCGACACAGGACGCCGCGCTGCGCGGCAAGTTCCCGGGCAGCGCCGAGGACGCAGCGACGTTCCTGCTCTTCGTCGCGCGCGACGTACGGCGCCGGCTCGCCGCGCTGGGTGCGCGCTCGCTGGATGAGATCCACGGCCGAAGCGATCTGGTTCGGCCGCGCTACGACCGCGCGAGCGGCGTCGACCTCGACGAGTTGTTGCGCCTGCCGGAGACGCGCGCGCCGATCGACTTCGCGCCGGTTGACAATGCGCATCTCGACGACGCGGCGGTGCCCGGCGGCACGCAAGGCATCACGCCTGCCGATCGCGCGGTCGGTGCGCGCTTCGCGTTCGACGCAACGGTGCGCCGCCAACGCAGCGAGCGCGTGTTACCGGCGATCTATCGTTATGTGGGCAGCGCGGGCCAGAGCTGGGGTGCGTTCCTGTGCGCGCCGCTGATGCTCGAGCTCGACGGTGAAGCGAACGACGGCGTCGGAAAAGGAATGAGCGGCGGCACGCTGGTTGTGCGCGGCGCGGGTCGCGGCGACGAACCGGCGATCGGTAACGCCTGTTTCTACGGCGCCCGCGGCGGCCGCGCGTTCGTGCGGGGAACGGCCGGCGAGCGGCTCGCCGTGCGCAACAGCGGTGCAACGGTCGTCATCGAGGGCGCAGGCGATCACGCCTGCGAGTACATGACGAAGGGAACCGTGGCGATCCTCGGCCCGACCGGTCGCAATCTGGCCAGCGGAATGACCGGCGGCGAGCTGTTCGTGCTGCGCGAGCACGCGCAGCGGCGCGGCCCGACGCCGCTCGTGGTGCACGAGCTCGACGACGAGACCCGCGCAGCGCTCCGCCTGCTGCTCACCGAGCACGCGCTGCGCACGGCGTCCGCGCGCGCCCGAGAGCTACTGGATGACGACCTGGTTGGGTTCGTGCGGTTGGCTACGACCCCGGCGTCGGCGGCGTCGGCGGCCCCGGCGGCTGCTGCTGCTTCTGGGTCGCCGACTGCACGGCGCTGATCGTCGCGTCGGCCGCCTTCTTCGCCTGATCGGCGAAGACGCTCAGATGTGCTTGTGCCTGCGTCGCACCGGCGTCGAGAACGGTCTTGCTCGACGCGATGAACGCGCCGGTGTGCTGGAGCGCGGCGTCTGCCTGTTCTTTCGCCGCCGCGGTCCAGTTCGGCGACTGCTCGACGATCGTTTGCTGCAGCTCTTGCGCCTTGGCGACGCCCTGCTGGATCAATGGCGTCGCCTGCTCGATGCCCTTTTGCGTGGCATCGGCCGCGATTTGCTGGAGCTGCTTTGCCTGCTCCATTGCCTTGTTGAAGAAGTCCATGCCCTCGCTTACCCTTAGGGCGCCGCGTCCTCTCCGTGCACGGTGAGGACCCAGCGCAGCGCGCGTGCGTATTGGTCGAGCTCGCGCACCGTCCGGCGAAGCCAGCGGAATGCGGGATCGGACCTCTCCTCCGTACCGGACGAGGACTCCACCTGTTTCACGTACGCGGCGATCGTGGCCAGTTGCGCCTCGATCCCGTCCCAATGCCGGCGCAGGGCCGCCTCGGACGCGTCGGGTAGGCGGTCGAGGACCGGCGGGGCGGGCCGCTCGGCGAAGCGCATGCTGAACTCGAGTCGCGCGAGCGCGTAGTCGCTCGTTCCGCGAATGAAGCTTGCCAGCAGGTTAACGAGGCGCGGATTCATGATTGAGCGGGGTGGCCGATCGTCGATACGTCATCGTTGGAAACGGGTTTGCGGGAACGACTGCCGCCGAGCAGCTTCGCAAGGCTGATCCGGCGTGTTCGATCGTCCTGTTCGCCGACGAACCGTATTGTCTCTACAACCGGATCGCCTTGCCGCCGATGCTGCGGCTGCAGGTCACCGAACAGAAAGTGATCATGCGCGACGTCGCGTGGCACGAGAAGCAGCGCATCGGCCTGCGCCTCTCCACGCGCGTCGATAAAGTGAACGTCGCCGAACGGACCGTGGTTGCCGACGGCCGCGAAGAACCGTACGACGCGCTGCTGATCGCGACCGGCGGGCGGCCGAACCCGCCCACTTTACCGGGCGCCGAGGGCGCGCAGAACGTCTACAACTTCCAATACATGTCCGATACCAAGGCGATCTCGCACGCGCTCGAGACGGCCAAAGTCGGCGTCGCGGTCGGCGGCTCGTTCATCGCCTACGAGCTGGCCGAAGCGTTCGTCTCGCGCAACGTCGAGACCCATTGGCTCATTCGCGGACCACGCTTTCTGCGCCGCATGCTTGACGAGGCGGCGGGCGAGCTGCTGCACGACGCCGCGCGCGCCGACGGCGTGCACCTGCACTTCGGCGAGGAAGTGCGCGAGTTCGTACGTTCGAACGGAGCCGTCTCGAAGGTCATCACGTCGAGCGGCGAGACGATCGACGCCGATCTGGTCGGCATCGGCCTCGGCCTCACGATCAACACCGAGCTGTGCGAAGGAACCGGGATCGAGACCCGCACCGGGATCGTGACCGACGCACACCTCGAAACCGCCGTGCCGGGGATCTTTTCCGCCGGCGACTGCGCGGAGTTCTACGATCCGATCGCCGAGCAGCACTACCGGATGGGAACCTGGAACAGTGCCGACGCGCACGGCAAGGTCGCCGCGCACAACATGGCCGTGCACGGCACCGAGAACGCCGAGCGCAAGATGTTCGACGTCGTTCCCGAGTACAGCTCGCTGGTGTTCTCCGGTCAGACGATCACGCAGTTCGGACTCTCGCCCGAATACCGCGACGATATCGAGACCGAAGTCAGCGTCGACCGCGACAAGACGTGGTACCGCGCGCTCTATTTCCTCGACGATCGCTTCGTCGGCGCCGTACTGATCGGCAAAGGCAACCGCGCCGGCAAACGCCGCTACCTCGAAGCGATCAAAACCAAAGCGAAGTTCCCCAAGCACGAACGGCGCGCACTGTTAGACTGGACCGCCGAGTAACGATGCCTCGATCGCAGGACGGAGATCGTTGTTCTCTTCGATGCGGAGCATGCGCACGTCGCGAGCAGAGGCGGCAAACCAGGGCAGCTCGCGGGTGAGGCGCTGGATCGCGAGGACGCAGGCAACGGCGTCGACGCGATCGGGGCGGCCGAAGTTCACGCTGCCTTGTTGCCAGGCGAAGCCTTCGTCGGCCAGGATGCGGCGAATCTCCGCGTAGCCGTGGCGCCACGTGGCGCTGCCGTATTCGCGCTGTAGCGTTTCGGTGTCGAGGTCGAACGCGATCGCATACATGCGACCAACTCCGGTGGGCGGCGGTAGGGTGGTGAGCGCCGCCGGTTC
>Ga0182024_10020511_pt1 | contig 12074 bp, 12 predicted proteins | sample P32metaG_FD_120480 | JGI IMG/M metagenome (GOLD analysis project Ga0182024, IMG submission 120480) | Permafrost microbial communities from Stordalen Mire, Sweden - P3-2 metaG (Illumina Assembly) | ecosystem: Environmental > Terrestrial > Soil > Wetlands > Permafrost | place: Sweden: Stordalen... | reverse complement strand
CGCACACGTGGCTCACGTTGCGCCCGAGCGTAGCGGGGCGGCTCGTTCTACAGGCAGGGCTTCCGGCAGGCGCAGGGCGCGCCCGTGCTTCGCCCTGCCATTTGCGAAAGCACTGGGGGGAAACTGGGGGTACCCCAACGTCCACGATATAGGAAATTCGGGTAAGGACGGGTAAATTTACATTTCAGACATGGCTTGGGCGCAACGCGCCATGTGGCGTGTTTTGCGGGGGATACGTTGAAAAGGAAGGAGTTAATTTGGCTCCTCAGGTAGGACTCGAACCTACAACCCTTCGGTTAACAGCCGAACGTGCGATGACCGCACCTCCTACCGGAGGGAAGCCGCTGAATGCAGCAGAACAAAGAGATACTGCTCCCAGGCGCCTAGAGAACTTCGGACTAATCCGATCCCGGTTTTTCCCGCGTTATCAACCGGAGCGGTTCGTTTGGATCGAAATGGAAGTCGTCTCGCGGCGGCGTGGTCACGGGCTTGCGAGCTTTGAAGGCCGCGATTCTCTGCCGGACCTCGTCCTCGCTTGGCTTCTGCACAGACTCCCCGTCGGCGGCTCTGGGAGGAATGGGGTTCGCGAACATCGCGTCAGCCGCAATCCGCGTGGCGGAATTCCTGTTCCTTCGCGATCGCGCGCGCAGAAAATCGTGGAGCGTGCTTATCGAAACCTGAAGCTGACATTTTTCCGCGAGTATCTCCACGACGTCCCGGTATGTGCGCCCGCGGCGACGCAACCCGTCTATCAATTCGCCGTACGGCTCCAGGCGTGATCGCGGCGGTTTCTCGGGTAGGCCTTCGAGAATGTTCCGGAATTCGCTGTCCATATAGCAATCCATCATTCAACGCAACTGCTTTCAACATAACCGAACAAATACCGAACAGACACCGGAAAACTGCCGAACAAACCCCGAACAAATGCCGAACAACCAGACCCTTTCGCGGGCCCGCGCGAACCTAAGCCAACAGGCTTAGGGATGGTGTCTATCTTCACCTGAACTTCTCGAAGACGAGCGAATCCAATTGCGAAGCTCATTCGCCACCTCGATCCTCTTTCTCGCTCGCGTTCGCTCCACACTCAGCTTCGATCTTCCGGACGACGATCTCACGAACGAACCGCCCGCCGTGGTCGGGAAAACGCTCGGACCGGTCGCTCTCGCGAATCAACGCGACCCGATTGCAGGCGATTGCTCGCAGCAGGGGGTCAAGCCCAGCGCCCTTTACGATCACATCGTGGCTGGCAAAAGCGATTCGCACTTCGTCGTCGCCGCCTTCGGCGTAAACGAACTGATTCCACGAAATAATCACCGTCTGCCGCCGGAGCACGATCTCCAGCGCTGGTGGCTGACCGGCGGCGCTGATGACCCACGGCGCTTTATCGACTGAAGCTGTGTTCACGAGTCCGCTCCTTTCGAGGTTGAATCACTACTTGCTGGACGATCTGCTTCGAAACCGACGTGATCAGCCGGGCCGTTCGCCAAACCATCTCTCGCGCCATCTCCAGACCCCGGTGGGCTCCTCGACGCAAGACCTTGCCTCTTCCACGCACGAGATCAGACGCCGATATCCGCGCCATCGATCTTGCCACGGTCGTTCGGAGCCGCTCCTTGTCGCTGGTAATCACTGTGACGCTTTGGCGGCCACGAGAAGCAGCGACATAGAATGACTCCTTCTGCATGCCGTCACCGGAAATGATCACCGAATCGACGGTCTTGCCTTGGCTGCGATGGGCGGGGACGGCATAGCCGTGGGCGAAGCTCCGATAGTGGGCGGGCAAGGAACGGCCATCGTCGAGATGGACGCGGCCCGCGGCGTCCACGGCAGACACGGTGACCAACTCGCCGTTTGTGATCCGGCACTTCGTTTCGCGGCGGTTTGCAGTCAGAAGGAGTCGATCTCCGCCAGCCACCTCAATCGGGCGCGCCTCCAGCACATCGAAACTCCCGGCTTGTTTTTTTGAAATGGTGCTTTCCATGCCGTCCGCACCGCGAACTACCAAACCGCCGGAGCCAATACGCACGACCTTCACCGTCTCGTTTTTCGCAATGGACTTTACCGCGCGGTGGAACCCGAGGATCTGCCCCGCGCGATAACTCTGGAAGTCGGCTTTCTGTGCGGCAGTCCAGTTCAGCGAAACGTGACGCGTCAGGATTACATCTTCGCCAAGCTCTCGAAGCCGACATCTCGACCCCGTGCGTCCCGCTATCATTTGCGGTCGAGTCCTCACGGTGCCAATTCTGGCATGGGCGCCCGAGCCGGACAGGTGGGTCAAGATCCGGGTGGATGGTCGCCCGGTTTATGAAGCCGCGCGACTACTCGCGGGCGATCAAGGCAGGACAGGCGAGCAGTTCGACATTCGGCGGCCAGCCTGTCAGTGAACATAGCGGCCAACTATGGGAACTTGTGATCGGACGGATTCGAGGATGGTGGGGACGGCCGTTGACCGATAAGTTCCACGCCGGCCAGAATTCGCCATTCGGGTGCACCGAAGTGTTGGACAATTCCGTGGCCGATTCCCAACTTGATTCGCAGATGGGGTCTGTAGCTGGTTGGCTCCAGTCGTCCGGTCAAAAGGCCCTCAAAACCGGTCTGGCCGTTGGAGTTGGAATGAACCGCCGTTTCGCCAAAGAACTCCGGCCCTATGATCGCAGCCCAACGGCTGCGAACGGAAAACTTGCGGCCTGCGCTGGCGCCGAAGAGCAATTCATTGCCGTTGGGACTACTGGGCAGCGGCAAATCTTCGGCTGGGCGGATGTGCAGACCGAACTGGCCCGCGTACGAAAAGCGGCCGACGTCGCCGGCGGGGAGAAGCCGGAACATCCCGCCATATCTGCCGTCCGTCACGTAGTCCGCGCGATTGCCGGAAGGGATGATGAGCTGCGCACCCGCGCCTAAACGAAACGAACTCCCTGGCTTTCCGAGCAGACGCATGTCGAAGCCGACGCGGGAATCGGAGATCGTATCGGGATTCTGGGCGATATTCAGAGACGGCGCGGTCACTTGAAACGGCCCAACCGTGCCGCTATTTCCGGCGGCCACTAGGGGCACGGGAACGTCGAGGTAAACCCGGAAGCGATCATAGGTGACGGCAACGCCGACATCGACGAATGCTTCATTCGCCACGAGTATAAGCCGCTGGGCCCCGTCTGAAACCACGAACGGATTCCGCGAATAGCCGGTGGTGAGCGAAATTGCGCCGCCCAATCCGCCGCTTATGTTGACATCGTCCATGACGAACCAGCCGCCGCCCGGGGCCGAAGCATAGAAACGCTCCACGGCAAACCCCTGCGCCTGTTGCTGCGCATCGGCGAGCGTAGGCCAAGCGCTCAATACAAGCACTCCGGCGGCAAATGCGGCGAATGCGGCGCTACGGTTTCGATGCCACTCAAAATTCGCCATGAATCCTCACGCTAAAGACGTTGACGGGGCCACGGTCGGCGTTGAAGCCAGGATTTACGATGTGCTGGAAATCGCCCGTGAACCACAACGGCTTTCGAACGTTCACGCTGTAAAACATATCCAGGCTGCTTTCCATGGCAGCCTTAATTGCCCCGTCCCCGACAAAGCCGTCCACGCCGCCAAGCGCCAGGTATTCCGCATGCTCCTTAGAGATCCAGCCGAGGGTGACCCCAACGCCGGCAACGTCTCTGGGGCGCGACCACTTGGCGCCTTTAGCCAGCAGTCCGAAGGTGGCTGAACGATCGGTCGAGGTGTAAGCATCCACTTCGGTCTTCCCGTCCGAATACATCGCGCGAGAGAATAGGCCGATGTCCTCGGTGAGAGACTGCTGGGCGAACATCCCGATACCGGCCTTCACGTTCGGCTTTCGCACCCAGCACAGATCGGGGGCGTTGGCGTTGTCCGATCCGTAATTGAACCCTGGGCAGGTGGTTGCATTCTTCGCCGGGTCTGCTTCCCACACCGCGATCGCGTCGCTAAAGCGCCCGATGTCTTCGTGATTCCGATACGCCAGCACTCGAACGGCGCCGCCCTGCCCATGAATCTGGTGCTTATGTTCCAGTTCCATTTGGTCGCCGTAGTATTTGAAGAGCCTGAAATCGACCGCCAGTTGGTTGGGATTTTTCGGGGGAGTGATGCGGCCGAAGCGCACCGCCCAATCGTCCCAATCGAGTTCCGCAACGCCTCCATATGAGTACCCGCGCGCATCCGAGGCAAAATCCCACGCAGCATACGTCATGAATCCCAGGCCCAGGAACCCCTGGCGAGGGTCGATGTCGAAGGCATTTTTGTCGAAGAAGTCGAGGATACTGAAGTTGCCGGCAACCAATACGAGTCTCCTGCTGTCGTAGGAAGCGCCGAGTTGCATTGGGCCCGACTCTTGTGCCACGCGGTGGCCGCCGAATCCGAATGTCTGTTTCAGATAAGCCCGCGAATGATAGATCGAGGGGATCTCACCGCCGCCTTTTTGCAGCTCGAAATTCTGGATGGCGCCGCCCAGGCCTCTGAGCTGGGAAAACGGGCGCTCCGATATGAGCTCCGGGACCAGGTAGGCTTCGGCGCCGCTCCAAAGCCGAACGCCCAGGAACAAGGTTGCGGTGCCCGTGAAGCTCCGTTCGGCGATGGGCAGAAGCGAATTGATGCTGCCGTTCAAGTTGGTATAGGCTGCCGGGAACGATGGCTTCCAGCTCGAGATGTAGGTGAACTGTCCATAGGCGTTCCAGCTCTCATTCTCCAAGTCGTGTAGCCCGTCGTCCGACAGCGCCTGCATGAGGCTGGGTTGCTCGTCGGACCGGCGGCCGGGGGAACCGTTCTGAGCGCCCGCAGGCGCCGGCGCGAGCAGCATGCTTCCCAACAGGAGGGCCGCGCACCGCAAAGCACGGCGGCTGGCGAGATTTGCCCTTGCATCTTTACCGGATATTCCAACGCCGGCAAATAGAGAACATAGGACCAGATCATGAAATGGCCGTCGCATAAAGCTCCGTCCCGGCTCCCGTGTTCGGTTCACTGCCGGATGCGCCATTTGGGAACCTCGATGACGAGGGTCGGGCGTGACGGAGACCGGAGACCTCTTCGGATAAACCAGACTCTCCAGTGTATCTTTGAGATCGTAGTCATTGTGTTTCATTTCGGTTTCTAACTTGTTGCCACACTAACGCTTGTCCGGGCCATCCGTGAAAGTCCTGCCGGGCGGATGATTCACACTCACCGCGAGATTGCCGGCCTTGTGGACGCAAAAAGAGCTGTCCCTCGAAGTTGGACCTTCCAAAGCGGAGTAGCATGCCAATTCGTGCTCATCAGCCAGACGGCCGGCGAAGAGCGGGATAACGGATCTCTCGAATAAGAGAAGACGGGAAGCTCGGAGACGAAGCCTCCGCCGACCCGGTATCGAGCCACTACTCGCGCATGCAACTATCGCAGCCGGCAGACAACAGGGGCCGCCTTTCCGGTGAAATATGGGTTGGAGATCGCTCCCAACGCCTATGGACAGAGTATACCCGCCGGGGTATGCTTGTAAAGTACTGCCCGCCAAATTTCGTGCGAAGGAAGTAGAATATGGCTCACACCTTGGAAGAGAAAAAGAGATTGCTGAATCGCGTCCGTCGAATCAAGGGACAGGTCGGAGCCATCGAGAAAGTTCTGGATCGGGAGGGAGAGTGCTCCGAGGTGCTTCACAACATCGCCGCTTGCCGGGGCGCGATGGACGCGTTGATGGCCGAGGTGATCGAAGGCCATATCCGATTCCACATTCTCGCTTCGGACGGAAGCGCCACCGATGAACAGGAACGCGCGGCCGACGATCTCGTTACTGCACTACGCGCCTACCTCAAATAGCGCCCTATGGAGACTCGGCGAGTCCATTCGACGGGCAGCGCCGCGGCCTCAAGCCCGCTCTCGCGTTCCGGTGTGGGAGGCTATATTACTCGGTCTTCTCGTTGGCGCCTTCTTCCGGTTTTCGCGGTCTCAGCAGGCGCTGCCCAAATCGCCGGGCCACACGTACAGTCAAAGGCCATCCAGGTACAGAGCAATCTCGTGCCGATCAATGCTTCCGTTACCGATTCGCGAGGGATGCCCGTGACCGATCTCAACCCGTCGCAGTTTCATATCTTTGACGATGGGGAAGAGCAGGTACTTAAGTCATGCTCCAGTGAGGATGTCCCGATTTCGATTGGACTCTTCCTGGACAGAAGCGGCAGCATGGGCGCCAGGCTCGGATTGATGAAAGCGGCTGCAATCCGAATTGTCCGCGCAGCCAACCCATCCGATGAGTACTTTCTGGTTGAATTCCAGACACGTGCGCAGGTCGTGCAGCCCTTTACCTATGACACCGCCCAGTTGCTGCAAGTCAATTGATCGAATTCAGTCGGGCGGCTCAACCGCACTCCTGGACGCAATCCATCTGGCGTTCAACCAGATGGGTCCCGCAAGCCACCCGAGGAAGGCGTTGCTTATTGTTTCCGGCGGTATGCGCTAACGCCGGCTATAAATACAAGCTTCCCAATTGCCTTTTCCATACCGGCTTTATGCGCGTCATGCTCCCCGGCGCGTTTGGTGTTGTTAGTGCGCCAATTGAATATCGAACTCGATCCGGATTTCGTCCTTCACGCCAATTGTGCCTCCGGCAACTTTGACCGGCGTGATGCCGAACTCTGTCTGCTTGAGCCGGGAGGCCCCAACATAATGCCCGCCCGTCTCCTTCACATCCACTGTCACGGGGCGGGTTTGTCCGTGCAGCGTCAGATTTCCGTTTACCGTCCACGAACCAGAGGCGCTAGGCGCTGCGGTGGTCGATCGAAATACAATTTCGGGATGCCCTGCGGCGTCCAGAACTTCAGCGCCCAGCATTGTGCTCTGAATCTCTGCGCGGTCTTTCTCGGAGACCTTTGGATCACGCACCTTCAATGCGCCCGCCTTTACGTGTATCTCGACCTTGTGGGCGGCGTTATCCACAGTTCCGCTGGCAATCGGCGCGGCGATTTCGTGATCGTGTCCAAGTGCGGAGAAAACGCCGGCCTTATACACGCGCACGGTCATCACTGACTTTTCCGTATCGATTGCGCGCTGCTGCGCGCTTGCCGCGGCGGCCAATGCCAAGCTCGCACACCAAAACGCCAGTACCTTTTTCGACCTTGTTCCGAGCCAATTGTTTAAGTTCACTTCAGTACTCCCTGCGCGCAGGCCTCAAAGCCCGACTGATCTCAACTTAGCGAAGATAAGTGGCTTGTTGGCGTCGAAGACGTAAAACTTGTGTAAACCGGGTATTAGTCCGTCCACGGTTACGGAGGTGATGCCTTCTACGGAACATGCATAGGTTATCGAAGTCGCCATAAGTGGGAGCCATCGTCTACGTTGCCACTAAGTCGGCGGCAAGGCGCAACTTATGCTAGCGGAAAGCGGTGTACTTCCATCCGAGAAGTCGGGACTCTAACGTACACACAGAAAAAGCCGCTGCGCTGTGTTTACAAGTATCGCTCCCGGCATTTTGAGCGGCGATGTCTATAATATGTGTGAATGAAACAGAGCTACTGCATGGAACGTGAGAGCGGAAGCGAGATTCTGGATCAAGACGGCCTTCCCGATGCATTGGTCGAGCGCGCATACCGGGATCTCGCCAACATACACCATTGGTTGGGCGACACCAGACATATTGTCCGCGCGATTCGCCAGGACGCTCTACCGATCCGTCGGATCATGGATGTGGGATGCGGTACGGGCGTGGTCCTGGCAGAGGTCGGGCGGAAGCTGGGAGTCGAAGTCGTTGGCGCGGACATCAAGTCCCATCCGGCGATCGCGGCGCCGGTTTCAATCGTCAAGGCCGACGCGCGTCACGAACCTCTGCCAATCGCCGATATAGCGTTTTCCATGCACCTGGGCCATCACCTTAGCGAGCGCGACTTGACGCGCCTCATTCGCAATGTCGGCCGATTCTGCCGGCGATTCATCCTTCTCGACCTGGTTCGCCACCCGCTGCCGCTGGCGCTCTTCCGGCTTTTCGTCGCGCCGTTTGTGTGTCCGATCGATGCCAAGGACGGGCAGATCTCAGTCCGGCGCTCGTACACGCCGGCGGAATTCCGAAGAGTCACGGCAACTGCTCTCGCCGGCACGGGCGGCACTTTCCGGCACTCCGTCGCGCCATTCCATCTTCGTCAGGTAATTGACATCTCCTATGGAAGCTCCGCGATAACCGATGGCGGGATACCTATAACCTCCAACTCTGCGAACTGAGATGCGGGCAGCCGATGTCTTTGTAATCGGTGGCGGGCCTGCGGGCCTTACGGCGGCGATTGCGGCCCGTCTCAAGGGGCTCGACGTCACTGTGGTCGAGGCGGCGCGCCCTCCGGTCGACAGAGCGTGCGGCGAGGGAATCCTACCGGAAGGCGTCGAGGTATTGCGGCAGCTTGGGATTAGCCTTTCAACAGTAGAAGCCTTTCCCTTTCGGGGCATTCGGTTTCTGCAGGAGGGAGCGTCCGTAGAGGCAAGCTTTCCATTTGGATGCGGGCTGGCGATGCGGCGGACGCTGCTCCATGAAATCCTCGCCAGTCGCGCGGTCGAGTTGGGTGTGCGGCTGTTTTGGGGCGCGCGCATTACGGATGCATCCGAGCTTCCGCCGTGCCGATGGATTGTCGGCGCGGATGGACAGAATTCGCGCGTGCGCCGCGCCGGCGGCCTCGATGCCCCGGGCCGCGCTTCCTGGCGCTTCGGATTTCGGCGGCACTACGCGATTGCGCCGTGGAGCGATTTCGTTCAAGTCCATTGGGGCTCGCGCTGCCAGATCTATGTGACGCCGGTGAGTCCCGGCGAGATCGGGGTTGCGCTGCTGTCACGGGATCCCCATCTTCGGTTGGATGGCGCTCTAAGCGAGTTTCCGGAGTTGCGGCAAAGACTGCGAGGAGTCGAGACATCGAGCTCTGAACGTGGCGCGGTCACGGCTTCGCGCCGTCTCTGCCGCGTATTTCGCGGCCGTACGGTGCTGATCGGCGACGCGTCCGGGTCTGTGGATGCAATCACCGGACAAGGCTTAAGTCTCTCGTTTCATCAAGCCGTCGCGATGTCGGAGGCGCTATGCTCGGGCGACCTGACATCCTATCAAGCGGAACACTCTCGTCTCGCGCGGCGTCCGGTCTTCGCCGCGAACGTATTGCTTTCGTTGGACCGCTTCCCCTGGCTCCGCCGAAGCGTCGTGAGAATCCTGGCTTATCATCCGCAGATCTTCGCAAAACTCCTGCAGTTCGGGGTGGCGGAATCCCGTTCCAGTTTGCGCCTTCCCAACGAAGAGTGGCGTCTCTTGCCATTCCATAAAAGAAGTTGAGCTATGGGAGTTGGATCGATGCGCGAGGCGCGAAGAATGCAATCAGAGCGCCCAATCGGGCTGCCACTCGGTCGACTACAACATTCAAACCAAGACCCTGACCGAATGGAATGTAGGATGCGAAAAATGCCACGGTCCGGGTTCCGATTCGTGCGCGCCAGCCTTCACAGTCCAATATCCTCAACCCGGCTCGCCTCGACACGATTCAGTCGACAAACGTCTGCCTCCAGTATCGTTCTCAGGGCCAGCCCCTCGACAATCCCATCGACGGCGAGTATTACGACTGGCCGGCTTTGTCGCCGGAAGGGATCGGAAGAATTACTGGAGGCTGGAAGAACACAAGCCCGGCGAACAGTCGTTTACGCATTTCGCCGAAGGGACGGCGCACAAGAATCGGATGCAGGGTAACGATTTCGTCGGAGCGCGATGTACACTCACGGCGTCGGCTGCAATAGCTGCCATGATGCGCACGGAACCGGGACCAATGCGGACCTGCTGAAACCGGCGAATGTGATGTGCCTCGAATGCCACGGTCCGAACTCACCGAACGGCGCTCGCGCGCCTGCCGCAGAGCCGCGATGCGAATGCAGCGGCGCGCCGTTTCCTACTTGGGCCAGAGCCGATGCGGCAACAAGTAGGTAAAGCCGACGAATTCTTCCCAGTGCGTTGAGGTGCGGGTAAAACCGTGATCGAACCCGCCATCGATCACCAGATTTCTCCGCAGAGGGTAGGAGAGCGCCCAGAGGTTACCGACAGCATTCGAACTAAAGTACGGCTGCGTAAAATGCCATATTTCCCCGGAAATGGTGAACTTCTTCAGCGGGTGCGAAATTGACAAAGTTTGCGCCAGTTGGGCGCGGCGGACGCCGAACTCGGTCTCCTCGGTGGTGATGAAGTTCGCATCGAAATGAAAGCCGCCCAGGTCGTCGCTCACGAGGATCGTGCCACTTTGGCGAAACGTTCCGAGGTCAAGTTCGGGCGCGGGACTCTCGTACAATCTCCGTATGTAGCTCACCGAAACCGTGGGCCGGGCGCCATCGCCGGGCGCCAAGACTCCTTGTACCCCCAGAAACACTTCGCCCGGGCGAGTCTTATTGTCTTCGCCTTGGCTGGTGGTGCTCTGAACGTAAGGCTCGGTTTGAACGAAGAACTCCAACCGTGGCAGCACGGCCAGTTTGGTGACCTGATTAATGCCAACACGGGTACCGAATTCCGGGGACGTGGTCGCGCCGAGGGAGCCAGTTTCGAATTGCAGGTAGCCTACTGGGGTCAGCGTCGCGGGCGTCGAAACCGTTGGTCTGGCGGGGTTTGCGTCCGGGGTCGGGTCGGGGACCGTCTGCGCTGCGAGCGACAGAGCGCACACCAATAGTCCTCCCCAAACAGGGGTCTTCAGCTTCATGGATTCTTCCAGAATACCTTGGCATCTTGCATCAATGCGTCATAATCCTCCCGATTCGCATGTGCACCTCTCCCCATATCGCCGGTGTGTTCGTTGCAAGCGGCTTCGAGGCGCCGATGCTTATTTGTCGCCAGGTCGGGTCCCGCCGGGCCTACCTGTGCTTCAGACCTTGAAACAGAGCTGAGGTATCGGTATGAAAATATCGATCGCGGCGGCCGGGTGCGAATCGCAACACGGAACAAAAAAGCGCTGGCGGCCGTCTGCGAGTTTTCTCAGGTTTCAAATCGCCGGTCATCGGACCCCGGTGATGTCGACGTGATCGCCAAAGAGACAGCCCCCGCCAAATAGAATGCTTGCCCTCTCACGCTGGGCGCCTGCCGCGCAAGCCTCCTCAAGACCTTGGCCGCGCGGCTGGCTTCCCGCTTTCTGCCATTCGAACGCATATGCCGTGGCGTTTAGCTTTCTGATAAGTGGCCGTGCGGGCGATTTGGCGTGCGCGACCCCTTCCGCGTCCCGCGCCTGGCTTCGCCCCTCTCCACAGACGCGCAATCGGACGTGCAGCGGCTCGCGCCTATAGCGGAATCTTCAGACTCAGCGTCGCCCCCTGATTCGGCTCGCTGCGTATTTGAAACGTGCCGTTCACCAGATGCGCACGCTCCTTGATGCTGACCAGCCCCAGACCGGTGGGCATCCCGGTGCGGTCCAGCGCCATGCCGGCTCCGCGATCCGAAACCGTGAGGCGGATCTCCCTTTCCGCACGAGTGAGCTCCACCTCGGCCTGGGCCACGCGTGCGTGCTTCGCCACGTTTTGCAAGGCTTCCTGGGTGACGCGGTAGACGCAAAGCGCCACGTCCGGGGGCACGTTGCAGAAGGAGCCGTCAGTCTTGCACGAAACCTGGATGTGGGTCAATAGCCCGAACTCCGAACAGTAGTCGCGCAAGGCGGCGCCGAGTCCGGAATGCTCCAATACCGCGGGATGCAGCTCGTGGGAAAGGCGCCGGACGCTCTCGGAAACCTGCGCCATGTTCTTCTGGATTCGTTTGCTCTGCTCGCGCGCCTCGGCCTGTTCGGCGGGAATCTGCTTCCTCAGATTACTCATGCCGATACTGAGGGCCGCGATCTGCTGGCTGATATCGTCGTGCAGTTCGCGCGCGAGGCGGCTGCGCTCCTCCTCCTGCGCTTTCAGCAGGCGCGCGCTTAGGGCTTTGATCTCCTTCTCGGTGCGAACGCGCTCGCTGATGTCGCGGATGATGGCCTGGCGGTACCTCGCGCCCTCCACCTCGATGGTTCGCGCGCTGATCTCCACCGGAAACGAGGAGCCGTCTTTTCTGCGGTGCACCGCCTCGTAACGGAGTCCGCTCTCATCGCCGGGCGGCCAGAGCGGCGGTTGCCCGGGCACGG
>Ga0182024_10020510_pt1 | contig 12075 bp, 13 predicted proteins | sample P32metaG_FD_120480 | JGI IMG/M metagenome (GOLD analysis project Ga0182024, IMG submission 120480) | Permafrost microbial communities from Stordalen Mire, Sweden - P3-2 metaG (Illumina Assembly) | ecosystem: Environmental > Terrestrial > Soil > Wetlands > Permafrost | place: Sweden: Stordalen... | reverse complement strand
ATCTGCCCGTCGCCGTTGCCCCACATGCGCGAGAACGCGACGAGCGAGAGGTTGGCGCCGTTGAGCATCAACTCGAGGCAGAGCAGCACCACGAGCGGGTTGCGCCGGGTGATCACGCCGACGACGCCGAGCGAGAAGACGATCGCCGAGACAGCCAGATACCAGGCGATGCTCACCGCGCGTCCTCCTGTCGCGCCTGCCGCCGTTGTGAGCGGACCCTCACCGGTGCTGTCCTCCGACGCCCTCGGCCGTCGTGCCGGTGCCCTGCGGGCGAATCAGGTGCAGTGGGATGAGCACGTCGTGCTCATCGTCATCCTCGAGGCCACCACGGCGGCCGGCGAGCACGACCGCGCCGACGGCGGCGATCAACAGCAGGAACGAGGCCGCCTCGAACGCGAGCAGGAAGCGCGTGAGCAGCAGGTTGCCGATGTAGGCAGGTGTTCCGAACGTGCGCGGTCCCGGAGCGTATCCCGCGCCCTGCCCGCCGATCGCCTTCAGCCCTGTGCCGAGCAGCGCGATCAGCAACTCGATCAACAGCGCCCCACCTGCGATCGCGCCACCGAGACGCAGGTTCGCGCCAACGACGCGCGAGCCGGACAGTCGCTCGTCGCTCAATGACTCCTCGACGGAGCCGCCGACGTAGGCGACGACGAACACGTACAGGACCATCACCGCACCGGCGTACACCACCACCTGCGCCGCGGCGACGAATTCCGCGCGCAGCAGCAGGAACAGAACCGCGAGCGAGATCAGGTGGCCGACGAGTGCGAGCACGCTGTAGAAGGGGTCGCGCAGGACGACGACGCCGACCGCGCCGGCGATCACGCCGAAGCCGGCGATGAAGAACAGGACAGAGCTCATCGGGTGGGCGGGGTCCAGGTCATCTCACTCGCCCTCGTTCCTCAGTGGCGTGCGCTCGAGTGGCTCGGCGAGCAGCATCTCCTTCGTGAAGATCAGATCTGAGCGGTCGTAGTCGGACATCTCGTAGTCGTGGCCCATCGTGATCGCGTCGAATGGGCAGGCGATCTCGCAGTAGCCGCAGAAGATGCACCGCGAGAGGTTGATCTCATACACGGCCGCGTAGCGCTCGCCGGCGGAGACGCGGTTCTCAGGGGTGTTCTCGGCCGCGACCACACGGATGCAGTCCGCCGGGCAGGCCGCGGCGCAGAGTGAGCAACCGACGCACTTCTCGAGACCGGATCCCACCCCGTCGGAGTCCTCGAAGCGGTGGAGCTTGTGCCGGCCGCGGAAGCGCGGGTACACGGGCGTCTTCTCCTCCGGATACTGAACCGTGACGGGTGTTTCCCGGAAGCGCCCGAAGGTCGTCATCAGGCCGCGTACGGTCTCCCGGAAGGTGCGCCATGTGCCACGCGCGGCGCCCGGCGCGGGGGTGCGCTGGACCTCGATGACGTCCTCCCCGGGGCTCCAGGCCGTGACGGTCAGTCCGGTCGCGGACGCGGCAGCCGAAGCGGCCGGCTGTGGCGTGGTTGGCTGGGAGGAGTCGGGCATCAGTGTGTGGCTACGACGAGGATCGCAGTGACGAGTGCATTGAGGGTTGCCAGCGGCAGGAGCACCTTCCAGCCGAAGCTCATCAGCTGGTCATAGCGCAGGCGCGGGAGCGTCGCGCGGACCCAGATAAACAGGAACGTGATCAGCGACATCTTGAACAGCACGATGATCGGATCCACCCATCCGGGCGGGTGGATGCCGAACGGCAAAAGCCATCCGCCGAGGAACACGGTCGTGACGATTCCGGAGACGACGAGCACGTTGAGGTACTCGGCGAAGTAGTACGAGGCGAAGCGCCCCCCACCGTACTCGGTGTTGTAGCCGCCGACGAGCTCGGCGTCGGCCTCTGTCAGGTCGAATGGCGCGCGGTTGGTCTCGGCAAAGCTCGCGGTGAGGAAGATCAGGAAGCCGAAGAACTGGGGCACGATGTACCACATGCCTTTCTGGGCTTCGACGATGCCGGTCAGTGAGAGCGTCTGCGCGGTGAAGATCACCCCGACGAGCGCGAGACCTTGGGAGACCTCGTAGGAGATCAGCTGGGCGGCGCCGCGCATCGCGCCGAGGAACGAGTACTTCGAGCCCGAGGACCAGCCGCCGAGCATGATCCCGTAGAAGGCGACCCCCCCGAATGCGAATACGTACAGCGGACCGATCGAGACATCGATCCCGTACAGCCCGACGCGCGTGCCAAAGATGTGCTGGACGTTGCCAAACGGGATGATCGCAAACGCCGCGACCGCGGTGAGGATCGAGATGATCGGCGCGACGGCGAACAGGAACCCGATCGAGGTGCTCGGGCGGAACTGCTCCTTGGTGAGCAACTTGAGGATGTCGGCGAGCGGTTGCAGCGCGCCGTAGGGGCCGACGCGATTGGGGCCATAGCGGCTTTGAAAGCGCCCGAGCAGCTTGCGCTCGGCGAGCAGCACGACGGGCACCAGCTGCAGCCCTACGGCGAAGATCACGATGGCCTTGATGATCTGGATCCACCAAGGCTCGTAGTAGCCGACCACGGCAAGCGGCGTCGTCATACGTGCTCCCGCACGGGATAGGCGCCAGCCGCGTCGCGCTCCTGCCAGCGCACTCCGCGCCCGCCGATCTCCTCCGGCGTCAGGCCCGCATAGAAGGGCACGGCCTCGATCAGCTGGGCGGTAGCCATCGAGCCGGTGAGCACGGCGAGATCGAGCTCCAAGCGCTGGGCCAAATCGGCGAGTACCTGCCACCCCGCGCGCACCGATCCGAGACGAGCGACGGCCGGCCGCAGCCGCTGCAGGCGCCCGTCCGGATGAACGATCGTCCCCTCCTTCTCGGCGTAGGCCTCGGCGGGGAAGACCACGTCCGCGTGCGCGCGCAGATCCTCAGTCAGGAACGAGGCGTGCACGACGACCGTCGAGGCATGCTCGAGCGCCCGCTCCCACAGCTCGTGATCTGGCAAGTCGCTCAGCGGGTCGGCTTGGAAGAGGTACAGCGCCGCCAGCTCATCGCCGGCCAGTCCCTCGGCGATCGCGCGAGCATCCATGCCCGGCGCGTCGCCAGGCTCGCAGAGTCCCGGGCCCCCGTTCGGCAACACGCCGGCCTCGCGCAGCCCACGCCCGTTTGTGCCGGCGGGGATTTCCAACAGGCCCGCGCCCTGCACGTCGCTCATTGAGAGCTCCGCGGCGATCTCGAGCAGCGCTTCAGCGGCCGCCGGTCCGTTTGGCCCTTCGGTAAGTCGCTCGCTCCACAGGATCACCACGTCCTCACCCGCCTGTCCGAGCGAGAGGGCCAGCTCACGAAGCGCCGGGAGATCCTCGCTCGAGGCCTGAGCCAACTTCATGCCATGGCGGCGCACTCCCTTGCGCAGGCGCAGGTCGAGGATCGGCATGTCCTCGATCGGATCGGCGTCGAGCACGAGCACCGCGTGGGCGAACTCTAGGTCTGAGACCTTCGCCTGCAAGGCGGGATCGTTCAATGCACGGTGCAGCTCTAAGGGCAGCGTGCCCGCGCGTCGAGAGTCCAGGTGTGGCGAGCCAAGTCCCTCACGGAGCAGGCGCGCGAGCAGGAAGCCCTCCTCGCTAGTCGCCTGTCCACCGACGATCGCCCCCGTGCGCCCACCGGCTCGTTTCAGGCCGGCGGCAGCTGCCTGCAGGGCTCGCTCCCAGGAGACCGGCCGCAGCTCGCCGCCGTCGCGGATCATCGGCTCGCTCACGCGCTCCTCGCCGCCGAGCGCGGGGTAGGCGAAGCGCCCCGCGTCGCACAGCCAGCCGTCGTCGACCTCGTCGTTCTGGCGTGCCAGCACGCGCAGCACGCGATCGTCGCGCACGGTCAGCGTGACGTTGCACTGGGCGGGGCAGAGTGTGCAGACCGAGCCTGCGTCCTCGATGTCCCAGGGCCGTGCGCGGAAGCGATAGGGGCGCGAGGTGAGCGCGCCGACCGGGCAGAGCTCGACGATGTTGCCGCTGAACGGCGCCACGTAGGGATGGCCGTCGAAGGTCGAGATGTAGGAGTGCGCGCCGCGCTCCAAGAGGACGAGCTGGTGGTCTTCGGAGATCTCCTGGGAGAAGCGGGCGCAGCGGTAGCAGAGGATGCAGCGCTCGCGGTCGATTGCGATCGTGGGAGAGAGCTCCAGTGGCTTGACGAAGTGACGCTTGGGCTCGATGAAGCGCGAGTGGCCGGGGCCCCAGCCGAAGGTGATGTCCTGCAGTGGGCACTCGCCGCCCTTGTCGCACACGGGGCAGTCGAGTGGATGGTTGATCAGCAGGAACTCGACGACCGACTGCTGCGCGGTCTTCACGCGGTCGGTCTGTGTGTGCACGACCATGCCGTCCTTGACCGGCGTCGAGCAGCCGGTCTGCAGCTTGGGAATTCCCTCGATTTCAACCAGGCACATGCGGCACGCGCCGACTGGCTGACCGAGCTTGGGCTCGTAACAGAACACGGGGATCTCGACGTCGCCGTGCTTGGCCGCGTCGACGAGCATCGCGTTCTCCGGCGCCTGCACCTCGAGGCCGTCGATCGTGAAGGTGATCGTCTTCGGTTCGGGGCGTGGCATTGCTAGAGGCCTCCCTGGTGGGTGCCCGGCGCTCCAGCGTGCGCGCCGGGAGCCTCGGCCTCGGCGTCGTGTGCGCCGGGCGCCTGGGCGGCGGCCTCGCCGGCGGGCGCGAACTCGCTTTCCAGCGCCCCCTGGGCCACGAGCGCCAGATCGGAGGCGGCGGTTGCGCCAAGGCCGTTTCGTGCCTGGGCGGCTTCGATGTGCGCCTCGAACTCTCCGCGGAACTTCGCGATCATCGAGCCGATCGGCATTGCCATCGCGTCGCCGAGCACGCACAGGCAGTTGCCGATGATGTGCTCCTGGACGGAGGCCATGATGTCGAGGTCCATCGGTGTGGCCTCGCCGGAGTCGATCCGCTCGAGCATCTTCACCGTCCAATTGGTGCCCTCGCGACATGGGGTGCACTTGCCGCAGGACTCATGCCGGTAGAACTTGGCGAGCTTCATCGCGACCTCGACGATCGGCGTGGAGTCGTCGACGACGATGATCGCTCCGGAGCCGAGCATCGAGCCGGCTTTGCCGAGCGAGTCGAAGTCGTATGGCACGTCGAGGTCATCGGCCGTGAGTACCGGCGCCGAGGAGCCGCCGGGGAACCAGCACTTGAGCTTGCGTCCCTCCGGGGGGCCGCCGGCGAGGTCATAGATGATCTCGCGCGAGGGGATGCCCAGCTCGATCTCGTAGTTGCCGGGACGCTGCACCTGCCCGGAGATCGAGACGAGCTTGGTACCCGTCGAGGTCTCGGTCCCGAGCTTCGCGTACTCGGCGCCGCCCATCCGCATGATGGCTGGGACGGTCGAAAGCGTCTCGACGTTGTTGATCAGCGTCGGACCTTGGTAGAGGCCTTGGATTGCGGGGAACGGCGGCTTCAGGCGGGGATTGCCACGCTTGCCCTCCAGCGAATCGAGCAACCCGGTCTCCTCGCCGCAGATGTACGCTCCCGCGCCGCGGTGCACGACGAGCGACAGGGAGTGCTCTGAGCCGAGGATCTGCTCGCCGACGAAGCCGGCCTCGCGGGCTTCGCCAAGCGCCGCGTCGAGCATGTCGGCCTGCAGGACGTACTCGCCGCGGATGTAGATGAACGAACGATTGGTCCCCGCCGCGTAGGAGGCGATGACGAGTCCCTCGATCAGCATGTGCGGGCTCTTCTGCATCAGTTCGCGGTCCTTGAACGTGCCCGGCTCGGACTCGTCGGCGTTGCAGACGAGGTACTTGTCCATCGAGCCTTTTGGCAGGAACGAGACCTTCTTGCCCATCGAGAAGCCCGCACCCCCGCGTCCCCGCAGGCCTGAGGCTTCGAGCTCCTTCAAAACGTCCTCGGGGGTCATTTGCAGGGCCTTTTTGAGCGCCTCGTAGCCGCCGCGGCGCTGGTACACCTCGAGCGTGTTCAGGCCGGGCTCGTCGATGTCGTAGAACAGGAGGATGGGATCCCCACCCACCCGGGCGGCGCCGGCCATCGTCATGCGCCTCCGTGCTCGGCTGGGGATCGATCCCCGCCCACCCACTCCTGGGTGTTTGCGTGCGGGTCGGCGACCTGTTTGCGGGCGAGCTGCTTCTCCGGCAGCACTGGCCGTCCCGCGCGCAGATCATCGAGCAGCGCCGGCACGTCCTCGAGCGAGAGCGGCCCGACGTACACGCCGTCGACTGAGGCCATCGGCGCGATGTCGCACGCGCCGAGGCACTCGAATGCGCGCACGTTGAATTCGGCATCCCCATCGGCCGCCTCGCCGACGGCCTCCTGAACGGCCGCGAGCAGTGCGTCGGCGCCGCAAAGCGAGCAGGAGATGTTCGTGCACACGTACACGCTGTGGCGTCCAACGGGCTCGGTCTCGAGCATGTCGTAGAACGTCGCCACGGCTGCCAGGTCGGCGGGAGTCAGCCGCATCACGCAGGCCACCTGCTCGATCGCCTCGGGCGAGCACCAGCCGTGCAGGCGCTGAGCGGCCTCCAGCGCCGGCAGCGAAGCGGAGCGGGTCTCGGGATACAGCGCCATGTGCGCCTCGATCTCCGCGCGCAGCTCGGCCGGGACCTCGACGGATGGGGACCCCCCCACCCCGGGGATGCCCGCTGGGTCCTTGTCCAGATCGGCTGGCGTATCCCAGCCGGGCACGCGGGAGCCGTGGGCGTAGCGTGGGACGCCCTTGTCCATCGGCACGCTGGGGCGCGAGCTCATCGGTCGATTCCCCCTAGGATCGGATCGAGCATTGCGGTCGTTGCGATCATGTCGGCGATATACGAGCCCTCGGCCATCGGCGCCAGAGCCTGGAGGTTGACGAAGCTCGGGTCGCGCATGTGTACTCGCGCGGGCTTGGAGCTGCCGTCGGAGCGCACGAAGCAGGCAAGCTCACCGCGGGGGGACTCGATCGGGTAGTAGACCTCGCCGGGGGGCACCCTAAATCCCTCGGTGACGAGCTTGAAGTGGTGGATCAGCGCCTCCATCGAGGTGGCGAGCTCGTGGCGAGGAGGCAGCGCCACCTTGCGATCGCCGGTCATGTGCGGTCCCTCGGGCAGGCCGTCGAGCGCTTGGGAGATGATCTTCACCGACTCGTAGATCTCGGCTAGGCGCACCGCGAACCGGTCGTAGTTGTCGCCGACCGTTCCCACCGGGATCTTGAACTCGAAGTCCTCGTAGGAGCTGTACGGCGCTGCCTTACGCAGGTCCCAGGGGTTGCCCGCGGCGCGCAGGAGGGGTCCCGTGACGCCCAGTCCGAGCAACGTGTCCGCATCCAGCGGACAGGTGCCGCGCAGGCGCTGCAGGACGATCTCGTTGGAGTTCAGGATCGCCCCGTACTCGTCGGCGCGCTCGGGCATGACCTTCAGGAACTCACGCAGCTTCGGCGCGAATCCGGCGGGGATGTCCTCGATTACCCCGCCCACCTGGAAGTAGCGCGTGTGCATGCGCGCGCCAGAGGACATCTCGAACAGGTCGAGGATCATTTCGCGCTCGCGCAGGCAGTACAGGAAGATCGAGACGGCGCCGAGATCGAGTGCGCTCGTGCCCAGCCAGATCAGGTGCGAGGCGATGCGGTTCAGCTCGAGATGGATCACGCGCAGGTACTGGGCGCGCTTGGGGACCTCCACCTCCAGGAGCGTCTCGACCGCGCCGATATAAGCCATTGCGTTGAAGTAGTACGCGAGGTAGTCCATCCGCTCGACCACGGGGATGACCTTCCAGTAGGACTTGTCCTCGGCGGTCTTCTCGATCCCTGTGTGGACGTAGCCGACGATCGGTTTGATGTCGCGCACGATCTCGGCCTGGAGGGTGACGAGCAGCCGCAACACGCCATGTGTGGCGGGATGGTGTGGACCGAAGTTGAGCGTCAGCAGCTCGTCCGTGGTTTCGGCTCCACCGCTCGGATCCTCGACGGGAGAGAGCGTGATCGACTGCTCGCGCCGGCGGTACTCGGACAGGTTCGGGCTATCGGTGGGAGTCGGGCTCACTCGCGCGACTCCAGCCATTTGGCCTCGTCGAACGTGAAGATGACCGGTTCGCCCCCGATCGGGAAGTCTCGCCGCTGGGGATGGCCCTCGTAGTCCTCGGGCATCAAGATTCGGCGCAGGTCCGGATGGCCGTCGAAGGAGACCCCGAACATGTCGTAGATCTCGCGCTCCTGATGGTTGGCCGTCGGCCAGTCCGCGGTCACCGACTCCACCGTCGGTGCGTCCAGGGGCACGCGCAGCTTGACCGTGATGCGGTCGACCCTGCTCATGTCCAGCAGCTCGTAGACCACGCCGAGGCGCGGCTCCTCGGGGTAGTAATCGACGCCGTGCACGCTCGCTAGGAACGCATAGCCCTGCCCACGCAGGTGCTGGAGCGTCGAGCGGATCGCCGAAGGATCGACCTGAAGCGTGGCGCGTTCGCGGAAGTAGACCGTCTCGAGGACGGTGTCACCCAGGTCGTGGGCGATCAGCTCCAGCCCGGTCGCGTCAGGCATCGGACTGTTGACGGGGGGTGGTCGGGAGGGGGGCCGGGTGGGCGGGCTCCAATCCCGTTGAGGTCTCGGGGACGATCTCCTCCGTGCCGACGGCGTCGTAGCGCTTGCGCCAGCCCATGTCGGGGTCGTCCTGGACCATCGTGCGCAGCTTCAGCACGCCGTGCATCAAAGACTCCGGGCGGGGCGGGCAGCCGGGGACGTGCACGTCGATCGGCATGAACTTGTCGGCGGGCACGAGCGCGTAGTTGTTGAACACGCCCATCGAGCTGCAGCATGCCCCCATCGAGATCGCCCACTTGGGCTCGAGCATCTGGTCGTAGAGCCGGCGAATGATCGGCGCCATCTTGATCGATACGCGCCCCGCGAGAATGATCAGGTCGGCTTGGCGTGGGGAGGCCCGGAACGCCTCGAAGCCGAAGCGCGCGATGTCCATGCGCGGACCGGCGGTGTGGAACTGCTCCATCGCACAACAGGCCAGTCCGAAAGCGAGCGGAAAGAACGAATTCGAACGCGCCCAAGCGACCGCTTGGTCGAGTGTCGTCGTCAGCATGCGTTCTTCCACGTATCGCTCGAGCTCTGTGCCCTCCAGGTGCGCGGGATGGTTGGCGCCTTCCAGGTCTCCGCCGCGCAGCAGCTGGCTCGCGTTCAGCGATTGCACACGCTGGGTGGTCTTCGATCGGTCCGCGCTGGCCCCTGGCAACCCGGGAGCCGTGCCGCCGGGTGGGTGGGCACGAATCAACTCGCGTTTTACGTCCACTCCAGCGCTCCTCTGCGCCAGACGTAGACGAACGCGACGAACAGCAGTGCGATGAACGTGATCGTCTCGGCCAAGGCATAGCTACCGTAGGCGCGCAGCTCGACGGCGATCGGGTAGAGGAAGACCACCTCGATGTCAAACAGGATGAACAGCATCGCGATCAGGTAGAAGCTGATCCCGAAGCGCATTCCCTGCTTGACCTCGGAGGGCAGACCGCACTCGTAGGGGTCCTGCTTGTGTTTTGCCGCTCGACGCGGGCCGAGCACCGTGTTCAGCACGGTGAACGCGCCGCCGACGGTGCCGCCGAGCACCAGAAAGACGATCGCCGGGAGATAGCTGCGCAGCACCGAGCCGTGTTATATCACCGCTTGTGGCACAGTGTTACATAGTGGCAATCGGCTCGATATCGTGATTCAGGCCGTGGTCGCCGGCGCCCTCGTGGTGGCGGCGCTCAACGCGCTTGCGGGTCTGCTCGGCGGCTGGCGCTGGTATCGCTGCGAAGCGAGTGGGACTTTCTGGCTGCTGCTGCGGATCGGCCAAGGATCGGCGCTCACCCTCGCGCTGGCGGTCGGCTCGCTGGCGGCGGCGGGCAAGTATTCCAGCGTTCACCTCTTCTATCTCTACGCGCTGCTCCCGCTCGCGGTCGGCTTCGTGGCCGAGCAACTGCGGGTGATCTCCGCGCAGACAATCCTCGACCGGCGTGAGCTCGCGGACGCCCAGGCGGTGGGGGAGTTGCCCGAGGCGCAGCAGCGGGTCGTCGTCGCGGAGATCATGCGCCGCGAGCTCGGCGTGATGGCGCTTTCGGCGCTCGTGGTGGTGTTCCTCGCGTTGCGCGCCGCGGGCACGGCCCACGGGTTCTAGGAACGATGATTCGGCCGGCGCTCCGTGCCGGCCTCAGGCCGATATATTCCCGCCGCATGAGGCTTGCTGCGACGACGATGGTTCTGCTCTGTTGCGCCGTGGTCCTGGGGGCGTGCGGCTCACAGGGCATCTCGGTCGCCAAGACCAGTCCCTACTACCGTGGGGCCGTCATCTTCCGCGACCACTGCTCCGGCTGTCACACGCTGGCGACGGTCGGCGCCGAGGGGTCGGCGACGAGCATCAAAGATCGCTTGCGCACGAACGGCCCGAACTTCAACTTTCGCAAGGAGACCGTGGAACAGGTGCTCTACGCGATCCACAACGGTGGCTTCTCGGGCGCGATCATGCCGGAGAACATCATCCTCGGCACCGAAGCGCATGAAGTCGCCAGCTTCCTCGCGAAGTACTCGGGGCTACAGGCGCAGAAGGTGCCTACCACGAGCATTACGCTCTCTACGAAGTAACCCCGGGCTTCCGCGTGCTGGATCTCAAGCGGATCAGGCAAGAACCAGATGCCGTACGCGCGGCGCTCGAGCGGCGCGGGCCCGAGGCCGCCGCCGGCCTGGACCGGGTGATCGAGCGGGACGCGCGCCGGCGCGAGCTGCTGCCCGAGCTGGAGGGGTTGCGGGCCGAGCAGAACGAGGCCAACGCACGCATCAAGTCCGCCGGCGCTCCGGAGGAGCGCGAGCGGGAGATCGCGGCGATGCGCGGGGTGGCCGCGCGCGCGAAGGAGCTGGAGCGCGAGCTGGCCGTAGTCGAAGAGGATCTTCAGAGCGCCATCGCGCCGTTGCCGAACCTGCCCGACCCGACGGCGGCGCCCGGGCCAGAGGACGAGCTGGTCAGGGAGATGGGGGAGATCGGGGTGGGTGGGTCCAAATCGTCCTTCGAGCCACGCGATCATCTGGAGCTTGCGGGGGAGAGGATCGACATGGATCGCGCGGCGCGCCTGTCGGGGTCTCGCTTCGCCTACCTGAAAGGCGACCTCGTGATGCTCGAGCTCGCGCTCGTGCGCTGGGTGCTCGAGAAGCTGCGCGGGAAAGGATTTGAGCCGGTGCTCCCGCCGGTGCTCGTGCGTGAGCAGGCGCTTTACGGAACCGGCTTTCTCCCCGACACCGAGCAGCAGATCTACTCCCTGGGAGAAGATGAGCTGTTCCTCGTCGGCACCTCCGAGGTCGCGCTCGCATCGCTGCACGCTGAGGAGATTCTGAACGCCGAGAGTCTGCCGCTGCGCTACGCCGGCTTCTCGCCCTGCTTCCGCCGTGAGGCCGGCGCGGCGGGAAAAGACACGCGGGGCATCTTCAGGGTGCACCAGTTCGACAAGGTGGAGATGTTCAGCTTCGTCTCACCGGAGGACTCGCTCGCCGAGCACGAGCGCATCCTCGCGATCGAGGAGGAGATCCTCCAGGATCTGAACCTGCCCTATCGCGTCGTGAATATCGCCGTCACCGATCTCGGCAACTCGGCGGCGAAGAAGTACGACTGCGAGGCGTGGTTACCGAGCCAGGATCGCTACCGCGAGCTGACGTCGTGCTCGAACACGACCGACTACCAAGCCAGGCGGTTGAACATCCGGGTGCGCAAGGACAAGCAGACACAGGCGTTGCACACGCTAAACGGAACCGCGGTGGCGGTCGGGCGAACGCTCGTCGCGCTGCTCGAGAACGGTCAGCAGGCAGATGGCAGTGTCGAGCTGCCCGAGTGTCTCGTGGCATACGGTGCGCCAGCGCGGCTGCCCTCCGCTGTTTGACCCGCGGCGGCGCCCCACGGACGGATCGACGGCGTCGCTGGGGTCAGTATTTGCTGCCCAAGAGCTGAATGTGATCCGCCTCAGCCGCGCTCGGGAACGGGCGGATCAGCCCGAAGCGCGCGAGCGTCGCCTGAGGCACGCCCTCGATGCCCGGCGTGTCCGAGGCTTCCCCGCGAGTATGTGGATCGTTGGCGAAGCCGCCGACCTCGATCGAGTGCTCGGGCGTGCGATAGCCGGAGAT
>Ga0182024_10020509_pt1 | contig 12075 bp, 12 predicted proteins | sample P32metaG_FD_120480 | JGI IMG/M metagenome (GOLD analysis project Ga0182024, IMG submission 120480) | Permafrost microbial communities from Stordalen Mire, Sweden - P3-2 metaG (Illumina Assembly) | ecosystem: Environmental > Terrestrial > Soil > Wetlands > Permafrost | place: Sweden: Stordalen... | reverse complement strand
CACAAAGCTGCGTCTTGCTTGCCGCGCCCAACGACACCGTCGGTCCGACCGCAAGCACCAGCACGACCACAGCACTCCTCGACGCGTCACGACCCGCCGCCGAGGGAAACCGAGCGGCGAGCCGTGACCGCCGAGTGAAGCGATCCAAAAACTTCGCCGTTCGGCATCGTAGATATCCGGTAGCACGCGGCGGGACCGACGAAAACATGAGTTTACTTGCGCGTTCGCTCACACCAAGAACTCACAGCAGATGCAAAGCTGAACCGAGCCTTCGCAGCGAATAGCCTTGTGTCGTTCGTTGTACGTCGGGGACGGTGATCTCGGGGAGGCTGACGATGATCGGCTGGCCGCGCGGCCAACTCGGGCCGGTTCGTACCGCCGCGTTGAGCGTGGCGTTGGCGATCGTGGTCGCGGTGGCGTTGCCGGGGGCGGGTTCCGCTGGACCGCTGTCGATGTCGGTGCCGGGAACGCGTTCTCCGTCGGGGAGAGTCGTTCCGTCGACGGTGAGCACGGTCGCGGGGTCGGCGTCGACCACGCGCGTGGTGTCGGTCGCGGCCGGCAGCGGGTTGACGAGTCCGATCAGGATGGTGCCGGCGAGTATGTCGCTCGGCAATGAACGGGTGGGATCGTTCGTGGTCGGTCAGATCGCGTCCCTGGTCAATGAAGCCAGTCATCCGGTCAGGCTTGACAGCATCGCGTTCTCGGGCGGCGACGCGTCCGATTTCGTCGTTGGTACCGATTGTTTCCCGGACCGACAGCCCGTGATGCTCCCGCCGAAGCGAGCGTGCGCACTCAAGGTGGTATTCACGCCCCGGGCCCGGGGCACCCGTACCGCGACGTTGAAGATCACCTTCGCCGGGTTGGGATCACCGTTGGCGTTCACGCTCACCGGCGTTGGTACGGACGGCTATTTCTTGGCCGACCCCGGCGGTCATGTGGCCAGCTTCGGCGACGGGATGTTCCACGGCGACCTGCAAGGCACGCGCCTTGCCGCCCCCATCGTGTCGATCACACCGACCACCACCGGGGACGGTTACTGGCTGGTGGGTCAAGACGGCGGGATCTTCTCGTTCGGCGACGCACGTTTCTTCGGTTCGACCGGGGCGATGCACCTCAACCGGCCGGTTGTTGGGATGGCAAGCTCGCGCTCGAGCAACGGCTATTGGCTGGTCGCTTCCGATGGGGGGATCTTCTCGTTCGGCCGCGCACGGTTCTTCGGTTCGACCGGCGGGATGCGTCTCAACCGACCGATCGTGGGGATGGCCGCCAACCGGGGCGGGAAGGGGTATTGGCTCGTCGCGTCCGACGGCGGCATCTTCACGTTCGGTGACGCCAAGTTCTTCGGATCGACAGCCGGTCGAGACCTCGCCCACCCCATCGTGGGTATGGCCCGCACACCCTCGGGCAACGGCTACTGGCTCGTCTCGGCGAACGGCGCCGTCGACGCCTTCGGTGACGCGAAAGTCTACGGATCCGACAGCGCCCAAACGTCCGGCACCGTTGTCGGCATGGCATCCACGCCAGACGGCCGCGGGTACTGGCTCTCGAACTCCGTCGGTCAGGTGTTCACCTTCGGCGACGCACAAAACTTCGGTGATCTCGTCGGGCGTGGAAGCACCCACACGCTCGCCATCGCAGCGACCGCGCCAGCGATCGGGCCTACCCACAAGACACCACACGTGATCGAAGAACCCAACGGCGCCGCCCTCAGGGCGCTGCTCACAAAACGCACCGCGCACCGCGGGGACCTCGGCTGAGCGCACACGGACCCGACAGCGAAGAACGCCACGGTTCGTCAGCCGCCGATCGCGCATCTGCAAGAGTTGTCGACGTCGAGCGCCGCGGTGTGGGGCGGCGGAAGAACGGCACCGGACGTCGACGACGCCGTCGTGCCCGACGTTCAAAATAGGTAGTTGTCTCTCGCGCCCGATTGCGTTACTTCGGCCTACTGTGGCGGGCATGACGAGTGGTCGGAAGTACGGCCCGTCGAGGAGTCGCACGGTTCTTGCGGCAGTGCCGGTCGTCGCCGCGCTCGCAGTCGGTTCGTCGTGCAGCGCGAGTACACACTCGGCGACGCCATCGACGAAAGGGACGACGACCACTTCGACGAGATCATCGTCGGTCGCTTCGGCACCGCCCCGTCTGCGTGCAGCAGCTCTTGCGTGGGCGAACGCATACCTGACGGGAACTCCTCAGGACATCTTGGCGTTGCAAGGCCCGGAGTGCGCTCCTCGGATGAGCGCGACGTTCAACGAGCACGCCGCCGAGGCCGAACTGCGACAACTGCGAGGCAATATCCAGCGTCTCATCGGCGTCGCGCCCAGCGCGATCAAGACTCGTGGCGTGCGAGTACGGAACGTCACAGCTCGCAGTGGCGAGGCCGAAGTGCAGTACGACGCTCCACCAGCTGTCGTCGGGAACGACAACTGGGTCACCTACGAACTGCACGGCGGCCGGTGGAAAGTCGCCGATTGCTACGCACCCATAGGTGGCAACTCCTCGTCCGCCAGTTCAACGCCCCCCACCTCGGCCAAGCCGCTTCACCTCTCGGCGTCGCCGACGTCACCGACGGTCTCAATCATTGACGAATGCACTCCCATGTCCGACGCAGCGAAAGCAGCAGTGCAATTTTCTACGCCAACCACAGCACGTACCCAACGACCTGGCACGAGTTGCTGAAGAGCAATCCAGTGCTCCTCGAACTTCCAGCCGGAGTCAGGGCTGCCGGTGACCACATCGTGTCAACCGAGGGTTGGCAATTGACGATTGGTGGCGGCGGGAAAACTGCGCAGCCGACCTTCACCTGCTCCGTTGACCCGCGCTCGACGGCACCGTGACAAGGACGAGATGATCCCAACATCTCCCCAAAAGATGGTATGGGACGGCCGCGACGAGAAGACCCAGTCATCCTCCACGAAGTCGTCGAGGCCGCCCTTCACCCAACGAGGAACTCCACGCGTGCAGGAGTGCCGGTCTGTCGCGAGGCGATGTCCTCGCCCGGAACCTGCCTGACCACGAAACTCTCGACATCATCGCCTGAATGTGGGATGCGTGTTTGAGGACGACGAGGACACGTGCTCTATGGCTCGGGTTCTACAAGGAAAGGTGGAGCCGACGAGCGCTCCTCACGCTGCGCCGTCGAGTCCGTCGCAGGTCATCGTCCAAACGCCCACGCGACTATCAGCGGGAACTCGTCTCGCCAGATCGCGTCGTCGTGCGATGAGACGCACTCGGTCACGACGACGTCCTGCACCGCGCAGCGCGACCGCCCACCGGGCCGCGTTGTCGTGGAAGAACGGCTCCAGCCCGCCGGCGACAAGGTACGTGCGCGGAATCGAACGCGGCATCACGTTGACAATGCGGCCGGACAGGTCGTCGTTACGGCTGACGGGCGTGGGCGGCGACGGTGAGCGGGAACCTGGGATCATTGCGAGCGAAGTCGTCGTCGTCGAGGTCTTCGACTACTTGGCCGCATAAGAATCCGAGGCAGACGCGAAGATTCCCGAACGACTCGACGGTGAACGGACCATGCCAGGCTTGTTTGAGGACCAGTTCGAGCCCGGCGGGCGTGAAGCGCCAGTAGTCCGAATCGGGGCGGGTGGGGCTCAGTCGCTTGAGGGCGGGGACCGTCACCAGGAGCGATCCGCCTGAGACGAGCGCCTGTTGGCAGTTTGCGATACATGCCGCCGGTGCGGACAGCAGGTGGAGGGTCTCCACGAGCACGATGCAGTCGTAGGTCTGAGCCGGGAGCGACGCGTGGGCGCAGAGGTCCGCGAGCAGGGTCGCATCCGGGTTGGTGCGATCGACATCGACGACTGTCGTGTGCGACGGCGCACCAAAACGTCGGCTGTAACGGTCGTCACCGACTTCGAGTACCGCTCCGTGGAACACATCCTCGCGACATGCGAGGAACGTCTCGATGTATCGGCGATCCAAGGGAGTACCCCGCTCGAAGCCGTGGTTGTCGCTCAGCGGCTCCATCGGGAAGCGCGGTTGCGGCATCTCCCAAGGTTCGCGCGTGTTCACGTACGCCGCGAGGAGTGCGGTCCTGGGTAGGGTTCGGCGATGCCGAGGTCGTGCGCCATGTCGTTCCACGCCTGTTCGGAAAGGTTTTGAAGTAGTGGCGCCGGCCTTCCGTTGACGGTGACGGCGACGAGGTAGCACTGAAGCGCCGCCACCACATCTGGCGTCGCGGTCGTCGACGCAGCGAAGGCGATGCGGTACACGACGTCGTGCAAGCCGATATTGCCACATTCTCTTCCACCACCGAAGTGGCCGGTCGGTGCTTCGACTGGCGCGCGGTTGAATGCGCTCACGATCGGTTGCACGAGATTCGCGTCGGTGACGACCACGTGTTTTCCAACTGGCTTCCCGGGCTCATACGCGTGGATGGTGCTCAAAATCATGACGTGGTCGTGCCGTGAGACGAACTCGTCGGCCGGGCGCGGTGCGGTCCATGCGACCTCGGAGTCGACTCGCACGACGGCGCCACCCGAGGCGTCGCCGGTCATGCGGAGCATCAGTTCGGCGACGCTGATGTTCGGCGGCAGCACCGATAGGTCGTCTTCGATCCCAAACGTCTGCACGCCTCGGATCGTGCCAGACGATCCGCCCGCAGTTCCGAATCCTCGGGGCACATGCGCCTGCACGAAGTGCCACAGGTTGTACGGCGTCTCGCTGACGGCGAACAGCTGGTGCGCGAGCAACAGGTTGCCGACGTCGGGCTGCGGCACGAACCCTTCCAGCGCCGCCGGTTCCGGTGAAGTCAGAAGACGGGAGCGAGAGGGGAGCACGACATCGTGGAGCAGCCGTTGCCCCAGCACGATCGCAGCTGCCTTCGGTGTCGTCGACTCGGCGCCGGCCAACGACACGACCGTGGTCGAAGATGACGAACCCCCAGCCGACGAATGACTCGACGAACAGCCAGCTCCGAACACGACCAGCATCACGGCGCACGCGAGTCGCTTCACAGCCGTCTGACGCCGTCTGCGCTGCGCAGGTTCCATGAACCCACGAGGCATGTCTCGGGCATACGTGGGTGTCATCGCTGAGGACCGCTCAGTTGCTCCGGTGCGCGGCGTGGATCGAGTCGATGATTTCGGCACCGACGCGTCCGTCTGTGCCGAGGCCGAGAACGATCGGCAGCGCGTGGGTGCGATCGACCCTCATGGTCAGGTCAAGTTCAGCGGTGTGAACAGGATTGTTCACCAGGTCCGGTTCGACCGCCGTTGTCGTCGCGCTCGTGCAGAGCACGAGGGCGGCCAGGAAGGCACCGAGCGCGTAAGGCCCCGCGGTCACCATCCGCCCAGTATGACGCTGTGTAAGCGTTGCCGGTTCCCCGCGACAATCGGTTGTCTCGGGAACGGTTTTACGGACTGTGGATGCCCGCGCTCTCGTGTGATTGCTGCATGGTCGGTCATCGCCGGTGGTATGTCGAGAGTCCTGAGGGCTACGGGCTCCTGGGGCGCCGTAAGCACCGGTGGTCGTTCATGATGCGCGACCCGGACTCGCGGATTGTCCGCGTTCTCAAGGCGTTGCCGACCGTGCAGGGTCGGTCTGCGCCGGGCCCCCAAACACAAGTCGTTCGACCCGCGCGGAGCCTGAACCCTTCGGAACGAAGCTCGCCTCGGAAGTGCATTAGCGAACGCTCCGGTGCCCGCCAAGAGTTTGAGTTCCGAAGAATCATTCGCGGTCCCTGAGGGAAGCGGCTCGCAACCGACAGCCCATCCCGTCAGAATCGCGCATATGACATCCTCGGAACAGGGGGAAAACGACCCCGCGACAAGACTCGCGCCGTACCTGCGGCCGGGCGAAAAGTTGGTGTGGTACGGCCGGCCGGACCCCGACGTGCGGTTTTCGGGCGCAGATCTGTTCCTCGTGCCGTTCAGCATCATGTGGGGCGGATTCGCGCTGTTCTGGGAAGTGGGTGTTCTGGCTTCCGGCGGACCCATGTTCTTTGCGCTCTGGGGCATTCCGTTCGTCGCGGGAGGCCTGTACCTCATCTTCGGTCGGTTCATCTACAAGCGTCGGAACAAGCTCCGCACCGCATACGGGGTGACATCCAACCGCGCCCTCGTCGCCATCGGCGGTACGACACTGCACGACTCTCCGCTCAAGCAGGTGCCGACATCGATCCGGCACTCGCGCGACGGACGTCATGTCTCGGTTTCCTTCGGAAGCCACAGCGGCCGGTCGGTGGCCGCCATGTACGACAACACCGGCATGGACTTCTTCATGCGCGGCGGCGCTCCTGTTGCCTTCTACGACGTCGCGGACCCACCGGCACTGCTCGCCGCACTCGACCAGACACAAGGAAGGTGAGTCACGCACTCTGCGGCGTTGCCAACTGGCACAATGATCGCAATGACGAATCGTCTCGTCGATACCAGGACGCGGTCGCGTCCGAGGTCGCCCATCCAAGGCCGCCGCCGACCCTGATTCGCGACGCGCGGTGTCGCATGAGGTGAACCTTGAGTTCACTGATCGGACGACGGTTTCGGATACTTGATCAGCGTGCATGGAGTGGAGCGGAGCGCAACGTGCAGACCCCGAGCGCGGCTCAAACCCGCCGGTCCCTACGAAACGCAGACGTTCGACCCCCTTCGGGCACCGTCCGTCTCGTCTGGGCGGGCGCCCGGACGACGGTCCACTGCACCGCCGACGCCATGTCGCGTGTCCGGACGACCAACCCGTAAATCAGCGGATCTGAGCCCGGCACCCACACGCGGCGAGACCGCTCGGTACGGGACCCGGCGGTGGCCTGTGCGGGGTGAAGTGAGGCCCCCGAACCGCTGCTCGCCGGATCGAAGGTCAGCTGTGCCGAAAGGCTCGCCAGCATGCGCAGCGCATCGGGAGCTCGATGGTCTTTTGGCCCGCGAACGTGGGATGGTCGCGCACGATGTCGCCGAGTTGGTCACGCATGCGCGTTCGATCGGTTTCGGGGAGGACGATGAACCCGCTGTAGGTGCCGGCAAGCCCGACGAGCTGGTCGGCTGTCATGGGCATCGACCACTGAAAGGTGCGCGTCTCGGGAGGAGCGAAAGCCACCTCGACGGGGAGGTGGACTTCGTGGCGGCGTCGTCGCGCCGTGTCGTCGCCGGTTCGTGGGGCGAGGGCCTGGCCCTGCCCGGCGAACAGGTCGGCGAGCAAGCCGCGTGACCGGTCTGGTCCGCTCCAGAGAAGTCCGAGAATCCCGCCCGGGCGCAACACACGCGCAGCCTCGCTCGCGGCGCGTGCTTCGTCGACCCAATGCCACATTGACGACCCGACGACCGCGTCGGCGCTCGCGTCGCGTAGCGGGAGCGCCTCGGCCGTTCCGATCAACCCATCCGCGCGTGCGACCCGAGCCGCGCGTACCGCACTCATCCGCCGGTCGGGCTCGACCGCGATGACACGGCGTGCCCGTGAGACGAGTTCTCGGGTGAGCGCGCCCGTTCCCGCGCCGATATCCACGGCCGTTTCGCACGGTCGCGGCAACACCCAGTCGACCGCGTCCGCTGGCGGTCCCGGTCGGAAACGGTCGTAATCCTCGGCGATCGCGCCGAACGACGACGCCCGCTCAGACCAATCCTCGGCGGTCATGCCAACCGACGCTAGCTGCGGGACCCGACGACCCGAAGACGCTGCTCGGACGCCCGACGAGACAGGCGCCGCCCGGATCACCGGCATCGATCCACGGCACCCGCACTGCGTCGATATTCGACGTCGCGCCATAGGGGACGTCACCCGGAGCGGGGTTCGGGGACCCTCACGATGGACACGACTGGGCCGTCGATCGGCCCCGACTTTCTTCGCCGACACCTGCGGTCGCGGTGCCTCGACTGCCGCAGGTCGTAACGCCGGCCTCTTCGAAGCCCACGGCTGATGGAAGGAGCGGTTGGTCGGGTGTCAGTCGCGGCCGTGCATCCTGAAGGTATGGAACCGCAGTGACAGGCTCGTCGAACTGCGCGCGTAGGTCGCGGGTCCGGACAGGCCGTACAGGTCGCCGAGGCCGCTACTCGGCAATGTGACGGTGCCGCTGAACTCGGAGCCGAGCGCGGTGACGCCGTAGGTGACCTGTCCGGACATGGCGGCGACAGTGAACGTGGTCGTTGTCGCGGTCGACGTGTAAGTCCCGTTTGCGGTGCCCGTGACATGCACCGTGCCGTTGGCGTTGTCGAACGACGCCGTAAGTGTTTGATCGGCCTCCAACGTCCACGTGTTGTCGCTCTTCAGGTTCAGTGTGACGCCCGGTCCCGACGCGGTAATCGTGAGTCCGGGAATGAGCGTCGACAAAGGTTCCGTTAGCGTCTCGGACGTAATCGTCCAGCTGCCCGCAGGACCCGACGCGGCGCTGGTGCCGCCGCCAGTCAGTCCCAACCAGGGATAGGATCGCAACCCGCGACGGTCATCACGACGACCACCAGCAACGCGACCCGGGCTCCGACACGCCGCACACGCCTCATTCGTGTCCCCCGACCATCGGCGAACCCAACCGATCTCACAAAGGGCGGCGACCAGACCTGCCCGAAACCACAACCCGGCACGGCAGGCCATGCGCGAACGGACAGCTCATCGCGGCGACGCCTCGGCAGAGCTCGAGTTCTGTATCGGTCTGGGAGCGTTCAGTGCTTGAGAACCCAGTCATTTCGGATCCCGCAGATCGCGATCACCACGAATCGGTGTGGTACGTCGAACAGTTCGGTGGTCAAGCTCGGCGGCTCTCGAGCGCTCGCCCGACACCCGGATCAGCTGCGTGGCCTCGCGCCCTTGACCGGGCGGTCGAGGACACGGTGGTGTCGAGATTCGAGAACGTGCAATGTGGGTCACGTTTGGTGTGGCCTTGGATCGTTTGGGTTCAGGCGTCGACTCGGAGGCGGATGCGCGCAGCAGGGGGACCGGGTCGGCGGCTCGGGTAACGTCGCGGTGATGGCGACGTTTCCGCAGGAGTCGACCGCGTCCATTGAGATCGCGGCTCCTGTCGAGACCGTTTGGGACCTCGTTGCTGACATCACCAGGATGGGCGAGTGGAGTCCGGAGTGCGTGCGCGCGGACTGGACTGACGGTGCCACCGGTCCGTTCGTGGGCGCCCATTTTCGGGGGTACAACCGAGCGGGCACGTTCGAGTGGAATGTGCCGGGCATCGTCACCGAGTGCGAACCGGGGAGCGTGTTCGCGTTCGCGGTACCCGTGGCGACGCCGTGACCAACCGTTGGCGATTCGAGTTCGCGTCCGCCGGGTCGGGGACGAGGCTCACGGAGTCGTTCGACGCGCCGCTGATTAATGTCGCGGGATCGCCGGCCAACTTTGAAGGCCGGTTCGAGATGCTTGCGGAGGCGATCAGAACGACGGTCGCCAACATCAGGGCCGCGGCCGAGCAGTAATCTCAGGCCGGTCTGGGGCGCGAGCACTACCGAACAGCGCGTCTGAAAAAGACGCGAACGGTGCCGGAGCTGGTCGGTCTTGAAAGGTCAGGTGATCGGTGCGCGGGCTCGGTGGAGGAGCCGCTCGAGTGTTCCGTCGTCGTATCGGACGTTCTTGCGTTTGCTGCGCATGCCGTAGAAGAAACGGTCCATGAAGACGATGACCTCGCGGTACCGGTGCAGTGCCTCAACGAACGGCGGCTCGAGGCGGAGCGCACCGGTTCGGCGTAGGTTGTCCGCGTTGTCGATGAGGGCGACGAGGGTGTCTTGGCCATCGGTCGACCTCTCCGGCCCGAAGCCTTCGGCCACTTCGTGTCGGGCTGCGGGTGGGAGCGATCGGAACATCGTGCGCATCGCGCTGCCGAGGCTCCACAGGACGGTGCCGTAGTCGTAGTACTGGTGCCGATCGAGGAACCGCCGCTCCGTCGCGGTGAGTTCGAACGTCCGGTCGAGGGTGAGACCAAAGTCGGCGAGATAGAACTCATCGCCGTCGGTGAGCACGTTGCCGAAGTGGGCGTCGAAGTGGACGATTCCGTGCTGACGCAGGAATGTCACGGTCCGGCACAGGGCTGCGATCGCATCGTCAGTTCGTTCCTGATGATTGGCGATCCAGTCGGCGAGCGTGTGCGGGACGAACTCGACGACGAACCAGACCTCGCGTGTGGCCTGGTGGCGTGCCTGGATGTAGCGGGCGACGGTCTTGCTGCTGTTCCAGTAGGCGACGTAGTCCTCCAGCGGCATCGGGAACGGCGGTGGCTGCTCAAGTCGGGGCATCACCCGATGGTGGTGAAGCAGCGGGAAGCCCGGTGCCGCACCGGCGAGTACCCAGCTGGTGGTTTTCTCGTGGGTGGCCAGCTCCCGGAATACCCCAAATCCTGCGGAACCGACGCCGTAGCTGTAGTAGCCGGGAAGCTGGAACAGGTTCCGAGTCGACAACGGGCACGCGAGCTCGACGTCGGTGAGCGGTACCCGTTTGACGAACACCGTCTCGCCGTTCATCGACACGACATGGCTCGCACCCCAGGTCCGCGACGTCGACGCCGACGCGAACACGAGCGACCGAAGGCCATCGTCGTCACACGCGGCCAAGGCGGCACGCAGCTCGACGTGCCGGTCGCGACGAAGGTCCGCCGGCTCGCCACTCAACGTCTCTACCATCCCTATCTGCACGCCCGCCCTGCAACGACATCTGCAGCTCACATCGCAGGCCGGACGACCAGTAGCGCACGGCCACGCGGCAGTATCTCACGAGGCACGAGGTCGCCGTCGTGGCAGGACGCGACTCGACCGACCCTGTGCGGACGAACTGAGGTCTCCGCTCGCCAGGCGGCGCCGGTCGCACGACCCTTGCGCGGCTGCAGCGGTAGCGTTGTCTCATGCCGAGCTTTGACTCGCATACGTGGTTTCGGTCGCCCGAGGGATTCAGCGACATCCGAGGCGCCAGTGTCGACGTCAGCGTTGACGCCGACGGCGTTCCTGACATCGCGGCCGTCGTGGAGCTGGTCCGGGGGCTGCTGATCTACGACGTGGTCGCCAAGCCGCTCTACGGCGTCGACCTCCCTGCGGAGTTCGCCGACGCGATCCATTTGCGCAGCACGCAAGAATTACTCGACCTTCTGGGCGGGTGCACGCCGCGTCCAGCGGCCGAACGAGCCGGCGCGCGGTGTCGCACATATGCGCTGCTCACAGTCGCGTTCCTTCGCGCGGCCGACGTTCCTGCGCGTGTTCGTTGCGGGTTCGGCGCCTACTTCAATCCCGGCTGGTTCGAGGACCATTGGGTAGCGGAGTACTGGCATTCGCGAGATCGCCGCTGGATCATGGTCGACGCCCAGATCGACGCGCAATGGACCGCGATGATCGCGTACACGGGCAACTCGCTCGACGTGCGGCCCGACGAGTTCGTCACCGCGGGACGGGCATGGACCGCGTGGCGGAATGGCGATACCGACGCCGACCGGTACGGCCTCAGCGCGATCAACGAGCACGGCGCGTTTTGGATCGCCGGCAACCTCCGCCTCGACTTCGCCGCGCTCAACAAAGTCGAAATGCTGCCGTGGGACGTCTGGGGCGCCGGTTGGCAGCCCCACCAGCCAGTTCCCGAAGACTTGTCGCTGTTCGACACGATGGCCGCGCTGACGGCCGACCCCGACCAAAATCTCGACCAGATCCGAGCGCTCTACCGCTCCAACGACGACGTACGCATGACCGGCACCGTCTTCAACGTCCTGCGACAGCGTGTCGAGGCCGTCTGACCGCCATCGCTCGTGCTCCCACTCGCATACCTTCGGTAGGTCGCGGGACTGCGCGTTCACTGGGGAGTTTCGGGGCGCTCGACGCTGCACCGGTCTGAGCGACTGGACGCCGGGGATTCGGTCGAGATGTCCGACCGCGTGTAGATGCGTAGAAGGCCGGTAGCTGCCCGATCATGAGGGGCGGGTGAGGAGATGTGCGCGGTAGGTGGCGCCATACCCCGGGCACGCGTTACCGGAATAGCTGGAGATGAGCACGGGACCGCTGGAGCAACCCCAGGTGTCCCACGTCCAGGCGAGATAGCTGACGGCGTGTTGGTCGGCCCAGGCGAGGTAACGGGAGACGAACGCGCCGGTGCCGTCAGATTCGCCGATCTCACCGGCGATCAGTGGAACGTGAGCGGCGACCGGCGCGTTGTCGTGCT
>Ga0182024_10020508_pt1 | contig 12075 bp, 16 predicted proteins | sample P32metaG_FD_120480 | JGI IMG/M metagenome (GOLD analysis project Ga0182024, IMG submission 120480) | Permafrost microbial communities from Stordalen Mire, Sweden - P3-2 metaG (Illumina Assembly) | ecosystem: Environmental > Terrestrial > Soil > Wetlands > Permafrost | place: Sweden: Stordalen... | reverse complement strand
CGCCGTAGCTCTGCGCAGCAATGAATTTGAAATCGCCAGGTTCGTCGCCCTGGGTGATATTTGGGTTGATGTATAGAAATTGATAGATGTCGCGGCTATCGCGTGGCAGGTCGATGACCGCCGTGGGGGAAAGCGTCTCGCTGAGAGTCGAGTCTTCAGTGTTGATCGATCCGGCTTCGGCTGTTACTTGGACGCTAACGGTCACCGAAGGGTGAAGCCTGGCGTCTGCGCTGACCACGTCCGAGCCTGTCAGAACGATGCCGTCAATGACGCTTGTGCTGAATCCGGGGGCCGTGACGGTAGCCTTGTAGCGCCCGGCTGACAGTGCGGGGGCTTCGTAGACGCCATGGGCGTTGGTCTTGTAGGGGTACACCGCAAGCGTACCCTGATCTGTGATCTGGACCTGAGCGTCGGCAATGGTGGCGCCACTGGAATCCGTAACAGTTCCACGGATCGTGCCAAGATCCGTACCCTGCGCAAACAGGCCTCGGGGACCGACTCCCAGCCACAGGGTAAGGGCTAGCAACAACGGTAGGAAGCTTGGTCGCGTCGTCATTGGGTATCTCCATTGCTACGTCAGTAGCTGATTGACACATCCTGGCAGGAATTTCCGTTTTGGCTCCCAACAGCCCCGCGATACCTGAGTTTCTGTCTTTGAAGCCAGCCTGACTAATAAATAAAAGCCGCCTGGGCGGCATGGCTGCTCAGAATTGATCACTTTGGCAGATAACTACTGCGGAACCCGGACTTTCCGCTCACGCAGCCGATACTTCAGACACCGCTGCGTCTCTTGCCCCCTTTCTGCCGTATTCATTTTCCAAGCTCTTCGGCTACCCCGCTGGAGGGGGCAGCGTCGCGATGCGCCGCACCATACTCCCAAACAGACGCGTCGTCAGGTGGCTCCCGTTGCCGAATTTCGGGGCCAGATGCCGCTAAAGGACGCGATTAGCGGAACCGTGCGCATCAAGAAGCCTATTCAATTGGGGCAATCCGCCTGGATTTTGATCGAAATCGAGGCAGGGATCACACGAAGTCGCGAAACAACTCCGCGGATGGCGCGGGAATCACACAGCGTCCAACAAGCATCCCGTCTTGCGCGGCGACCGCGGATGCGGCTGCCACTGCCGCTTGTACGCTGGAAACATCGCCCGCCATCAACGCGAATCCCTTGCCGCCCAGTGCCATGGCCAGATGAACGCGAAGCAAAGTCACATTAGCGGATTTGACAGCGGTGTCGGCAACTTCGATGATGCTGGCTGCCGAAAACGTTTCGATCACGCCGATTGAGCGCAGATCTTTGGGATCGATATCCACAGACTGAGAAATCGCGGCTAGCACTGAAGGATGTACGCGGGTGATCTGGCGTCGCTCGATCAATGATGGTCCTGCAGCTGCGGCGCCGGCGTGGAGCGCAGCCTGGACCGATGTTACGTCACCTGCGATCACGATCAAGAACTTACCTGAGCAGATGGTGCGCGCCAGCAACAATTGCACGTCGCCGGCCTTCAACGTTACGTCCTCAACCAGGTATCCGGTCGCTACGCTCGAGAGTTCAATCAACCCTATAGAATTCAGTTCCGGCTTCACTCTGACTCCTTCCGGCCCCCGTACTTCGCCTGCGGACATCTCTAGGCGTCAATCACAACTGCATCGTTTGTCACTGTGACGAAGCCTTCAATGCTGGCGTGCACTCGGGCGCCAAGCTTCCCTTGTTCGACCGTGGCAAGAAGATCACCTTGCCGCACCTTGTCACCGGTCTTCACCACGGGCACTGCCGAAGCCCCGGCGTGCTGCTTGAGCAGGATCTTTACCCTTCGCGGTTGAAAGTCATGTTGAACAAGGGGTCCAACGTTGTTGAACTCGCTCAAGCCGAGTTTTGCAATCAGGCGTCGCATCGGTACACGCCGAAACTCGGCCATCGGGTGCGGACCCTCAGGACCGGCCGAGCCCTTGAAGACAAGCCCGCGTTCACGAGCCACTGACTTCGATTGCGTGCAGATAGTTTTTGGGTCCAGGTCCTCGGGGCACGCATACATCGTGCACAGATTGCACTCACAGCAGTAAAGTGTTCCCACAACCATCGCATCCGTGCCGCTGGCAAACCCAAGCGATTGCATCGCGAGGTGCGGTTCGATGGGATGCCCAAGCAGAAACCGCGGGCAGAATTCGGTGCAGAAGCGGCACTGGTCGCATGCCGATCGCCCAATTCTCCGCACATGAGCCAATGACGCGTTGTGCCGGCGGATGAGGCTGTGCGATGAGGGAAGAACGATAATCCCGCCGGTTGTCTTTGTGACTGGAACATCGAGGCCGGCGGCCGGTTTAGCCATCATGACACCGCCCAGCAGGACGCCGAAATCAGTGACTGTCGGTCCGCCCGCCGCTTCGATCACCTCGCCAATCGAGATTCCCACGGGTACCCGGACTGTGATCGGAGTATGAACGGCGCCCGCCACGGTGAGGTACTTATGAGTAACCGGCAGATCGAGGCCGATGTTCACCAGCGTTTCGACATTAGCCACCACGGTGTCCACATCCCTGGGCAGGCCGCCCGGGGGAATGATCCGCCCCGTGACCAAATGCACCAGAATGAACTCATCGCCCGCCGGATAAACATCGGGCAGAGGCACCACTCTGACATTCCGCGGAGCACTGCTCTTCAGGGCCGCGATGATGTCGTGGTACTTCTCCTTGATTCCGATCGCGCCTTCCCGCGCCCCCACAATCGCCATCGCCGCTTCAAGCCCCCGCAGAAAGGGCTCAAACTGGCGCAGGAGCAACTCCTTGTCTTTGTGCAGCAAGGGTTCGCACTCCGCCGCATTGGCAATCACGATCGAAACTTGCGCCTCCAGCTTGACGGCGGTCGGGAATCCTCCACCCCCTGCGCCGACAATTCCCAGCTCATCGATGCGGTCCAGGGCCCGGCCAGCCGCTTCTGAAGTCCCGAAAGTGCTTGTTTCTGGAACCATTTGGTGAATTCTTTCGCACCAGCGAAACTTATTGATTGACTTTGATTGAAAATGTAGCATATTATTCATCTTCAATCAATAGCAATCATCTTTATGATCTGTCTAGTCCCAAATATCGGCAGTACTTCGTTCAAGTACCGGCTCCTTGACACAACACACGAGGCTATCGCGTTGGCCCAGGGCCGGGTGGAGAGAATCGGCCAGCCCGGCGGTGAGTGCGGCGACTATCCAGCAGCCATTCGCAAGTGCATTTCCGACATCGCGGGGCCGGGCAAGCCTCTATCAAGTTTGTCCCAGGTGGGCGCCGTGGGCTTCAAGGTAGTCCACGCCGGCACTCGAAACGCTTCCCAGATCATCGACGATGACTTCATCGCGGAGATGGAGGAGTTCTCGTTTCTCGCACCCGCTCACAATCCGCCCTACATCGCAGCCATCAAGGCCTTCCGGGAGCAATTGCCGCACGTGCCCCTGGTCGCGGTCATCGAGACGGCGCCCTATCGACTCATGAGCAAGGCGGCCACGACCTACGCTGTTCCGTATGAGTGGCGTGAGGAATGTGGCATACGGCGTTACGGCTTCCACGGCGCCAGCCATAGATCGGCAAGTGTGCGGACCCAGGAGTTGGTCAAGCATTCCGGCCTGCGCCACATCTCCTGTCACCTCGGCGGCAGTTCGAGCGTCGCAGCCTTTCGTAACGGAATTGCCGAGGACACGAGCTTCGGAACTTCGCCGCAATCGGGGCTGCCCCAGAATAATCGCGTCGGGGACATCGATGCCTTTGCCGTGCTTTACATGATGAAGAAGCTGGGGCTGAGTCCCGACCAGATGGCAAGCCTGCTTGCGAGCCGGTCTGGCCTTGCCGGAATCAGCGGTGCAAGCGGAGACGTCAGAGATATTTCTGAGGCCGCTGCCCGGGGCGACGATCGTTCCCGGCTTGCGCTCGACGTATTCGTCTATGCCATCCGCCACTACCTTGGAGCGTTCATGGTCGTGCTTGGCGGACTCGACGTCATCACCTTTTCAGGCGGCATCGGAGAAAACAGTGCGGAAATCCGCAGCGCAGTCCTCGCGAACCTGTCCGCCTTTGGAATTGAAATCAATGAGCGACGAAACAGACTGCTGCATTGCGAAGGAACCATCTCGACGGACAGTTCTCCGGTCAGGGTGATGGTAATTCCGGCCAACGAAGAAATGATTGTCGCTCGCGAAACCGTTGACCTCGTTTCTCAGATGCAGGCCGCGGGAACCGAAGCGGCACAATCGGCGATTGTTGCCGAAACAGCAAAGGCTGCTTATGAGTAGCGCTACGATAGCTCCGTATTCAGTCGGCTCCATCCAGAGAGCGACGGTCGAGCAGATTGTCCGCCAGGTCGCGCTCGATTATCTGAAAAAGGGACGCAACGGCCAGACGCCGCTTCTGTCAGTGCAACCGTCGTCCCGCCACATGCACATCTGCCGAGGGGATATGGACATACTCTTCGGCCCCGGAACGGAACTCACTTTCGACCGCCCGCTCTTTCAAGAGGGAAACTTCGCTGCCAAAGAAACGGTCACGATTGTCGGACCGCGCAATCGCTTGATTTCGAACCTTAGGATTCTCGGGCCCATGCGCAAGCAGTCCCAGGTCGAACTCGCGTTTACCGACGCAATCATGCTCGGTATCAATGACATTCCCGTGCGGCTCTCAGGCGACATAGCAGGCACCCCGGGCGCCATCATCATTGGACCCAAGGGAGTGGTCGAACTCAAAGAGGGTGTCATCCGTGCCGCAATCCACGTGCACATGAATCCCGCGGAAGCGGCCTACTTCGGCGTGACCAAGGGAGATCGCATGAAGCTCCACATCGGAGGCCCATCGGGCCTGACATTCAACAACGTTCACGTGCGCATCGATCCGGCATCCCGGCTAAATGTCCATATGGACACTGACGAAGCAAATGCCTGCGGTCTGCATCTGACCAAAGAAATCGAGCTCTTCAAATAGCGTCAAGGAGAAAGAGGAAGCAATGAAACAAGCGCTTGGAATGATTGAGACAAAGGGCCTGGTCGCGTTATTTGAGGCAATCGACGCGATGCTCAAGTCCGCAAACGCGACCTTTGCCGGTTGGCAGACAGTCGGCTCCGGTCTGGTGACCGCGTTTGTGGAAGGAGACGTGGCTGCGGTCAAGGCGGCAACGGATGCTGGCGCCGAAGCGGCGGCCAGAATCGGCGAGGTGATCAGTGTTCAGGTCATTTCCCGCCCCCACGACGAACTGCCTTCGTTCGTTCAACAGAGTAACAAGACGGCTGACCGCGAGCTGGTTGCAGTCTAAACAGCAGAGGAGATCGAAATGAGTGAAGCAATCGGATTGATTGAAACCCGGGGACTGGTGGGACTCGTTGAGGCGAGCGATGCAATGGTGAAAGCCGCCAGCGTAGAGCTTGTGAAGACCGTGCAGATCGGCGGCGGCTATGTGACCGCGATTGTGCGCGGCGACGTGGGCAGCGTTCGTGCTGCGGTCGATGCAGGCGCAGCTGCGGCCAAGCAGGTGGGCGAACTCGTATCGTCACACGTGATTGCGCGCCCCCACGATGCCCTCGTAGACAACATGTTGAGCTAACCGAAATCGGAGAAATCGAAATGACGAATGAAGCAGTCGGAATGATTGAGACCAAGGGCCTGGTGGCGCTCGTACAGGCGACAGACGCTATGCTGAAAGCCGCGAGTGTGAAATTCATCGGCTGGAACAAGGTCGGCAGCGGACTCTGCTCGGTCTTTGTTTGCGGCGATGTGGGCTCGGTGCGTGCGGCGGTCGATGCCGGCGCCAGCGCCGCTCGCGCAGCTGGAGAAGTGCAGAGTGTGCATGTGATCGCGCGTCCGCACAGCAATCTCGCAAGCGTGTTGCCCAAGTAGTTCGCGCTGCGTTTGCGGTCCCTGAGACCCATGAGGTGAGCCGGAATGTTTATCGCGAAGGTCATCGGCAACGTGGTATCTACCCAGAAGATCTCGAAGTTCCGTGGGATGAAGCTCCTCCTGATCCAGCCGTACATCAGCAGGGAAGGGAAGCTACAAATCTCCGGCAGTTCGGTGGTCGCAGTCGACAGCATGGGAGCGGGTGTGGGTGAGTGTGTGTTGTTCACGCAAGGCAGTTCCGCTCGCCTGACGCCGATCACGAAGGACGCGCCAGTCGACGCCGTAATTGTGGGCATCGTCGATTCCGTCGAAGTGGAAGGCACGAAATTGGAGAAGCCCTAAATGCAGATCCAGGAACAGTTGATTGCGGACATTGCAAAGGAAGTTGTTGCTCGCCTCCGTGTCCAGTTGCAACCGCCGGCCCCGGCCCCAGTAGTCCAACACTACGGATCCACGGGAAAGGACGGCGTCTTTGCCACCGTAGAGGAAGCGGTCAGCGCAGCCTACGAAGCACAGAAGCAAGTTGCGGATATGGGTCTCGAGCAGCGCGAGCGCATGATCGAAATCATTCGTGGCATCTGCAACGATCGCTGCGAGGAACTCGGCCGCATGGAACTGGAAGAGACCAAGGTCGGCCGCCTCGACCACAAAATTCTGAAGCTGCGGAACATGCGTTTCGTGCTCGGGGTTGAGGCCATGCGCAGCGATGCGCGAAGCGACCAGACGGGCTTGTGCATCATCGAGCGCGCGCCCTGGGGCGTGATCGGCATGATGCTGCCCGTCACTCACTCCGTACCAACCATGGTCTCGAATGCCATCAACATTCTGGCTGCGGGCAACACTGCCGTCTTCGGCCCGCATCCATCCGGCGCACGAGTGGCCCAATACGCACTGCAGCTCTTCAATCGCGAAATTCAACGCGCGGTCGGAGTTGCAAATGTGCTGACCACCACCAACGAGCCCAGCATTGAAGGCGCCGAACAGATCTTCAATCATCCCAAGGTTGCTCTCTTATGTGTGACAGGCGGCTCAGCGGTCTTTCAGGCGGCGCTCAAGTCCGGCAAGCGCGTCATTGCGGGCGGTCCGGGCAATCCCCCTGTAGTTGTCGACGAGACCGCCGATCTGGATCGCGCAGCAAGATGCATCATCGAGGGCGCGGCCTTTGACAACAACCTGCTCTGCATCGGCGAGAAAGAGATCTTCGTCGTCAAATCGGTTGCCGACAAGTTCATCTCTGCGATGCGCCATGCCGGGGCTTACCAACTGGACGCGACTGCTATCGAGCGCCTTACAAAATCTGCCTTTACCTTTGACGGTCATGGCGGTGGCTGCGCCGGTGCGCACTTGAAGAAGGACCTCGTCGGCAAGGATGTTGCCGTGCTTGCCGCCGCTGCCGGAGCGCGGGTACCGGCAGAAACCAATCTTCTGTTTGGCGAAACGGATGAGTCCCATCCGTTTGTCGTCGAAGAGCAAATGATGCCGTTCATTCCCGTGGTGCGCGTCGACGATGTGGAATCGGCGATCGCCGCCTCAGTAAAAGCCGAACATGGATACCGGCACACAGCCATCATCCATACACAAAATGTTGAGACGGCGACTCGTATGGCCCGGGCGATGAACACAACGCTCTTTATTCATAACGCCGCGTCGCCTGCGTCCCTGGGTGTCGGCGGTCCGGGCTACTTCAGCCACACCATCGCCACGCCGACAGGCGAAGGCATCACCACTCCGCTCACTTTTACGCGTGAGCGCCAAATGGTGGTCGGGAATGCATTGAGGATCATCTAGTCATGTTCATGGCTCGAGTCAAAGGCACCGTGGTCGCCACTGTGAAGCACCCGACGCTTGAAGGCTGCAGATTCCTTCTCGTTCAACGTCTGGAAGCGGACGGCGCCTTGGCTGAAGAGCCCAACCTGGTTGTGGATTGGCAAGGCGCCACGAACGGTTCAACGGTCATTGTTTCCACGGATGGCGACATTGCGCGCGCGCAATTCGGAAACACGACGCCGGCACGCATGGTGGTGATGGGCATTGTGGATATCGTGGCTGCCCCGGCAGGCTCCGAGATGGTGAACGTATGAGATTGGGTATCGTTCGCGGTCACGTTGTTCTCAACCCGGCGGTCGAGTCATTCAACTCGAAAACGCTGGCGCTAGTAGAGCCGATCTCCATGCAGAACCTGAGGGCAAAAAATGGATTGGGTGGCGGTAAATCCTTGGTTGCGATTGACGAACTTGGCGCTGCGGAGGGGCAGATCGTGGCATTTACCGAGGGTCGCGAAGCAGCAAATCCATTTTGGCCCGGCTCGGTGCCAGTGGATGCGTACTGTGCGCTGATTGCGGACTCAATCGAAGTCCAGCCGGAATGAGGTCTCACAAGATCTGAGGTGTGAAAGTGACTCAAGGAAAGAAAAGCATCGATATTTCAAGCCGCAGGGTTGTGACGTTGCGCGATGTGCAAGATGCATTTGCCGCCGGCGCAAGCAGCATTGTCACGTCACCACAAAGCATCATTACCCCATCGGCCCGTGACTTCCTGCAGCGTGAAAACATTGAAATGGTGCGAAACGGACGGACGGACTCCGCAACCACGCAACCAGGCGTAATTTCCAACGCTACTACGGTCCTGAACGGGGCGCATTCTCACGCCGCTAAAGCCGACGCGGCGTTGTTCTTCACGCCGGAAGCAGAAGAAATCAAGAAAGAGATATGCGCTGTCGGTCGAAAGCTTTGGATGCGGCAATTCGTCGATGGGAACGGTGGGAACATCTCCTATCGCATCGGCCCCAACGAGGTGATCTGCACGCCGACTCTGGTCAGCAAATATGACCTGACTCCCGATGACCTCAGCCTCGTCGACTTGCAGGGGAATCAGATCGCCGGGACCAAGCCGCGTACAAGTGAGATCTTCCTGCACCTCGAAATCTACAAGGCCGTACCGGAGGCGAAGGCTGCCGTACACTGCCATCCACCCCATGCAACTGCTTACGCCATCACAGGGCGCGTTCCCCCGAATCTGATTATTCCGGAGTTCGAGGTCTTCGTAGGCAAGGTGGCCATATCTCCCTATGAAACTCCGGGAACCGAGGCATTCGCACAGACAGTACTTCCATTCGTGAAGCAGCACAATACCGTCTTGCTCTCTAATCACGGCATCGTTTGCTGGGCGGATACAGTCACGCATGCGGAATGGTATGCAGAGGTGCTTGAGACCTATTGCTGGACTCTCATGTTGGCCACGCAATTGGGTGTTCCGATTTCGCACATTTCTGAACAGCAGGGTTCCGATCTGCTGGCCATCAAGAAGCGTCTTGGCTTGCCGGATGTCCGATTCGATACATCGAAAATGATAGAATGCCAGCTCTCCGAGTTTGAGGTTCCTGGTTCAATCGCCCTCAACCCGATGCCGTGCGATGGTGGCAAGGGCTGTCCTGTTGAACCGGATATCGAGCAACTGGTCAAATCCGTTACTGATTCTGTCATGAAGGAGATGGCGGTTGGATAGTTTGGTTCTGCAGTAACCATAGGGGCGATTGCTCGATGCGAGACCGTAAAATGTTCCGATACCATGTTGGCAGACGATGAAAGCAGCAGAGCGGCAACTTAGAATCCGTCAAATGTTCGCAACCCGCGACTTCATCGACGTGGAGACTCTTTGCCGCGAATTAAAGGCCTCCGAGGCCAGCGTTCGACGTGACCTTGGCGCGTTGGAAAATGAGAATATACTCAAACGGGTGTATGGCGGCGCAGTTCCTGTGCAGAATTCGGGTGAGTATGCCGTCGAGACAGTCAAGCTGAGCGACGAAAAGAATCAAATAGCGCGCCTGACTGCAGATCTTATCGAGGATGGACAGACAGTCATCCTCGACGGGGGCACGACCGCCGCAGCGGTTGCCAAAGAACTTGCCACGAAATCAATTCATGTAATCACGAATTCGTTGCCCATCGCCGAAGTGCTGGAATCGTTTCGCAACATTGAATTGACCCTCACGGGCGGGTATCTTGACCCGCGTATTCGCGTGATGCTAGGGCCCTTCTGCGAACAGATGCTAAGCGCAATTCGTGCAGATGCGGTGATCATGGGAATCGGTGGAGTTACTGAGATTGGATTCAGCAACAACAACACATTGGTCGTGGGATCGGAGAGAAAGATGATCGAAGTTGCCGATAGAGTCATTATCGTTGCCGATCACACGAAATTCGGCCGCGGCGCGATGTTTCCGGTTGCTTCACTCAGTTCTGCCGACGTGGTTGTGTCAGACTCCCTACTCGCGCCGGAGTACCTTGAGCTGCTTCGCAGGCACGAAATCGAGGTGCGACTCGCCTGACTTGTCGTCTGTGTTCATTCAACAATGCGGGGCCATGGTGCAGCTCTCCACGCTGCTCCCATTTCCGACCACCGTGCGAAGAGATGGACAGTGCCGCTCAAAAGATCCGCCGATCGGGAATCATTGAGAAACTATCTCTGCGAGGTCCGGAAGTGCGAATGGACCTTTGAGATTTTCGAGCAGCCAAGCCATGTTCCTGCCCAGGCTCTTCATTATCGCAATGCCGTCTGGTTCGAGTTCCACGTCACCGTCCTCGCGGGCGATGCCTGCGTTCCAATACGACGAGCCGGGGACGGCCATTTCATTGATCAGGAAAAAGTGATTCAGAAGATCGAACGTCTGGATGGCTCCCGCGCGGCGCACTGAAACCACGGCCGCACCGACTTTGTGGCGAAACATTTGATCGTTTGCTTTGGCCACCATGCAAGCACGGTCCATCAATGCCTTCATCTGGGGCGAGACATCCGCTGTTTGTGTAGGCGAGCCAAACAGAATGCCGTCGGCCTGCGCCATTTTCTCAATCAACTCATTGCCCATATCGTCGGATTGCGCGCAGCGCCGGTCCCTCCGGGTCGAGCATTTCCGGCATGAGAGGCACTCGTGAATCCTCGTATCGCTGAGTTCGATCAGCTCGGTCTTGATCCCTTCCAATTCCAGTTCTTTGAGAACGTACCCGAGCAGGGTGGCTGTGTTGCCGTCCTTCCGCGCACTTCCGTTAATTGCGAGCACCTTGATATGAGAGGCATTCATATTCTGTCTCCAGCATTTCGGCCCATCCGCCCGGGGGAGGAAGAGCGGAGCTACTTCATGAGTTTCATTCTGTGACATCGGCCGCAGTAATTGGCTGTGTCGTAGATCACATCAGGTTCCGCGGCCGGGATTCTGCCGCGATTTGATGCCGCTCCAGAATGAACGCGGAACTTTCCCTCGGCGAACGCGATCGGCATAATCAACATGGATCGCCTCTTCATCGAGACTTGACGGGACTTCCGCCCAAGGTCGATTCGAGTCCTTTGGACATTCCCGATATTGATGAGCGCCTTGATCGATTCGGGAGGTCGCCCGCGCCCGTGCCTTATGCTTGAATCACGAGGGCTTTAAGAGCGGTTCCACAATTCGTGTGCCCTTTGTGGAGCTGCGAAGGGTGACTTTTACTTCCACCCCAGCGACAAAGACCTGTCGTTGGGGACCCCGGAAAGGAAAAAGCCACTTGAGGGCATTCATTTCGAGGTGAAGCAATTGTGGAGCCGCTAACGTGACGGATTCGGGCATGTACGAACGCATGTTGGCTGTGGCGCTTGAAGAAGCCCGGCTCGGTTTCGATGAAGGCGGAATCCCCATTGGAGCGGCCCTGTTCCGGCGATCCGGAGAACTGGTCAGCCGCGGCCACAACCGGCGTGTGCAGCAGGGCGACCCCAGCGTCCACGGCGAAACGGACGCCTTCCGCCGGGCCGGCCGACAGAAGAGTTACCGCGATTTGGTAATGGTGACAACGCTTGCCCCGTGCTGGTATTGCAGCGGCCTGGTGCGCCAGTTCCGCATTGGGGCGCTGGTGGTGGGTGAGAGCCGCAACTTTGCAGGCGGCCTGGACTGGCTGCGCGAAAACGGCGTCGAGGTTATCGACCTCGACAGTGCGGAGTGCCGTGAATTGCTCGGGGGCTATATCGCGGCACATCCCGAAGTGTGGCATGAGGATATTGGGGAAGAGTGAAGGGCAGGGACTAGCGACTAGGGAATAGGGAATAGGCTGGGAACCCAACCGAACTTAGAACTTATCCGTAAATAGTGATTGTCTGCCTCCAACTGATCAATGCTGCGGCCAAGGTGAGCAGCGCGACGAAGCTGGCTTCTTTCTTCTCGAAGCTGACCAGGAGCTTGCGAAATCG
>Ga0182024_10020507_pt1 | contig 12077 bp, 8 predicted proteins | sample P32metaG_FD_120480 | JGI IMG/M metagenome (GOLD analysis project Ga0182024, IMG submission 120480) | Permafrost microbial communities from Stordalen Mire, Sweden - P3-2 metaG (Illumina Assembly) | ecosystem: Environmental > Terrestrial > Soil > Wetlands > Permafrost | place: Sweden: Stordalen... | reverse complement strand
TTCCCTCTCAACCTATGACTTCCTTGTCAGAGACGAGTTGCCGGAAATACTGGAAGCGTACCAGCAGTTGGCCGTCTTGAACCGACGTTTCCAGAGTATCCATTCTCCGCAGCGAGGGCCCGCTAATGCGCGCTCCATCCGCCGCAAAAACGGAATCGTGGCACGGGCAGACAAACTCCTTCTTATCCGCGTCCCAGGGTATGGTGCAACCAAGGTGCGGACAGATGGCGCTGAGAACGCAAAGTTGGCCCTGGCTGTCTTTCGTCACATAGACTACTTTTTCGGATATCGCCTTTCGCCAGCCGTCCACTTGTTCCATCTGAATCGTGTGCAGGACGGGCACAGTCAGGGACGAGAACTCGTTGAGTTCCCCCAAGGGCGAATTCTTCGTTTCGGTGGTCCGGCGCAACAACGGGAATAGAGCAAAGCGAATGAGCGGCGCAGAAAGTAGTCCACCTATAACGAATGAGCCGAGTCCCAGCAACGCTCCGAGAAACGAGCGTCGGCTTTCAACCGGCGGTCCGGATGGAGTAGCCTGAGTGTCGTCGGTTCTGAATCCGCCTCTGAACATGCAATGCCTCAATCGCTTCGAGTCGGGCCTTCAGCCCGTTCAAAGCCATTTGTCCCCCAAGGCTCATTTCTTGACAGGCAGGCTTCGGATGTAAGCTACCAGCTTCTGTATATCGGCGGGTTTGATCTTGGTGGCAAACGCCGGCATTTTCCCTCTGCCCTTGGTGATTACTTCAGTGAGTGCGGCGTCGCTTTGGTTTCGGACTTCGTCGGATCGCAGATCCTTCGCATGGAACGCCTTGCCGGGTCCGGTGTCGCCGCTGCCGTCGGCTCCGTGGCACAGGTCACAGTTCGCCTTATAAATGTTGGCGGGCGGCATTTCGGCCCGCGTTACACCTGTCGTAGCCAAACAAGTCAGGATGCTTGCCGCTAGGAAGCGCAGAATATGCTGTCGCATGTTTTCTCCAATCATCTGTCGCGGGGGGGGCATACAGGATTTCCTCTAGGATAGATCCCCGCCTGGTCAATGTTGCTTTCTTTCAGGCTAGAAGTCTACAGCATTGCAAAGTGATCGCGGAAGCGACGAGCCCGGAGCCTGGTTTTCTTCGTGACAGACGGCAGTTCTCCCGATGAACTAGGATCACGGATCACCACAAATAATGCAGCGGCAGAATCAACCCGCGTATTGAATCATCGTCATGAAGCCGTAGTCCATGTGCAATTGCTGGTGGCAGTGAAAAAGCGTCGGACCGGGATTGTCCGCCGTAAAATCGACCTCGACTTGCGTTTTGGCAGGCACTACGATTACATCTTTCATGACGCCCGCCGTTGCTTTGCCGGCAAACCTCGTAAGCTCGAAGGTGTGCCGGTGCAGGTGCACGGGGTGCGATTCATCACTTTGGTTATCAAAGCGAAGGCGGTACCGGTAATTGGCACGGACCCGAATGGGATCGGTCTTCGGGAAAGATTTACCGTTGATGGTCCAGTTATCCACCCAGCGGTTGCCAGCGAATTTCTTGCGGAAGACGAGCGGTAAGACACCGCCCGCTGGCTCGGGAATCTCTGCTTCGCGCCCAAATATCGTGTAGTCCCAGGGGGTCTTTGCCGCTGCGGTCCACCGGGGCGCTTCGCTATGGTTGGCGTATTCCACTACGATACCCAGCCCGGCATTCCGTACTTGATCATCCACCTCACCGAGAATCCACACGCCAGGATGGCCCATCGTGACGAGAGCGTCGACGCGCTCCGCCGGACCCATCTCGATCACGTCCACCTCGCGTGGCACAGGGACGGCGTTCCCATCCACACTGACAACTTTGAATCTATGACCGGGCAAGGCGAGTCGGTGCTGTTGGGTGGCGCTGGCGTTCAAGATGCGAAAAAGCACGCTCTGACCTTCCTTCACGCGAACTGGATCGCCGGAACCGAGCGCGTGGCTATTAATGGAATAGACAGGATACGTAACTTCCAGATTGCCCTCGTTACCCTGGCTGCTTAGATAGGGGTCCCAGCCATGTAGCGCGAGAAAGACCTCCGCGTCGTACCGGCCTGGCTCTTCTCTTGGTTCAATGTAGAGGAATCCGAATTGTCCCGTGTAAGTGGCTCGCTTCATATCCCGACCAGCGCGAATGTGGCTGTGATACCAGCGGGTCCCGGAGGGACGCGGGATGAACGAATACCGCCGGACGCCCCCTGGAACCACCACCGGCGTCCCTTCTTCCTCTGAACCATCCACTTCAGAAGGAACGAATAGGCCGTGCCAATGAACCAATTCCGGAATTTTGGTCTCGTTGAATACATCCACCACAACGGATTGGCCCTCGCGCAGGCGCAATAACGGACCGGGAGCCGAGCCGCTGTATCCTGTTGTTTTAATTGTTTTCCGTGGGGCGACTTCCCATTCGACCGGAGAGATGTGAATCGTTATGTCGGCCTTGGGATTTTCCGGCGCAGTTTGCACACGTAGACGCCGTGCCAACTCGGCGACCGCTGGAGCTGCGAGTAGGGCTAGAAATCGTCTGCGTTCCATGATGTTCCTAGAGCGACTCCGCCGGACTCCAGTTCGTGCGTCCCTGTTAAAAAAAGCAACCGGATCGCTGGAAGTCTGGCTACTATACCGCAATCATATTTGCGGAAAGTCATCGCCTGGGAGAATACGGCAATCGGGCATGCTGCTGCTTGGACTCACATCCCCGACATAGGGCGAATTTGGGTAATTCCCGGACGACTAATCCTCGTCGCGGACCTATTGATACCTTTTCCCGATTCGAGGTTCCTCACCAAATATAAGGGAGTACCACAACCAGCCGACAGATGGTCTATAGGGTAAAGACGCGTCAATTCCGGCCCGGCTGTACGGCTCCGTTCGAGTTCGCTTCAAAATATTTCCGATACCTTTAGACCAACGCATCTTCCTTTATAGACTAGGAGGGAAAATCTCGCGGTGGACCCATGGCTTAGAGTGCCTGAAGCGCCTAGAAGTGCTTTCAGGTGCGTTTAGGGAATCCAAGGGAACAGGCGGACGTCATAACTGGCCCACCTTCTTAGCGAGGCGGTCCAAAGAATCTTTTTTTTGACTTCGAACAAGGTTCATAGAAACCGTGCAAGACGCATTTTGTTCCTTCCTTTCAATGCTCTGGAGGAGTTCCGTTCATTGGGGATCGATTTCATCTCGATCCATGAGGGAGTGGATACCAGCACGCCAAATGGTCGGCTCGTGTTCGGCATCTTCGCCAGCATTGCAGAGTTCGAGCGTGAACTGATCCGCGACAGAGTGCGCTCAGGGATGGCGGCAGCGAAGGCCAAGGGCAAGCGCGTGGGTCGTCCACGGGTGGCCGTAGATGTTCGGAGGATCGAGTCACTGCGGCGTCAGGGGCGTTCTTGGGCGGAGATCACTCGTGAGACTGGCATTAGCAAGGGGACGGCTCAAAGGGCGCACGCGAACGGCCTGCCCAAAACTCTCGTTGTAGGTACCTCTCCAAGTGCTTGATTCGGCAGTCCCCGAAAGAGCGAAAGCTGATCGCCCAAAACCAACTGGTTGTGGGCAGAGCGAAACTGTGAAGGGCAGCGTAATCGCCTCGACACAAGGGCGTTCATCAGGACCGATCGGGTGAAACTTCCTACAAGCCGACTTCGGGCTCGCGTCGTGAAAATCTGTTTTGGGACATGATTTCCGCATAGCCCCTGATTCGGGAAGAGCCGGAATTCACGCACTCAAGCGTCGGTGCTGAATTGCGTTCCTCCAAGTAAAACGGCGCGTTACGCCGTTAAGAGAGCGCTGGGGTACAATTCTGGCTTCCTGCCTATTCTCGTAGGTCGGTCTTGCGAGGTGTATAGAAATGCGTCTCTTGTTCCTATTTGCGTCATTGCTGGTCGCGGCGATCACTGTTGTGCAAACACAGAAGCCGAGCGGCGTTGCAGACTTCATAAGCGTTGATGCACCAGTCTTCGTGCTCGACCATGTCCGAGTTATCGATGGAACGGGCGCGTCGCCGAAGGAAGAACAAGCCGTTGTGATCGCGAACGGAAAAATACAATTCATCGGCCCGGAAGCGTCCGTCCCAATCCCTGAGGGCGCCCAACGAATTGACCGTTCCGGCTATACCGTTATCCCCGGTATCGTTGGAATGCACAACCATCTCTACTACACCGATTCCTATTCCGTGCAAGTTGTCAGCGGGAAGATTGGCGAGCCGGGATTATTCATTGCGGAGATTCCTTACACGGCACCGCGACTCTATCTGGCGGCTGGCGTGACCACAATGCGCACGACTGGGAGCCTGGAGCCTTACACCGACTTGAAGGTCAAGAGTCGAATTGACGCGAACCTGATGCCAGGGCCGAGTATTGACGTCACCGCACCATACCTGGAAGGCGCGCCGACCCGATTCGCGCAAATGCATGAACTGACCGGACCGGACGATGCGAAACGCATGGTGGAGTACTGGGCGGCGGAAGGCATGACGTCGTACAAAGCGTACATGAACATCACGCGCGAAGAGCTGGGGGTGGCGATCCAGCAGGCACATGCGCACAAGCTGAAACTGACAGGTCACCTCTGTTCCGTGACCTGGCCGGAGGCGATAGCCCTGGGAATCGATGATTTTGAGCATGGTCCGGTGTTTACGGACACCGAATTCGTCACAGACAAGAAGCCCGACATTTGCCCCACAGGTGGTGGCAGCAGCAGTTGGGCCAAACAGGACGTGAACGGGGCACAGGTGCAGGAAATGATCCGCAATCTCGTATCACATAACGTCGCGGTGACGTCGACGCTGCCGGTGTTTGAAGCCGGTGCACCGGGGCGGCCGGCGTTGCAACCGCGCACGTTGAATGCAATGTCCGCAGAATCGGCACAAAGCTACCTCACCGCTCGTGCAAGAGTAGCTTTGGATTCACCGATGACGGCTCTGCTGCGCAAAGAGATGGATTTTGAGGTGGCATTCGTCAAGGCCGGAGGCTTGCTGCTTTCCGGCCCTGATCCCACCGGAAACGGCGGCGTGCTGCCGGGTTTCGGCGATCAGCGCGAGATAGAGCTGCTCGTGGAAGCCGGTTTCACTCCCGTGGAAGCAATTGAGATCGCCACTCAGAATGGCGCGTTGTATCTCCGCCAGCAAGATCGAATTGGAACCCTCGCTCCTGGCAAACAGGCAGATCTGGTTTTGATCAAAGGTGATCCCTCAAAACGAATTGACGAGATCGAGAACGTCGAGACTGTGTTTAAGGCCGGGATTGGCTACGATTCCAAGAAGTTGATTGATAGCGTGCGAGGACAGGTCGGAATTCGTTAGATCGTACCCGGCTATCCTGAATTTATCCAGAAACGGGCCTGGAGGAATCCTGGAGCTGGGGGCGAGAGCTGAGTGGGGGTCGTCGCAACGTGCGCTGAAAGCACGGTTCGCTCCAACATCCGTTGGCGCGGTTTCAATACGCACCTGAAAAACGTAGCTGGCAGGCGAGACTCTCAGCTCTGAGTGAACACGCTCTCGGGGTCGGAGTCTCTCAAGAGGGCGAGGAAATCCTGGTAGCAGCAATTTGCCCTCAATGAACATCACCGGCGTCATTCGTTGACTGGCGAATGTGGCGTCCGTAATATGAAGCGAACGAAAACCGAGTCACCTTCCGAATGATCGGCCAAACTATCTCGCATTATCGTATCGTCGAAAGACTGGGCGGCGGCGGTATGGGCGTTGTCTACAAGGCCGAGGACACGAAACTTGATCGATTTGTCGCGTTGAAATTCCTGCCGGACGAGGTGGCCAGAGATCCGCAGGCCCTCGCCCGTTTTCGGCGCGAGGCGAAGGCGGCGTCAGCGCTCAATCATCCCAATATTTGCACGATTCATGAGATTGACGAGCAGGACGGCCACACATTCATTGTCATGGAGTATTTGGATGGCGTGACGCTGAAGCACCGCATGGGCGGCCGTCCGTTGGAAACTGAACCCCTGCTTTCGCTGGCGATCGAGATCGCAGACGCGCTCGATGCCGCGCATGCCGGGGGCATTGTGCATCGCGATATCAAGCCTGCGAACATTTTCGTTACCAAGCGCGGGCACGCGAAAATCCTCGACTTCGGATTGGCCAAGGTCGAGCCGCTGACGAAAGAAATTTCTGACGGCGCGACCGCAGCCACGATCTCCGACAGCCATGAATTTCTTACCAGCCCAGGCACAGCGGTTGGCACAGTCGTTTATATGTCGCCGGAGCAGGCGAAGGGCAAAGACCTCGATTCCCGCACCGACCTTTTTTCCTTCGGGACGGTGCTGTACGAAATGGCGACTGGGACGTTGCCGTTTGCGGGCGACACAGCGGCGACCATCTTCGACGGCATACTGAATCGGACGCCCGTCCCGCCGCTGCGTTTGAATCCCAATCTTCCACCCAGGCTGGAAGACATCGTCTGCAAGTCGCTGGAGAAAGACCGTGATCTGCGCTATCAATCGGCCGCGGAACTGGTAAGCGATCTGAAGCGCTTGCGGCGCGACACGGAATCGGGCAGGGAGCCGGCGCAGGAGTCTAGTTCCGTCCGCGCTTCCAGCGCCGGTGTGACTGTTGCGCAAAGTGAGGGTGCTTCCAGCAGTTCGGTGCTGGCTGCGGCGGCGCGGCAGCATAAAACTGGAATCGGAGCGATCATGCTGGTGGTATTGCTGCTGGTGGCCGCGGCCTCCTTCGGCATTTACAGTTTGTTCTTCGCAGCGCGGAGTCAGCCTTTTCAGAGCATCAAGATCACCAAGGTTAGCGGCACCCACAATGCCCGCATCGGTGCCATGTCTCCCGACGGAAATTATCTGGCCTACGTTTTGAACAACGAAGGCAATGAGTCGCTGTGGCTGCGCCATCTTTCCAGCGAAAGCAACGTACAGGTAGTTCCGCCGCAGCCTGTGGCCTACTCCGCGGTGCGATTCTCGCCCGATGGCAGCCACATCTATTATTCGCACACGTTATTGGCTAGCGGCCAGGCATCGCAGGAATACGATCTCTACCGAATTCCCGTGCTGGGCGGAACGCCTCAGTTGCTGGTCAAGGATGTCGACACCAATCCCAGTTTCTCGCACGACGGGCAGCGATTTGTTTTCCTGCGCGCCAACGACCCAGATCCGGGCAAATACCACCTGATCATCGCGAATGCCGACGGCAGCGACGAGAAAAGCATTTTCAGCGCACCCATAGCCAACATAATGACCGATGCAGCCTGGTCGCCGGACGGGAAAGCGATTGCTGGCTCGATTGTCGATCAGACGGGCAGTAGCCTGACCTCCATGATTGCGATCGATCCGGAGACTGGTAAGCAAAGGACAATCTCCAAGCCTCCGTTCACTTTTATCACCAAAGTGGCCTGGCTGCCCGATGGGAGCGCACTGGCGGTAATCGCGCAAAGTGCGGAAACTAGTTTCAACCGGCAACAGATTGGATTGATCAGCTATTCGGAGGGCAAGCTTCGACCCGTTACCGCCGACACCAATGACTATGCGATGTTGAGCGTGTCGTCCGACGGAAAAACCATTGCAACTGTGATGCAGCAATCGCTGCGCGATGTGTATGTGAGTTCCGGTCAGAAGGCCGACTACTCTGACATCAAGCAGGTTCCGTCCGGAGATCCCGTGCCCAGCATCTCGTGGGCGAGTGACGGGCACCTGCTGGCCGAGCAGTACCCGTCCATTCGCGTGCTGGACGCGAATGGTGAAATCAGGGGCGAAATCGCCAACGAAAAGGACTCCACGGCGATGGAGCCCAATGGCTGCAGCGACGGCCACATCGTTTTCGCGCGGGGAATGATGAAAACCCTGGCGATCGGCATCTGGCGGAGCGAAGCCGACGGCACTGGCCTGCGCCGCATTACCGAAGGCAAGCGGGATCAATTTCCCATGTGCTCGCCAGATGGAAAAACGGTCTTCTACGTCGACACGACCGCTGCGGCCTTTATGAAGGTTCCCATCGACGGAGGCAAGCCGGAGCGCGTTTCGACCCTATATGCGGCAAATTCCGAGGGCTACGATATTGCGCGCGATGGGAAGACGGCGGTACTGGGCACCTACGACTTCAAAAATCAGAAACCGAGCATTTCCCTGGTATCTCTCGAATCAGGCAAGGAGCTGCGCGCTTTCGAGTATGATCCGCGACATCGCGGGATACTGCGCTTCAGCCCGGATGGCAAGGGGATTGTCTATCCGATACGCGAAAAGGGAGTGGACAATCTGTGGGTGCAACCCATCGACGGCGGTCCCGGACGGCTACTGACGAACTTCACCGCGCTGAAAATTTACTGGTATCAATGGTCGCCTGCCGGCCAGAGTCTGGCTTTAGTACGGGGAGATTCACCGTCAGACCTGGTGCTCATTCAAGATTCGCAGAGAAAGTAGTGGCAGGAGATTTGGCCGCACGAGATTCCTGCTCTTCTTTACTTCCGCACCGGCTCACTGTCAGCGCCATGCTCCGGGCGCAATGGCCCAGCGGAGTGCATATTCTGTCCCATCCTGTTCTCACCACTCACCTGTTTCAGATGAGTCGCCATCGCACTCATTGATCGGGGCGAGTTCTCCGGAACCGGAAGTTGTCCAGAAACGGGCTTGGGGGAGATCAATCGCGATTTCCCCGAAGCCGACTTCGGGGTAATGTCCGTTTGAGAGTCCGTCTTCAGGCATAACATCCCGGTTGCCCGTGATCCAGACGGATCATCTACGGACCGAAGAGTTGTTCAATAAAGACCGCTGTCGGCAGTTTCTTAACTCATTCACCCACCGTAGAGGACATTATCGTCCCTGAGAAATGGGGCATGGTCTAAACTATGTCGTAACGGGATTGATCCGGGCCGCAACGCCCAACGCCCATATCTATACTGTCGACAGTGATCGACGAGACCGTGCGACATTGCCTGTGCGTTCAGATGTTGCAGAAATCACACGATTCTAAAGCTTTTGTTTTCACATGATGGCAAGGGCGGCGTTTATGTTTCTGCCGCGCGATCGCATGCCGTTGTATGCTCTACTTCAGGGAATTCGCGTCAACCCTCACTCCAGGCCTTCCACTATATATAAGTTGCTTAGGATTCGGCGAACGTTGTAGACGTAGGTTTTGCTTCGTTCCGCATAGAGAGCTCTCATGTTCAAGCTTGAGCCAGCCTTGTCCTCCAGTTCGAATTTTTGGAGCAGATTTCGCTTCCCGGATCCAACTTCTACCCGGTAGATCTGAGCCTCCCAGGGTGTCGAAGCAGTCAGCAGCAGTGCTTGCCCATCGTCCGTCCAGCCTTGTATCGATTCCCCGGGTCCGATTCCGGGAATCGCTTGTAGTTTTTGGGTGCTCGTATCGAAGATCACCGCTTCCCCGGACGCCTTGATCCCTACAATTCTCATCTCGTCTTTCGCTACGCTGATCCCCCGGAAATCCGACGGCCCAATGGGCTGTGGTTTTCCTCCGTCGAGATCCATTTCGTATGTGCGCAACGGCTCGCCCTCCGCCGAGCCGACGAGCATCAGATGCTTGCCATCAGGAAACCATGCCACATCCCTTAGACTCGCAAGGTCCCCTACTGCAAACCGCCGACTTTCGCCGGTGCCGATCGGATGCAGCGCCACCTTCGGTGGCCTCGAAAGCACTGGCGCAGCAGCGGTTAGTCCATCCGGAGAGAATCTCGGTGTGGTTCCTTCTCCCAATGCCGTAGGGGGCGATCCATCCAACTTGCGGTACACCACAAGATAGAGTGTTCCCGCCGGCCCTCCCCACTCTTCGTACAAAACCGCCTTGCCATCCGGCGCAACATCCGCCAAGCCGGATCCGTTGAACCATTCCAGCCCCTTCCGCTCTTTTCCTGTCGCTGGATCGATCCCACTGATCTCCGACCGCATGTCTTCAGTCGCAATTAGCAAACGCCCGTCCTGGGCAATGTCGAGCAGTCGCATTCCGGTTGGAATTGTCAGTATTTTTCGCTGCTTGCCTGAAAGTTCCACTCCCAGCAATTGCCGGTCGGTCCCCTCGGGGCTCGCGGTGTACCAGATCTCTTTTCCGGTTCGCGACCACGCGACTCCCTGCAACGTTGAATATTCACTCGTCAGTTGCTTGTGGTTGCCTTGTTCGTCGACTACGGCTACCCAGCCGCGATCGTCATCGTAGACGGGGTGTTCGGCGAAGGCCACGGTCTTCCCGTCAGGTGACACTCTTACGTAATCCAAATAGCCGCTGGTTGCATAGATTACCTTTCCTGCGGGATACTCCACCTGGACTTTCTGATTTGCGCTACGCACGGTGGCCAATATCTTGCCATCGGGTGCGTAATCGGCCGCGATCACATCATTTGTCTGCGCGCGCGGCGCACCGCCGGCCATCAAGGTCTGCGACATGGTTCCGCTCAGGAAGTTGGTGTGATGCACCGGAGCCACGCCGATTTCCATCTCTCCACTCGACGCAACTGCGAGCAGGATCGCGCTCGGCACGTCCACTTTGGTCGATTGCGGGAACTCTGTGCGTACGGTGTAAATCCCAAAGGGTTCGCTCTCCCACTGCGCGCTGTACACCACCGTTCCCCCATCTTTCGCAAACCTCGCATTCGGAAGGTAGCCCTGCTGATAAGTAAGCCGCGTGAACTTTACCGGCGGAATAGAAAGCCTTCTGCCGGCCACGTACCAAACCAATGCGGCAACAGCAATCACGGCCAGCGCTGCACCGACCCAAGGTCTGAAATTTTTTGGGACCACAACCGCCGGAACGTGCGTTGCCGTGGCTGAACCGGTGTTGCCCGATATTCCTTCCAGGTTGAACGCCAGATCGCGCGCCGACTGAAATCGCTGCAATGGCTTTTTTCCCAGGCATCGCCGGACGATTCGCTCAACCGCGGGAGGAATGGGCTTCGTAAGCTCGGCCAGGTCCGGTGGATCCTCTTTCAAAATCGCGGTCATGGTCTCGGCCGAAGTATCCCGCCGGAACGCGCGCTGCCCGGACAGCATCTCGTACAAAATTGTTCCCAGCGCAAAAATGTCGGAGCGCGCATCGGCAGGCTCACCCCTCACCTGCTCGGGAGACATGTAGCCCGCCGTACCCAGCACAGCGCCTACAGAGGTGGGCTCCGCCTCAATGGTCGCACCCTGGTCTGCTGAGCCTTCAGGTTTGACCAGCTTGGCGAGACCAAAGTCGAGGATTTTTATTCGTCCGTCGCGCGTGACAAAAATGTTCTCAGGCTTCAGGTCACGATGAACAATGCCCTTGTCATGCGCGGCAGCCAATCCTTGGGCTACTTCTGTGCCGTACTCGACCGCACGCCGCAACGGCAAAGACCCCCCAGCCAACTCCTGCCGCAGCGTCTGGCCCTCCAGACATTCCGAGACTAAATAGGGCGTGCCCTCATGCGTGCCGATGTCGTGGATTGAGAGAATGTTGGGATGGTTCAACGCTGCAACCGCACGCGCCTCGATCTCGAACCGCCGCAGCCTTTCCGCATCGCTCGCCAATGCCGCCGGGAGAACCTTAATGGCTACGTCGCGTCCCAATCGAGCGTCTCGCGCACGGTACACTTCGCCCATGCCGCCCGCCCCGAGGGGACCGACGATTTCATACGGACCTATGCGCTTCCAGGATTCAGTGTCATGTGAGGCCGATTGATCTTACCCTAGTCGAGTATGTCTAGGAACGGCGCAGCTACTTCCGAGTCCTGGGAATTGATTTGAGCAATCAAGCTGTGCCTCAGACTTGAATTTATGAACTCATTGACGAGAAGCCCCAGGATTCGGCCGACTTGCAACAAGTCCCGAAGCGAACACTCGGGGATCACTAGCCGAATGCATTGCGAACACGGATTTTGACTTGTTGTGCGTGTGTGTAGCCCGCTGCCAACGAGGGTTGTTTTCCCGGATGGCCCATCGTCCACCTGAAGAGAGCCACTTTGGCCTCGCCATTCGAGCTGCCACGCGAGATAGCTCCCGTATCGTCGCTAGCCTTGATCGGAAACGCCTCGGGGCAGACTGCAGGGGACGGAGCGGGATCTCGATCCGAGGCGTTTTCGATAAGGAGACTAGGAGGAAGCCGCTGGCGTTTGCGGCGGACGCGGTGCGCTATGGGATTTGAACGGCAGCCTGGATC
>Ga0182024_10020506_pt1 | contig 12078 bp, 15 predicted proteins | sample P32metaG_FD_120480 | JGI IMG/M metagenome (GOLD analysis project Ga0182024, IMG submission 120480) | Permafrost microbial communities from Stordalen Mire, Sweden - P3-2 metaG (Illumina Assembly) | ecosystem: Environmental > Terrestrial > Soil > Wetlands > Permafrost | place: Sweden: Stordalen... | reverse complement strand
CACATTCATATTGGATACAATCTCGGCGGCAGCGATGGGCCGACGAGCCATAACTGCCGCGAATGGGTGCGCCAGGTGAACAGGTTGCTGCCGTTGCTGGACTTTCCGGCCCGCCTTAAGGCAGGGATCAGCAAAACGGTTCGTGTGCGCGACCGGAATGGTCCGCGGACGGTGCGGGGCAAAATGGCAACCAAAGTCGTTCGTCGTGCCATGGGAAACATCCCCTTCGCAACCGTTGCGGCCTTTCCGTACCTATTAAGGAAATACCTAAGAACTGCTGAAGAGTATTACTCGACAAACCTGATCCCGGAAGGAGCTCCCACATTGTCGGGGAACTGCGGCACGGAAGCACCTTTTTGCCCGAACCCATAACCCTGGCCTTCCGTAAAAATGGTCGATCCGGGCAAAGATGCCCAATTTCTACGCCACCAGCGGCAAGTCGACCGTCGTTTCGCGCCGATTCGTGGTGGCAAGCGTCGGAGGGACCTACAAAGGGTCCGAAACGCTGAAAGCACGCCGTTTAGCTAAAGGTATAGCCAACAGGGGAGTTTGCCTCTCTTGCCTGCATTTCCATGCGGTTTCGGGGCATTTCGGTGCGAGGGGACTCAACCTGGCTGACGTCTTACTGGCAGTCTCTACAGGTCGCTCAACAGAGGCACTCCAAGGCTCTCGCAACCGGCCTGTGAAGGCAATGCGTGCAGATATCCGGAGCTGAGCAAAGACAACGGACGAATGCTACAACAAAATGAAACAACTCTCCTTCCCGCACGTAATGGAGCTTGGGACGCAAGAATCCGACTTCTACAATAACTTGGAGCACTTCTCCTTCCCCATTGCTACAACAATCTAAAACAACTCTCCGTGCCCGTCACCAGCGAATGGTTTGGGGGCCGCAAAAGCCATTTCCACAATAATGTCAAACAGTTCTCCTTCTTGGAACACAGAAAAATACAATGCAACAATCGTGTTTTTCAATGACCTGGCATCTTGACACTTCTCGCGACATGTGCCTAAAATAGTGGTGATTCGGCGACGGATCCCCATTATTGCAGGAATTTGCCCGTTTCCTTGCACCTCCATCGCACGACGCTAGTGCTTTTCTAATCGCTCTCCTTAATATTCTTAGTTTCGCTATTTGCTCCCTGTGGTGGGAAGCGACAACGTCTTGTGTGTGTTTTCGTGAGAAGTGGCAATGCCACACGATGGTGAGTGTGTTATCCTCTGAGAAACGCGATTCTGCGGAATCTGCCGAACAGCGAATACCGAATCCCAGTCTAAGTTGATTGGAGGCTGTGGCCACGAATGTAGCTCTGGCCATCGGAAGAAGGGGCACGAGATACCAATGAAACGAGCTAACAAAAAACGTATTGCATTCCCGCGACTTCTGAAACTCGGCGGAGGGCCTGTTGAGGAGATTGAGAAGCTGCGTCTGTATGTCAGGGCGTGTCATGGGTATCATTTGGGAGCCAGATCCCTCCGCAAAGCCTTTCGACTTAGCTGCAATGATGATGACGTAAGCTGGGAACAGTTCCGCGAATCCGCATATCAAGCCGAAAACCTCCTAAGTCATTATTTCGAGAATAACGTTGACCTTTTCCACAAGCTCGGTGAAGGACTACCATGGATTGGCTTAACGGACCACGGGGTTCAGGCCTTAGAACTAGTGGAGGAATTACTCTCGTGGTACGATAATGGGCGTTCATTGTCTCACGGTATTTGATAAACTCGGCTCTTCCGTTTTTAGGTGTAGCACCCGGCAAAATGGGCCTGAATTCGTCCCACCAGTTGGCGGATGGCGGTGATCGTCTGGCCGACCTTCTTGGCGGCCCAGTTTACGTCCAACAGAACCCGCGTCCACAACGTCGTCACACTCTTGATGCCGTAGCTTCGCCGTGTGATCACCCGCAGTTTCGTGTTAAGCCCTTCCACCGGTCCGCTGCTGCGATGCTCATCGAAGTACGCCAGGATGCCGTCCCAATGGTTCTCCAACATGGTGATAAATGGCTGCCAATCCAAACCCGTCGTCTTGGCTTCCGCGATCCACTCACGCAATTGTTTTTCCGCTGTCGCACGGTCGGCTGCGGTGTCAAAGATGTTGGTCGCTTGCCAGCGCTGATGATAAATCTGCCCGAGTACCGGCACCCTGGCGAACAACGCGTCTAAGGCCTGCTTCTTCTCTGCTGGCAAATCCTCCGGCCGGCGACGAAAATCGTGCATCAGCGAACGCAGTCGTTTTCGCTCGTTTCTGCACAAGCCACGCTTGTAGGCTCGGTAGTTTTTTTTCGAAGCGCATCGGCCACTTCGCCCAGTTTCTTGGCCACGTGGAAACGATCGATCACCGACTGGCTATTCTTGAGCAGTGTCCGGCACGCGCTCAAGTAGGCCGGCCCCATGTCGGTGCTGTGCGTAGCCACCGTCGCCCGCTGCTCCGGCGACAACACTTCCAGACATTTCTTGGCGGCGTCCTCGTCACGTCCCTTGGCCAGGGCCAGCACTTCCGGCTTGGACGGATCGGTCAAGTCCGTCAGAATCGTGGCGTAGGCCTTGTGCCCTTTGCGCAAGCTGAGCTCATCCATACCAATGTTCTTGATCACACGTTGCGGATCGACCTTCATGGCTTTGGCATCCTCGATCCGATTCTTGACGATGCGTTCCACCGTCTCGGCGGAGATGCCCAACTGCTCGGCCACGTCTTCGGCAGTGCTCTTGATCAGGCTGACGAGCACGAGTTCCTCAAAGCGGTACGTGTACTTCACGTCGCGCCGCTTGAACGGCGGGATCATGGCTTGACGATGGCCGCAATGCTGGCAGCGATGCAGCCGTTCCTGGTAGACGAAAAAACTAGGCTGCCCCCAAATGTCCAGATCACGAATGACGCGAAACTTGTCCTGATCGACCAAGTTCAGCGGCTTTTCCCGCTTGCAGGTCTCGCAGACACACATGTCGGCAAACTCCCAGGCAACGTGAAAGGAGTGGCCATTGTCGATTCGTTCGTACTCACCTACGGTGACGTCCGCAGGAACGTCGATCATGATCTCGACCGGGATGGTAGGCATGGGTCCGTCCTTGACCTGGTCAGGAGTGCTTCCAGCTGCACTCGACAGCTGCACCCTACCTTATGCCTCCGCCCTGATTTCGCCCAGCCCTGCACCTATAAACGGAAGAGCCATAAACTCGAAGTGTTTTGACATCGCTCCCATTTCTGCTAGAGATGAATCGAACTCATCTCAATTTACTAACGCCCTTTGCCCGTGAGTGATGAACCGAGATTAGATTTTGTCGACTACACTTCTATCGCGTTTCCGAGCGATAATCTGACCGTAGGCAAACTTCGAAAGCTCCATCCCGACCTATTCGATGTTGAAGGCTCTGGACACAGAGAATTCTTCAGCGCCAACGCGTGGGGCAAGAAAAGCCAACCCAACGAGGAATGGCTGGCGGCCATGCTGAGCGCAGAGCGCTATCTGGCGCGGCACGCATTCGAACTGGCGTGCGGCAAGACATCGACATGTCTCACTCAACTCGGCGACACTCGAGACGAATCTGCCGTGGATTTAGGAAAATACTACGTCCATTTTGGACTTTCCAGTGGACAGCAACATGCCGATCAACTGATTCGTGCTTTTGAGGCTCAAGCAGCCGCACAAGGCAAGCCACCAGAAGGCCCTGTTCCACCTTCGCGGCCGGTACGTGGCCGCTAATTTTGGCCAGCCGGTTCGGATCTCGTAGCCAGTCGGCTAATCCACGTTGCCACGATTGCTGAGACAAGCACACTTTTGATACCTTTGGATCATTAGAAAGTTGCGACACGGAGGCGCAATTGCGACATGTATCGAGGGCGATGCTGTCGTAAGCGGCGTTTCGATTTGCACAGAGCCAGGCGAAAACCGGATACTGTACGCCCGATAGGATTCCGACCAATGAACACAAACACAAACGACCAGCAGGCAATGCTGATTTTTATCGTCGTAATGATCCTGATCGCGGTGCTTGCGCGTCGCCGCTGGAAGCCTTCAACAACGGCCTTTGGCACGGCCTGCTGGGCGTCCGAGAATGTACTCAAAGCAGCGGGCATGCTCGGCAATGTCGGTCTCGTTCTCGGGCGCACGATGAGCGGCAAAATGATTCGGGTGGTGCGCTATTGTCATGTCCTCTTGGTTGGAGCGACAGGAAGTGGGAAAGGGGTGTCGATAAATATTCCCATCCTGCTGTCCTATTTCCGGGGATCGGTGGTTGTGTTCGACACAAAAACGGACTTGGAAGCGAGTTGCGGGAAGCGCCGGGCTGCGAAGGGAGAACGAATCATCCGGCTCGCCCCCTTCGGCAACAGCAGGGACACCTTCAATCCGCTGGATGCGATCCATAAGGAAAGTCGAATGTTGGTTGATTCAGCACGGGCGGTTGCTGAAGCGCTGGTTGTGCGTACCGGGTCAGAACCTGATCCGCACTGGAATGATAAAGCCTCCCAGGTGATAAGCGCGATTTTGGTCTTGGTGCTAATGCGGTTCGAGGGCGAGGACCGCAGTTTAAGCAGTGTCCAGGAAATAGCCAGCGACGCAAAAACGGTAGCCGCCGCTGCCGACAAGCTCCGCGAGATGGGCGGCATACCAGCCAGACTTGGCAACCAACTCAAAGGCCTGTTCGACAAGGAACAGAATTGTACGCTCAGCAAAGAAGGGGCGGGTGTACTGAGCACCGTCGCTAGACATCTGAGTTTTTTGGACAGCGAGTTGGTAGCAAATTCAATTTCGCACAGCACGTTTGATCCGTCGATACTTTTGAAACCTGGTACGACGCTGTTTTTGCAAATTCCCCCATCCCAACTGGAGGCCCAGAAAGGGCTGCTGCGCTGCTGGGTGTCTACGTTAGTCAGGATGATTGGTGCCGCCGGGGATGAGCGGTCCGGCGAGGTTCTGTTCCTAATCGATGAGGCGTCGGCTCTCGGCGGTTCACTCTCGGCCTTGGAGGAAGCATTGGTTCGCGGCCGCAGTGCCGGCGTGCGAATGTTGCTGGCCTATCAAAGTACATCGCAAGTGCAGTCTGCCTTCAAGGACAAGCCGACATTGTTGTACGACAACTGCACTACACAAATCTACCTTGGAGCAAGCAGTATTGAAACTGCTGAAAGAATCTCCAAAAGTTTGGGCGAGTGGACTCAGGTTCTCGAAGGCTACGGAGAGAACACTTCTACTTCCCACTCATGGAATGAAGGTGGCGGCGGCGCCAACCAGCAAAACAGTCGGGGCAGTTCGTTCAACTACTCAGTGAACGGCAGGGCTTTGCTTAAGCCGGACGAAGTGTTGACGCTCAGCGACGACTTTTTGATTGCGTTCCAACGGGCGATGCCTCCCATCCTGGCCCGGCGCATCAAATGGTATCAGGATCCGGCGTTCCGGGCCGGGGTGGGAATGCGTGCAGAGACTGTGGTTTTATGGGGTCTGCTTGCGGCAGCCGCCGCCCTCCTGGTGCGGGCGTTTGCTGGCGGCAATGTTATGCTCGTCCCGTGATTACCAGCAAAGAGAGGAGTAACCAACATGAGCGAGCGGAAGATTGGTGCGGGTCACCTCGAAGCTATGGCCAGATTAGGTTTGAAGGAATTACGCAATCTCGCGAATCCGTCGCGCGAGAGCGTGGCCGATACGGAAGTCGGACTTTACGGATCGTTAACTCAGGGAGAAATCGCTCAGGCCAGAAATGGGCCCGGCCAGGGTCCGGAGCAGGAATCGGATAAGACGCTGTCACTGGATGATCTTCGCAAAGACGCAGAAAGGCGCGGCCGCGACGATGACCGTGGTAGAGAGAACGACCGTGGCCAGGAACGTGACGACCTGGAGAGATAACACTCTGTTTTCTATTTCGGAGCTTGGCAATGATCCGTTGGATTACATTTGGCAGCATCCTGTGCTTTCTTACGGCCGTCTCGCCGGCCGGCCTGTTGGCTCAATTCAATCCCTACGGGAATGGGGCCAACGCTAATGGACCGGGTGCGGATCCCCGAATGCGCCGTGCCTGGCGAGAACAGGCGGTGGCCAAGGTTGGCCCCAGCGCACGCAACTTAGTGGAAACGTATGGGGATGACGCGGTGGCCGCTATCTTCGCGTGCTCCAGACCGGTTGGGCTGAAGCTCGCCGAGTTTCACAACTCCGGCGAGATGGCAATGCTTGCGAGGCCGCACGACTTGCTTTGGGTAGTCGCACAGCCTGGGTGTGGCGATGACGTGGCCGTGTGGGCTATGCACCATCACCACGAACTGGGTGATGTCGATAACTTCAACGCATATGTCCTAAACCCTTTGGAATATTCCTTGGGTCTGAAGCCGCTGGCGGCAGGAGCTGCTGAGGCGCGGGCACGTCGGTTGAATCAGGCTGTGATGACAGGCACGGCATGGGGAGCGTCGCTGTCGCCTGATCAAAAGCTCGCAATCGCCGGCGGCGCCGGGTTGGCTGTTATCGGCGGAATCATTCTGTGGCGACGCAGGCAGTCCGCGATTGGCTAGTCGAGTACGTGACACCGGTGGCGGGCATGGCGTTAATACGCGGGCGTGCGAGCCTCTAATACCGTGGAGCGGAATTCTACATTCTTCAAACAGGTTTACGTTCATTCAGGAGATGATCCGATGGCTTTGACACTGACAAAGAAACCCCTGACCTTCCTGCGCCCTGATCCGAATCAGCCACGCAAGTCGTTTGACAATGATGAGCTGAAGTCATTGGGCGAATCGCTCAAAAAGAAACAGCTGGTGCCGGCGCTGGCGAAAGGAGATGGGACACTTATCGACGGCCATCGCCGTTGGCTTGCCGCGAAGCTCGCGGGTCTGGAGCAGCTCGATGTGATTATCACTGATGAGCCGGTGCTACCGGCCCAGATGAAGGAATTCCAGCTTGTCACTACCTTGCACCGGGCCGACCTCAAGCCCTACGAAGTGTATTTGGGGTGCCGGGATTGGGGGGCGCTCAATCCAGGGGCCACGGTCAAGGAGCTGGCCGCCAAAATCGACCGCGATCCATCCCTGCTAACGCGCATTCTCTCGCTTTCGAAGTGCATTCAGGCGGTCCAGCAAGCGGCTGCCGAGGCCAAACTCGGGCCGTCCGAGTGGTACGCGATCTCCAAAGTGCCCGAGGCGGAACAGCAGTCCATGCTCGAAGCGAAGCTCGCAGGTGAAAGCCGCGACCAACTTGAACAGCGTGCCCGCAAACTTCGCAACGGTGAGGCGCACGGCGTCAAAGTCAACAAACTCAAGATTCCACTCGGACCGCAAGGTCGGTCGGTGACCATCTCTGGCAGCAATCTGTCATTGGATGATGTGATCGAGATTTTGCAGGAGACGATGAAGTCCGCCCGCAAAGCCCAGGGCGAGAATCTCGATGGCAAGACGTGGGTTCAGGTCATGAAACAGAAGGCGAAACCCGTGGCTTGAAGATGCCATGGTTTTTGCACGGCATTCGCAGACTGGAAAAAGAACAGGAACGTTAAACGCACGTGTGATGAATCCTATTTCTAAGGAGCGAGTTCATGAAAACAGTTTTTTCTTCGCGTCGTACCCGAGTCGCATTGTTGAGTCTCGGAGTCTTCGCGGGAATGATCGCCTGGATGGTGGTTTCATCGTGGAGCCAGCCCAAAGCACCGCCGGTAGAGCCGGCGCGTCTCCAGGCCTGGAACAAGATCTCTTCTCGCTTGCGTCAGGCCCAACGGAGCAGCTCCGAGGGGGCGCAGCAGTTGCAGTACGTCAGGGAGTTTTTCGCCGAGAAGCGGCAGCGGAGTCGCGGCTTCGCCGACGACGTGCTCGGATGGGGCGGCAAATGGGCCTTCGTCAAAGGCAAGGTACTGGGCGATGAAGGCAAGGCCCATCAGCTCTTCATGCGGCAAGCCTTCGAGCGGCATTTCTTTACCGCCCACGACTTGCAGGAGCTGATGGAATCGGTCATCACCGCTCACCTCAGCGAACTCGAAGGCGAGGAAAATGCGCTTCTTGTCGCAATCCGAGCGGACCTCAGCGAGCAGGACCTGCCGGCGCTCAAGGCATTGTCGGCCCTTAAAAGCGACGAGGCGTTTTGTGAGCAATACCGGAAACTGCTGGACCAGGTCGCGCCGATTGTCAGCCGCGACATGAAAGTCACTATCGGGCGTGAAGCCGTAATCTGGGTCGGTAGTGATATCGCCGCTGTCGTTACCGTGCGTGTTGCCTCGGCAGTAGCCGTTCGTCTCGGAGTATCGGGAGGCATCCTCGGCACAGGTGCAGCGTCTGGTGTGGCCACGCTCGGCGTCGGTGTGGCTGTAGGCTTCGTCGTGGATGGAGCGGCGGACTGGGTCATGCGAAAAGCCGGGTACGACCCGTCCGGCGAGATCGCCGGCAAGGTATCGGACGCTCTCATCGGCATCGAGAAGTTGCTGCTCGATGGCGACCCGGGCGCCTATCAAACCTACCAGAAGCTTTTGCATCTCCAGGATCGTGATCCCGTGTATTTTGTCCGCGACGAATGTCGGCGAGCGGCCAACAGCATCGACGCCGGAGGCGCTCTTGGTCTTCGCCATGAATTGAACCGTCTGCGAACGCTTCGCATACGTCTGTGCGAAGCGGCCCTGAAAAAACTCGTGCTTGAAGGAGGTGCGTCGTGAAATGGGTTCTGAAGAAGTCGGCTCTGACCTTGCTGGGGCTAATCGCCGTCGTCTTCCTGTTCAAGATCGCCCAGAGGATTTGCTGGGAAAATAACTTTACCGTAATCGCGCCGCCGTCACTCGATTCGTGGGACCCAACGGAACGGGTCGACGCGGCACGACAGGCCATGAAGAAATACGGAGGAGGCAAGCAATGACAATTTCATCGATTCGCTTTGGGATCATCTTCGGCATTGGTCTGCTGTTTCTGGCCGGAACCGACCGGGCCCACGCTCAGGGCCGCAGCAAGGTCGCTCAAGAAACCGCTGACTATATCCTTTCACGATTCGGCCGAGAGGCGGCCCGCGAAGGCAGTTCCGCACTGGCGAGGAAGATCGAAGTCTACGCCGCACGCCACGGCGACGAATTCTTCAAGGCCGTTCGCCAGGTCGGCCCTCGTACTTTCCACCTGGTCGAAGAAGCCGGGGCACATGGCAACCAGGCCGTGCGGGTCCTTGCCCTGCACGGCGAGCACGGAGCTACGTGGGTCGTCTCCCGTCCCAAGGGAATGCAACTTTTCTTGCAGCATGGCGACGAGGCCGCCGCCGCGTTGGTTCGTCATAAGGGAATAGCCGAGCCGGTCATCGACAAGCTGGGCAAGCCGGCCATCAAGGCGCTCCAGGCGACCGGCACGCAAAGCTCTCGCCGTCTTGGCATGATGCTGGAAAGCGGGGAACTGGCCAAGATCGGCCGCAGCCAGGAGGTGCTGGATGTGATTGGCCGATACGGCGACCGGGCCATGACCTTTGTGTGGGAACACAAAGGGGCGTTAGCGACAACGGCGGGCCTGACAGCATTCCTCGCGAATCCTGAGGCATTCTTGAATGGCAGCGCGAAGTTGGTTCAATCGGTCGGCGACGTTACGGTGAAGCCGGTGCTTTCGGGAATAGCCGACGGCACGAACTGGACGATCATCTTCCTCGCCGCAGGGGCGGTCGGCCTTACGTTCCTGGCCGCAGGAGCATCCGGTCCTGGCTATGTCGCCGCGAAGTGTTTCCGACTTGGCCGACAGGTTGGCCAATGGGTTCGAGCCAAACTGAATGTGCCCAAAAAAGATGCAGCAACCGTTGATGGAAAATCGATCGATGCGGCAAAGGTTCATCCTGGATCGACGAGTAGACTGGCGGAACCAACGAAGTGCCGACGCGATGCCGCAGCGGAGTCCTGTGCTAATTTACGTACAACTCACGACTAAATGAAACGCGGCTCGAACTGATCGAAACCTGGCACACCCGTTGTGCGCCCAGCCCGATCAAACTCGTCGCCGAGGAGGACTGATCATGCGTCTCAAGTATCTGATTCAAGTGTTGTTCGTTAGTGCCCTCGTGGGTGCCGGGATATGTGCCTGCGTCGCGAGCGCACAACCGGGAAATGATTCCAAGGATGGCAAGCCTCTGGATCCTGGCAAAGTATTTGATGAGGGACAGAAGGCCGTCAATATTGCGACGGAACGAGAGGCTAAATTCAAAAAACTGTGTGACGATTTCGAGAAAAGCATGGAAAACAACCGCCGCGCGCCGCTGAACTTGAAGGACGAAAAACTTGCGTGGGACCGGTTGGGGCAACTGATTGAATGGCTTCTGCAAGAGTGCGACGTAGTGATTGGGCAACACCCGAAATTCAAGGACGAGCACGAACTGCTAAGCGCTGCGTACGATTCGTCCATTTCAGGATTGCAGCAATGCATAAAGGTCCTTGAGGCCGATGCTCAAAAAGAAAAAGAAGACGCCAGAAAGGACGATTACCTATTGTTGGCCAGGATCAGTCGAACGTGTGCGGAGAGAATTGCCGCTCGTGCCAAATTAGCCAGCCTGACGAAGCTCGAAGTGGAAAAGCTTGTGAAGGCAGCTGAAAAAGACAAGGCATACTTCGTGCGGGCAGCACAGGTCATTAAGCTTGTGAAACAGCCTCTCGAACGTGAAATGGTCGCGGACGAGTTTTTGAAACGCATTCAGCGTTACCAAGAGCACCGAGAGCAATTTCGCAAGATTATGAGGGATTGGAGTGACCACCTTGAGCAAACCCCGTCATCACCTCCGACTCCGATCAAGGTGGGCTCTGGGAGCAGCAAAGTACCGCAAGCGCATTTCCCGGCGAAGCGTGACCCGAAAAGCAACTCAAAGGGCGATGGACAACTGGCAGCCGCGATAGAGCCGGGAATGGCGACGGCATGGCAGCATGAAGGAAAGGGAAAGGACGGTCCATCGGCTAACCAACGGCATACGTCAGGTGTGCCTGAGGTCAAGTTCGCTCAAACTACACCGACCAACAAAGCCTTGGTCATCGTGCAATTGCCAGCCGCCGCCAGGCTGTATTTGGATGATAAATTGACTTCTTCGCAGGGGTCGGAACGAACGTTTCTGACTCCGGAACTGGAGCCAGGCGTCACGTACGGGTATACGATCAGGATTGAACTCTTGCAACCGAACGGTGAATTGGTCACCGAGGTCCGCAGAGTATCATTCCAGGCTGGGCGCCAGGCTCACGTCAAATTCGATGACGTGCCCAGCGATGTACAGACGGCAAGTAGATAAAGCCCACGATAGGCTCAACGGCCAGTCCGGAGTCGGGATACCGACTCCGGCTCATGTCTTTTCCGGGCCATGGCCGGGTCCACGTCAGGGGGAGTTATGAGCATTGAAGAACGTCTCGAAAACATTGAATCCACGTTGATGATTCTCGTCAACCGGCAGAGGGTGAAGGAATACTACACCGTCGAGGAATTCGCCGCGCTAGTCGGCCGGGAATGCTACAACCGTTCGGGAATGGTGCCGCCATGGCAGGATCCGGGCCGACACGAAGCAATCCGGGCGGGGCAAATACCCGTTATGGGCAATCCCTCATGCCGAAATCCTGAGATACGAAAAGAGCGGGTTGCTGCCCATCCAACGGCTCAGATGAAAGCGCTGCCAGCGCTTTCACAAGGCATATTTTTGGTGACCGTTTAAAGGTTCTTTCAGATGGTTGTGAACAGCCCGAGAGCGTGTCCACGCCAAAAACCGTGTTCTTCCTTCGTGGACTCAACTGATTCCGCTCTACTTAGCCCGCAGAGTTGTGCCACATCGGCTTCTATCGCTTTACATCATCGTCTGAATTTAGACACTGCGCGAAGCTGGGAATCTCATTAGGAGAACAACGGGCGACGAAAGCGTTTGCTCATCGAAGATGCGAAGTCTGTTGGTACGTCCAAGTTTCCGAGGCCGCAAAAACCACTACTTACTTCAGGACACAGGGACACAACTTCTTTTCTCCAACCTTCACGCATAATTCTTTGATCCCTATTCAACTCGTTCTTGAGATATGAATCCAATGCTTCATACAGTTTCCTTACTTTTTCTTGTTGTTCAGGCGTCAATCCGGAGATTACGCTTTCACGTTCCGTTGCGAGTTGCTCAGATAATGAACGAAACGCACCATATTGTT
>Ga0182024_10020505_pt1 | contig 12078 bp, 12 predicted proteins | sample P32metaG_FD_120480 | JGI IMG/M metagenome (GOLD analysis project Ga0182024, IMG submission 120480) | Permafrost microbial communities from Stordalen Mire, Sweden - P3-2 metaG (Illumina Assembly) | ecosystem: Environmental > Terrestrial > Soil > Wetlands > Permafrost | place: Sweden: Stordalen... | reverse complement strand
TGGCCGCCACCGCTGCCGCGCTTTTCAGAAACTCTCGCCGGGTGTTCCGTCCCCTGCTCCGGCTTGACGTCCCGTCGTGCATGCCTCTCCCGCAATTTCCTGCTGACTCTTTGCTGTTGCCTATTCCCTGTTGCCGGTTGCCTGTCTCTTCCACCCCTCCATGCGATCCGTCCAGTGCAGGAAGCGCAGCAGATTCCCCTTTTCGCGCCAGACAAACCCCACGATGTCGCGCGCCGTCAGCTCCTCGGCGTGCATGCCGGAGTAGGTTTCGATCCGCCACTTGAGATATTCGCTGCGCCAGGGCCGCAGGCGATGGCCGCTGGTCGCATTCCAGATGAATCGCACAGACGCAAGCAAAGCAGCGGGTCCTCTGCGCCACGCGCACGCCCGGGCAATGCCAATGACGCTCCAGGCCAATCGCGACAGCGCTGCCGTGAGTATAGCGGGAGGGTTGTGCAGGAAGCCTCACTCTTTCGTGGGAGCGTGGCGACTGCGGCGGGACAATTCAGGCGGAGTTCCGTTTCAGCCATGCCTCAAAATCGTGTTCGGTGATCCGCCCCGCGGCCAGGTCGTATGTGGTCAGGTACGTCTCCTCCTGATCCGCGGTGAAGCTGACCCCATTCAGTTCCAGAAAAGCAATCGCCACAACCAGAGCGGTTCGCTTATTGCCGTCGACGAACGGATGGTTCCGGAGCAGTCCCGACGCGTAGGCTGCCGCGAAGCGAAACAGAGTCGGCTTCCCCTCGCCATAGGCAGCAATGTTTTTCGGACGGGCTAATGCCGATTCGAGCAATCCCTCGTCGCGAATGCCAGGCGCGCCGCCGTGCTCCGCTAACAGCTCATCGTGGTAAACGAGCGCCAGGCGTTTCTCAATCCAGGCGGGCATCGCGAAGACCTATTTAGCCAGCTTGCGCAGGGCGTCGCGATACTTGCGCATGACTTTCCTGCCGGCTTCGACCTGCCGCGAAAACTCCTTATCGTATGGAGTCAGCTGAATTCCGCCGGGTGTATCGGTCACGTAAAGAGAGTCGCCCTTTTCAACCCGCAGCTTCGCCAGGACTTCCTTCGGCAGAACGATGCCGGCAGAACTGCCAACAGTGGTGATTTTGACGACAGAGCCCACGGGCGCCTCCTCTTATAACGAATATTATAACGAAGACAATGCGCGGACCCGCCTTTCTCGTGAGAGAGTGTTGTCGATGAAATTCAGGAACCTGGTCGTTCTCTGTACGTGCGTTCTCGCGGCGACTACCGGCCGCGCACAAAACGCTCCCACCCAGCAAGATCTGGAAGTCCGTCTCAAATCGCAGTTCCTGATGTTGCGCGGCATGTGGGATGGCGATCGCCTGGCGTTTGACCGCCAGGGAAATCTTTTCGGTTCGGCCGAAAAGACGTTCTTCTCACTGAGCGCCGTCATCGTTACGCAAATTCAGCTTGGCGATACGCAGCTCGACATTCACGGGAGACGTGCCGGGTTCGAGTTCTCTTACTCAAAGCCACTGCACCAGCCGCCTCACACGCCGCCGTATGACCTTGCAGCCGGTTTGATGATCGGCGCGAAGCCTTACAGCAATGTCGAAATCGAGATTGCGCGCGATTCAGCACATCCCGAAGCGCTCGATGATGCGATCAACAAAGTGTTCTCAATTGGAATCGATGAGCAGCTGGCAGCCTCGGCGCCGTACTACTGGCAGTCACTCCTCGAGCAGCATCTGCACCCGGGGCAAAAGAGCCCGGAGCCGGCCTCAACCGATCGGATTTATCATCCCGGCGGTGGAGTCACCAACCCTATTCTGCGCTACGCACCGGACCCGGCATTTTCCACTGCTGCAAGAAAGCTTGGCGTAGCCGGGGTTGCCGTGATCGGCCTCGTGGTCGACGAGAACGGGTTGCCGCGGCAAGTCCACGTTGTCCGGCCGCTGGGGATGGGTGGAGACGAGTGCGCCGTGGCCGCTGTGCTGCAATACCGGTTCAGCCCCGCGATCTATCACGGGCATCCGGTACCAGCGGAGATCAATATTGAAGTGAATTTCCGGCCGAGGTAGTTTGCTGACCCGTCGCCCGCTTCAGATCTCCATAACGGAGTCTTCAATCGCCCGGCGAACATTGCCTTCGGCGCGCGCTAACCGCCGCACCGCTTCGGGCTTATCGACGCCGGCCTTCAGCATCACCAGAGCCACCGGCACGCTGCGTCCGGCGGATTTGATCACTTCCACAGCCTTGTCGCGCTCCACGCCGCAGGCCCGCATCAGGATGCCGATGCCGCGCTCGATCAGCTTCGAGTTGTGCATGTGCACGTTCACCATCAGGTTCTCGTACACATAGCCGAGCCGCGTCATGGCGCCGGTGGTGATCATGTTGGTGATCATCTTCTGCGCCGTGGCCGCCTTCAGGCGCGTCGATCCGGAGATGACCTCCGGCCCAACCTCGGCCACAATGGCGGTTTCCGCCGCCTGGCCCAAAGGCGTGTTGGGATTGCAGGTAATGCAAGCCGTCTTCGCCCCGAGGGTCCGCGCATAAGCCACGGCGGCGACGACGTACGGCGTCCGTCCGCTCGCCGACAGTCCGATCACGACGTCTTTGCGGCTCGGACGGCGGCGCGCGATGTCGCGCTTGCCCAGTTCTTCGGAATCTTCGTTGACCTCGACCGGCGAGGCCAGCGCCTTCGGCCCGCCCGCCATGATGTACTGCACGGTCTGCGGGCTGGTCGAGAAATAGGCTGGAATTTCGCAGGCGTCGAGCGCCGCGAGCCGGCCGCTGGACCCGGCCCCGATGTAAATCAGGCGTCCGCCCTCGCGCAGGCTGTGCGCCACCATGTCGATGACCTGCGCGATCTCCGGAATCGCCTTCTTCACCGCTGCCGCAACCTTCTGATCTTCCTGGTTGATGGTGCGGGCGATTTCTACGGCCGAGCGGGTGTCGAGTCCGCGAGTGGCCTCGTTGGCCTTTTCAGTCGGCAGATCATGGATGCTGGCCGGCGACCCGTTCGATCCATTCAACCCGCTCGAACCATTCGAACCGTTCGAACCGTTGGATCCGTGTTTCGCGCCTTCGCCGGCCTCAGCGTGTGGATTGAGTGTAGTTCCCATTTTTCCTGGGTTTTGACCGTACAAGCCCACTTCAAGTCTAACTCGTTATCCCCTGCACAGCCTGTCAATAATTATCGGACGAATGTTGTAGTTCGTTGTCACCGATTTGTCATGGGCGCGGCATAAGCCCTGTTCCCACAGTGGTCCTACCAGCTATGGCGTCCCACCGATCCCTGCCCTGTTTCGATGCCGCGAATCTGCCCATCGCGCATGTGAATAATGCGGTCGGCAATCGTCGCAGCCTCGGGATTATGGGTGATCATCAGCACCGTTTGATGCAATTCCTGGTTCGATCGCCGCAGCATCTCCAGCACTGCATCGGAATTCTCAGTATCCAGGTTTCCCGTTGGCTCGTCAGCCAGAACGATCGCCGGTCGCGCGATCAGCGCGCGCGCGATCGCCACCCGCTGCTGTTCCCCACCCGACAACTCCGAAGGACGATGATCGAGACGGCCCCCGATATTCAGCAACTCGGCGAGCTGCGACAGAAATTCTGCGTCCAGAGGCTCGCTGTGTTCCGCAATCTCATGCGCGATCTCGATGTTGGCGCGCGCGGTGAGCGTGGGCAGCAGATTGAATTTCTGAAAAATGAAGCCGATCCGCGCCCGCCGCATGCGCGTGCGCTCCGCGTCGCCGAGCGTCGAAAAATCCACGCCGCCGATGATGACCCGCCCCGAAGTCGCGCGCGTCAGACCGCCCAGCAGGTAGAACAGCGTCGACTTGCCGCTGCCCGAGGGCCCGACGATGCTCACAAACTCCCCTGCTTCGATCGCAAAGGTCGCGTCGCGCAGCGCCGGAACTTCAAGCCTTCCTGAACGGTAGACTTTGCCGAGGTGCTCGGCGCGAATCATCGCATCCACATCAGCGATTGTAAATGGATGCGCGGCTTCCCTGACGACGCGGAGGCCGCAAACCTCGGCTACGGGTCGTCAGGAAATGAATCCCCCATGAATTCTCGCCACCGGTCAGGATGCGATGGCGTGTGCGACCGGATCGAACGTGGCGGCATCCGGCGAACCATACACGGGCCGAAAGGACCTTTTCGGGCCGCGCTTGCGCGCGATCATCACCCGAATCCTCTCCAGCATCTCCCCCGGCGTCGAAGTCCCCTTCGGCAGAAACGCATCGGCGCGGTTGCCGTGGTCGTAAGCCTTCACGCTGCCGCTGATCAGGATCATCGGCACCTCCGGCGCGATTTCCTTCATGCGCCGCACCATCTCGTTCCCGTCCATGTGCGGCATCACCAGATCGCTCAGAACCAGATCGACCCCGCCGGCACGGAACCGCTCCACGGCCTCGGCCCCATTGTGGGCGGCCACCACGCGGTAGCCCCCGCGGGTTTCCAGCAAAAACTTGCGCACCGCCAGGGCCTGCTCATTGTCGTCAACGCAGAGAATTGTCTTTTTTGGTCTCATGTCTCTCCTGGCAAAATCCCGCGCGAGCGGGAGCATTGCAGCAGGGCGCGCGGCAGAGGCGCACCCGTCAGCGGGTTTCCGTGGACCGCATCCGCGGCGTCCCGGCATTTTGCGCCGTCGCCTGGCTTGCCACAGGCGCGGCGTCTCGTGCCCGCCGAGACGCGGGATGCGGGGAACAGAACGTCTGGCTTCGGCGTTCTCACCGCTGCTCGTGCTGGTTCCGTCTGTGTCCCGGAATGATGGCGAGTAGCGGTTGCGCCTGTGCGGCTGCGTTACCGTTCCAATTCAGTTTTCAGAGAACTCAACGTGACTTCTAAAAACGCCACGTCAGAGTACGAACAGCACCCCACCTTGGCAATGGGGAAAATCTGGCGAATATACGCTCCCTTTTTGCCCCCGCTTGCACCGCATTCTGTTATCGCCCGATGAATATTGCCCGCGACGCGTCCCCGGTCTGTTGAAAGGGTGTGGATCACCCTGGGAAAAGGTGGGCTTTTGCAGCAATTGATGTGCGCCCCGCGGAGGGGGGCCGCCGAAACCGGACGCGGAGAGGTTTTCGTTCCGCTTCTCAGTGGCGGAAGAGCTGCGTCATCATCTCCGACTGCACCTGATTCAATTGCTGAATCGTCGCCTCCAGCGTCGGACGATCGTCGAGCGATGCGCCGGTCATCAGCTCCTTGAGGCGAAAGGCGGTGTGGCGAATCAAAATCTCCGCGTTCTTCAGCTTCTTTGCGTCGCGCAGCAGGCTCATCTGGATTTTCCCTGCGTAGCCCTGCGCGGCCTTCAGGGAGGCGGATGCCTGTTGCTGATCCCCGGCCTGATACTGTGCCGTGGCCATCTCGGTCATCGAGTGCACCAGTTCGGCGTAGATGTACGGTTGTTCGTTGGGAGAGGCGACCGCGGCCTTGGCCTGCAGGTCAGCCAGCTCGCGCGCATCCGGCGCGCGGTCGTCCATGCCATGCCCCCAGGCGAGGGAAGCGGGAAGAACCACAGCGGCGACGACTGCGACGATCCGCACGGCGCACCTCCGGGGAGTGCGTTCCGAGAACAATACCGCAGTTTCCGCTCTTTGCGCTACCCATCAAGGTGGTAGGCGGCCGTAGCGTCATTCGAAAGTAACGGGCGGCCCGAACCCTGGGGGTACCAACGGAACTGCCGTTCGCCCTCCTGAGCACCGATTACTTGCCAAGAGCGGCCAGCCGGTGCTTTGCCTGCCACTCCTGATCCGGGAATTTTCCCTCAGCGGCGGCGAGGAAGCGATGGTAGTACTCCGCCGCTGCCTTGCTCTGATGAAGATTATCGTACGCGGTTGCCCAGAGAAATAGACTAGCTGGGTTCTCCTCGGCATATTTTGATCGCATCGAAAGCGCGCCGAGCTCATCCTGGTACTGGTGCGCTTCCGAGTCGGCAAAAGCAATCCCGGACCACGCGTCCGCATCGTCCGCCCGGACCGCGACCGCCTTCCGGAAGCTCGCGATGGCCTCCCGGTAGCGCTGCAGGCGGATAAGAACCTGGCCCCGCGCGTCCAGCAGCGCCGGATCGTTGGGGGTCTGGGCAAGAAGCTGCTGGTAGAGCGCATCGGCCTCGTCCAGCTTGCCCGCCTGCAGATCCGCGTCGGCCAGCATCAGCGTCACCGATGGGCTCGTCGGCTGTAGTTTGTGCAGATTTTCAAGCACCTCCAGCGACTCCGCCTGCTTCCCCTGGCCGTTCAGGATCGAAGCCAGTTGAGCGTTCAGCGCCGGGTCGGCAGGATCGCGCCGCAGCGCCGCCTCCACCAGCGGCTGCGCATCCGCGTAGCGCTTCTCGTTGATCAGCAGGTGGGCCAGCCCCGCCGTCGCGTCGGACGAGTCAGGCTCCGCTTGCAGCGCCCTGCGGTATTCCTGCTCGGCAATTTCGCCGTCGCCCGCCGCCTCGGCAATCTCCGCGGCCAACAGCGTGTCGGCCGGAGTTTCCGGGGTCACCTTCAGCGCCTCCACCAGCGCATCGCGCGCGCCCGTGGGGTCCGACGAGCGCAGCAGCCGCGCCAGAGCCCGATCCGCCTGCGCTTTGGCGCCCGGGTTGGGCGGATTCGGCTCCAGCTGGGCGGCCGCATCGAGCTGCTCGCGAGCACCCGCATCGCCTTTGGCCGCCAGCAGCAGTCCCAGCGCCAGACGCGACTCAAACTGCTTCGGGTCCGCCGCAATGGCCTTGCGATACCAGCCTTCGGCTGCGTCGGTGTGGCCCTGCGCATCCTCCACATACCCGCGATCGAAGAGCGCCCGAGCATCGTCGGGGTGCGCGGAAACATAAACGTCCAGGCGACTCGCGGCCAGCGCGTAATTCTTCGCCTCAATGGCGGACTCGACGTCTCCGAGCGGGTCCGACGCCGGCTTTTGCTGTTCCTGGTCGCCGCCGGTGGTCCCGGGTGGCAGCGGGACCGGCTGCGCCACGGCAATTGTGGCCATTCCGAACAGCAGCGCCAGACAAATTCCCGGCCGCCGCGCCGTGTCGGACATCGTGCGCACACCAGCGGCCATGCAGTCCAGAAACTGCGGGTATCGTCTCACTGGAACACCTCGCTTTCCGCCACGTGAACCAGTTCGGCGCCGGCGTGTCCACCAAGCACTCGCGCCAGCCATTGTCCTGTGTGCGACAGCTCGTTGTTCACAATTTCTTCCGGCGTTCCCGTCGCCACCACCTGCCCGCCCTGCGCGCCGCCTTCGGGGCCAAGGTCGATCACCCAGTCCGCCGACTTAATAACGTCCAGGTTGTGCTCGATCACCACCAGCGAGCCGCCGCTGTCGATCAGCTTGCGGAACGCGACCAGCAATTTGCCAACGTCGTCGAAATGCAGGCCCGTCGTCGGCTCATCGAGAATGTAAAGCACCCGGCTGCCCCCCTTTTTCCCGTCCGACGATCGCCCTTCCGAGCGCACCGTAGCCAGATGCGCCGCCAGCTTCACCCGCTGCGCCTCGCCGCCGGAAAGCGTCGTGGCAGACTGGCCCAGCCGCACGTACCCGAGGCCAATCTCCTCGAGCACCGCCAGCTTATCGACAATCCTCGGATGACCGGCAAAGAAACGCAGCGCCTCGCGCACCGTCATCTGCAGCACGTCGTGGATAGAGCGGTTTTTGTAGTGGATCTCCAGCGTGCTCGCCTTATAGCGCGTGCCCCCGCACTCCTCGCAGGGCAGCTCCACATCGGCGAGGAACTGCATCTCGACCGTCACCGTCCCGTCGCCTTCGCACACATCGCAGCGCCCCCCAGGCACGTTAAAGGAGAAGTGGCCGGCCGTATACCCACGGCGCTGCGCCTCGGGCTGCGCCGCAAACAGCTCCCGAATCGCATCGAACGCCTTGATATACGTCACGGGATTCGACCGCGGCGTTCGCCCAATCGGCGTCTGATCGACCAGCACAATGTCGTTGAGCCGCTCCACGCCTTTGATGTCCCGGTAAACGCCAGTGGGATCGCCGCCCTCAATCCGCCCCAGCCGATGCGCGACGGCCTTGTACAGAACCTCGTGCACCAGCGTCGACTTGCCCGATCCCGAGACGCCGGTAATGGCAACCAGCAGGTTCAGGGGAATATCCACATCGATGCCCTTCAAATTGTTGGCGCGCGCCCCCTTCACCCGCAGCCATTCCTTCGACGACCCAGGCGTATGCCGCCGCGCCGGAACAGGAATGGTGAGATGGCCGCTCAGATACTTGCCCGTTATCGACGCCGGATTCGCTGCAACCTCTGCGACCGAGCCGGCCGCGAGCACCTTGCCGCCGAACTCCCCCGCGCCCGGACCAAGGTCCAGCAGATAATCCGCCGCGCGCAAAACGTCCTGGTCATGCTCGACCACCAGAATCGTGTTCCCCAAATCGCGCAGCTCGTCGAGGATGCGGATGAGCCGCGACGTGTCCCGCGGATGCAACCCAATGGATGGCTCGTCCAGCACATAAAGCGTCCCAACCAACCGCGACCCCAGCGACGTCGCCAGCTGAATCCTCTGCGACTCGCCACCCGAAAGTGTGGAAGCCAGCCGGTCGAGCGTCAGGTAGTCGAGCCCAACAGCATCAAGAAACGTCAACCGCTGTCGAATCTCTTCAAGAATGCTGCCGGCAATCTCCTCCTGCATCGGCGTCAGCGACAGCCCGGAGAAGAACCGCGCCGCTGCGCCGATCGTGAGCGACGCCGCCTCGCAGATGTTTCTCCCTTCACCCCCGTCATCGCCGATGCGCACCGCCCGCGCCTCAGCCCGCAACCGCTGCCCCTTGCACTCCGGGCACAACGCGTAGCCGCGATACTTGCTCAGCATCACCCGCACGTGCAGCTTGTACTTCTTCCGCTCCAGCAGCGCGAAGAATCCGTGCACGCCAGGAAATGAACCCTGCCCGTCCAGCACGAACGCCTGCTGCTCCCGGGTCAGATCCCACCACGGCACGTCGAGCGGGATCCCGTTCTGCCGCGCGGCCCGTCGCAGATCCATGAGATACGGCCGATACTTCGGCCGATTCCACGGGTCGATCGCCCCCTCGTCGAGTGTCTTCGACTTGTCCGGGATGATCAGGTCGAGATCGAAGTCGATCGTGTTGCCAAATCCCTGGCAGCGCGGGCAAGCGCCGTACGGATTGTTAAACGAGAACAGGCTCGGCTCCGGCTCGCGATAAACCCGATGGCAGTTCTTGCACTCGAAAGCCGCGGAAAAACGGAGCCGTTCCCGCGGAGCCGTCGTTTCCGCGTCGCGCGGCACAATCTCAAACAAGATTTCGCCGGACTCCCGATAGCCGATCTCCGCCGCATCGACAATCCGCGCCCGATTCTCGGCCGTAACCGCAATGCGATCGACCAGCACAAAAACCGGCAGCTCAAAATCAATCTCCAAGAGCGACTCCGGCGTTGAGAATTCGTAAATCGCCCCGTTCTGATAGAGCCGATTGAATCCCCGCTTGCGCAGATCGCCCAGCCGCTCGCGCAGCGCGTCGGACAAACCGCCGGAATCCTTCCCAGCCGGCTTTTCCGTCGTCTTCGCCGCCGCCTTGCGTGTCTTCCGGCCTGGTTTCCCCGCCTCTGGGGTCTCAGCACCCGGCTGCGCGGGAGCCGTCGCCAGCGGCTGCACCGGAAACAGCGCGTGCAATCGCGTTCCCTCCCCCAGCGCCAAAATTCTCGACGCAATCTCATCCACCGTGTCGCGCTTCACGATCCCGTTGCACACGATGCAGTGGACCACCCCGCAGCGCGCCCACAAGAGCCGCATGTAGTCGTAGATTTCTGTCGCCGTCGCCACCGTCGAGCGGGGATTCCGGGTCGAGTTCTTCTGCCGGATCGCAATCGCCGGCGCCAGCCCGTCGATCAAATCGACGTCCGGCTTCTCGATCCGCTCCAGAAACTGCCGCGCATACGCGGAAAGCGATTCGACATACCGCCGCTGCCCCTCGGCATAAATCGTGTCGAAGGCGAGGCTCGACTTGCCCGACCCGGAGACGCCGGAGACGACCGTGAGCTTCCCGTGGGGGATCGCACAGTCGATGTTTTTCAGGTTGTGGGTCCGCGCGCCGCGGATGATAATTTCGTCGCTCAAATTGCCTGGTCCCAGGGGTTCAGGGAAAAGTGTCCCAGTCTGATTATAGGGTCCGCGCCCGGACCCTGGCTCTGTGCTAAAAATGGGAGCCTATGCACCTGACCGGAGCCGCGATTCTGCTGCTGTTCATCGTCCTTTCCGCCGCCCTCATGATGTTGCTGCTCCACCTGACGCGCGCCGGACGCATCCTCCACGAACGCATCCCCGACCGGCCCCGCCGCCGGCTTTTCCTCGCCGCGGTCAGCTTCTTCATCACCTTTCTCGGCGTGCGCCTGCTGGTCTTCGCCATCGTCCACCACGTCGGGCCCTTTGGCTGGGTCACGGTGGGCGGGACCCACATCCATCACCTGGTCTGGGGCATTCTGCTTTTGCTGCTGGTCGGCTATGCCGACATGGCGGAATTCGGCAACGGCTCTACGCCCGGCTCGATCTTTGCGAGCCGCCTCATCTCCATTGCCTTCGGCATGGGCGCAGCCCTCACCCTCGACGAATTCGCGCTCTGGCTCAACATGAGCGCCGAAGCCTATTGGACCCCCCAGGGACGCGAAAGCATCGACGCCGTCGTCCTGTTTGGCGCGCTGCTGGCCATCGGCGCGTGGGGCGCGCCCCTGTGGACCAACCGCAAACGGCCCGCCACTCCCAACCAGACCTGACCCGGATCAGCCGCGCCTGTCGCGCTGTGCGACAGCGGGTTTCGTCCCCGCCCCTGGCCGCCGATGCACATGGCAGGGGTGGTCTGAAGCTTGGCTCCCGTCACAGGGTTAACAAACAACCCGCTGGTGAAACACGCTCTCCGCATGGTGGTCCTCCACTGGACCGCGGCCTCGGTGCTTCTCCTCTTCCTGGCATCGTGCGCGTCGGCGATGCTGTTTCTGCTGCACCTGACCCGCGCCGGCCGCATCCTCCACGAGCGCATCCCCGATCGTCCCCGCCGCCGCCTCTTTCTCGCCGCTCTCGGCTTCTTCCTCACCTTCGTCGGCGTGCGCCTGCTCATGGTTTGCATCGCCTTCCACCTCGGGCCCTTCGGATGGGTCGTCCTCGGCGGTCACCACATCCATCATCTCGTCTGGGGCATCCTGCTGCTGCTCGTCTGCGGCTACGCCCTGGTCGCCGAGATTGGCGCCCACGCCACGCCCGCCTCCCTCTTTGCCGGCCGCCTGATTGCCATCCTCTATGGCATGGGCGCCGCCCTCACTCTCGACGAGTTCGCTATGTGGCTCCATGTCCGCGAAGCCGCCTGGTCGTTCCAGGGACGCGAGAGCATCGACGCCGTCTTCCTCTTCGGCGCGCTGCTCGGCGTGGGAGCCTGGGGCGCGCCCCTGTGGACCAACCGCAAAGGCGCCTTGCCCAGCGCTTCAGAATAACCGCGCATCCCCGCTGCTACTGGCCCGCGCAGCCAACCCCGCGTAAGAATGGGTTCGTATGCCACTGCCGCAGAGCGGAACCTGGATCTTCCTGTTGTTCATCGTTGCGGCAGCCGCGGTCATGTTGTTCCTCCTCCACCTCACCCGCGCCGGGCGCATTCTTCATGAGCGCATTCCCGACCGGCCCCGTCGCCGCTTGTTCCTCTCCTCGGCCAGCTTCTTCATCACCTTCGTCGGCGTGCGCGCCATCGTGCTCCTCATCCTCTTCCGCGTGGGACCCTTCGGCTGGGTCATCGTCGGCGGCCTCCATGTGCACCACCTGGTGTGGGGCATCCTGCTGCTCCTCGTCTCCGGCTTTGCTCTGGTGGCGGAGTTCGGCGAAAAAGCCACCCCCTCCTCCCTCTTCGTCGGCCGCCTGATCGCCATCCTCTACGGCATGGGCGCGGCGCTCACCCTCGACGAGTTCGAGTTCTGGCTCAACATTCGCGACGTCCCCTGGACCTTCCAGAGCCGCGAAAGCCTCGACGCCATCATCCTCTTCGGCGTGTTTCTCGCGGTCGCCACCTGGGGCGCCCCGCTATGGACGAAGCGTCGCCGCAAGCCCCGGCGCAAGCATCCCGTGCGGCCCCAGGATGACCTGCCGGATTAGCCGCTGGAAT
>Ga0182024_10020504_pt1 | contig 12079 bp, 1 predicted proteins | sample P32metaG_FD_120480 | JGI IMG/M metagenome (GOLD analysis project Ga0182024, IMG submission 120480) | Permafrost microbial communities from Stordalen Mire, Sweden - P3-2 metaG (Illumina Assembly) | ecosystem: Environmental > Terrestrial > Soil > Wetlands > Permafrost | place: Sweden: Stordalen... | reverse complement strand
CTCTGTCGCCAGGACATTGAAGCGTCGAACTACAGCGCGGCCTTGGGCGTATTGGATCAGATACAGGTGCTGGACCCCAAGAACATCTATGCCGTGAATGTTCGTGAATCGGTTGAGGATCAGGCCATCGTTCAGGAGCAGCGGCAATACCGCGAGAGATTCGATCTTCAGTACAGCAAACAGATGAACTCAGCGGAGGAAAAGACGATTCCGTACGACGACATCATCCGCTTCCCGTCCAACTGGCCGGACATCACGGCCGTTCGTGACCAGGGCGTCGCGGTGGAAAAGGCCCAGCAGCGGGACGTGCGTTCCGAGGATCCCGAGGGCGACCAGGAAATGCAGGCGATTCTTGACAAAAAACTTCCCGAAACCGATTTCCAGGGCCAGACGCTGGCCGACGCGATTGAATTCCTCACCGATCTGACCGGGGCCAACTTCAACATTGAGACGCAGGACATCGACGCGGCCGGCGTGGACCGCACGACGCAATTCACGCTCCGATTCCCGCGGCCCGCGAAGGTTTCCGAGATACTTTCCGCGATTCTGAAAAAGGTCGGCAGCCCCGCGACGCCGCTGGCTTATGACGTGGACAACGGCGTGATCGACATTTCCACGGCCGACAAGATCATCAAGAACAGCATTACGATTGAGGTCTACGACGTTCGCGACCTTCTCGTTCAGATTCCCTATTCACAGGCGCAGATCAGCAACATCACCAGTTCCGGCGGCGGCGGCACGGTGTTGGGCGGCGGCACATCGGGCGGGGGCGGGGGCGGCGCTTTGGCCAACAGCGGCGGGGGCAGCGGCATTAGCAATAGCACCGGCAACACGATGACGAAGATGCCCACGCAGTTGCTGATGGATTTGAGCAATTTGATCACCAAAACCGTCGATCCCACGTCCTGGTCCACGGGCGGCGGCGGCGCCAATGCCACAGGCGCGCTGCAGCAATATGATGAGCTTGAAGAAATCGTCGTCACCCAGACCCGCGAAAATCAGCGCATCGTCAAGAGCCTTCTCGACAGACTTCGCGAGGAACGCCTGATCATGGTGACGGTGGAAGCACGGTTCCTGACCGTCAGCCGCGATTTTCTGGAGAACGTCGGCCTGAACCTCAGCGCCATTTTCAACATCAATCAGAACCCCAACAGCGTTTTCAGCACCGTTCCAGTGCACATTCTCGACAGCGGCTTTACTTCAGGCATCAGCACCGGAGCGCCGGGCGCGATCTCCATCACCACCCCGCCCTCGCTGGGATTCACCTATCTGGATGACTTCGAGGTGAACTTCCTGATCACGGCCGTGGAGGCGTCCACCAACAGCACGGTGCTCGACGCGCCCAGCGTCACGGTGATCGACGGAGGCACGGCGCAAATCCAGGTGGTCACGTTTTTCGACTACGTGGGCGGATTGAACGCGACCGTCTCCGCCGGCGCGGTGGCCTACCTGCCCGTGATCGACATGGTCATGGCCGGACCCTCGCTCTACGTCCTTCCCACCGTCTCCGCCGACCGCAGATTCGTTACAATGCTCTTGACCGCCACATTGACGGGCACGCCGGATTTGACCTCGTTCACCTACGCCAGCGGCACGGCGCCGACCATCAGCGGCAGCGGTGGAACGACGGTTTTGTCCGACGCCGTGACGACAACAGTGGAGTTGGTAAAGGATCAGACCTCCACCAGCGTGACCACCACCGTCACCGTCCCCGACGGCGGCACGCTGCTGCTCGGCGGGCAGACTCTCGCCGCCGAGGCCGAGGCCGAGCAGGGACTTCCCGTGCTCAGTAAGATTCCATTCCTTAAGCGATTGTTCACTAACCAGGCGATGTCGAAGGATGACGAGGTGATATTGATTCTGGTGAAGCCTACAATCGTTCTGCAAAACGAGGAAGAGGACAAAGCCTTCCCATTGCTGAGCAGCAGGGCCGCGGGAGGATAGGACCATGACGTCGCGGGAGAATGAACCCATGAATTATTCTTGTTGAATCGATCCATGAGGCGCGGGCAGGTTTGTATGACTTGTCCGTCTGGCGGTTGCGTGATCACGCGTTGCTCTCGGAGAAGCCGTTGGCGAGGTGTAACATGTTGTATCCAGTTGTTGCGAGAGGTTGCCGATTCGCGCGTCGTTTGTCCAGGAGAGCGCACGAGCGGCTGGCTCGCGCCGCGGAATCCGCGCGGCAGACATGGCGTGTGGAGCCGCTGGAAGAGCGGCGGCTGCTCTCGTCCGTCCTGACCGCGGGGCAATTGAACATCACCGGCCCGTCCACCGGCGCGGACTCGATCGTCCTGTCAATCGTCTCCGGCAAGATTCAGGTTCAACAGAGCAACGTCGCCAATCAGACCTTCGCCGTCGCCGGGATCAAGCAGATCAACATCAACGAGGGCGATGGAAACGACTCGATCTCCATTCTCGGCGCCGTGAATTTCAAGACCTCGATCATCGTCGGCGCTGGAAACGACACGATTCTGGGCGGCACCTACGGCTACGAAACCATCGTCGCCGGCGGCGGCAATGATTCCCTCGTCAGCAACGGCGCATACGATTCCATCACGGCCGGCGACGGCGCCGACACATTGACGGCCGCCGGGACGGCCGGACATGACTCCCTGACCGCCGGCAACGGCGCCGACTCGCTTCGAGCCAACGGAGCTTATGATGTCCTGACCGCCGGCGACGGCAACGACACCCTCGTCAGCAGCACGGCCGGTCACAACATCCTCACCGCCGGCAAGGGAATGGATTCGCTGGTCAGCAACGGTGCCTACGATTCGCTCAAAGCGGGCGACGGCGCTGACACACTGACGGCCGGCAACGCCGGACACGACACGCTCACCGCCGGCAACGGCGCTGATTCACTGGTGGGCCTCGGCATCGCCGATTCGCTCACCGTCGGCAGCGGCAACGACACGCTGACCAGCGGCGCGGGCGGCTCCTGCACGCTAACTGCCGGTGGCGGCAATGATTCACTGACCAGCGCCGGACCCTATGACGTTCTGACGGCAGGCGACGGCAGCGACACGCTCATCGGCAGCACCGCCGGGCATGACAGGCTCACTGCCGGCATCGGGAATGATTCGCTCGTAAGCAACGGCGCTTACGACACCCTGACCGCCGGCAATGGAATGGATACGTTGACCGCCGGCAAAGCCGGACACGACACGCTGGTCGCCGGCAACGGCGCCGATTCGCTGGTGGGCATCGGCATCGCTGATTCACTCACTGCCGGGTCTGGCAACGACACCTTGACCAGCGGCGCCGGCGGCTACTGCACGCTCACGGCCGGCGGAGGAAATGATTCACTGACCAGCGGCGGGGCATACGACGTTCTGACGGACGGTGACGGCGCCGATATGCTCATCGGCAGCGCGGCCGGGCATGACAAGCTCACGGCCGGCAAGGGGAGTGATTCCCTGGTCAGCAACGGCGCCTACGACACGCTGACCGCCGGCAACGGAATGGATACGCTGACGGCCGGCAACGCCGGACATGACACGCTGGTCGCCGGCAACGGCGCCGATTCGCTGGCGGGCCTCGGCGTTGGCGACTCGCTCACGGCCGGCAGCGGTAACGACACGCTGACCAGCGGCGCGGGCGGCTACTGCGTTCTCACCGCCGGCGGCGGCAACGACTCGCTGACCAGCGGCGGATTGTACGATGTGCTGACCGCCGGTGACGGCAGCGACACGCTCACCGGCAGCGCTGCCGGTCACGACAAGCTCACCGTCGGCAAGGGCGCGGATCTTCTCGTCAGCAACGGCGCCTACGACTCCCTCAAGGCCGGCGACGGCGCGGACACGCTCACGGCCGGCAAGGCCGGACACGACATCCTCTCCGCCGGCAACGGCGCCGATTCCCTCGTCGGACTCGGCATCGCCGACTACCTCACCGCCGGCAACGGCAACGACACCCTGACCAGCGGGGCGGGCGGGTACTGCACTCTCATCGCCGGCAACGGCAATGATTCGCTCACCAGCGGCGGTCCGTACGATTATCTCGCCGCCGGCAACGGCAATGACACCCTGACCGGCAGCTCTTCCGGACACGACACGCTGATCGCCGGCAGCGGCAAGGATTCTCTCACCAGCAATAGCTCCTTCGATTCGCTCTCCTCCGGCTCCGGCGCCGACATATTGACGGGCGGCGTTCTTGGCCATGACACCCTCCGCGGCGGCACGGGAAATGACCGGCTCAAGACCACGGGCCTGTCCAACTACATCGTCGGCGGCGCCGGCAACGACACCATCAGCGCCGGCAGCAAGGACACCGTCACCTACGGCAAGGGTGTGAACGAACTGTCCACCAACAACGGCGCGTCCTTCACACTCGCCTCCCTTACGCCAACCAAGACGCTGCCGAATGTCGCCGGCGCCAAGACGACGATGATGGTCTCGGATTTCGACATCGGCCCCAACAGTCTCGGCAGCGGCGGCGGCACCGGCTCGCTCGACGGCGTGCTCAGCACCTCATCGAATATTGGTTACAACAACCTCTTCTCCATCGAAAATGCCTACGGCATCCCCGACCCGGTTCTCAGCGAACTTCACGATCAGAACACCGGAGCACAGCCGGAGGTCGGCGTCTCCGCGATGGATGGCGCCGGACAGAACATCGCCGTCGTCGTTCCCTACGGAATTGATCCCCTGCAGGTCTTCAATGATCTGACAACTTTTGTCACTGCGCCCAATCCGGAGACCGCCAACGCCGCCAATCCGCAGGGAATGCCCACTGAATCGGCCGGCTACTTTACTGTCGATCCCCAGACCGGCAACCAGACGGGCGGTTTTGACTATCTCGTCACTCCGGCTGGGACCGATATCGGGCCCGGCAGCAATGCCATTCAGACTGACCCCAACAACGTCGGCAACATCAACCTGGATGCCCTTCCTCTGCCGTCGCTGAGCAGGTTTAATTACATTCAAGCCTATGCGCCGGGCGACAGCCCGACCGGACTCACGCCGCAGCAACTGGCCCAGGCCGCCGAGGAGACCAACCTTGACGTGGAATGGGCTTATGCCATCGCCCCCATGGCCAATATTTACCTCGTCCAGGCCGCCAGCTTTTCGGTCGCGGATTACATGTTCGCCGTGAACGCCGCCGCCACGACGCTCAGCTCCCAGGGCGGCGGTGTCGTGTCAATGAGCTTCAGCGCGCCGGAATTCCCCGGCGAAATCCAATATGACGACTCCATTTTTGGCAACCAGGCCTACAACAACATCTCCTTCATCGCCTCCGCCGGCGACACCGTCGGTGAGGTAAGTTATCCCGCCATTTCGCCGTACGTCACCAGCGTCGGCGGCACGACCCTCCTGCAGCAGGTTACCTATGGCGAGACCGAAGCGACCGACATCAACACCGGTGGTATCAATCTAACCGCCATCGCTCCCAGCGACGTGTACGCCGAATTTGTGTGGGGCGGCGCAACCGTCGGTAATCAGGGAACCGGCAGTGGTCTCAGCGCTGACGAGCCTGTTCCAAACTATCAGGCGTCGACAATCTCGGACAATTATCCGCTCGAGGCGTTCACCGACGGCATCGTCGGCGCTCCCGTTGGTTTCGGGCCGGGCCAGCCCTATCAGTTCAACTATATCAAAGTGCGGTCGGGCGTCGACGTTACCATGCTGGCCGATCCATTCACCGGCGTCGCGGTTTACGAAAGTGTTCCGGGACTTGCCTCCAGCGGCTGGGAGGAAATGGGTGGAACCAGTCTCAGCGCTCCGCTCTTCGCCGGCATCGTCGCCCTGGCCAACCAGCAACGCGCCGACATGAGCCTAGCCCCGCTCGGCGTCGACCTCAACCCGGCGATGTACCTGATCAATAATCAGCAATATCAACTCCCCTATGGCGAAGACGTGGGCACAACCACCAATCCCGGCGTTGCCTGGCAGGATGGCGGATTCCGCGGCTACGATCCGCTCCTCACCGAAGACCCCTCACAATTCGAGACCATCAAGCCCGAATTCAATGAAGGCCAGGGTGAAGAAGGACAGTTCTACGACATCGGCGGCCGATTCGGCCTGGCGCCGCCCCTGGAGAACCAGGGCGGCATCCAATCCGGAGGCGGCTACGACCAATCCTCGGGCTGGGGCTCGCCTGACGTCAACAATGCTTTTTATAGCGATCAGTATTATGAGACCGGCGTTGAGAACAACTACACGGCGGACATCAAGCCTGGCGGGAATTTCTACATCAAGAATACGGCCACCGGAGCTGCCGAGTTGGATTTTGAAAACTTCATCAATACCCTCAACCTTTCTGGAGACGACAATTCCGCTCCGGGCGGCGGCGCGTTGATCATGATGGCTAACACCATCACGTACGCCCAAAACGCCGGCATCAGTCTCGACTATCCCGAAGCCGTCAGCCTGACCAACATCCAAACCGACGGCCTCGGCCAGCCAATCTACGTGCCCAACAATCCGATCAATCTTTCCATCAGCAAGGCCGTCGTCGACGAAAACGGCAACCCTGTCACCACCCCCAACGTCGGCAACGACGTGACCTACACCATCACCGTGACCAATGCCGGGCCTGGCCAGGCCACAAGCGTGGTCGTTGATGATGCCGTGCCGGTGGGCGAAACCCTGGTCTCCGACGAGCCTTCGACCGGCGCCGCCAGTTATGTCGCCGCCACCGGCGTCTGGACTGTCGGCACGCTCGGCGTCGGCGCCAGCGCCACGCTGGCCTATACCACCCTGGTGAACGCCTTCGCTCCGATTACCAACACCGCCAAGATCGCCAGTTCCGCGCAGCAGGACATCGGCACCAATCTTTCCGCCAGCGTCACCATCGACCCGCAGGAAGTGAACCTCTCGATCACCAAGGTCGCCAACAATACGACCCCGACGCTCAATCACAACGTGATTTACACCGTCACCGTCGCCAATGCCGCGACCTTCAGCACCGCCACCAACATCACCGTGACCGATCTGCTCCCCAGCGACGAAACCTATGTCTCCGACGCCGTCTCCTCCGGCTCCTTTGTCTTCAACCCGCTCACGAGTGTCGGCACGTGGACGATTCCATCCCTCGCTGCCGGCGCGGCGGCGAACCTCAGCATTGCCGCCACCGTCAACGACCTGCAGTCGCAGACCAACATTGCCAGCATCACCGGCACGTCCAACACCTACGGCGCTCAGACCGACATCGGCACCGTTTTGTCCGCCGCCGCCACCGTCAATCCGGTGGTCGGACAGGTGGACCTTTCGATTTCCAAGTCGGTCAGCAACCTGACGCCCAATGTCGGCGACACCGTGACCTATTCCCTCAACGTGTCCAACGCAGCCGGCGCCAACTTCAGCACGGCCGACAACATCGCGGTCTCCGACGTCCTGCCCAGCGGCGAGTCGCTCATCGGAACGCCCGTGACGACGACCACCGACACCGGCGGCCTCGGCGGCGGCAGTTTCGATCCCAATACCGGCCTCTGGTCCATTCCCGAACTGATGCCTGGCGCCCGGGCGGCGCTCACCTACATGGCCGTGGTCGACCAGTTTGCGGCACAGACCAATACCGCCACGGTCGTCGGCGCCACGACCAGCGCGATGATCAACGGCGTGGTCACCGCAGGCCTCACGCAGACCAACGTCAGCACCACCACCGTCGCCACGAGCACCATCAATCCGCAGGAGCTGGACCTGGTCATCAGCAAATCCGTCAGCAATCTCACTCCCGCCGTCAACAGCGTCATCACCTATACCGTGACCCTGACCGAGGAAGCCGGCTTCAGCACCGCAACCAATGTTATCGTTCTCGACCAGATCCCGCTGGGCGAAGCTCTTGTGACCGATACTCCCTCCGTCGGCACGTACGTCGGCGGCGTCTGGACCATCCCGACCCTCGCCGCCGGAGCCACCGCGACGCTCGTCTACACTGTTGACGTCAACGCCGCTGGGCCTCAGACCAACACGGCTGTCGTCACCAACACCACGCAGACCAATGACTTGGGCAACCTCTCGGCCACCGTCGTCGTCAATCCCATCGCGGCGGTCGATCTCTCCATCGCCAAGGTTGCCAGCAACGCCACGCCCAGCGAAGGCAGCAACGTCCTCTATACCGTGGTCGTTTCCAACGCCGCCGGCTACAGTCCGGTGACATCGCCCTTCGACGTGATCGACTCGTTGCCCGCCGGCGAGACGCTGGTCGCCGGATCCTACTCCATCAGCGATGCCAACGTCGCCGGTAGTAGCTTCAACCCCAATACCGGCATCTGGGTGATCCCCTCGCTGGCCTCCGGCACCAGTGTCACTCTGATTTACGCCGCCACGATCAGCCTCACCGCCCCTCCCGCACTCACCAATACCGCCACCATCACGGGCGTCTCGCAGATGGACGTGGGCACGCAGCTTTCGACTTCCGTGACCGTCAATCCTCGCGGCATCGACCTCTCCATCGTCAAGGCGGCCAGCAGTCTCGCGCCCGCCGTCAACTCCACCGTGACCTATACCATCACCGTCGCCAACGCCGGCGGCTACAGCACGGCCACGAACATCGACGTGACCGATGCCCTGCCTGCCGGTGAAAGTCTGGTCTCCGACACGATCTCAACCGGAACCTTCGGCTCCGGCCTTTGGATCATTCCCACGCTGGCCTCCGGCGCCACCGCCACGCTGACGGAAATCGTCGAAGTCACTTCCCTCGGAGCGCTGACCAACACCGCGACGATCATCAGCGCCGCCCAGCCCGATTCCGCGCTCCCCGCCGCCCTGACCTCTTCCATCACCATTAACTCGATCGCCCAGACCGCCAACGCGTTCTTGAAGGTCACAGAGTTTACAACCAATCTCAATAGCAACGCCCAGGGCACCCAGCTCGAGCAGACGAACCTGACCAACCTCGCCCTCAACAGCAATGCTCAGCCCTTCTACACAACCGACGAGAGCCTGGCCACCGCGACCTTGGGCATCACCAACACCCTCAGCATCAATCTCGTCGCCACCCCTGACGCCAGCGCTGCCGATGCGACGACCTTCACCACCACCGGCATTCCTCTCGTTCCCGTCGTTGCCGGCAGTCATTACACATTTGGCGTGCAGACAATCGGCACGACCGGGACACTCGTCGGACAAACATTCTGGTTCTACGGAACCGTCTATATTGGCGGGAACAACACCATGTCGCTCAACGGCGGCTTCTTCCGCACACAGGGTCTGAACGCCTCCGGCCAGCCGATTCCCTGGGGCAAGAACGGTCCCACCGGCGGGGGCGGCGACTTTGAAGGTCAGTTCGAAACATTCTGATCCGCCCAAACGCCGCGCTGACGGCGAAGCCGCCGCATGGATCGCGTTTCTCTTCACGCCGCTGGAAATCCGGCCGACGCCTTGTAAAGTGTCCCCCAATTCCGCTCGCGGACGCGCCTCGCTCCTCGATGGAAGGTGATGCCATCGGAAGGTAATGCCATCGGCGGCGCTCCCATGCCAAAACGAACCGACATACGCTGCATCCTCATCATCGGCTCCGGCCCCATCGTCATCGGCCAGGGGTGCGAGTTCGACTATTCCGGCGTCCAGGCCTGCCGCGCCCTCAAGGAGGAGGGTTTCCGCATCGTCCTGATCAACTCCAATCCCGCCACCATCATGACCGATCCGCAGTTCGCCGACGCCACCTACATCGAGCCGATCACCCCGCAGGCCGTCGAAAAAATCCTCGCCCGCGAAAAAGCCGCCGGCACGCCGGTGGACGCGCTTCTCCCCACCCTCGGCGGCCAGACCGGACTCAACACCGGCATCGCCTGCTTCGATCAGGGAATCCTTGATCGCTACGGCGTCAAAATGATCGGCGCCGACCGCGCCGCCATCTTCCGCGGCGAAGACCGTCAGGTCTTCAAGGATTTGATGCTCGCCATCGGCCTCAAAGTCCCCCGCAGCGGCGTCGTCAAAACCCTCGCGGCGGCCCATACCGTGCTGAAGGATCTCGGCCTCCCGCTGATCATCCGCCCGGCCTTCACCCTCGGCGGAACCGGCGGCGGAATCGCTTATAACATCGAGGAGTTTGAGCAGATCGCCCAGCGCGGCCTCGACGCCTCGCCGGTCAGCGAAGTCCTCATCGAGGAGTCCGTCATCGGCTGGAAGGAATACGAGCTGGAGGTGATGCGCGACAAAAACGACAACGTCGTCATCATCTGCTCCATCGAAAATCTCGACCCGATGGGCGTCCACACCGGCGATTCCATCACCGTCGCCCCCATCCAGACGCTGACCGACAAGGAATACCAGCGCATGCGCGACGCCGCGATCGCCGTGATCCGCGCCGTCGGCGTCGAGACCGGCGGCAGCAACATCCAGTTCGCCGTCAATCCCGCCAACGGCGACATGGTCGTCGTCGAAATGAACCCCCGCGTCTCCCGCTCCAGCGCCCTGGCCAGCAAGGCCACGGGTTTCCCCATCGCCAAAATCGCCGCCAAACTTGCCGTCGGCTACACACTGGACGAACTGGCCAACGACATCACGTCGGTGAAAAAGGACGGCAAATACGTCCGCTACACCTCCGCGTGTTTCGAGCCGACCATCGACTACTGCGTCGTGAAGATTCCGCGCTGGACGTTCGAGAAATTCCCCGACGCCGATGAAACGCTCACCACGCAGATGAAAAGCGTCGGCGAAGCCATGAGCATTGGCCGCACTTTCAAGGAGGCGCTGCAGAAGGGCATCCGCTCGATGGAAGTGAAGCGCGTCGGCTTCGGTTTCGACAAACAGGATTCGCCTGAGCCGATCGCCGAGGACAAACTCCGCCGCAAACTCGCCATCCCCAGCCAGGGGCGGCTGTATTACATCCGCGCCGCGATGAAGATGAACTGGCCGATCGAGCAGATTCACGATCTGACGAAGATTGATCCCTGGTTCCTCGGCCAGATGCGCGAACTGGTCGATTTCGAGGCCGAACTGACCGTCGCCTCCAAGGGGCGCAGCGCCGAAGTTCTTCGCCGCGCCAAGCAACTCGGCTACAGCGATGTGCAGATCGCCTCCGCGTGGAATCAGCCGCCGGTGCAAGTCCGGACTCTGCGCGAGCAGCAGGGAATCAAGCCGGTTTACAAACTCGTCGACACTTGCGCCGCGGAGTTTGAGGCGTCCACTCCCTATTACTATTCGACCTACGAAACGCCGTACTCCGTCAACGGCAAACTCGTGAGCGAAGACGAAATCCGCCTGACCGACAAACCCAAGGTCATCATCATCGGCGGCGGACCCAACCGCATCGGGCAGGGGATCGAGTTCGACTACTGCTGCGTTCAGGCCGCCTTCGCCATGAAGGAACTGGGCCTGGAATCAGTCATGATCAACTCCAATCCCGAAACCGTCAGCACCGACTACGACACCAGCGACCTGCTCTTCTTCGAGCCGCTGACTCACGAAGACGTCCTGAACATCTGCGAGCGCCTCAACGGCCGCCCGTTCAGCGAGAAAGGCGGCCTCGTCAAAGGCGTCATCGTCCAGTTCGGCGGCCAGACGCCGCTGAATCTCGCCCGCGGTCTCAAGGAAGCCGGCGTTCCGATCCTCGGCACATCCGTCGAATCGCTGGATGTCGCCGGCGACCGCGAGCAGTTCCGCGCCCTGTTGCAAAAACTCGCCATCCAGCAACCCGCCAACGGCATCGCCCGCTCGGCGGCCGAGGCCGCGGTGATCGCCCGCCGCATCGGCTATCCCGTTCTCGTCCGCCCCAGTTTCGTCCTCGGCGGCCGCGCCATGGAGATCGTCTCCGACGAAGCGCAGCTCAATTATTACATGAGCCACGCCGTCGAAGCCTCGAGCGTTGCCGACGCCCCGATCCTCGTAGACAAATTCCTCGACGCCGCCACGGAGGTGGATGTCGATTGCGTCGCTGACTATCCGACAGAGCCGGGCCGTGTCGGCCCGGACTCCCGGGAGCTCAGTAGTCAAGCCATCATCATCGGCGTCATGGAGCACATCGAGGAAGCCGGCATCCACAGCGGCGACTCCGCCTGCTCCCTGCCGCCCTATTCGCTGTCGAAAGAAGTCGTCCTTGAACTAAAACGCCAAACCCGCGAACTCGCCCGCGCCCTCTCCGTGCGCGGCCTGATGAACGTGCAGTACGCCATCAAGGACGGCAGCGTCTATGT
>Ga0182024_10020503_pt1 | contig 12080 bp, 10 predicted proteins | sample P32metaG_FD_120480 | JGI IMG/M metagenome (GOLD analysis project Ga0182024, IMG submission 120480) | Permafrost microbial communities from Stordalen Mire, Sweden - P3-2 metaG (Illumina Assembly) | ecosystem: Environmental > Terrestrial > Soil > Wetlands > Permafrost | place: Sweden: Stordalen... | reverse complement strand
GGACGCTGAATCTCTCCGTAGCTGGGATAAATGAGCTGGCCGGAAAAGCACAGAAATGCCGAGAGCCCAGTGTTCACGAGGTCGGCGAGCAAAAGGTAAGGCACAATGATCCACCGGGAACCGCGCTGTTGAGAGGGCCACGGTCTGACGATGGGCCACCAGAAAAGGACGCTGGTAAACAGAAAGCAGGCATGCTCAACGTTGTGCCAGCCTTCGGAACTCAGGGCAAATTCGTACGCTGCGGGGATATGCCAACCCACATACGCTGCGTTCATTGTGATCCATGCCAGCGCGGGGCGGGTGAGAGCGCCACCAATAAAGTGAAGCGTCCGCGACCGAAAGAATGGGCGGAGGGCGGTGCGAATGAGCCAGCGCGGCAAACCGCGGAGAATTGGGACAACAGGAGATCCAAGGACCAGCAGCGGTGGCGCAATGGACATCAGGACAAAGTGCTGCGCCATGTGCATGAACAACAGCGATTCACTAAATGTATCTAGTGGAGATGCCACTGCAATGAAGATGGCAAGAATGCCGCTCAGGAAGGCCGTGAGGCGCCACGTGGGAAACTGCGCCGGGCGCGTTCGGTGAATCTGAACCCACCCGGATCCATAGATTGCCGCTACGAGGACAAGCGCGCATGTGACCCACGGAGGAATCTCCCAGGTTGTAAAGAGCGCGGATGGCGAGTCCTGCATGTGTTTACCTCTTTAATCCTTTTGGAGGGACTGCTTCGGAGTTCTGCGCTTCCTTTTGCGATGCATCGGCCGCGGGGATCTCATTTTCAGGATGCAGCGTCTTGAGAAAGCTGACTAAGGCCGTTACCTCAGCGGGCGAGAGATTCTTGCCATATGCCGGCATATTGCCGCCGCCCTGAATCACTTGGCGAATCATCTGATCTTCGGTCATCCGAGACGCGATGGAATCGAGTGTCGGGCCTCGCTCGCCTCCGAGACCGCCCAGGGCGTGGCAGTTTCTACATTGTTTTGCCTGAAAAATGACTGCACCCTGACGAACAAGCGGCGTGGCTTTGTGCAAGTACTCCGCTGGGACGGGATCACTGCTCCATGCATCCATATGAGGGCTCCATGGAGTGAAGGTCGCGAGATGCGTCAAGACTCCCCATGAGATGGCGACCGTGCACAGGACTATGACTGCTACCGGCCGGCGATGCCAGCTCTTCTCCCCTTCCGCAGCGTAGAACGGTAGACCTACCAGAATTGCTATGCCAAGCACCGGAACGATCAAGATGAATGGTGTTTCCATTGCCGGCGGCAGGTAGGCTAATGCGGCATACATCCAAAGGAAGAAGAAATCAGGCTTGGGAACTGTGTGAATGATCGTTGGATCGGGCTGCCCGCTCGGTCCAAATGGGCCGAAGACTACGGCGCATACAACAACCGCCGCTAGGACTGCAGCAGAGAAGATCGCATCTTTCCAGAGGGCCGCAGGCACAAAGGGAACGCCATCTTCATGGGTCAGCTTCTTGTAATCCAGCAGATATGTGGAGCGGCGCACGGCGCGTCCGGGCATGGGCCATTCATTGATTCCAAGTTTGAGAACCATCCATACGTGCAGGGCTGCGAAAAGCAGCAGCGATCCAGGAATAACGAAGACATGCAGGGCAAAGAAGCGCGAGAGCGTTGCGCCCGCGATGATTGGACCGCCCAGCAGCAGATGTACCAGGCTTCCACCTACGAACGGTATGCGGCTGGTGATGGAGGCGCCAATGCCAAGGCCCCAGTAGGCGTCCTGATCGAAGCGCAGCACCTGTCCGGAAAATGCCATGCCCAGGGTCATGAGCAAGAGGAACACGCCAAGTATCCAAGTGAATTCTCGCGGATACTTGTAGGAGCCAAATAGGAAGACTTGCGCCATATGCACGAGCACAACGGCGACCATGAAGTTGGAACCCCAGCCATGCACAGCGCGCAGGAACCACCCCAGTTCCAACTGATGATTCAGGACCTCCAAACTACTCCATGCCTGGCCGGCCGACGGGACATAGACGATTGCGAGCAAAATGCCTGTGACGATCTGCAGGATCAGAAGCGTGAACGCTGCACTGCCGAAGACATACCACCAGCTGGCCGTATTGCGCGGCACCGAATGGAGGGCGGCGTCCTTCACCGGCCCCTCGAGTTGAAGGCGCAGTTCCAGCCAGTCGTAGATTTGCTTTAAGATGCGCATGGAGAATTCCCTTTGGCGTTATCGATCGTGACGAGCTTCGCTGTATTGGAGAGCGTTGGCATTTGCCCGGCGTCGATTTCCAGCTGGCCATTGGATATCTTGTAGTCATAGGAAAAAAGGCCACGCTCGGGCGGCCCCGAAGCACGAGATCCATCGGCGTAATACGCGCCTCCGTGGCAAGGGCACATAAAGAGCTGCGATTGGGGAAACCAGCGGACCGGGCAGCCAAGGTGTGCACAATTCACAGCAAAAACCTGAAACTGATCGACCGCGATGCGACGCACATAGCAGGCGACGCCCGCGGTCTCCCCGTCCCATGACCGCCGGAACGGGTTTACGAAGTTCGCAATTCGAGTTTGACCTACGGGAAAGCTGTCGGCAGACCCCAGCGGGATCCACGACTTATAGGCCTCATCGCGTTTGACAGGCGAGAGGAGATAGCGGGCGACCGGAACTGCCAGGATCGCACCCATAATTCCATTGAACGCCACGCCGAGGCTGAGCAGCAGCCATCGACGTGAAACTTCTAGTTTTGCCTCAATCGCTGTCTGTTCTTGTTGCGTGTCGATTTCGGAACTCATTCTTCTACCTCATGGATGTTTCGGATACGGTTGCCCCGGGGTCGGACTGCGAAGTGCTTCCAAATAGGTCACGATGTCAGTAACATTTTGTGAGCTTAGAGAAGTACCTGGTTTATCCTGCCGCCAGTCCGGGTGGCCTATGTCGGGTCGGCCGGCAACAATGATGGTGCGGAGCGCCTGGTCATTGACGAGTGCCAGATAATCCGGACTAGAGACTTGCTGAGTCGATCGCTGATGGCACGATGCGCAATACGTGTCGTAGTCCTGTTGCCCCCGTGAAGCGTCTCCCTTTTCTCTTTGTAGATAAGGAGGAGGGCTTTCCCCGCCGAGTGCATTCTGCCGCGACCAGCTTCCGCGCATACCCCGCACGAGGACATCGATTTGCCGGTCCGTGAGAGGGCCCCCTTGTGAAATCGCCCATGCGGGCATCTGAGTTCCGGGCATGCCGCCGCTAATCCACTTCTTCAGCGATTGGTCATCTACCAGAGCCTGATACACAGGGTTTGCCAAGTCGATGGATGCGCCATTCTGTCCGCCTTCTCCATGACAAGCGGCGCAGTTTTGCTTGTACAAAATGCTGAAGCTAAGTTGATCCTCAGGCCTTGGCACATCCGTTTCCGGCTTCGGATAGCCAGGTGGATTGCCACACCCGGACAGCAAAGCAGCGAACATACCGGTGGCAAGTAAGTGGCATTGAAGTCGCATCATTGCTTCTCCTCATTGCTGTCGGAGTCCATGAGACCAGGCGTCTCGATGCCGAGACGGGCAATGACGGGCAACGCCTGGGTCGTCCTAATGCGCTCCGTTCGTGCGACTACCAAACCTGCCACGACGCCGAATGCCACTTGAGAGACGACAAACCATCCCCAGGCAATTCGCTCATCGAGAGCCGGATTGATGATCCCCATCGAGGAATGAAGTAAGCCCGTCCAGAGCAGCGGCGCGATAATGCCGCCAAGAAGCACCGGTCGACGAGGCAACATGGGGAGCATAGCGCCATAAAGCAGGCCGACCAACAAGCAGGACGTTATATGAATGATGGAGGCGACAATTAGCCCCTGCCAATGAAATGCGGCGATATCGGCAGTGCTGGGATTGCGCCAGTTCGCGACGCCGGCGCCGCCCAAAAGATTCACGGGATACCAGATGCTATGCTCGGCAAGGAGGCCATAGATCATTGCGGGGATGATCATGGCGATCCCTCCCGCTATGCCACCCTTGATCCCAGCAGTGATGGGGAAAGTCTCTAACGGCAGATGGACGCGGTGCTGGCCACTGACCTCAATGTGCTCAACCTTCTTGTGCGTGGTCGCAGTGGATTCTTGAATGGCCTGCACAGATAGCGCATCTACTGCCTCATTCGGTAGCACCTGCCGGAACCAGCCCACACTGCCGAAGAAGACGAGAATGACACCGCAAGCAGTTACGGCGAGGTTCGTCACTAAACCGGCGAAACCTAGTGTGACTCCAAATGCAAGAAACAAGGGCCATGCGGTGGGAGCTGGCACGTCAATCAGGCTCGCGCGTGCTTGCGCTTGCTCGTATTGTGCTTGATCCGTCATTCGATCACCGTCCTACAAGGTAGACAACTGTGAACACGACTACCCATACCGCGTCCACGAAATGCCAATAGAGAGCGAGCACTTGAATCCGTTCAGCATGTCTCTGCTTCAAATGCCCCGTAAGGTTGAATAGGAGGACCAGCATCAGCATTAGCAGGCCTATCAGAACGTGAGCCGCGTGCAATCCAACGAGCGAGTAGAAAGTGGTGCCAAAGAGATTGGTCCGTATGGTAAGCCCGTCCCGATAGATGAGTCTCCGCCACTCCTGCGCGGTGCCGGCGATGAATACGATGCCAAGGGCAATCGTGGTTGCCCACCACATCGAGAAGCCTCGCATTCGGTTATTCCCGATGCTTCTCTCCGCGAGCCAGATCGTAAAACTACTTGATAGAAGGCAGATGGTGTTGAAGACGGGTATCTCCAACACCTGTCGCGGCGTGGGCCCGTAAGGGCTCTTGCCGATATAGAAGACATATGCAACGACAAAAATCGTAAAGATTGCCGATTCGCCAATGATGAGCGAGAACATGGCGACACGTCCGCGGGAGGGCAACGGCCACGATCGCTGGTCTTGTGCCTGAGCAAGAGTCAACGTGCTCATTGCTCATACCTCCAATCCGGATCCTCAGGATGCTTGAGATCCCACAATGGCCGACGGCTACCGACAACGGGCTCCGTGGCGAAGTTGTACTCCGGAGGCGGCGAACTCGTCGACCATTCGAGTGTCCAGGCATCCCATGGATCGTTGCCGGCTGGCCGACCGCGAAAATACGCCCACACCAGGTTGTATGCAAAGATCAAAACCGCGATTCCCTGGATCACGCCTCCGATTGAGATGATCATGTTCAGTGTGTTCCAGCCGCGGTCAGGCTCGTAGGTATAGATCGAGCGCGGCATACCCAATATTCCAAGGAAGTGCATTGTGTCGAAAGTGATATGGAAGCCGATGATAAAGAGCCAGAAGTGCCACTTCCCCAGAGTCTCACTTAACATGCGACCCGTTGCTTTCGGATACCAATAGTAGATTGCGGCGAAGATGCAGAGCACAACTGCGCCCACCAGTACATAGTGGAAGTGCGCAATTACAAAATAGGAATTATGTAACTGCCAGTCCAGTGGAGAAACCGACAGCATGATTCCCGTGAGCCCTGCTATGAGGAATTGAAAGAGGAAGGCGGTGCAGAAAAGCATGGGAGTGGCAAATCGAATCTTGCCACCCCACATGGTTGCGAGCCAGTTGAATATCTTGATACCGGTGGGGATGCCGACCAGCATAGTCGACAAGGTGAAGAACGCATTGGACACCGAAGTCATTCCCACGGTGAACATGTGATGAGCCCACACGCTCACACTGACAAAGGCGATGCAAATCGACGCGCCCACCATGGCTGGATATCCGAAGATCGCCTTCCGCGAAAACACGGGGATGATCTCGTTGGCAATAGCAAACGCTGGCATGACCAGGACGTAGACCTCGGGATGGCCGAATATCCAGAAGAAGTGAATCCAGACAACAGCCGATCCGCCCGCCTGCGTATCGAAGAAATGCCCGCCCAGATAACGATCGATCAGCAACATGATCTGCGCCGCGGTAAGTGGCGTAATGGTGATAAGCGTGAGTCCGCTGACCACCAGCATGAGCCACGCAAAGAGCGGCATGCGCAGGAGGGTCATCCCTTTGCAGCGCATCGAGAGGATGGTGGCGATGATGTTGATAGCCGTCCCCAGTGTGCCAAACCCGCTGACGATCAAGGCCAGTGCCCAGTAGTCCGTACTGTGTCCCGGTGAAAACGCGCGCGCGGTTAACGGAGCATAGGCAAACCATCCAACATCCGGCGCGCTTCCCATTCCGTAGAGTCCGAAGCCACCAATGAAACTGAAGTAGAGCAGGAGGCCACCGAAGGCAGTCAGCCAAAAACTGAAGGCGTTGAGCCGGGGAAAGGCCATATCACGGGCACCGATCATCAACGGTATTAAATAATTTGCAAAACCGAAGAGGATGGGCATGCCCACGAGAAAAACCATCGTCGTGCCGTGCATGGTGAAGAAGCGATTGAAGACTCCTGGTTCTAGAAAGTGGTTGTCAGGAAATGCGAGTTGAATACGAAGACAAATGGCTTCAGCGCCCCCAACGAGCAGGAAGAATATCGAATACACAACGTAGAGGATGCCCAGCCTCTTGTGATCCACCGTAGCGACCCAACTCTGGATGCGTTCGAGGAGGGTCGCATCCGCCTTTTGGGTGGGCGTCGCGCCGAGAGTTCCGGATATTGCTATGATCTGGTCTGCCATTCAAGTTCCAATTTCCTGTTAGCGAAGCGTAGAAAGATAGGCCACGATTCCATCAATTTGCTCATCGCTGAGCTGCATGGCGGGCATCAGGCAGCCCCGCTTGAAATGGTCGGGGTCTTTTATCCAGTCGTGCAGGTTCTTCTCGTTGTTCAAGGCGATACCGGAAGCGATCGTGGATCGGCTCATGAGATGGGTAAGGTCGGGGCCAAATCTTCCGGTCGCAACTGTGCCGGAGACCGTGTGGCAATTGATGCAGGATTGTGTTTCAAACACGTGCCGTCCGGCTTGTGCAGCCGAATCCTGGTTCCCGATTTGACGCTGATTATTGACCCATGAGGCAAATCCGTCGGGAGTATCAACGTAGACACGAATCAGCATTTTCGCGTGTTCCATTCCGCAAAACTGTGCGCACTGACCCAGGTAGACACCCGTTCGCAGCGGATCAATCCACAATTCGTTCACACGATTGGGAATCAGATCCGTTTTCCCGGCGAGTTCGGGAACCCAGAAACTGTGATCCACATCCGCAGACATAAGCTTGAGATAAGTGGGTGTCGGGTGATTCGGATCGCTCACTGGAACGTGCAATTCGTTTGCCGTGACAATTCCAAGCTTCGGATATCGAAACTCCCACCAGAACTGGTGCCCGGTGACCGTAACGTCGAGAGCGGATGCAGGTTTTGGAGCATCCTGAATCGCAAAGATGACTCGAGCCGTTGCCAGGAACAGGACAACTACGATCAGTACCGGAATCACTGTCCAGGCAAGCTCAATTTGATTACTCCCGTAGACCTGAGGAGGTTCGCTCGGGTCGTCTTGCTTGCGGGCACGATAGCGGAAAATCACAAGAACAAGGAGTCCGGCAACGACCGCGAAAACAACACCTGTAATGCAGAATACGAATACAGCTAGGTGACTAATTTCAATTGCGGGAGTTGAAGATGGAGAGAAGATGTTGATCGGGGCCGCCTTTGGGCTGTCATCAGCCGCGAAGCAGGTTTGCAACCAACCCACGAACATTCCAATTCCCAAGAGCGCGCGAACCGATTTCGATTTTCCCATATTGCGACGCTTCATCCGCTGGCCCATCTGGAAAGCCTCATCTGGAAATGCAACCTGCCACCGCATTCTTCGCATTGCATCGGCCGCTTATCGAACGCCGGCTTCAGCCTGCTTTTCGCCTGCAGGTGCTTCGGACCCTTGAGAGGCTATTTCCTTGTTGAAGTCAAAGTCTGTTGTCGAAGTGCCGGTGATGAGGCGGGCTCCCCGGCTGGAGGTCAGATCCTGAAATGCCCAATGGATGAAGACGAGGATGCGGCTCTGAAACTCGACAATGTACATCAAATGGATGAACGCCCAGACGAGCCACGCCGGCAGTCCGGAGAGATTGAAGCCAAATACTTTGGCCACCGCAGCAGCGCGCCCGATCACTGCCAGACTTCCCTTGTCAAAATATTCGAAAGGTTGAAGCTCTTTTCTACCTGTTATCTTCCTGGTAATTGCCTTGGCAGCATACGATCCTTGCTGCATGGCTACCTGCGCAACCCCCGCGAGGGGTTTTCCTGCGCCATCCAATGAGAACGCGAGATCTCCAACAACGTAAATGTCCGGGTGGCCAGGAACTGTCAATTCGGGACCGATCTTGATCCTTCCTCCCTTATCCGTTTCGGCGTTGAGTCGCATCGCAAGGGTCTTACCTAACGCGGGTACGGATACGCCCCCGGCCCAGATCACGGTCTTTGCTTCCAAGCGAGTGTTCTGCCCGTTATCACGAAGAGTGACTCCATCTCGATCGATATCCCGCACCATTACCCCTATTTGAACTTCCACGCCGAGTTTCTCCAGGGAACGCGCGGCCTTTTGTGAGAGCTCTTCGGGGAAGGGCATAAGCACGCGCGGAGCCCCGTCCATCAGAATGATTCGCGCTTCCCGTGGATTGATATTTCTAAAATCGTTCTTCAACGTCTGCCGGGCAATTTCGCCGATTGCGCCAGCAAGTTCAACGCCCGTTGCCCCGGCACCAACGATCACGAAGGTCAGCCAGGCTTTGCGCGCAACTGGATCTGCCAGACGTTCGGCAACTTCAAACGCATACAATATTTTGTGCCGGATTTCCGTGGCCTCCTCAAGACTCTTCAGGCTTGGCGCCCACTGTCGCCATTGATCGTGACCGTAGTAACTGCTTTGTGAACCAGCCGCCACAATCAAGGAGTCGTACTCCACGATTGCTCCATCGGCAAGAGAAATGCTTTTCGATTCCGGAGATATGTCGACTACCTCGCCCAGAAGAACCCGTGTGTTTTTCTGGCCACTCAGTACCCCGCGCAATGGCGCCGCAATTTCGCCGGGCGAGAGCGAACCCGTTGCAACCTGGTAGAGAAGTGGCTGAAAGAGGTGGAAGTTGCGGCGGTCGATCAATGTCACTTCTACTGGTGCCGACTTCAAAGCCTGTGCCGCACACAGGCCGCCAAATCCGCCTCCGACAATGACGACCCTGGATCGCTTATTCACAGACACCTCTCGTTTATCTCAGTCCACATGCGGAAATGACATCAGGGAGTGAAACCCGTCTCGCATCGGTGCATTGCCCGACAAAGTCCGCGCGGTGGTGTTACGCCACTCCACATTGCAAGTCTCATGCCAGATGCGAAGGAGGTACTGTTTCGTTCGTAAGCCGTTGAACCAGGCGAGGATACTTTGGAATATGGGTTTCCCTTGCCACAGTCGAAATGCTCACAGGCTGCCGATTGGTAGCCCGTTGGCAGTCCACTCATCATGGATTCATTCGCAGTGCTTCACTGGTGAGGTGATGGGTCCGATTCGCTGCGATTGCGGATCACTTGAATTTGCTATCCGGATGATCGCCGAGGAAGGGTCGGGCGTTCTGATCTACGAAAACCAGGTAGGGCGCGGCATAGAGTTGATGGCGAAGCTGAAGGTCTATGAACTCCAGGACGCAGGCCTGGACACAATCGAGGCAAATCATGCTCTGGGGTACGAAGCCGATAGCCGCAACTTCGGGTTACCAGTTGCGATTTTGGGTGGCCTCGACATCAAGTGTGTTCGGCTACTCACGAACAATCCTCAGAAATTCCGAACGCTTGTCAACGCCGGCATCGAGGTCGTTGAACAGATCCCATGCCATACCATCTCGGATCCTCATGCATTTTCATATTTGAGAAGAAAGAAGGAGAAGATTGGGCAAACGCTTACATTATTCTCGAAAGGGTGCAACCTCCTACTAGTCTGGTGCGAATCCATTGGCGGCAAGTCAATGCGCATTCCTCACAGAAACCGAATTTGAAAACAACTTCTGAGGGTCCAGCGCTCTTTGAGATCCGGCAGAACCGTTGGAAATGAGTGATTGCGTTTCGGAAGAAACTACCGCGCCGTGATGATGGATGCGGCCACATCGACCCGTTCCCCAACTTGTGCTGCGCGGGCACTGACAAGACGGTCCGAGGTGCTGCCAGACGACGCCCAAGAGAGGCGGCCGTCGCTTCGCTTGATCTCGTCAACGACGTTCGAGAATAGTCGATCCTGCATCGCCGTTCTATTGGTATAGTCCACTATATAGCTCAGCGTAAACTCCAAAGACCCACCCTTCACGCTCAAGGTCACAGTGGGCGTCAAGCTCACGTTTTCGATGCGAAAGTTTTCCGTGATTGCCTTCCAGGAGCACTCCGCCTCCGCAATGTAGCTGAGCACCTCTCCATTCGCGATCCGCAATAGCATCTCCTTTGCCATCGTGTGATCGCTGTCGGGTGTGAGGAGTATTCCAATCTCGTCCCAAACAAACCGGAATCCCTGTGAATAATTGAAGACGTACCCTTTCAATGCGGCGCTGTTTGGAATTCTGACCACGCGCCCATTGTATAAATCGTTGCTTACCCAATTCCCGGTTTCGACTACGGTGGTTCTCATAATCGACACATCGATCACATCACCCTTCGTCTCGCCGATCTGTATTCTGTCTCCGACCCTGTAGAGATTCGACCAACCGATGGAGAACCATCCTGCAAAGCTGGCAACCACATCCTGTAGAGCCACCACTAACCCGGCACCCGCCACGCCCAAAGCGAAACTGACTTGGCGCAGTCGATCTTCAAAGAGAATAGTAATGAAGGTGACGCCTGCAATGTATCCGGCAAACACCACAAACTTGCGAACCCGGTAGCGCATGTCGCGCTCGTGAAAGTGTCGAGGCAGTCTTTTTTCAAGCAGGTGGAAGATCCCATGAATGATGAGAATGCCGAAAAAAGCGCAGACGAGCTTGCTTAGAAGTGGCAAGGACGCAACGTATTGTATGAAATGCTCCATGCTGGACAGCTCGAAACCGATTAGCGAGCCGGCAGAATGAATCCAGCTCCCACTCATTGCGGGTCAGCGCCAGCCAACTTTCGAAGAAGATGCCGGCAGTTCTTCGTGCCCCAGACTGGCTTGACTGGATATTCCGCCCGGCAATTTAGGGCTCGAATATGAGGATGGTTCCTTATTGAACGGATTGCCCAATGGAGACCGGTTTCAAAGGGAAGGCCATCAGCCGAGAGGTGTCGGCCAACTACTTTCGCTCTGGTTGACTCTTCTATGAGATTGCAGCCATTTTGCTACACGAATGTGCTTGAGCCCGTGATGGACTTTCCCACGATGCGTGCATTCATCTCGCGTGTTCCCTCGCGGGCCAGGCACAGAGCTGGCTAGCTAGCCCGATAACTCCCGTTCCCACAATCGCAATACGATGGACGGCCCTATTCAAAGATATTCTCGGTTCTCCTTTTGCCAGTTTTCCTCTTTGTTCCCGAACACCAGTCCTGCAAGGTTGATGCCAATCTGGACAATTGCGCACACTTGCGCAATCCATTGAGTCGACGAGACATCTAGCAATCGCGCGTGGGTTGGTGTTCCACGCCCTCAGCATTGGTCCGGCAATGGGTTGGCAATTGCGCACAGATTGGCAGTCCTTGCTGCCAGTTCCCGTCGCCGGCCTGGATTTGCGTAGTGTGTCGAAGACGCGCAGACTTCGGGTTGTTTCTGCCAGCCGCGTCCAGCAAGTATCGGGAGCCTTCTTGCTCTTCAAAGCCTTCCACATATCCCGAACTGACACCTCGTAATACGCACTGAAAAGCTAGCGGCGTCCATTCAAGTGCCGAAGGTTTGGCATTTGGATCATCTTCAAGCAGAAAGAAACAGGCAAAATTGGCGGCCGCTTTCAGAAGACCATCCTTATCTGTTGGTTACGAGAAATATGTCTATGGCACTTGACTTGCAGATTCTTTTGATAACGCGAGCACAGCCGGCTTCGCGAATGCTGGCTGCCTCGTGTGAATTGTTTGGAGAGGCAATCCTCATGACGCGCATGACAATCCAGGAAGGCAGATGGCGAACATTATTCCAAGAGCAACGCACTGCGCTCGCGGTCACAGCAGAGATGCTTTCGTATCGAAAAGTACCGACGAAG
>Ga0182024_10020502_pt1 | contig 12080 bp, 22 predicted proteins | sample P32metaG_FD_120480 | JGI IMG/M metagenome (GOLD analysis project Ga0182024, IMG submission 120480) | Permafrost microbial communities from Stordalen Mire, Sweden - P3-2 metaG (Illumina Assembly) | ecosystem: Environmental > Terrestrial > Soil > Wetlands > Permafrost | place: Sweden: Stordalen... | reverse complement strand
TGTACCAATTCCAGATCCATGGCGTTCTTCAACAAGTAACCCTTGGCGCCCGCCTCGAGACACGTGCGCACATAGGACGTATCGGAATGCATGCTGAGCACTAACACCGCGGTTGCCGGGCAGGACTTCAGAATGTGGCGCGTGGCCACGGCGCCATTCATGCTCGGCAAGGCGAAATCCATCACCACCACGGCCGGGCGCAGACGGCAGGCCTCCTGGACCGCTTCATGGCCATCACTGGCCTCGCCGACCACACGAATTTCGGGGTCCTCTTCGAGGAGCCGCCGGAAGCCGCGGCGCACCAGACTGTGATCGTCCACCAGCAGGACCGTAATGGAAGCGTCGGACATGGAACCTCGGTTCTCCCTATGGTAAGTCAGCGACAGTCAACCCATCAACGCCGAATCTCTGGCGCCGGAGAATCGAGTGGAAAGATTCAGCCACGCCGTGCCGCCGTCGTTCATCCAACGACGTACATATATGAACCAGCTTGCGCGCGGCGTCTGCGTTGGAAATGGCTAGTCATCGCCGCAGCCTTAGCGACGATCGCGATTACCGTGCCGGTGTACGAAAAGCTCGGGACCGGGTTTATGCCCCCGCTCGACGAAGGGACTTTGCTCTATATGCCCTCCACCTTGCCGGGGATCTCAGTGACCGAAGCGCAGAAACTTCTCCAGCTTCAGGACCGGATCATCCGCCAGTTTCCGGAGGTGGAGACCGTGATGGGTAAGTCCGGCCGCGCGGACACGTCTACCCGATCCGGCGCCTTTCTCGATGATGGAAACCGTGGTGGTCTTAAAGCCCGAACGGGATTGGCCAAGAATTCCCACCTGCTTCCCGACGGAGCCTGAATGGGTGCAGGCGATCTTTCGCCCGTTTACTCCGGATCGCCTATCAACGAACAGTTAGTGGAGCGGATGAACGCAGCCCTCCGGATACCGGGCGTTGCGAACACGTGGTCCATGCCAATCAAAGCCCGCATCGACCTGCTGACCACCGAAGTGAGCACACCGGTCGGCATCAAGATTTTCGGAGCCGGCCTCAACGAAATTCAAATCAAGGCGGCGCCAGCCGCGGCCGGATACATCGCCATAAAGCGCCCCCGCCACGATGCAAGAGACGACAACTACCACAACCGCTATTGATGCCCGGCCCTTAAGCCCCTGCCCGCCCTCGTCTTTTTCTCATAAAACTTGCAAATCCGGGCCCGGACACGCCCGCCGCCAGTCCCTGCAAATCCGCGCCCGTTCTCGTGCATATCCGCGCCCGCGCTGTCGCGCCCCCGCACGCGGAGGCGTACATCGTAAAAGGTTTGTCCCGTTTTGCGGTACGGGGCGCTGCGAAGGCGGAGAGCGGCGGCGAAACCGACCCATCCCGAACCGTCGCCTTGCAACATTCGCGTCCGCCCACTTGTGGGAGTTTTCAATGAATCTGCTTCGTCGATAATGAAGACGGAGGCATCGTGACTCATCCTGGTTGTTCCCATGAAGAAATCGAGAGGCGTGCCTACGATTCGTGGGAGGCCCGCGGCCGCCCGTTTGGCTCGCCTGAAGCGGATTGGTTTGAAGCGGAACGGGAACTCAGCGCCGTCGAACCGGAAAGCGTCCTTTCGAAGGTGGCGCGCGACGTGGGATCAGCGCTTGGCAGCGCGGTCGCTCTGCTGAGCGATCTCAACCCGATGAAGGGCGAGTCGTCGTAGGAATTCCGAAAAAGCGCCCGCGCGCGCTTCTATCATCGGATCGGTTAAGCCGCTGCCCGCCCTCATCTTTTTTCCACGAAGCTTGCAAATCCGCGCCCAGTCCGTCCAGCCGCCGACCTTGCAAATCCGAGACCGGCCCGCCGTGACCGTCTCTTGCATATCCGGGGCCGCTGCCAGAGCATGCACCTCGCGTGCTGCTGCCTTTCTTTCGAGAGAACCCGGCGCCTGTAAAGACGTACTCGCCAGCGTTGCCGTAAAAGATCTGCACTCAGCGGTGAGATGTTATGAAGGCTTTTTCAACCGCCCGCCATCCCGGCCTATGGCCGCAGTCGCTGAACGCGGGAAGGACGCTGGGCCAGAGGTGGAACTGGCACGACACCTGCAACGCCGAGTTCAAGCCTGACCCGCGGTGGATCGGGATTTCGGGCGCGGGAGGAGCTTCGTTTCGAAAGCACGACGCCGAAGCGAAAGTATAATCGGAGATAGAACGAGGAAGACATCATGGAAGACGAACTCGGAGCGCCTCCCGTCGTCGATCGCAGCACCTTCCAGGCGGATCTCGACGCCTTGCGCGTTCGGGAAAAAGCTCATACCAGAGAAGGCGACGCCATTGCGGCCGCGCGCCGGCGGCTGCCGATGGTCGAGGCGCCGGCCTCCACGCCGCTCATGGGCGAGCATGGCCCGGTCACGCTATTGGACACGTTTGAGGGACGCCGCTTGCTCATTGCCTATTACTTCATGTGGCACGCCGGCAAACCCGCGCCGGAGCAGTGCGAAGGCTGCACCTGGGTCACATCGCAGGTGCGCGAGCTCTCATATATTCATGCGCGAGATGTCAGCTACGCCACGTTTTGCCAGGGTCCGTACGAAGAGAGCAGGCGATATCGCGACTTCATGGGCTGGGAAATGCCTTGGTATTCGGCTCTGGACTCGCTCGAAACTCTCTTGGTGGGACGGCGCGTGGGCAGGATGCACCTCGTTTGCTACCTGCGGCAAGGATCCAAAGTCTTCGAGACTTACTGGACGACCAGCCGCGGCGTCGAATACATGGATAACAGCTATCGGCTGCTCGACCTGACCGTCTACGGGCGGCAGGAGAGGTTTGAGGACTCGCCGGCCGGCTGGCCGCAACCGCCCAAAGGCACGGACACGATGCGTGCCGATGGACGTCCCCTTGCCCAATGGCCGCGACTGAAGGCCGGATATTCGGACGACCTGGGAACCAGCACGCGCTGAACCGCCTCTGCCAATAGCTCGACATCGCGTCGTTGCCAGGCCACCCTGCCCGCGCGGCAGCCTTATTCGCGCCTGTTGTTCCGCCCAGCCGTGGGAGCATGACGAATGAAGCGAAGCATCAGCTTTGCGCTTTTCGTTGCGCTGTTGGGAGGCTGTTCTGCCTCTCGCCGCGACCAACCACCAGCGACAAGCGAGCCGCAAGGAGAGAGGAGTTCGTCCATGTCAAACGAGGCTGTAATGCGCAATCTGTTCGACCGATGGGAGCTTGTTTGGCATGAGGGTCAATTCGGCCTGATCCCCGAATGCGTGGCGCCGAATTACCTCAGGCACGACGAAGCCGGCGACCGGACGGTGACACGGGAGGCCTACGCTGCGGAGATTGCCAAGATTCGGCAGGAGCGGCCGGCATACGGATTGTTGTGTACAATCAAGCGTTCGAGGGCGACCGCGCCTGGTTCCGCTTTGCGTTCAAAGTGGACCGATCCGAAAACCGGCGAGGCGCGCAGCCGGACCGGAATGCAGGCCTACCGGATCGAGGACGGCAAGCTCGCCAAGACCCGGCTTATTTTGCAGCCACTGGGTTCGGCATGGAACGACGCCGCGGCGCAGGCGCAGTGGACAAGCCCGCCGCCATGCAGGAAATAGTCCCGTCCATCTGGCCCGCCAAATGACGCGTTCCCGGTCGAGCTAGGGCTAGCGTCCACGCAGCACGTAGCGCGGCCGCGTGCTCCACAGCAGCCACCAGATCAGGAGCCCTTGCAGGGGAAGACGCCCCCAACGCAGCACTGGCGCGACGCCAGCCGCACCAGCCTCGGCGGGATCCAGCGCCATGTAGATATTGGCCGGAAAAACAGCAATCAGCAGCGCCACCAGCCCCCAGGCCGCAGCCCTCCGCGTTGCCGGCGCCAACAGCCCCAGCCCGCCGAGGATCTCGCAGGCGCCGCTGATCCTCACCATTGTCGCGTGCCACGGTATATAGGGCGGCATGATTCTCAAGTAAGGCGCGGGCTTGATGAAATGCAGCCCACCCGCCGCGATGTAAAAGACGGCGGCGACCACCACGGCGATCCTCTGCGGCGTAGACAGGATTCTCAAACGGGCCACGGCTGATCGTAACAGACGGACGTTTCAAGACGCGCCCTCCAGCGCAGCGGCGGCGGCGTGATCCGGAACTACTCCGAGAACTCAGGGTGGACGTCGCTCGATTTTCTTAATGATGAGGCGGCGATTTGAACGAAGCCGATGCGGCGGACGCTTGCGCGTGTTACTGTTTGGCATGGCAACTGCCATGCACCCGATCAATCCGCCTGTAGCGACACTGCCTAATTGCCTATCACTTCTCGGATTCGGTACCCATAAGCAATTGCCCTGCTAAGCAATTGCCCTGCCAAATCAGGGCGGCTTCCTTCAAGTCGCTTTATTAAAAGCGAACCGGCGTGGGAGTCCACGCCGGTTCCCAATAGCATCGCGTCGGTTCGCTTCCGATACAGCACTAAGACTTATCGGGAGCGATCGGTCAACACTAGTCCGTCGATCATTGTCTATCCACTTTCCCACCTCAGGCGGTCTGCTTGCCGGGCTAGCGGGAAGTCAGAATCCGTAGCACTGAGAGTATTGTGTTCCAACTGCGCGTTGTCGCCGGGACCCCAAAGAGCCTGTCGATCTGGCCGAGACAGCCAATCGTTTTCATGTGACGGCGGTACACCCCATACACGAGACGATTCTTCGAGCCAATGACTCGCACCAGCCACTCCTCGCCTTCGGGAAGAGCAAGCGGAAGAGAAACTCTGCGGCGTCCAGCCTCCGACAGGATGCTTACAAATTGAACAACATCTGCGCGCGGCGGCTCAGATCCAAACGGATTGTCCCTCTCTAGTCGAATCAGATCATTGCCGTCGCAAAAAGCGATTGTTGCTTCAAACGGCAGCTTCCGGCGCAACTCGGCAAGGAACTTTGCGCGCAACCCCGGTTTGCGAACGACAAGCGTGCCCGCGGCGCCCACATTCACGGCATCGTAGATGTCCAGTTCTTTGGCAAGCACGCTCGGTCGGAAAGCCCTGTGTCCTCCAACGTTTATACCCCGGAAGAATACGATCAAAGCCATGATGCCATTGTTGCAGCACCGAACTATCGAGGAGACGGGGAAGCGCGCTGCGCTTGGACCTCCTTAACTTCCCGCTCCATCAGCTCCCTAACCGAGGCGAGGGCGCTCGCGGACCTCAATGGCAATCGGGTCGTTCACGTGTCTCGGATTCGACGGAAAGGTAGTACACTGCTCGTGTGAACGCGGACAGTTGGCGCCAAGCCGAGGAGTGTTATCACGCCGCCATGGAGCGGCATCCTCACCAGCGCGCCGCGTTCGTCGCGCAAGCCTGCGCCAACAATCCGGAATTGCGCCGCGAGGTGGAATCGCTGTTGGCTCATGAAGGCCAGATTCCCAGGATGATGCGCGCTGGCCCGTTTTTCCGGAAACGCGAAGCATCGACGTATCGGGCTTCGGAATGGCTGTTCTCCTGCTCTGGAGGAAGTGCAATCCACAACTGATATCCCTTGATGCGGGCCACTCCGACAGGGCCGCCACTGTGCCATACGCCACCACCTGCGTGCATCCATTCGACGCCCCCCTCGTCAATGACTCCTTCGGTACCGGAGGTTTCCTGATACGACAACTGTCCCTGAAGAACGACCGTCACTGTCTCGATCCCGGAATGCGGATGAAAGCCAATCGCCGGCATTCGTGTCGGGTCGATATCAAAGTAGTCCAAAAATACGAATGGCTTAATGGCCCGGCCGAGGTCGGAGGGGCTGACAAGCCGCGTAATTGGACCGTGCGAAGAGCCGCGCGTACGAAGAACTATTTCGCGCCCTTTCTCTTTCAGTTCCCTGTTGATGAGAGTCTCTTGCATTTCTAAACTCCTTTCCCATGTCAGAATCTGCCTTCGACGTCATGAGTGCTCGCCAGTCGGCTGTAGAGCGGCCGGCCGGCCAATTACTTAGCTGTGACGACGAGTACGAGTTCGGAGTCTGTGAGTGCGTTGATCGCAATCGTCTCCTCGTTCTCGATTACCAATCCCTCGCGGGCATGCGCCTGCACTCCGCTGACCTCAACTTCGCCCGTTGCAGGTACTAGATAGCCCGCGTCTCCTTTGCAAAAGGAATCGCTTGTCTTGGCGCCAGTCCGAAGCAAGGCCCCGTACACTTCGGCGTCGGTGCGAATCGGTAACGCACCTTCCGCGTTGCGGCCGCTGGCAAGGGGTACGAAGACGCCAGCGCGGTCTACCTTTGGGAACGGCTTGTTCCCCCATCGAGGAATTCCACCTGCAGCGGTGGATTTAAGCCAGATCTGGAATAGTCGAATCGGAACATCTTCTTCATTCGCTCTGAGTGACGGATACCGGTTCCGGCGCTCATTACCTGGACATCTCCAGCGTGTGTTTTTCCGAGGTTCCCCTGATCGTCGCGATGCGTCACCGTGCCTTCGCGAAGGTAGCTGACGATCTCGATATTTTCGTGGTGATGGAAACTAAATCCCGTGTGGGGAGCGATCTCGTCGTCATTGAGAACGATGAGATTCCCGACCGCCTTGTGGGCCGGATTGCCACAAGGTCCTAAGGCGAAGTGATGTTTGGCTTTGAGCCTGCCTGCATCGAAGCCGCTGATATCCTCGAATGATTTTAGTTGTAACATGGACTGTCTTTCCGTTCCTGAACCTTCCTCCTCAGGCCCGCGCCTGCAAGCGCGACTGGAACAACCCGGCAAAGGCCGGTCGCACATCGACGAAGATCACCGCCCACAGTACAGCCACGAAGAGGGCCAGCGGAAGCCCGCTCGGGGCCATCAAAGCGTGGAAAAAAAGAATGTTGACGATCACCGGCGCCAGCACGGCCACCGCCAACGGCACGAAACGGTTGACCAGCAGAAGTACCGCTGCGATGACCTGAAACGCGAAGATCGCCCACAGGTAATGCGAGGCGTACAGGGCGCCCATGAACTGTCCCGCGATGCCCCCCGGCGGGGGCAGGGGAATGAAGTTCAGAAAGCCGTTCAGGCCGAAAACAAGGAAGATCACACCCGCCAGATATCGGGCGATTGCGGAAATGGTTTTCATAACAAGTTCTCCTTTTCGGTTGGCCGCCATTAACTATGGTGGCGAACATATTGATGTCAATATAGTTGATGGTGTACACTTTAGGAAGATTCAGGAATCTTATGGCCCACGGTGTTCAGGAGACGTCGCACGTTTGGCTCGTCATGTTGAAGGCGATGCGCGCGTTGACGCGCTACGCAGCGGCGGGAATCGAAGGAAACGGACTTGGCGATTCGGATTTCCGCGTGTTGGAAGCGCTGCTCCATAAGGGGCCTTTGCCTGTCAATACGATAGGTCCGATCGTCGATCTCACGCCAGGTTCGATCAGCATTGCCGTGGACCGTCTCGTCGCGAAAGGCTTGGTGAGCCGGGTCGAGAGCACCGAAGACCGGCGCGTGCGGATCGTCACCCTCACCTCGCGAGGCAGAGACCTCATTGTTGCAGCCTTCCGAAAGCATGCAGGACAGATGAAAGGAGTGTTCTCTGAGCTGAGCCCCGACGAGCTTCGCGGCTTCGAGGTGGCGCTCAAGAAAGTCGGCAAGCGCGCCGCTGCGCTCATGGAGCAGAGTTGAACGGCTCCATGGAGTTGCCAATGTGAGCGCTCGATTGATGGCACTATCTCCATCGCCGTCTCGTCGCCTGAAAGAATAGTGAACGGCGACGCTTGCGCCCAGCGACCCGGCCTGGATCAAAAGACAAAAATACCCGCGTGGTGAAGGGCGACCTCGCGGAAGAGATTGAGACGCTCAAAAAGGAGAGCGGAGACCCGCTCCGATCGATTGCAGCATCGCTCTGGTTACAGGCATGATGCAGCTTGGGCTCGTCGAATCGCCTCCGCCTTATGATCTTCCCTTAACCCTTGGCAACGCTGGCAAGGAGCCGATCTACGCCGGATATCCGCAGACGGGCCTGGAACTCATCCATACGAAGGTTCTTGACTCGCGACTCATTCTCCTCGAATACCGGCCCGTGCGACGCAGCGCCTGGTTGCGTTTTGATCAATTCGGCCACGCTTGTAGGGCGGTAGCGACGACCCGCAGAAGTTCCTTGCGATTCGCCCCAGTCGCCGCCTGAACGGTCAACCCAAAGTTAATTGTTTGTACAAAACGCGCGAGCGCGTCGGCATCGCTGCCGCTGGGAAGGTCTCCCTCGGCAATTGCACGCTTGAACCGCGCGCGCAAAACAGCGTGGCCCTGCGCTCGCTGCTTAACGAATTCTTCTTGAAGGGGATCGGACGTCCCACCGCACGACAGCGCACCGTGTACCCAAAGGCAAGTTCTTGGCAACTTAGGATCAGTGACCAAATCGACGACCCCGTTCAATAAGCGCTCAACGACCGTGCGTGCAGTCGGTTCTTTCAGCGCATCTTGAAGATACGCAGCGGGGCCTCGAAAGTAGCGCTCAAGAGCCCGCCGAAACAGCGCCTCCTTGTTGCCAAAAGCAGCGTAGAGACTTGGGCGATTAATTCCCATCGCACCGGTTAGGTCGGAAAGCGATGTGCCGAGAAAACCCTTCCTCCAGAACAGGCGCATCGCTTGGTCCAGAGCCTCGTCAGTGTCGAAAGCACGCGGGCGGCCTAGTGGAGAGAGCGTCGTTTCCATTTTATACCGATCGGTAAAAAAATCCCTTGACAACCGTTTCCTTCCGGATTCATTATATACCATCTGGTACATAATGCCAGTTTATCTTCGCCGGTCATCGAACTTGCCGATCTGAAGCAGGATCTTGGAGAGAAAATGCAAAGCTCATCAAAGAAAGCGGCGCTGGTTACGGGCGCCAACAAAGGCATCGGGCTAGAGATCGCCCGGCAGTTGGGGAAGGCCGGATTTTTGGTTTTTCTGGGAGCGCGGAACGTCGCCGCGGGTCAAGCAGCGGCAGCGAAGCTCCGCGCCGAGGATCTCGATGTTCATCCCGTGGAACTTGACCTTAATCGAAAGGAAACCATCGAGGCCGCTGCATCCGCCATAAGGGCTCAAGGTCAGCGACTCGACGTGCTTATCAATAACGCGGCAATTGTCGATCCGGCGGACGGCCCTCCTGGCGCCGTGAATTTCAGCGTCGTTCAACGGGTGATGGAGACGAACTTCTTCGGCACGCTGTCTGTTACTCAGGCGATGCTGCCTCTTCTACGAGAAGCTCCTGCCCCCCGCATTGTCAATGTGTCTAGCGGACTTGGTTCTCTGACCATGAACGGCGATCCTACCTGGAGCTTCGCCGGCGCAAAATTCCTCGGATACAACACCTCTAAAGCCGCGCTTAACATGTTGACCATTCAATTGGCCTACGAGTTCCGCGATACCCCCATGAAAGTGAATTCCGCAAACCCAGGCTACACGGCGACTGACATGAACGGAAATCAAGGCCACCAGACTCTCGAAGAAGGGGCTGCTGAGCCTATCCGTTTGGCGCTCCTACCGTCGGACGGTCCCACCGGTGGATTCTTCGAGACGGCGGGTCCTCACCCTTGGTAACGCTTTGAAACTCCGGAAAGCCGAACGACTTCATGTTTTATGGTGTGGAAAGGGACTCGCGAGGAATTCGACGCCGTGCAAGGGCCTAAGCCCCTATCGCAAGGCGTTCACGGAGAAAGTAAAGCAGTTTCTCGAAAAGGGTAGAGGGTGAATGGAACGCGCCCATCATGGAAGAGGGCCTACCGCACAGGACCTCGATGTAAGTGAAAGGAACCACCAGGGACGCCGAGGTGGTAATTTCTGTAGGTGCGCCCCTTCACCTACAGATCACGCCATATGTATCGCGCGAGCAAGAGGACAGGCCAATCTTCTCCGCGCCCCCGGAACTCTATCCCTTATTCACCCGGTTTCGGGAGTTGCCTAAGGAAGCCAAGCTACAAATGGAACCTGTGCAGAAGGCTATACCCATGGGGAGCGTTGAGGGGATGGCGAAGGTAATGACTGCACTACAGACGCTTCACGCACGAACGCGCATCCTCCCGGAGACCACTTCGCCCCTCAGCGCTCTGCGGGGCAAAAGCGCGGTCGTGTTCGGCCCGACGTGGTACAGCCGGTCGGTATCCGCGCTGCTGGAGAAAGCGCCTTGGACGATTCATTGGGACGAAGAGGCGCGGGAAATGGCGCTGATAGGACAGGGCTCCAGGCAAGGGTTGAAATTCCTCCCCGCCGCGGGCCAGGAGGGGAGTTCCAGCCACGCGCAGGAAAGTCATACGGCGGTGGCGATCTTGCAGTTGGTCAGTCTGGGGTTGTTGCTCTCGATCGGCGGCGTGGGCCTGCTGCTGCACGGGCTCGCCATGCAAATGGGCGGCGGGCGTCTCGCCGTCGCCATGCGATGCATCGCAGCCTACGCGCTCATGCGTTTTCTGCCGACGCTATTACAGGGGGACCGTGACAGGTACTCATTCGTATGGTGGTTTGCTTACTTCGCCGCTCGCTGGGTATTCGTTTTCGGCGCGGCGTATTTCTGCTGGCTGGCAGAGACTGTCAAGCGCAGCATCCGCCGGCAGCCATATTCGGATTGGAATGTATCGGACTGGGCGCAATAGGAGGCGCATTGCAATGAACATGAACAGGATGCGAATCGCGATAGCCGCTGCGGCGCTGATGGCCGCGGCCCCGTTTGCCGCGGAGCAACCGCCGCAACGCCCGCGCATCGTCGGCATGCCGCACGTCGCCTTCCACGTACACGATATCGCGGCCTCGCGTCATTTCTATAAGGACTTTCTCGGCTTTAGCGAACCGTTCTCCATCACGCTCGAAGGCAAGCTGTGGATGACCTTCATCAAGATCAACGATCGCCAATTCATCGAGCTCTCGCCCGAAACCAGCCCCAGCGATCCGCGCTTCATGCACCTGGCGCTCGAGACCGACGATGCCGCTGGGCTGCGCGAGTATGTCAAATCCAAAGCCTATAAAGTTTCGGACAAGGCGCCGGCGCGGGGAAGAATCGGCAACATCGGCGCCGGTCTGGACGACCCCGACGGCAACCACATCGATGTGACGCAGTACACGCCAGATGGCGAAAGCATGAAAGACGTGGGCAAGGATATGTCCCCGAACCGGATCTCGACGCATCTGCTGCATGTCGGGTTCTACGTTTCGAAGCCGGAGACCGCGCATTACTACATCGACGTTCTTGGCTTCAGGGAATTCTGGCGCGGTAGCGCGGATGGAAAGACGGCTGCCTTTTCGAACCTGTTCGTGCCCGAGGGGAAGGATTATATCGAGTTCGAGCTCGGCCCGCCGCCTACGCCGGAGCGCTACGGAACGGTCTATCACATCGCTCTCGAAGTGCCGGACATGGATGCCGCGATCGCCAAGCTCAACGCCAACCCCGCGCGCAAAGACTACACGAAAGAGATCTCGGCCAAGGTGGGACGGAACCACATCCGGCAGTGCAACCTGTTCGACCCGGACGGCATGCGCGTCGAGTTGATGGAAGACCATACGGCGGATGGCTTGCCTTCGCCGATGGCGCGCGTACCGATGTTCGCAAAGTAACAGGCTGTTAATTTTTCTCCGCGCGCAAACAAAAACCGCCCGGCCGCGCATCTATGCGGCCAGATTAAACTGAACGGTTCCCGGAATTACTTGCGGACCCGACTTGTGGAACTGGCCGCGAAACGGTTTGTCCCTGTAGCCGGGCGGCATGGCAATGGCGGTTATGCACATCGGCGCGACCGCCATTATCTGAGAAGACTTCCTGGTCGCTCCTTAAAGCCGGTGGCGCCGCCCTTGTCGTTAATCACCTTTCTCGGTCCCGCCGTTCCTGGACCGAATCCCGCTCTTGCTTGAGCGGTTGCAAACGCATATCCTGATAGACCTGCTTCAGGCGTTCTTTCATCTCCTTCAAGCGCTCGAATTCGGCCAACTCCTTTTGCGCCTCCGCGGGACGCCCCGTCGCGCGATACACCAGCGCGAGACGGTAATGAGTCGCGGCGGTGAACGGTTCCAGTTGGACCGCGCGCTTCAAATATTGCTCGGCCTCGGCCGTCCGGTTCATCTGAGTTAAGACTCTTCCCAGCCCGAGACAGGCCTCGGCGTCATTGGGCTGGAGCTCGACTGCCCGCTGATAATGGGTCAGGGC
>Ga0182024_10020501_pt1 | contig 12082 bp, 10 predicted proteins | sample P32metaG_FD_120480 | JGI IMG/M metagenome (GOLD analysis project Ga0182024, IMG submission 120480) | Permafrost microbial communities from Stordalen Mire, Sweden - P3-2 metaG (Illumina Assembly) | ecosystem: Environmental > Terrestrial > Soil > Wetlands > Permafrost | place: Sweden: Stordalen... | reverse complement strand
CGTTTGAAGAGGTTTTGCCCATCCTTTCCGCCCTGGGCAAAAGCATAATCTGGTGTGGGGAAGAAGGGACTGGTCAGGCATTGAAGCTGTGCAATCAAATCTTGTGTGCGGTCAATTTAATCGCCGTCAGTGAAGCCCTGACTCTGGCTCAAGGTTTGGCAATTGACCCGGCTCTGGTGGTTGAAGGTTTGGCTGGTGGTGCGGGCGGCTCCTGGTCCCTTTCCAATCTCGGACCACGCATCTTGAAAGGTGACTTTGCTCCTGGTTTTCCGCTTGAGCATATGCTCAAAGACCTGCGCCTGGTGCACGAAAATGCAGAAGATCTTGATTTGCCTGGTGTAGAGCTGGGCGAGCTTCTTTTCAGGCGAGCCTGCCGGCAAACGAATACTGACAGCCGCCTGGGAACCCAGGCGATGTTCCAGGCATACACCGGGGCTAAACAAGAGGGCTAAACAAGAGGGAAAAAATTAGATTGATTCTTTTTACGAAGCCCGTTTATCACTTGTAACCAGCACGGAAAGAGGGATACGATCTAGTCCTAATACCGGGCAGGATTTAAAGATATGCAAGCAATTGTTGACACTAGTGTTTTGGATGAAGTGATTCATTGGATCAAGGCTTTGACGGCTGTTGGAGTATCGGCCGATACCGCTGCTACCGTAACCAGCCAATTCTTCCTGGCTGCCTGCGAAATGGTTGCCGAAGAAGATGAAGAAGGCGAAGAAGGCGAATTCTACGACGAGTAGATTTTTGACGACTTCAAGAATAAAATCTGTGTTACGGCGGGCTGTGTCAGTCGCCGTAACATTTTTGCTTGCACCTGCTGCTGCGTTTGGTGCAGATCTGCCTGACAAAGGTGAGCAGCTCATCGAGAAGCATCAATTCAAAGAAGCACTGGCTTTCTACAACAGCAAACTAAAAGACCATGCCAACGATGCAGAAGCATACACGGCTAAGGCTGAGGCTTTAATTGGGCTTGGCAAATTCGAGCAAGCCGTCGATGCTGCCACGGCAGCACTGAAAATTGCTGAAGACGAAGAAGCATATTGTCAGCGAGCCTTTGCCTACATTGAGCTGGAGAAGCCGTCATTGGCTCTTTTAGATTGCAGCAAAGCCCTTAGTTTGAACCCTAAGTCTTCGGAAGCTTATCGCATACGTGGTGAAGTAGAGGCAGAGCAAGATCAATATAAGAAAGCTTTAGAGGATTGCTCGATAGCGCTCAAGCTCGATCCTAAAAACGCTGACGCTTTTCGGGTGCGAGCCACTGTGTGTGTTGCTCTCGAGGAGTATGAGCGGGCTTTGAGCGATTGCCAAAAGGCTATTGCTCTGGACCCTTTGTTGGGCGAAGTTTATTTTGTGCAAAGCCAGGCCTACTCTGAATTGGGGAAGAAGGATCTGGCTCAGCAGGCGCGCAAAAAAGCGAAGGAACTTGGCTACAAAGAGTAGGATCGGCAGCGCAGGCGTCCCGCCTGCATTGGGGACCACTTCCCCCGTTCCACGGATTTGCCACGATCTCTTACTACAATGCCTGTATATCGGTTTCTTCCGGCCGGCGTGAGGTGACGAAATTGGCAGCTGATGGCAAATCAGAAGTTTGCGCTTTGGAACAAGGTGGACTGCAGCTAACTGGCCTTGAAGAAGCGCGCCTGTTCATTCGCTATCGCCCTGAGCAGACTAAGACAGCTCTTTTCTTACTGATCGGGTTCTCACCAATCTGGGCAGTCTGGCTGCCCTGGCTTTGTTGTTCAATGATGAGTGGAGCCTGGCTGTCCGATATCGTGACGGTACTGTCTGTGGTGTCATTTTGGCTGATCGTGCTGGGCAGTGCCATTCTCACCCTCATTTGTTTGGACAACAAGATCGAGTTGACACCAGATGCAATGCATCTGCCGCTGCACTTTTTGTTGAATGTTGGCTGGCCTTTGACCAGGCAATGGCACAAACTTCGCCAGGTGCAGCTGAAAGATGAGAGTGGTGGGCCAGGATGCGCATCCAGCCTCGTTTTCATTTTCGACCAGGGTGAACGTCTTCACCTTTCCTTGTTTGGATTGGACAAGCTCAACTTTGAATTATTGATCCGTTATATGCACAAATTTGCTTCCCATATTGAGATTGATGTTAAGGATCTCGGCTCAGATTTTAATCTCAATGAATCTCGGGTCCTGCGCTCTAATTTTACGCAAATATGGCAATCCGGTCTGGTCAATAAATTCAATGCCACCGCTTTTGTGCCTCTTGAAAGTGGATGCGAGTTAAATGGCGGCCGCCTGAAGATTATGGAGCAGCTCTCGTTTGGTGGTCTGACTGCAGCCTATAGCGCCGATCTCAACGGACAGGGGGTGATCGTCAAAGAGTTGGCTGTGGCACCTTCTGATGATCTCTCTTATTTTAAGGCAAAGGAGTTGTTTGAGCGGGAAGCTGATCTGCTCATGAACATTGACCATCCGCGCATCGCCAAACTGCGAGACTTTTTCGTCGAGAACAGCAGGCACTACCTGGTTTTGAGTTACATAAAGGGTGTTGACTTGAGAGAGCGCATCAATCAGGGCGGCGCAGTTTCGGAAGAAGTGGCTCTGGAATGGTGCGCCCAGGTGGCAGAGACACTATCTTTTCTGCACGAATGCATTCCTTGCGTGGTGCATCGCGACATTACACCAGATAACCTTGTGCTGCGATCCGACAACAGTATTTGCATTATAGACTTTGGTGCTGCCAGTCAATTCCTCAGCTCCGCCACTGGTACCATCATCGGCAAGCAGTCTTATGTCTCTCCCGAACAGTTCCGCGGCAAAGCGGTTCCGGTCAGCGATTTGTACAGCCTGGCTGCCACCTTGTACTTTCTGCTGTGCGGTCAAGATCCGGAACCCTTGACACCGGCGAGCCCTGCTGGCATCGTCGATATCAGCGAGGGCACCAGCAGTTTCATTATCTCGTCTATGTCGCTTGATCCGAAGGAACGTCCTGGTTCCGCCCGAGAGTTCGCCAAGAAAGCGCGCGCCTTAGTGGCACCACCCTTGATAGCATCGTGAATTTATGCAATCACGATTGATTCAGCAGCTCGAGTTATTGGCTCCGCTTTCCGGTCCGCCACCTTCCATGAGCGATCTGGCCAGACGGCAAAGCCCCCAGGGATGGTGGCGTTTCGCTGCCTCCAGCAGCCTGGCGGCAATGTTATTGCTGATTTTGGTCTGGCATGTCTGCCTGCGCATGTTTTCCGCACCGGAGCCTGAGATTCCCAGCTCTCTGGGATTGGTCGAACCGGCTCTCTGGTCTTGCCTTTTCATTGCTCTCAGTCTTTTGGCTTTGTATGCCATGCACAGACCTAAGGCGCTGCGCTTCAACGAGCAGGGATTGTTCATCTCTACCCGCACCGTAGATGGTTGCAGCCTGGAAAAGTATGTAGCCTGGAGGTGGCTGACGGAAGCAACTTTGGTCGATTATGGTTTTGTCGTCAAAGAGCCGCGCCTGCAATTCCGCACCAAATGGGGTGGCACTTGCTCGATCAGCCTGAAGCAAGCGAGCGCCAGTTTGTCTGAGGATGTCTTGCTTTCCGCCCTGAGGAAATGGGCTCCGAATGTGGTATCACAAGTGGAGAATTATTTCAGCCGTGAGAGGCGCCCCGGTAACCGTGAGCTGCGTTACACCGAATTGTGGTTTCAGTCGCTGCACCAGTCCAGCAATCAGGTGAGCAAACGCAAATTCTTGGGCGAATTGCTTCCGGCAATGACCTTGCGCAACCGCCGTTATGAAGTCGTAGAAAGATTGGGCCGCGGCGGTCAAGCAACGGCCTATCTGGTAGTGGACCGAACGAGTGCACTTCCCGGGAGCGCAGGCGTCTCGCCTGCATCGATACCTGGGAGCGTAGGCGTCCCGCCTGCACCGAGATCCGGGAGCGCAGGCGTCTCGCCTGCATCGAGTGCTCAGCAAAAATTAGTCCTGAAAGAATATATTTTTCCGGCCTCTGAAGATGATTGCCACTTGATAGAAGTGCAGTTGCAGGCAGAATTGGATCTTCTGCGTTCCCTCAGTCATCATGCCATTGTCAATGCTCTTGATATTTTCATTGAAGACTATCGCGGCTATATGGTGCTCGAGTATGTCGAAGGAGAGACCTTAAAACATCTCGTAGAAAAGGGAGGATCGCTTGCTGAGCATGAAGTTATATTGGTTGCTCTGCAAGTGATAGGGGCAATCGGACATGCGCACAATATGATACCACCTGTAGTGCATTGTGATCTTACTCCGGATAATTTGATCAGGCAAGCAAACGGCAAATTGAAGGTGGTCGATTTCAACTCCGCCACCACCTCGGGACGGCAGGCGTCCCACCTGCATCGAGATGGTCAAATGATAGTCGGTAAGCAATCTTATATGCCACCCGAGCAATTCAAAGGCAACTACAACGTGCAAAGTGATATCTATGCTCTCGGTGCCACTCTTTTTTTCTTGCTCACAGGAGAAGAACCAGAGCCTCTTAGCGTCTCGCGTCCTGCCAATAGTAAAAGGCAGATCAGTGCGGAACTCGACGATGTCGTTGCCAGAGCGACTGCTCTTGATCCTCAGACGCGATATGAGAGTATGGCTTCTATGCGAGACGATTTGAAGAGAATTCTTTTGCATTCGAAAATCAAAAATTGTCGACGTTCTTATTCGTCATCCATGGGCGTTGCACCGAGGCACAGCAAACACGACTGAGACTCCACGTGCACTCGTCACCATCCGTTACGTGCGCAACTGGTATGTGGACAACAGTCGCGATGTCAATGTGCTTCCGCGCTCCGTGTGGCAATCGCTGACACCAGAACAACAGGGTATGATGCGCTTTCCGCTTGCCCAATGAACGTCACATCTGGTTAGTGGGGGCAGCAGAGGATCCACGGTCGACTTCGGTGACATCATTGAGGCCGTGATGCCAAGCTCTTGCTTAGAAGGATGCTGCGGTAGCAAGCATGCCCCCATTGCTGGTAGCCAATCGGCCGATAGCCACGCCTTTTGTAGTATTCAATCAGGTCGGTGGCACCTTCGGCGGTATCACAGGCAATTTCGTGCTTACCTTCGCTGAGTGCAACAGATTCAACAAGCTCAACGAGGTTGTTACCAATGCCCAGGTTTTGCATCTCGGGTAAAACGGCGAATTGCCCAAAGTGTGCGACTTCAATTCTCTTGTAATAGTCCGGTTCTTCCGGAGTCTTAGGAGTCGTCGAATAGTAAGTGATCGTCCCGACGATCTGCTCATTGATTCTGGCAGTGTATGCAATACCTGCGTTTAAACGTTCTTGCGTGACAAGACTTGATTGCGTAGCGGCTACGTAATTGAACCCCATCTCAGCGAGAACGGCATAGGCTCTATGTAGTAGGAGCGTGATCTCTTCAAGAGAATCCCTGTTCGCATCGTACAACCCAATTGTCACCGAGCTCTTGTCCAACGTGTTGGATTCCGCGTTCGTCGTCATGGTGCTTACCTGGTGAACTTGAAAAACAATGGTACCTCAATTCAGTATCTTCGGCTAAGATTCTATCGTGACGACTAAACTAGAGGTAGTACATTGAAGTATAAGCCGGCGTTGATTGGGCTCGCAGCTGCTGCAGCGTTGTGCGCTGCGCCCGCGTTAGCCGATGCGCTGTTTGAGCAAGCCGTGAAAGCCTACAATGCCAAGGATTACCGCGGTGCTTATTCAACTTTGGAGCTCTTCCTGAAAAAGACGCCCAATGATGTAAATGCGCTTTATTACGAGGCACTCTGTTGTTCCCAGCTGAGAAATTTTACCGGAGCCAGTGCTATTTACAATCGCATCGTTGTGCTAGCTCCAGATAGTCCGGCAGCTGCATTGGCTCGCACAGCACTTAGCGCGATGGCACCAAAAACGAATGTCTCATCGGCCTCGGTCACTCAAGCAGTTGCAGCGGGGAGTGCGGTTACGCTTCCAAGCGCAGCTAACAGTGCAAACGCAGCGCGCCCAGGTGATGATATGTCGACGCTGCCTGATCACGCTAGCTTCTACTTCACTAAAGAATCAAGTGGACACATGGCGGTCACCCTTATGCTCAATGGACACCAGGTGCCAGCTTGCTTTGACACCGGTGCGAATGCATACTTCTATAAGGATCAACTACTTGCCGCCGGCGTGGATTGCAACAGGGCGCAGCGGGCCGGCTTTGGTCGAGGCTGGGCAGGCACCCAGGTGCCAGTTTACTCAATGGACGCAGACGTAAAACTGGGCACGTTAACGCGAAGGATAAAAATAATATTCGAAGAGTCAAATACAGGTCTGCAGAAAAATCTGATCGGACAGTCACTTATAAAAGGGTATCAGTACGAAATAGACGATAAGGGCGGTCGGGTGGAATTGAGAAAAACGATTGAAAAGACTGAACAAAAGATGGATTCGTTGTACGACATCCCATTGAGGGTTGTGCGTTCCAGAGATATCATCGACATCGAAGTCAACGGACAGAAAGTGCAAACTTTTATCGATACTGGCGCTAGCAGCACAATATTCGACTATACAACAGCCGAGCGTTGTGGCATTGAAAGCACAGGCTCGGCGCGCATGACGGGTGTTGGTGGCAGCTTTAGTGTCGGTCTGGGCACTGCGAGGATACGCCTTGGACCGATTTCCAAAGAGTTTGGTGTGCACATTGGCGGCTCCGGTGGAAATTGCATCGGCCAAGATTTTATGGAAGGTTGGCGCTTCAAAATAGATCGCGAGCACGGACTTCTACGGTTCTTCCACTGATTCTTTCACTTCCTATTTCCCGAATTTTTTGCCAATGTCCAGATCTTTTGCGAAGTCGTCCAACTCGGCGCGCTTTTGGGCAGAGATGGATACCTCGTGAATGTCCTTTGCTTGCTTGTATCCCCTGGGGTATTCGATAGTGCTGTCATCGATCTCGATCTGGCGCATGGCGGTCGTTTTCAGAGACCAACTCGATTCTCCGTCTGAGCATCTTGTTATGAAGGAAAGCGGAAGGCCTAAACCGAACTTCTTCGTCTGTTGCAGTGGTGGCACCGGCAGTGCGTTGTAACTGGCCAGCACGGCACATGCTCCTGCGGGAGATGGAGTGGATGTGCTAAACCAATATTCTGCTCCAACAACCTTGTAGCTGCCTTTAGTCGAACCCAATTCTTGTGGCACAACTGATGATTCGTCCTTCTTTTCCAAAATGCAAACAGCCGGAATTCCATGGTAATTGTTGCGCTGTGCCATAGTTCGAGACCAATCATCAATGAATTGATGCCACTGGTCTAATCCGGGCATTCCCCGGCGGGTCCACTCCTTCAACGGCAACTCGAATTCGATTTTCTGACTCGGCCGATAGAGAACAACTTGCCAGGAAGGCGCTTTGCTTACTATTTCTAAATGCGTTGTGTCATTGACGATCTTGATACCGGACGCACTCACGTAAACGTGCGACGATCCTGATATGCCGTGCACTTGAGTCAAACACCACCCATGAATTGCCTCACAGCGAGCAGCTTGAGCAAATGTAATTGTGGTAGACAAGGCAAGCCACACTGTTGCCGACCGCTTCTTCCAGCGCAAGCGACGCAACTGCACCCAGTTCAGCTGCGAAATCACTGACTGCATGGAATCCTCATTGTTGGGCAGCAGAGTGCTTATCCAATTGAAAGTTGAGATGGGCTTTCACGCTTGGCCATTCTCCTTCAATGATACTGTACACGCACATATCGCGGAATGTTTGATTTGGCATGATCTGCTGATTGCGCAGTATGCCATCAAGCTTCGCTCCAAGCCGTTCGATACCTTGACGGCTTTGATGATTGAAAAACGAGGTTCGAAATTGCACAACAATGGATTGAAGTTTTTCGAAGGCGTGAGTCAAAAGCATCAACTTGCACTCAGTGTTAACCCCAGAACGCTGCACTGAGGCCCGGTACCAGGTGGAACCAATTTCAAGCCCACGGTTTTTAGAATCAATATTCATGAATGTCGTCATGCCGATAGGCTTGCCTGTGCTGTCAACCACGGCAAAGGGCATCATCAAGCCATTTTCCTGTAGTCGCAGCTTTTTCTCGATATCTTGCCGCAATTTCTCAGGCTCCGGAATGAAGGTGTACCATAACTTCCATAACTCGCCATCTTTGAGCGATTCGACAAGATCGTCGTGATATTCATATGAGAGTGGTACTAGGGTAGCAAATCGGCCCTTTAGTACGACGGGCTTGACCCATGGCTGCGATGAACCTCTCACAGCACCCTCCACACCTGAAAGCCTGAACAAGACCTTCACTTCCTCGACGATCGGGTCGCCTTGCCAGCTGAGCGCTAGCTCGCAATCTAATTTGTCTGTGATTTGTTCCCAGTGTTGCCGATCTGGCCATTGGACAGAAGCAATCCAAGTTCCGTCGTCGGATTTATGCATCCGCGAACCGTTTGATCCATGACGATGGAAAATTGCTTCCGTGCTATGGCCCCATGCATCTATGAATTGCTCTTCCTTGCCAGGCGTAATTTTCCACTGATAGATAACACAAAACATCTCTTATCCTTCGAGATAATCTGACTGTTGCCGACTCATTCTAGCCAAGTAATGATACCAGTGTTGAACTGTAAGCAAGTGTTTCGGGCCAGGGTTTGAAGCGACTAACCCCGCAATTGAGTTAAGGCGGTGAAGACTTGCCTCATCTGATACCGTGGGCAGTATCAGCAATGATCTCTGCGTGCTTGCTCTTCATGTTCTCTGAGCACGAGCGAAGTTAATGAGCCATCGTGTATGCTCTGATTGGCGGCAAATGTCATGCTCAAACTGCTGGTGAGGAAAAACGCATTATGTCGGTCGCATACCTTCTTGTCTCCAGGCACCGGGCCGCGAAGATGCGCTCGATTTTGATGGTGGCAACGGTGGTGTTGGCCGGCATGCTCTCTACTTTCTTAAGCCTTGGACCAGCTGAAGCTCGTGCCCCTTTACCAGATTACGTCACAGCAGTGGCCTTCAGCCCCGACGGCAAGATATTGGCCAGCAGCCAGACTTGCGATGGCACCATTACGCTCTGGGAGATCGGCTCGGGGCATGAGTTACGTGCGCTTGCTGGGCACACAAGTTCCATCATGTCAGTTGCCTTCAGCCCTGACGGCAAGACGCTGGCCAGCGGCAGTCACGATCAGACAATAAAGATTTGGGACGTAACCTCAGGTAAAGTACTGCGCACTCTGGTCGGCCACTCACGTTCGGTCAATTCAGTGGACTTCAGCCCTGACGGCAAAACGGTGGCTAGCGGCAGTGAGGATCACACGGTAATACTATGGGACTTAGCCTCAGGTAACAAATTGCGCGCTCTGTCTGGTTCGGTCAATTCAGTCGCTTTCAGCCCTGATGGCAAGATGCTCGCCAGCGGCAGTGACGAAAACATCCAGCTCTGGGATGTCGCCTCGGGAAAGGAATTGCGCGCCTTCGGCCACCCAGTTGACATAAAAAGGGTCGCCGATAAATCAGTCGCCTTTAGCCCCGACGGCAAGACGCTTGCCAGTTGCGGCAGTTATGATAAAACCGTAGCACTGTGGGAAGTCGCGTCGGGTAAGGAGTTGCGCGCCCTCACTGGTCACTCAGGCGATGTCCAGTCGGTCGCCTTCAGCCCCGACGGCACGACCCTGGCTGGCGGCCGTGACGATAAAACCGTAGCGCTGTGGGATGTCGCCTCAGGCAAAGAATTGCGCGACTTGGTTGGCCACTCAACTTGGGTCACATCAGTGGCCTTTAGCGCCGATGGCAAGACGCTGGCCAGCGGCAGTTTCGATAGAACCATAAAGATCTGGGACGTAGCCTCGGGCAAAGAATTGCGCACTCTGGTAGGACACTCAAGCCCGGTTAAATCAGTTGCCTTCAGCCCCGACGGCAAGAAACTGGCGAGCAGTAATGGGAAGAGCATAAGGCTATGGGATGTCGTTTCAGGCAAAGTTGTACGCACTATCGCCGGTCATTCAGACGATGTGGTATCAGTTGCCTTTAGCCCTGACGGCAAGATGCTGGCCAGCGGTAGCACTGATAACATCATTGAGTTTTGGAATGTTGCAACGGGCAAACTGTTGCACATGTGCGCCAACGGTTTGGCCGGCAGCCCGGATTTTGTCTATTCAGTGGCTTTCAGCGCGGATGGCAAGACGCTGGCCAGCGTCAGTGCCTATGACACCATAAAAGTATGGGATGTCGCCTCAGGAAAAAAGATACGCACCATTGGCCACTCAGATGCGGTCCTTTCGATTGCCTTCAGCCCTGACGGCAAGATGCTGGCCAGCAGCAGCATGGATCACACCATAAAGCTCTGGGACTTCTCATCAGGCAGACTGCTGCGCACCCTGGACCACTTAGATTCGGTCGGTGCAGTGGCCTTCAGCCCCGACAGCAAGATGCTCGCCAGCGGCGGTTGGGATAAAACCATAAAGCTCTGGGCGGTCGCCTCCGGCAAACAGCTGCAGGCGTTGAACAATCACTCGTGTTGTGTCAAATCAGTAAGCTTCAGCCCCGATGGCAAGACCCTCGCCAGCTGTGCCGATGACTCCATAACGCTCTGGAACGTCGCTACAGGCAAAGAGTGGCGCGCTCTGGACGGACATTCAGACGCTGTCAACTCAGTTGTCTTCAGCCCCGACGGCAAGACCCTCGCCAGCGGCAGTGAAGATAAAACCATAAAGCTGTGGGATATCTCAGGCAAGAATGTGCGCGAGTTTTTCTATGAGCCAGGGCACCGCATATGGTGAGCAATTATAAATTATTTTAGTGCATAAGTTATACAGTTGCTCAACATATCAAGGCAGTGAATGTCCAGTGATTGTGTATCAATCTAAGCAATTATTGCGAGCGCAAAGCGGGTAACGAAGCGTTGCTTAGGCGAACGAAAGGGCTGGTTGGGCGAATCGGCTGATGTATTATAGGGCCGCCTGCTAGTTGTAAGGCGAAGGCTGACTGTGCAAACGAAATTCGGACCAGAAACTCCTCAGCCGACCGTTGCGATACTTCGCTACGTTTGCGGATTGGCATTGTGTGTAACTTTAGCAATTGCTTGCAAACCTGCACTCAGAGAAGATCCGCGTCAATTGACGGCGCTAGTATCAGTGGAGGGATCAGACACCATGTCCCCGTTGGTCACATTGTGGGCCAACGACTTTATGCGTGTTGCTGCCGACCCTCCTGTCTCTGTTACAACCGGAAACACGGGGCAGGGCATTGATGCTCTGATTAACCGCACCACCGATATTGCTGCTGCTTCCAACGAAATAACGCCAGCCCAGATGCAACGGGCAAAGAAAAATCAAGTGCAACTGAAAAGATTTGTTGTCGCCCGCGATTGCATCGCCGTTATCGTCAATCCAGCCAATCCGATTAAAGACCTTTCCCTTGAGCAACTGCGAGGCATTTTGACTGGAGCAGTGTCGAATTGGAGCCAGGTTGGTGGGCAACACGCAGCCATCAAGCTATTGATCAGGGAATCGACGTCTGGCACGCAGAGTTTTTTGTGCGATCATTATTTGAAGGGGTCGCAGTTTGCTAAAAATGCACAAACTCTATTGTCTCTGAACAGCGTTATTGACTCGGTCAGCAAAGATAAAACAGCTGTGGGTTACGTGGGCATGAGTGGGGCGGTCGGCGCCGGTGAAAAAGTGAAAGTGCTGGCCCTTAAGGTCTTACCGACTTCAAAGGCAGTGAAGCCCTCACCCGTCTCCACTTTTGACGATTATCCTTTGAGCCGGCCGCTGGCACTTTACACAGATGAGAATGCAAAGCCTTCTGTGGACCAGTTCGTAAACTATTGTCTCAGCCCGGCCGGTCAGAAAGTGGCGAGTGAATCGGGTTTTGCCACTGTTCATAAAGCTGGCGATTAGCTTAATGCTTTTTTGATTATGACGTCCTTATAAGATATAACTGTTTTCCAGTGGCACAGAGGCAGCCAAACATGGATTTTTTGGACGCTCTTAAACATAAGGTTCTCATCTTTGATGGGGCGATGGGAACGTCTACGCATGCCTTGAATCTGTCGCTGGATGATTATTTAGGACACGAGAATTGTCCTGAAATTCTTGTCCAGAGCCACCCCAAGAAGATTCAAGGCATTCACGAGTCGTTT
>Ga0182024_10020500_pt1 | contig 12082 bp, 12 predicted proteins | sample P32metaG_FD_120480 | JGI IMG/M metagenome (GOLD analysis project Ga0182024, IMG submission 120480) | Permafrost microbial communities from Stordalen Mire, Sweden - P3-2 metaG (Illumina Assembly) | ecosystem: Environmental > Terrestrial > Soil > Wetlands > Permafrost | place: Sweden: Stordalen... | reverse complement strand
ATGCCCCGTATGCGAGGCGTCGCGACGAAGCGACTCAACCGAAAGAGTCGTTGAGGAGCGACAACGAAGCAGACGGGGCATTTCCGGCCCGCCGCGGCCCGTCGAGTTTTCAGACAGGGCCTAAACTGAGTAGCGATCGAGTTCAAGCCCGGAGCAAACATGCGTCGTGTTCGTTCGGCCATCGTTTCGTGTCTTTTCCTGCTCGCCGCCGGCTGCGCTTCCTCCGGCGAGTCAACGCGCGTCCGCGAGTTCGTTGGTGAACAGCCCGCGGCGGTGTTCGCCTCGGCGGACCGCGTCGAAGTCTTTCGCATTGGCTCATCGCGCGACCAACCCGACGCCCCCAGGCAAATTGTCGGCTATCCCCTTCTCGCGACCGGCAAGGAGCAGGGAAACGATTTCGCCAAACGGCTTGGCAAGGTGCTGTTGAACGACGGCACCTACGAGTGGGACTTGGCCAAGGGCTGCAAGTTCGACCCCGGCGTGGCCTTCCGGATCTGGACTGGGAACCACTCGGCTCTCGCGCTAATCTGCTTCCATTGCGATCAAATCGGGATTATTGCCGACGAATCAAGCCCTCGCTCGCTGCGAGTCCACGATGCCGACCCCGGCCGGGCCGCGCTGCTGAAACTCGCACGAGAATCCTTCCCCGACGACCGCGACCTTCAAAAACTGACAACGGACTAAATCATCTCATCGCCAGCAGAAACTTTAACCTGCGCTCGACCTCCGCCAGAACCTGGCGAGACACGCCACCGAATCGCTTGCCAAGCCGTTCTTTCGATATAGTCCGAACCTGGTCGCAAATGATAAAGCTGGTGTGCGGCAAGCCGCCCTCGGGGGGGTCGACGCGGAGAAACGCGCGGATCGGTCGCTCCTTGGTCGTGATTGGAACGACCGTGACGAGCCCGACAGCGCCATGATTGAAGATATCGTTGGATACAATCAGTGCCGGCCGGACCCGTCCCTGTTCGTGGCCGCGCACCGGCTCGAGGTTCACCTGCCATACCTCGCCGCGCGATGGAGGCGCGATCACTGGTCCTCCAGTCCGTCAAGGCTGGTCACGTCCCAAACGCTTGCTTCTTTCTTGAGGTCGGCCAGCGCCTTCGGACTTAACGCGGCATAGTCAGCGTTCACCCCCTCCAGATAAAGTGTTCGGCGGCGTTCCTCAATGGCGTCGTCCAATGCGTCCTGTAAGGACTGCCCGCACGACTCTGCGATTTCTTTGAGGTTCTGATGCGATGTTTCGCGAATGCGGATGGTGGTCGAAGCCATACTGGGTCCTTGCTGCTTGTGATCATTGAGTCTACAAAACTGCATGCGGAAATGCAATCAGAATTGTAGCATAGGCAGATCCACTCAGCACCAGATCCGCAAACTTTCCATGCCTGATTTCGCGGACCGAAAAACGAATGGTCCCCAATTCCCCGGCTCCCCGATCCCCCTCGCCGTTGACGCCGGGGGCCATGTCCAGTACGGTTTTGCCCTTTCTGGAGGAGATATCCCCGCCATGAGCGGGTACGTTTTCGCGGTGGAGCAAAGATCGGCCTACAACCCAAGCCCCAATGCAGACAAAGCCTGTCGTCAGTCGAACCAAGGCATACCTGAAAACACGCCAGAAGAGCGTCCGCGAGGGTATGCGCGAACTGAAGCTCAATGGGCTGCTGCTGACCCATCCTCCGGACCTGGCTTACCTCACCAACTTCACCGGCGAGGACTCCATCGGGCTGATCACCGAGAAGGACTTCTTCCTAATCACCGACTTCCGCTACAAGGAGCAGGCGGAACTGGAGGCCGGCTGGCTCAAGGTGGCCATCCGCGAAGGCAAGATGGCCGAGACGCTGGCCCCAACCATCGTCGAATCCAAGGCGACCCGGATCGGCTTTGAAGCGAATTTCACCACAGTGGGGCAGATCGATTCCCTGGAGCGCGCCCTGCAGGCGTTGAAGGACAAGCCGCCCGAGTCCGGGAACGGACGAGCCGGCCAGCCGGCATCGGTCGAGTTGATCGGCCTGGAAGACGTGATGGCGAATATCCGCAAGGTCAAGGATGACCAGGAAATCGATTTGATCCGCAAGTCCGTCGCGGTGGCCGAAGAGGCCTTCGAGGCCATTCGATCGGAGATCCAGGTTGGCCAGACCGAAAACTATCTCGCCGGGCTGTTGTTGCTGGAATTGCGCAGCCGCGCCGCATCGGGCAGCAGCTTTCCGGTGATAGTGGCGGCCGGGCCAAACAGTTCGCTGCCCCACTATCGCCCCGCCGAAAGCCTGGTCCAGCGCGACCAGCCGCTGCTCATCGACTGGGGAGCGGTCCACAAGGGGTACTGCAGTGACCTGACCCGCACCCTGATGGTCGGGCGGGTCAGCTCGCGGATCAAGCAAGCCTACAAAGTAGTCCTGGACGCCCAGGAAGCGGCCATCAAGTTCCTGCGCCCCGGCGTGACCACGCTCCAGGCCGACCGCGTCGCCCGCGACGTCATCGAACGGGCCGGGTTCGGCAAGGAGTTCGGCCACGGGCTCGGCCACGGCATCGGCCGCGAAATCCACGAACTGCCTTTCATGCGGAAAATCGGCGGGGAAGAAGAACTTCGCCCCGGAATGGTCCTTACCGTCGAGCCGGGAATCTATCTCCCGGGCGAAGGCGGCGTGCGAATCGAAGACGACGTCTTGATCACCCACTCCGGCCGCGAAGTGCTCTCCACCCTCGACCGGACTTTCGAAGGGTGTCATTTGGAGTAAGGCAACGAGTGTCGTGCTTGCGGCGCCGCCGTGTATTTGTGAGTGAAGACCCAATGAGTAAAAAGCCGTCTCGAATCAACTCCGCCAGGCCTGCCCAGAGCTTGCCTGCGGTGAGCTCGTCGAATCCGCCGAATCCGTCGACCGAGCCCGGCGCCGTATCCGACCCGATGGACCCAGGCCTGCTCGAACGACTCGTCAAGCTGATGGCCGCCAACGATCTCAACACTGTCGATGTCCGGGACGGCCAGCGTCGCGTGATCCTCAAGCGTGGCCCGGCGGTGGGGCCGGTTACCTACGCCACCCCCGCCTCGCAGGCAGTCATGGCTCAGGCGATGCCGGCGCCGGCACCCGGAGGCGAACCGCCAGCCAGTCCCGCGCCGGCCGGTGAATCCGGCACGATCACGATCGTCAGCCCAATGGTTGGCACCTTCTATTCCAAGCCCAGCCCCGACGCCAAGCCGTTCGTCACCGTCGGCAGCAAGGTTGACGAGGAGACCGTCGTCTGCATCGTCGAGGCGATGAAGCACTACAACCCCGTCAAGGCCGAGGTCCGCGGCACCATCGCCCGCATCCTGGTCTCCGACGGCGAAGTCGTCGACGTCAACAAGCCGATGTTCCTGGTCAAGCCGTGAATCAGTTGCTGGTCGCTAGTAGCTAGTTGCTAGTGAACTGAGAACCTGCGTCGCAATCCCTGCCGTGAATCCAGAACTAGCAACTAGTAACCAGCAACTGACAACTGCCAAATGTTTTCAAAGATACTCATCGCCAACCGGGGCGAGATCGCCCTGCGAATCATCCGCGCTTGCCGCGAGATGGGCATCCAGACCGCCGTCGTTTATTCCACCGCCGACAAGGACGCGGCTTACCTGAAGCTGGCCGACCAGGCGATCTGCATCGGCGCCGCTCCGCCGGGCGAGAGCTACCTCAAGGTGGACCGCATCATCGCCGCCGCCGAGGTGGCCGACGTCGAGGCCATCCATCCCGGCTACGGGTTCCTCTCCGAGCGGGCCCGTTTTGCCGAGATTTGCCGGGCCTGCAAGATCGAGTTCATCGGCCCCACGGTCGAAGCGATGGCGGCCGTCGGCGACAAAGTCCAATGCAAGCGCCTGGCCAAAAAGGCCAAGGTGCCGACCGTCCCTGGTTCTGAAGGCGCCGTGGACGACGAAAAGCAGGCCCTCAAAATAGCCGCCGACATCGGCTATCCCGTCATCATCAAAGCGGCGGCGGGAGGCGGGGGGCGCGGGATGCGCCTGGCCCACAACGACGCCTCCCTCCAGGCCGGCTTCCGCCAGGCCCGCGCCGAGGCCGAGAACGCCTTCAAGGACGCCACCGTCTACATCGAAAAATACGTCGAGCTCGGCCGGCACGTCGAGGTGCAGATCCTGGCCGACAACCACGGCAACGCCGTCCACCTCTGGGAGCGCGACTGCTCGCTGCAGCGCCGCCACCAGAAGCTCGTGGAGGAATCGCCCAGCCCGCTTCTCCGCCCCAAGGTGCGCGACGCCCTGTGTGCCGCCGCTGTCCGCCTCACCAAGGCCGCCGGTTACACCAACGCCGGGACCGTTGAGTTCCTGGTCGACCCCGGCCAGAACTTCTACATTCTGGAGGTCAACGCCCGCATCCAGGTCGAGCACCCCGTCACCGAGCAGGTGACTGGCATCGACCTGATCAAACAGCAGATCCGCATCGCCGCCGGCGAGAAACTCCCCTTCACGCAGGACCGGGTGCCCCACCTTGGCCACGCCATTGAGTGCCGGATCAACGCCGAGGACCCCGCCCGCAACTTCGCCCCCTCGCCGGGCCTGATCGAAGAGCTCCGCCTCCCCGGCGGCCCCGGCGTCCGCGTCGATACCCACGTCTACGCCGGCTACCGCATCCCTCCCAACTACGACAGCATGATCGGCAAGCTGATCGTGCACCGCCCCACCCGCGCCGAAGCCATCGCCACGATGAAGCGCGCCCTGGCCGAGTTCCACGTCGCCCCCATCAAGACCACCATCCCGCTGCACCTGCAGATCATGGACAACCCCAACTTCCTGAGCGGGGAGGTGGATACGGGGTTCATCGAGCGGAGCATGCTGAGCAAGTAAAGGGGAGGATGCTATGGCAACGCGACCGGAACGGCTGGATGAGTTTTTCGCCGGCTTATGCAAGCGCAGACCGCACGGTCGTATGACGAGGCGTTCGGGCAAGTGAGCCGGATTCTCAATGAGGTTGAGGACGAACTGTCGTGAGTCGAGTACAATCTAAACAACGCGGGTTTCGACGGGCGAATGTACCCGCCAACATGGGATAACATTCGAAGACACCCTAACCGCCCGTCAGTTTATCTCCTGTTGTCTCGCGGCCATTTGACGATGATCGGCGACAACGGCGCGATCAAGACGACCAAGCGCACGGTGGATCAGACCATTTTTGATAAGCCCGGCGAGGACGGGCGGAAGGTCGATCAATTATGAACTTCGTACAAAGACTCAGGGCGTACCTCACGCGAAACCATCCAACCGCTACTTTGGCGGAGACGAAAATGCCTTCCGGCAACGTTTGGGTGGACATCCACCTAAACGACGTATTGTTCGAAATCCAATATCAACCCCGTAACGGTTTCGGCGTTTCCGAAATTCGACCGCCGGGCCCGGATGGATATGGCTTGGGGCCCGATCGCCATTTCCCAAAGTTCGCCGATGCACAACGGCATCTGGAACGCATCCTCAGCCGAGAGGAACGGCGCGCCACGGGACGAGGTGCGCGTCCGAAGACCCCTCGTCGCCGATCACGCCAAGCCATGACCCTTGCCGCCGCCAATTAGGCGAAGATCCATGAATTTCGTACAACGGCTGAAATCATTGCTCGCGCGGAATCATCCAACAGCGACTGTCGTCGAGATGCGCATGCCATCGGGCAACGTGTGGGTCGACATAAATCTTTGCGACACACTTTTCGTGGTCCAGTACGAGCCCCACCGTGGCTTCGGCGTCTCCGCAATTCACGACACTGACGGAGCTCACGGCCTCGACGGGTATGGCATCGGCCATGATCGATACTTTGCAAGATTCTCGGCCGCGCAACTGCACCTGGAGAAGCTTTGGCGTCGAGACCAGGCTCGCTCGAAAAATCGAACGTCGCTCCAAAGCCACCGGGCCGTGAGATGAACCACCCCGAAGCCTAATTGTGTTCCTGGCATTCTCTGCTCGTCACGCGCTCGATGATCGCCCTGACCGTCGCATCCGCCCGCGTTTCCGGCAGCCAGTGGCCGCCGTCCAACTCGATGAAGCGGTAATCACCCCTGACGTAGCGGCCCGTCGCCTCGGCCGCGGCCCGGCCCAGGAAAGGGTCGTGGCGGCCCCAGAGGTACGTCGCAGGCACCGCGACCCGCTCAAACGGCTCAAACAGTGAGAACGGTATCGCTCGATACCATCCGAGGGCGGCGCGGGCCGCCCCCGGCTCGGCCAACCGCCGCGAATAATGCTGGGCATACTTCGATGGCAGCCCGGTACGCTCCAGCGCGCGGGCAATCCGCGCCGGGCCGGCCGAAAGATAAAACTCCGGCAGAAACGGCAATTGGAAGAACGCCATATACCAGCTCTTGAGCCCCTGCGTGCTGCTGATCCACGCCCGGCGCATCGCCGCCGGGTGCGGCGTCGACAGCACAGTCAGCGTGCGCACCCGCCGCCAGTCCCGCCCGGCTGCATACCACGCCAGCGCGCCGCCCCAGTCGTGGCCGACGAGGTGCGCCGCGCCGAGTCCCGCGGCGTCCAGCAACGCCAGCAGGTCATCGGCGCTCTCGCCAAGTCCATACGCCCTGCGCCCCCGCGGCCGCGCCCCAGGCGAATACCCGCGCAGGTCCGGCACCAACGTCCGCAGCCCCGCGGCCTGCAAGCCCTGGGCAACGGCATCCCAGCAGGTGGAGTCCTGCGGGAAGCCGTGCAGCAGCACGACCGGCTCGCCGTCCGGCGACCCGCCATCTTGCACGTCGAACACCAGGCCGGACCGCTCGAACTGCGTCAACGGGAACATGGAAGGATCCCCGGTTACCACGCTCTCATGATGAGCGCTCCCAGGATGAACAGCAGCGGCAGGCCGAGGCACGCACCGCCCACCGCGATGCCGATGCCCGCCATGACGACATCGGCGACCTTGCCCTGGAGGTGCTTGATGAGCGAATTGGCCCAAAGTCCCAGGACCAGACAGGCGATATGGGTCGAAAGAAAGGTCGTCCACCCCGCGACGAAACTCCAGTTGGGACAAAACTCAGACGTGAACCAGACCGCCCCCACCGTCGTCGGCATGGCGCAGATTGCAACGATCCCAGAGGCCGCCGACAGCCGGCTCATCCGCTTGCGCAAGGCCGCGTCGGCGTAGTTGATCTGCAAGGGTGGAAGGTTTGCCGCGGTCTGTTCCAGCGGCAAAGCGCGCAGCGGGAGGGCTTCCAGCGGAAGAGCCCGCAAGGGTGCGGCGGAGAATGTTTTGCCCATTTCGCTCATCTCCAAATCGGTCACCGGTCACCGATCACTGGCCACTGCATTGCTTGAACCCCTTTGCCGTTCCACTAAACTCCCGGAGCCGGGGCCAGGAACCAGCTTCATCACCTTGGCCTTTTCGGCCAGCCCGGGCCGACACGGCCCGGCTCTTAGGAGGTTGTGAAACAACCTCTAAGGAACTCAGAGTCGAGCCAGTGCCCCGGCGGAAATGTTATTATGCCAAAAATTCTAAAAGGAAACGCGGTCATCGGCCAGTCCGGCGGCCCAACGTCGGTCATCAACCAGTCCCTCGTCGGCGTCATCGCCGAAGTGCAAAAGAGCGGCGGTGGCTTCATCGACAAGCTCCTGGGCGCACGCCACGGCGTACGCGGGATCATCGACGAAGACTTCATCCCGCTCAACAACGTCCCGGAAGAACTGCTGCACCGCATCGCGGGCACGCCCGCCGCGGCACTGGGCTCCACGCGCGATAAGCCAGACAAGGCCTACTGCGAAAAGATCTTCAAGTCCTTCACCAAGAACAACGTCCGCTACTTCTTCTACATCGGCGGCAATGACTCGGCGGACACTGCCCGAATCGTCGGCGAGCTGGCGGCCAAGGAAGGTCACGAGCTGCGCGTCTTCCATATCCCCAAGACCATCGACAATGACCTGCGCGTCCACGACCACACGCCGGGCTACGGGTCGGCGGCCAGGTTCGTCGCGGCGGCCATGATCGGCGACAACTTCGACAACCGCTCGCTGCCCGGCATCAAAATCGACGTGATCATGGGGCGCAACGCCGGCTTCCTGACGGCCGCCTCCGTGCTGGCCCGGCAGAACGACGAGGATGGGCCTCACCTGATCTACGTCCCGGAGGCCCCGCTCAGCGAGGAGAAGTTCCTGGCGGATGTCGACGCGGTTTACAGCAAGAACGGGCGTTGCCTGATTGCCGTCAGCGAAGGGGTCAGCAAGCCCGGCGGCAAGACCTGGGCCGAATCGATGAACGCCAACCTCGAAAAGGATGCTCACGGAAACGTCCAACTCGCCGGCTCGGGCGCACTGGGCGACTACCTGGGGAGCCTGATATCGGCCAAGCTGACACCCGCCGGCGGCAAGAAGCTGCGCGTTCGCGCCGACACGTTCGGCTACCTGCAGCGCAGCTTCCCCGGCTTCACCAGCGAGGTGGACGCCCGCGAGGCGCGCCTGGTCGGGCAGATGGCCGCTCATCTTGCCGAAGAGGGCACCGCCGAAGGCGGCTCGGTCGCCATGCGCCGCAAGGACGGCGCGCAGTACGCCATCGAGACGTTCCTGACGCCTTTGAGCACGGTCGCCCGCCACACCAAGCACATGGACCCGTCGTTCATCGAAGGCGGCAACAACATCACTGCCGCCTTCAAGGCGTACGCCGCCCCGCTGGTCGGGCCGCTGCCCAAGGTCGGGTCGTTTGATGAATTGAAGGGTTGATGGCTTCTGTGATCACTGTGGTTCCATCTCTTTGCTTTGGCGGTTATTGCGCCATGGCATTCTTTTGCGTGGCGGCCATCGGCGCTGCGCCGGGCCGCGCCCAGTCGCAGGCGACGCAGCCGGCTTCCGGGCCGGTTGCCGAGAACATCGCCGACGCGCGGGGGTTGGACCAGGCGTTGGAGCGGCTGCATGCGCCGATGCGGCAGACGCCGGCGCTGTCACCCCAGGAGGAACATGCGGATTTCAAGCCGGGCCCGGGGCTGGCGGTCGATCTGATCGCGTCCGAGCCGGCGATCCGCCAGCCGTTGTGCGTCAACTTCGACGAGCGGGGGCGGATGTGGGTGACGCAGTACATCCAATACCCGTTCCCGGCGGGGCTGAAAGTGGTGGAATACGACCAGTACATCCGGGCCAAGTTCGACAAGGTGCCCCCGCCTCCGCCGGGGAACGTGGGGGCGTTCCGCGGGCAGGACCGGGTGACGATTCTGGAGGACGTGGACGGCGATGGGTCATTCCGCAAGTCGAAGATTTTCGTCGATGGCCTGAACATCGCGACCAGCGCGCTTCCCGGTCGCGGCGGCCGCGGGCCCGACGATTATGGCGTGTGGGTCATGAACCCGCCCTACTTGTTGTTCTATCCGGACAAGGGCCATCGTGATGTGCCGGACGGGCCGCCGATCGTCCATCTTTCCGGATTTGGCTTGCAGGACACGCACGCGGTTGCCAATAACCTCACCTGGGGACCGGACGGCTGGCTCTATGGGTGTCAGGGCTCGACCTGCACCGCGAAGGTGAAAGTGGAGATTACCGGCGACCCCAAGACGACCGACTTCCTCGGCCAGGCGATCTGGCGCTACCAGCCGGAGACGCACCAGTTCGAGGTCTTCGCCGAAGGCGGCGGCAACACGTTCGGGCTGGAGTTCGACGACGCGGGCCGGGCGTTCTCCGGCACCAACTGGGGCAAATACCGCGGGCTGTACTTTGTCCAGGGCGGCTACTATCTGAAAGGCTGGGGCAAGCACGGGCCGCTCACCAATCCCTTCGCGTTCGGCTTCTTCGACCACATGCCGCACACCGGCAATGCCGACCGGCTAAGCCATACCTTCGTCGTCTACGGCGGCGGGCTGCTGGGCAGCGAATACGACGGGAAGATCATCAGTCCCAACTCGCTGCAGAGCCGGGTGCAGGTGACGCGGCTGGAGCCGGCGGGTTCGAGCTATCAGACGGTCGAGGAGCCGTTCATGGTGACCTGCGATGACGGCTGGTTCCGGCCTGTGGACCTCAAGGTCGGCCCGGACGGCGCGATCTACGTCGCCGACTTTTACGAGCGCCGCATCAGCCATGTCGATCCGCGCGATACGTGGGACCGCAGCACCGGCCGGATCTGGCGCATCCGGCCTGCCGACTGGAAGCCGGGGCTCAAGCCGTTCGACATGGGGAAGGATTCCGATGATGAATTAGTGCATCGCCTGGCCAGCAGGAACCGCTGGGAACGGACGCTCGCCCGGGAAACGCTCGCCTTGCGCCGGGACGAATCGGCGGTCCCAGTGTTGCGCAAGCAGATCGCGGGAGGTTCGCCGCAGGCATTGGAATCGCTGTGGGCACTGTATTCTCTCGGCGGTCTGGACGACGCCACGGCCCTGCTGGCATTGCAACACCACGACCCGGCGGTGCGGATGTGGGCGGTGCGGTTGCTGGGGGACGTGAAGGACAAGCCGGTTCCGTCGGTGCTCTACGACCGGATGCTCGACATGGCCAGCCGGGAGACCGACCCGCAGGTCCGCAGCCAGTTGGCCAGCACGGCCAAGCGGCTGCCGGCCGAGCAGGCGCTGGGGATCGTCCGGAGTATGCTCGCGGGGGTCGACGATTCCGGGGACGTTCATATCCCCCTGCTGCTCTGGTGGGCCGTGGAGGACAAGGCGGTCTCGGCGCGCGACCAGGTCGTGGCCGCATTTTCGTCGCCGCAGGTCTGGCACGGGAAGCTGGCGCGCGAGCAGATCCTGCCAAGGCTTGTCCGGCGCTATGCCGCCGATCCGACGCCGGAGAACCAGCAGGCGCTTGCCACGCTGCTCGGCGGCGCTCCCGGCGCCGCCGAGCGAGCCCTCCTGCTGGGCGGCGTGAAGGAGGGGTTTGCAGGCCTACCCTTGCGCGACCTGGCGCCGGCGCTCAAGGCCGTCCTGGCCGAATCCGACGACCCCGAGATCGGCCTTCGCCTCGGCGACCCTGCCGCACTGCAGAAGGCGCTGCAAGTCGTACATGACGAAAAGGCCCCGGAGGAACTACGCATCCGGTTCGTCGGCCTGCTCGGCCAGGCAGGCGACGCCCAGGCCGCCGAGGCATTGCTGAATCTGGCCGGCGAATCGCATTCCACACCCCTCCGCAAAGCCGCGTTGGAATCGCTGGGCCGGTTCGATGACCCGGACCTGGGAAAGAAGCTGGTGGCATTGAGCGTGACGCTGCCCGCCGACCTCCATCCCGCCGCCATCTCCACGCTGCTGGGCCGGGCGGGATGGACGGCCGAGTTGCTGCGCGCCATCGATGCCGGCACGCTGCCCCGAACCGATTTGGGAACGACGCAGATCCAGCGGGTCCGCCAGTACGATGACCCGGCCGTCGTGGCATTGGCCGACAAACTGTTCGGCAAAGTGACCAAGGCAACCAGCCGGGAAATGGAGCAGGAGGTCGAGCGGGTCACCCGGCTCGTCACCACCGGCGCCGGCGACGCGCGGGCCGGACGGGAACTGTTCACGCAGCGCTGCGCCGTCTGCCACACGCTCTTCGGCAAGGGTGGCAAGCTCGGCCCCGATCTGACCGGTTACGAGCGCCGCAACGTCGATTTCCTGGTGGTCAGCGTGGTGGACCCGTCGGCCTACATCCGCGAGGAATACACCGCCTTCCGCATCCGCACCCGCGACGGTGAGACGCTGATCGGCATCATCACCGAGCGTGCCGCGAACCAGATTACCATCGTGGATTCGTCGCAACAGAAGACAGTTGTTCCCAAGGCCCAGATCCTTGAGGAGCGCGCGAAGACGACCTCGCTCATGCCCGAGGGGTTGCTCGCCGGGCTAAGCAATCAGCAGGTACGCGACCTGTTCAAGTATCTTTCATCGGAGAAGCCGGTTGGGGAGTGAACCCCAAGGGCCTTTTCCAGCCGCCGCGGGCGCTCACGGGTTTCCCGCCACGCTCACAGGGCTGTGATTTAATTCGTGCCACGGGCGTCCCGCCTGTGTTTTCGAGCAGAAAGCCACAGCCGGGACGGCCGTGCCACGAAAAACTCATACGCCCTTTGTCTGTCTCCTCCTCTCCGTTCGCGCACTTCCGCCCGCGAAGATTAAAAAATAGTAGTTTTCTCCTTTAGATTACCTGGAAGCAATCATGACCATTACGGTACATTCAGATTTACGAAATAGTTCCCGT
>Ga0182024_10020499_pt1 | contig 12082 bp, 10 predicted proteins | sample P32metaG_FD_120480 | JGI IMG/M metagenome (GOLD analysis project Ga0182024, IMG submission 120480) | Permafrost microbial communities from Stordalen Mire, Sweden - P3-2 metaG (Illumina Assembly) | ecosystem: Environmental > Terrestrial > Soil > Wetlands > Permafrost | place: Sweden: Stordalen... | reverse complement strand
GTGATACGCCGCCGAACCCATCACCAGACCGCCCTGCCACGTCACACCCTTATCCGCGGAGGTAAATAGCCCCTCGGCTGTCGCGGCAAGCCACACATCGCCGGAAAGGTCGAACCCCGCGACACGCGAGCTCATTTGCCGCGCAGGAATCGTGACGTTCTCTTCGCGGTTTACCTTGCGTCCGCCGTTCATTATTGTCACGATACGCGTGCCGTAGTTCACCACGCTGCTGCGCATCACCCAATGCGGATCGCTGAGGCCTTCGCCCGCCTCCAGCGCAAAGATGCCGTGATTGGTCCCGGCCAGCACCGTTCCGTCTCTGGATTCGGCCAGTGTGAAGACATCGCGTCCATCCAGGCCGCTGGCAATCTGCGCCCAGGTCATGCCGCCGTCGGCTGTAAGAAAGACACCGCCGTAATCCTTGTCATTGACCACGCCCGCCAGAATGCGCCTCGGATCCCTCGCATCGGCCACCAGCGCCTCCACCTTGCGCGCTGAGAAACCATGGTTTGAATCCGCAAAAGTTGCCCCGTTGTCCCGGCTCGCCAATATCCCGCTACGATCCGTCGCCAGCAAAATATGCCCGTCGTGTTCAGGATCGAGATAAATGTCATTCACGATGACGTTGTCGCCCGTCAGCCGCTGCCATTCCCGTCCGCCGTCACGGGTGCGATACAAACCTTCCGTGGTACCCGCATACACCACCTCGCGATGATGGGTGTCCTGCATCAGCACGCGCGTGCGGCGCGCCGTCGCCGGAATACCCTGAATCTTGTGAAACAGCTCTCCGGCGTTCTCGCTCTTGTAAATCCCCGAACACGCACTGGCGTACACGATGCTCGGCCGCTCCGGATCGACGATGATCGAGAACACATCGGAGTCGTCGATTACGCCGTCTTTAATGTTGTGCCAGTGCGCTCCACCGTCAGTCGTCTTCCAGGGCAAATGCCAGGTGCCCGCATAGATGATTTCCGGGTTGCGAGGACTGATCGCCAGCGACTCGACCTCATGAATCTCTTTGCTGAGGGGATTGTCCCTGGGAGGCGAAATCAAGTGCCAGCTCTCGCCGTGATCGAGACTGCGATATACGCCCTCAAGCGACCCCGCTACCAGCACATTCGCGTCCGAAGGAGCCTGCGCCAGCGAAAGCACCGCTTGCCCGTGAAGCGCCGCAACGGCAGCCCAGCTCTGACCCGCATCATGGCTGACATACAGACCGCCATCGGGCCGGTCGCTTCGCCAGACGCCCGCAAACATAGTGCGATGATCTGCCGCATCGACCACAATGCTGTCCACAATCAGGTCGTCAGAGCCATCTACTTTGCTCAGTCGGCTCCAGTTGGCGCCGCCGTCTTTCGATTCGAATATCCAATTATTCGTGTCGCCCAGATACAGGTGCTGCGGCTCGCCCGGAACAGCAGCAAAGGCGCGCGCATCTCCCCCGTATGGCCCGATGGATCTCCACTGAAATGGCTTGTCCTGCGCGTCGGCTGACGTCGACAGGCATGAAGCCGCGAGCAGACAGACAATACCGATCGATAGGCAGGAAAACCAGGACAATCGAGATGAACGCGTCATTACGTACAACGAATCTCCGGCGCCAAACAAATTCAGCGATACATCCAGAATGAATCAAAAACTACGACAAAACAAAAGGGCTGACCGGATGTGACGGTCAGCCCCGGTATTTCAAGAATACTTCAGTTAGAAACCATGGGCGGAATCTGTGATGAACTTCCGCCCATGCCGGTTTACTTGGATGGTTACTTGGCGGCCTTCTTCTTCGCCGCGTGCCTGGTTGCGAGCGCCTTGCGGGGCTCAGGCTTCACATCGTCGTTGACCTTGGTTGCACCGGACACATCGAATGTCGCGCCGGAAGGAATCAGGTAATCTTCAACCTTCTGCCCGTCGCCCGAACCGGTGTAGACAGTGATGCGCGAAGCATCAATGCCGCCCTCGGTTACCAGGTAGTCCTTGGTGTTGACCGCGCGTTGTGCTGCGAGATCCTCAACCTTGGCATTCTTCCTGTGGTGCTTCGGAGGCATCTTCTCATCTGCCGTTGACGAACCGACAACCGCTGCTGTCGCATCCGACTTGCTCTTCAGCGTGAGGGCGATGCCGTCGAGGCAGGCCTTGGCTTCGTTGTCCACGCGGCCCGGGCGCTTCTTGTCCTTCTCGAAGGTGATCGAGCAGAGCGAAGAGATCGTCGGCGGAGGAGCAACGTACGGTTTTTCAATCGTGACCGGCGTGGTCGCGGTTGCGGTCTTGCCCTTGTCGTCCGTCACCGTGCAGGTTATTGTTGCGGTGCCTGGTTCGGCGCCGGCCGAGGAGAACGTCGCCGAAGTGCCCGTGCCGCTGACCGAACCGGCAGAAGCCGAGTAGCTATAGGTCAGAGGACGATTCTGCGGGCTGAGGCCGGTTGCCGTGATGGCGCTGGTATCGCCCGGCTTGATGGTCGTCGGATTGGCGGAGCAGCTGATTGTCGGCGGCTCGAAATCCTTGACCGTGAAGGTGGCAGAGCAGTCAGCCGACTGACCAGCCTTGGGGCCTTCCGTCACATTGCCCTTCACCGTATAGGTGCCGGGGGCCAGAGAAGCAGTTGCGATCGCGGTCGTCGTCGCCGAACCCGATGCGCCCGAGCCAGACCAGCTGTATACGGGGGTCTTCTTGGGGTTCAGCATATCCGCGGTACCCGTGATCGTGACCGGCTCGCCAGCGAATACAGAAATCGGGCTGGCGGAGCAGGCAAAGGTCACCGGAGGAGGAGGCGCGATCTGGCCGATGTGGAGGACCAGGCCGGCGCTCAGGCGGGCAGCGTTGATATTGGCGCGGCCGCCAAAAACTTTAGGACCGAAGTCCGCGTGCATGTATTCGTAGTCTGCCTGGAAGAGACGAATCGCCAGCTTGCCTCCGAAGAGTGGCGTGTTGTAATCCATGCCACCGCCGACTGTAAGAGCCGGGCCCCAGGTGTTGGGCTCATGGTCCGGGCCGCCAATCAGCGCGCCACCCACCAGTGCGTGAGCGAAGGGAGTGATATCCGCGGTAGGATAACGGAAGATCAACCCGCCCGATATCGTGGTGAACCCGTCGTTGTTGCTTGTTTCCCCAGAACCGCCATATTCGTGGAGACCGAATTCCGCCTGGGCTCCAACATACTTGTCGAAGAAATAGGCTGCGCTGAAGATACCACCGACATTCACCGACTTGTAGTCGAACGGCAATATCTTGCCGCCGGGTTGTTCCACCTGAACGGTCCCGTGGGGCGCCAGGTAGCTGTAGCCAGCGAAGATATCCCAGCGAGAAGCCGATGGCTCCGCCGGGGGCTTCGCAGCCGGCTTGTCCTGAGCGTATGCACCCGCGGACACTAATGAGGCCGCTGCAGCAACAGCCAGAACTACAGACTTCGTAACACGAAATTTCATATGCTTCCCTCCGAAATCTTGCTTAAAAGCAACCTGGAACTTCCAAGAATTCAACTGTGAATCGTCTTACTCGCTTGAGTGCGAGCATTAATTATGAGAGCGGCAACGCCGCAGTACACAAAGACAACAACTTCAACTTACCATAGGAGAAATCCGTAGAACACAAATTTCTCAAGCAGTTGCCTTGGCGGTAAATGCCTGCGAGCGTATCTTGGGTGCCCCATGGTCGGACATCTTACTGAATGGCGAACTGCATCACGCTGACATTTATGACAGGTTCAGCGTCTTCTTCAAGCTGCCGCGCTCACGCTGAATCTTTTCCTGCAGCAGCGTGATGGCATACAACAACTGTTCCGGGCGAGGCGGACAACCCGGCACATAAACATCCACTGGAATCACCTGATTCACTCCCTGCACCAGCGCGTAGTTGTTAAACACGCCCCCGGAAGTAGCGCAGGCCCCCATCGAAATGACCCACTTCGGTTCAGGCATCTGTTCATACAAGCGTTGAATCACGGGCGCCATCTTCTGCGAAACACGCCCCGCGATCACCATCAGGTCCGACTGTCGCGGCGACGGCCGAAACACCTCGGCTCCAAAACGCGCGAGATCAAATCTCGAAGCGCCCATCGACATCATCTCGATCGCACAGCATGCCAGACCGAAAGTCATCGGCCACACCGAATTCTTGCGAACCCAGTTCACGGCAAAATCAAGAGAGGTCAGTAATACGCCTTCAGGCTGCTCGTAGCCGTAACTCACTTCGCGTACTTTGGCGCGATTCTTGGCACTGCTTTCGAGTGAACCAAAAAGGTATTGGTCCTTGCCCGTATTTTCGGCTGGAATCACGCTCGAAGTCTCTGCGCCCGCAATCTCTGACATATGTGCAGTATACGACGCACTCGCCTGAAACGAAACTCTTTCCTTGATGATTCCTTATGCTTTATTGCTGAGAAGTTCGCCCGAGTGTGTCATTGTGCACACTTTGCCAAATCGGCGTGCGCGCTGTTCCCAGGAGACCATTTCTTCGGTAACCATAGCGTAGCCGTGAACCGCATCCACCGCAGTTCTCCCCGCTCGCTCGGTGTTCCGCCAGACGGCACAAGCGTATGTGGCACCTTGCTCAAATGCATCGCCCACTGCGCGGCAAAAAGCGGCGGGTCTCCAACACCCGCCGTCAGTCTCGCCTCCAGTACGTCAAATCTTCCCGATGAAGCGCCTTCCACCAGCTTCAACAATTCGCTCTCGGCCTTGTTGCGCTTCGACGCATCGGAGCCGCTGGGGCCGGCCATCACAATGTGAAACGATGCCTTCGCCTGCTCCAGCTCACGTGCCGAGGTCAGCAAGCGAAATCGGCGCGGGCTCCATGCAATCGCATCCTGCGCACGCATGCCAAAGGTGGTGCCAATCTCGCGCTCATTCAGAGAGCCGTAAGGCGGCGTCGCCAGCAACAGCGCGTCGGGGTACTCTCCGCCCTCGCCCCGGTCCACAACCAGATCCCACCCGCTATATCCCTTGCCTGAAGGCGCAATCGGCACCACTCGGAAGACCCACCCCTCACCGATAGCAGCGCTCCACTCCTGGCCGGCGGAGACCTCACCCCTCAATTCAACTTTGCGGCATAGGGCTTCGCCATTCGCCTTCCCGGCTTGTGTCGCGCTCGTTACGCTCGCAACGCCCGCTCCGGGAACAAAAAGCAGCGACAGCATCAGTCCGACTGCAACTGAAAACACGGCGCGCCGCGTGCCTCCTCCATCGTGGTCTTTCACGATCGCCGTGGTGAATGACATCATTTCCCCGCAAATGGAGACCCCTGATTGCCCGCCACGCGTGCCCGAACTCCACAACTTCATCGAAATCGCTCTCCCCAATTACGCCGGGCATGCCTGGCCCGCTCGCCTCTCGATACTATCCGGCCCACCATTCAAACCGACCAGCTTGCAGCGCACCCTCAAACGTCTCCACGTAATTTCCCGTAGCGTTTCTCAAACTTCGCATTACAATCAAGCGAAATGAAGTATGGCCTTTATAATCAACTAGATACAATATTCACGGACACTTTGCAATGTATAGAATCGCCAGAATCGGCACAAACGCGAAGCCTCATTGCAAATTCATTGCAAAATTCAAACACTGACGCACTACTATGTTCTTGCGCGTTCGCTTTTTCTTCGCTATCTGCTGGGTATGGCATTTTTCATCCCAGAACGAGGCCGCAAGCAGTATGTAGTCATGTGCAAGGGCTGTAAGCGCGACGTACCTGCCGAGGTGACAGAGCAACCCAAGACGTACATCGCCGTGTCCTGCCCCCTGTGCCGGGAGCGGCGTTACTACCTGCTCACAGAGGTAGGGCTGGACTTCCCCCACTACGAGGTGCTGAAGAAAGCCAGGGTGCTGAGACGTGTTTGACCCCGGCGCCCATCTGTCCAAGCTGAATCGATCGCTGGTGTATCTGGGAGCCTGCGTTATCGCAGGGCTCCGATTGGCCAGGGAGAAGCGAGTCAACCTTCGTGTGGTCCCAACCGGCATTGCGGTGGAGGAGTCTGTCGATCTGGCGCACGAGATTTTCAACCGCGTCTTCCGCAAGCTGCCAGCGCTGTTGCCGAAGACGCCGAACTGATTACAAAGCAAACCCGCCCAGGAGGACACGACGATTGACGTCGATAAGCCGATGACAGACGGAAAGCGACAAGCGTTTTTGGAGAAGCCGTATGACGAGGATTTCGCTCGCATGACTCCCTTCGAACGTTATCTCTTTGACACCGGTCAGTTCGACGAAGTCATCCGGCCTGTGATTAGTGACGACGATGTCTTTACCGAGCCGTGCGACCTCTGTCTCGACGCAGGTTGCGAGCACTGCATTGGCTATTCGAAAGAGGGGAACAAGGCTACACATATGCCCGAATTAACGTCTCGCGAGAAGTTGATTCTCGCCCGCTGAGTGTATCTCTCCTGCAAGCGAACTTATCCCCTTGGAAACTCGCTGATATCAAGCCCGCGTGCCGTGCTTTCAAGAAAAAGTTACGAATCGAAGGCGAATCTCCTCTCCTTTTGCGCTTTATTGAGTATGGCCCTGAGAATCTAGTCCGATTCCCTGTCGGTCAAGCAGTTGCCATATGCCACCCCGTGTTGTCAGCTTACCGGCTGCGGGGGACGCGGCTTGCTGTCCATTCCTATCAGCTCACAAGAGGAGAAGGTATTCCATGCGCGTACAAGTATTGTGTTTCTGCTTTGGTATTCGGCATCGCTCGAATACTCGATTCAACGCATGTCAAGGATGGATTCTGGCCATTACCGTGGTGGTGGCTGGGTGTTTGCTGGCGGGGGTGCCGGCTGAAGCGCAGCGACGGGAGTTTGCCGCGACCTATCAGGTGAGCGGCATCGCACAATCGGGCGATGAAGTGATCTTCACGTTGGCGCTGAAGATAGTGAATAACAGCGGGCAAAGCCTGCGCAACGCGGGGATCGTGCTCTACGGTCACCCGGCACAGCCGATGCAGGAAGGCCCGGTGCTGGGGACATTCCCGCTGATCAAGAGTTTTCCGGATCGCGGTGAATTGCAGGTGAGTGAGACCTTTACGGTGCCGGTGAACGAGTATCTGCGCTGGAACCGCGGAAATCAGCCGCGCCTGGTGTTTCTCAAACCGGATTCGGCGCAAGGGACAATACTCGAGCCGATTGACCTAAGCCCTGAGTTGGGCGGCACAACGGCTGGGAAAGCCAAGCTGGCAGGAGGTGCGCGATGAGGACGACGATCGGAATCAGCGCAGTTCTGGTGACGATTCTGCTCAGCGCCGGAATGGCGAGCGGACAGGATGTGATTTCGACGGTAGCCGGCGGCGGTCCGAATGGCATTCCCGACGTGAATGCCAATATCAACCAGCCGTACACGGTAACCATCGATCTGCAAGGCAATCTGTACTTTGCGGCAGCGGCCTCGCAGCGGGTGTTCAAGATCGCGCCGACCGGGGTGCTGACGGTAGTGGCCGGCACGGGCGTGCAAGGGTATTCGGGCGACGGCGGCCAGGCTGCGAGCGCAAAACTGAATACTCCGGTTGGAGTGGCGGTCGATCATGCCAACCCGGCGAATGTGTATTTCACGGACAATGGCAATTGCCTGGTGCGCAAGGTGAGTCAGTCGACGGGGGTGATTACCACCATCGCGGGATTGGTAAATTATCCGACAACTGGCGCGCCGTATACGACCTGCGGATACAAGGGCGACGGTGGTCCGGCGAATGCAGCGGAGCTGTACTCGCCCGACAGCATTGCCATCGATCCGCGAACCAATGACCTGTATTTTGTGGAATACAACAACGGGCGTTTGCGGAAGGTGGCGGGTGGAACGCCGACCGGGACGATCTCCACGGTAGCTGGCGGCGGTGGGAGCACGACAGCCTCGAACAACTGCGGCGGTTCGCCGCCTTATGGCGATACGGGTGCGGCCAACCAGGCGTACCTGTGCTATCCGCAAGGGCTGGGAATTGACACCTCCGTGACGCCTGTCAACCTATTCATCGGCGAGAACGATCGCTGCACGGTGCGCGAGGTTGTTGGATCGACAGGGAAGATTTATACCGTTGCGGGGCAATTCAACATGTGCGGATTTGTGGACGGCGTGAAAGCAACGGCGGCCAAGTTGTATTCGCCGTGGCAGATGCAGGTGTCGGTATCGGGGTCGATTACAACGATTGACGTGGCGGACTATGCAAATGCGCGAGTGCGGCAGTTCACGCTTACGTATGCCTCAGGTGTTCCCGATCCGGGTAATATAACGACGATCGCCGGTGGGGCAGGCGGGTTCTGCGGCGACGGTGGAGCTGCGTTGAAGGCCTGCATGTATCCCACGGGCATTGTGAGCGACACGAGCGGCAACCTGTATATCGCAGATTACGGCAACGACCGCATTCGCAAGGTCGCCAAGAGCACGCTCGACATCAACACGATTGCAGGTTGGGGATACAACAACGGGACGGTGCTGAACTACTCGGACCCGGCGAACCTGGGGACGGTTCCGGCGCTGGGGCTTTCGCTGTTTCAGCCGGGATCGGTGACGGCGGAGCAGGGATCGACGAAGGTGTACATTGGCGGCACGTATACGCCGGCAGTGTATGAGTTCGATTCGGGGACGGGCCTGGCGACGACGGTGGCGGGCAATGGTGTGCCCGGCTACGCCGGGGACGGGGGTTTAGCGACTGCAGCCACCGTTGAAGTTAACATTCCGCAGGCACCGGCTTTCGATACCAGCGGGAACATCTATTTTCCCGATCAGACCAATTGCGTGATTCGCAAGATCACGGCGTCGACAGGCGACATCTCGACGGTTGTGGGCGGCACGAACAACCATCAGAACGGCTGCGGTTTCACCGGTGACGGAGGCCTCGCGACAGAGGCGCGGATAAACGGATCCAACAGTGTCGCAATCGATGCGAATAACAACATGTATATCGCTGATACCAGCAACTGCAACGTGCGCAAGGTGGTGTTGTCGACGGGGATTATCACCACGTATGCCGGCATTTATTCCTGCACATACAACGGGGATAATGGACTGGCAACATCAACTGCACTCAATCGTCCAACGTCGGTTGCAGTCGACGCCAACGGTGATGTCTACATTGCCGACTACTACAACCAGCGGGTGCGCAAGGTTGACGCGGTTTTTGGCACGATAACGACCATTGCAGGCAACGGCACCGCGGGCTATAACGGGGACGGAGTCGCGACAGAGACGAATTTCAACGGTCCTGCTCGACTGAGCGTGGATGCGAACGGAAACGTGTTCGTGGCCGATCAGTACAACAACGAGTTGCGCTGGGTTGATCCCGCTGGCACGCTGGTGACCTTTGCCGGATTGCCCCCCACAACCTCGGGTGGCAACTACAACTACACCGGGGATGGCGGAAAGGCGACGCTGGCGACCATGCGCTATCCGACCGGCATCACGCAGGACGACAACGGCAACTTCTTTGCGGCGGATTCCAACAACAATGTCATTCGCCAGGTGACGGTGTTCGCTGGCTTCGGTCGCTCGACGGGGCTGGTGAACTTCACAGAACCGCAGCAGATCGGCACGACGAGCGGGGCGCTGCCCGTGTTCCTGAGCGCGATCGGGCCGATCGACATGGGTGCGATCACGATGAGCGGACCCTTCACTGAGATCGACGACTGCATGGGCACCAGCCTGACGGTCGGGCAGACGTGTGAGATCGACGTGTTCTTCACGCCCACCAAGGGAGGGCCGATGACCGGCAAGATTTCAATTGCCAGTAATGCGTATTTCCCGACCCAGGGCTCGACCATCAATCTCGAAGGTACAGGGGCTGGGTTGAGCCTGTCGGGTCCGCTCGTCTTTCAACCGCAGTTGGTAGGTGGCACGACGACGCAGACATTGACCGTCTCTAACAGCGGGGTACTTACCAAGATCAATAAGATCTACCTGACCTCGCCAGCCAACTTCAAGATCAGCGGCGGAACCTGCCCTGTAGCCGGGGGAACGCTGGCCACGGGCACGTCGTGCACGTTGGCGGTAGCGTACAGTGCAACGACGGCCGGGGTCAGCAAAGACACGCTGGTGATCAGCAGTTCGGACGTAGGCAATCCCTTGCTTGCGGGGTTGACGGGCACGTCGGTGACGATCACGGTGACGCCTGCGCCGGTGGCATTCGGTTCGGTGCCGGTGGGCAACAGCAAGACGGTCAACGTGACCATCAAGAACACGGCCTCGACAGGAGCGTTGACGTTGACACCGACGCTGACGGCGACCGGGTTCAGCATCCTGACGACGGGCAACACGTGCACTGCGGCGCTGGCCCCGAGCGCGAGTTGCGTGCTGCCGGTGCAATTTGCTCCAAAGTCGGTGGCCAGTTACACCGGGACGCTGACGTTGAAGTCGAACGGTGGAACCAACGCAACGGTGGCAGTGACCGGCGCCGGAGTGGCGGACATCAAAGTGTCCCCTACGTCGATCGCCTTCGCGTCCATCACACACGGCACCGGCGAGACCACGACGGTGGTGCTGACCAATGGAAGCAATCAGGCGGTAACGCTGGCGACAGCGTTCAGCGGGACGGGGGCGAGCGCGTTTTCGATTTCGACGACGGGCAATACCTGCGGTGCTTCGCTGGCGGCGAACTCGACGTGCAACTTGCCGGTGAAGTTTGCGCCGGCCGCAGCGCAGGCTTACAGCGCCACGCTGACCATCACCACCAACGGCGGGTCGAATCCGGCCATTGCCTTAACCGGAACAGGCAAGTAAGCAAGGAACTGTGCGGAACCGGCCTCGAGGACGAGGCCGGTCCCGCACAGTTTCGCGTCAGCCCTGATCCAAGACGAAGAAGTCGAGTTCAATGGGGTCGATGAGGGGCTTGAGCCAGACGAGGAGCGCCTGGTGCTGCGGATGGAGGACGTAGTCATCGCAGGCCTGCTTGCCGGTGAAGCGCAGTGTGAAGGGCCCGGCTAGAACTGGACCAGTTGTAGAGTTAGTATTTTGGCAAAACCAGCCCTTGAGTGGGTCGAAGATTTTGTAGATGAAGAAGAAGTTTTCCGTAGAGCAGATTGTATCTGTGTTGAAGCAGGCTGAGGTGGGTGTGCCGATCGCGGAGCTGATCCGCAAGGTTGGGATCAGCGAGCAGACGTTTTATCGCTGGAAGTCGAAGTACGTTGGCCTGGAAGTGGATCAGGTTCGTCAGCTGAAGCAGCTGCGCGATGAGAACGCTCGGTTGAAGCAGTTGGTCGCAGAGCTGACGTTGGACAAGACAATGCTCCAGGATGTGCTCAGAAAAAAGTTGTAAAGCCCTCCCGGCGCCGCCCGATGGTGAAGTATCTGGAACAGAGCTATCGGGTGAGCGAACGGCACGCATGCTGTGTCCTGGAGTTGGCACGAGCGACGCATCGCTACGACGGCCATCAGGAGCAGTGGGTCGAGTTACGCATGCGCATCCGGGAGATCGCGCAGACCCGGGTGCGCTATGGTTACCGCATGATCCGTGTGCTGTTGAACCGTGAGGGCTGGCAGGTAGGCAAGGACCTCGTCTACAGGCTGTACAAGGAGGAAGGGCTGGGGCTGCGCAAGAGACCGGCAGGTAAGCGCCGCGGTGCATCGACAGGAGCGTCTGCGACCGACAGGCCCCAACCAGGTCTGGGCCATGGACTTCGTTGCCGATCAACTCAGCGACGGCAAGCGGATTCGCTCGTTGACGGTCGTCGATATTTTCACGCGTGAAAGCCTTGCGATTGAAGTGGGACAGAGCCTGAAGGGAGAAGATGTGGTGCATGTGCTGAACCAGCTGAAACAAGAACGCGGTGCGCCGAAGGTTCTCTTCTGTGACAACGGGCCAGAGTTCACAGGTCAGATGATGGATACGTGGGCTTACAAGAACGAGGTAAAGATCGATTTCTCCCGGCCAGGGAAGCCGACCGACAACGCCTTCTGCGAATCGTTCAACGGAACCTTTCGCTCAGAATGTCTCGACACCAACTGGTTTAACAACCTTGAGGACGCCAGGCGGATCATCGAGGCCTGGAGGCGGGAATACATGAGAGTCGTCCTCACAGGGCTCTCGCCGACAGGACACCAATGGAATTCGCCAGCCAGATCGCGGCTCGCCGCGATCTGGCTGAAACCAAAACAAGCCGATTCCTAACTCTCTAGTTGGTAC
>Ga0182024_10020498_pt1 | contig 12082 bp, 13 predicted proteins | sample P32metaG_FD_120480 | JGI IMG/M metagenome (GOLD analysis project Ga0182024, IMG submission 120480) | Permafrost microbial communities from Stordalen Mire, Sweden - P3-2 metaG (Illumina Assembly) | ecosystem: Environmental > Terrestrial > Soil > Wetlands > Permafrost | place: Sweden: Stordalen... | reverse complement strand
GCGTCCACGGCGACCAGCGCAGCGATCTTGACCAGGCCGAACGTGCGGGCGTCCAGCCCGCTGTTCTCCTGCAAGGCGTCGCGCAGCTCCAGCACCTCGCCGAGGACTTCGAGGTCCCCCACGGCCAGGCCGGACAGCGCGTCCCGGGTGGCCGGGTCCACGTCGGCATTGACAGGCATGCTCATCTTCTTCCGCTTCCTCTCGGTAGGTCGTGGCGGCGGGCCGTCACGGGTATACCCGGGTCTCAGGTGCGCGGGCCGCCCGGTCTGAGCGGGTTTCCCCGGGTCTGACGTTCGCGCGCATCCGGGCGGCGCGCGCCACCCGGCGGGGGTGAGGCGGGATGCGGCGCAGGCCCCTCTAGGCTGGCGGCCATGACGATCCCGGCGGGGGCGCTCAGGCTGGCCCACTCGGACCGGAGGTCCGGGCCGAGATACGGCACCCTGCTGCTGATCCTGGTCGTCACCTACCTGCTGTCCGCGTTCACGCTGGCCGACCTGGCCAGCGCCGTGCAGGTGGTGCTGTTCCTGGCCGTGGTGCTGATCGCGCTGCGCAGCGGCCGGTTCCGCCGTAAGACCGGGCAGCTGATCGCGGTGGGCCTGCTGATCGGCTCCGTTGTCGCGATCATCCTCCGGCTAGTCGATCCCAAGGGTGACGGCGGAGCGGTGGCGAGCCTGTGGACGGCCATGATCCTGACGCTGGCGGTGTTCTTCATCGTGCGGCAGGTGCTGGCCCAGCCGGAGATCACCGAGCAGAGCATCTTCGGCGTGCTGAGCGCCTACATGATCATCGGGCTGATCTTCTCCGCGGTGTACGCCGCGATATGGAAGTTCAGCGGCCACCCGTTCTTCCCCCACGGGGAGACGGAGAACACCAAGACGTTCCAGTACTTCAGCTTCACCACGCTGACCACGCTGGGGTACGGGGACTTCACCGCGGCCGGGGACGACGGCCGGGCGGTCGCCGTGCTGGAGGCCATGGTCGGCCAGATGTTCCTGGCCACCCTGGTCGCCCGTCTGGTGGCCGGCTTCCGCTGGTCGGAGCGGGCCGCCACCCGGCATAGCAGCCACCCGCCGCTCACGGTGGCGGCCCAGGATCTCCCGGCCAGCGGGCCTCGGCCTGGCTCCAGCCCCGGGCAGGCCCGTCCCGGCGCGGCGCTCCCGGAGCGTTCCGGCGAAACGGGTCCCGGCCAGGCCCCCGCCTCCGGGACCGATGGTGGCCAGACCGGCGCTGGCCTGGTGGGCACGGGTCCGGCGGGCGCCGGGCGCACCAGCCCGGGCCCGTCCCGGGCGAAGAAGTCCTCGGCGCCCGGCCTGATCCGGCTCAGCCCGCCGGGCGCGGTGCCTGGACGGGGAACGGGACCGCGCCGGGGCGGGCGGAATGGGACCGGGGGGTCAGGCCCGGTCCCCGCCGCCCGCCCGGCTGATCCGGCTTGAGCCCAGCGACCGCTCAGCCCAGCCGTCCTGAGCCCAGCGGTCCTGAGCCCCCCGCACTGGCGGGACCCAGGACCGCCCCGGGGTCATGCGGCTTCTTTCAGCTCCCGGCCGTGCATGGCCAGCGCGTAGATGATCACGATGTCCAGGGCGATAAGGATGACGCCCCAGACCGGGTAGGCGGCGATGAACGCCAGGTTGATGATGGCGCTGATCACCGCGAGCGCGATGCCGACGACGCGGGCCCAGGTCTGCCCGGCTAGCACCCCGAAGCCGACCAGTATGAACAGGACGCCGAGCGCCATGTGCGCCCAGCCCCACCCCAGGTAGTTGACGTGCAGCGCCAGGTGGCTGCTCGTCACCAGGTAATAGCTCCGCTCGAAGAGTGCTACCAGGCCGTCGATGATGTGGAAGGCACCCTCGACGATCATCACGATCCCGGCGAAGATGACCCAGCCCACCCAGCCGGTCGGCTGGGCCGCCGCCCGCGTGCCCCGGTAACCGACGGGCCTGTCCGTTCCTGGCGTCCGTTCCGCTTGCGTATCACTCATATCGTGTCCACTCCCTCGATGGCGTGGCAGGCGCCGGGGACCTGTCGTGAACGGAGTTGTCCTCCCCTCGACCGTTGTGGCCGGTTTCCACGCTTCCGAGGCGGCTATCTGGAGGCATCACCCCGGGTGGGTGAAACACCCCCTACGCGCCGTGTTACCCCAGCTCTCGCGGAGGATCGCGCTCGAGGAACCTGAGCCGGGCCGTGCGGGCATCCCACGCGTAGACCACCGCTGTCCCGGCGATCAGATCGTGCAGAGCCCGGCGATTTCGTTGCAGAAAAATGCCGGTGAAACCGAGCCCGCAGAGCAGGAAGCTCAGCGGGAACGCCAGGGTCCGCACGGTGGCGCGGCGCGGGCCGGCCTCGGTCCCGTCGGCCGCCACCACCTTGACCCCGAGCAGCGCCATGCCCAGGGTCTTGCCGCTCGCGCCCCAGGAGTAGGCGAAGTAGAGGAATTCCCAGGCTGCGTACGCGATCGCGACCGGAACATCGTTCCTGTTCCACGAGACTGTATGCCCGGTGATAATGCTGGCCGCGAAGGAGATTGCCGCCAGGGCCAGCATGAACACGCCCGTGCTGGCCCCCAGGTCCACCACATAGGCCACGAACCGGGACACCCCGCCCGCGAAATGCGGCCGCTGCACGGTGTACCCGCGGCGGAGCAGCCGGGCGACCCACCGGGCGATCCATTCGTCCAGGCCGACCGCCTGGCTGCGGACCACGTCCAGCGCACCGCTCGCGACACCACCCGACGAGCGGGCGATCATCGCGCCGATGTCGGTGTGCACGGCCAGCGCGTCGAGGTCGATGCGCTGGGCGATGCTGTTCACGTCGATCCGGTCGGCGACCGCGTCCACGTTCACCCGGGCCAGGACCCGGTCGAGATCCACCTTGGCCAGGATCTTGTCCATGTCGACCCGGTCCACCAGCTTGTCCACGTCGACGCGGTTCACGATGGCGTCCGGGTCGACCTGCTGTACCAGCGCGTTCACGTCCAGGCTGCGGACGACCAGGTCGATGACCCGCTCGGCGGTCCTCTCGGCCAGCGCCTCGACCGGATCGGTGATGCGCTTGCCCATCGAGCGCAAGCCGTGCAGTGGGTCCATGAGGGTCAGCCTTTCTGGAGCAGCCCGACCAGCCCGTCGATGGCGACGATGAGGCCCGCCGCCACGAGAGTGCCCGCCAGGATTATCCGGCCGTTGTGGCGCAGCCACCCGTTGAAGGCCGACAGATACCGGGTGGTCGGCTCCGGTGCGGCGAGGAAGGCCAGCAGCGGAAGCCAGATGAGCGCGACGTTGATCGCGACGATCAGGGCCAGGCCGGCCACCGTCAGCGAGAGGTCCGCGTGGGCGGTCGCGACCACCTGGATCGCCGCGATGAACGTCATCGACGGAGCGAAGACCAGGATGCCGGCCAGGAACGCGGTGTACGGCGCCGGATTGGCCATCAGCCGCGCCACGATCGCGTTCCCGCCATGGGCCGAGCCGGATCGCCCGGGTTTGGGCCTGGGTTTGCGCCAGGCCACGAACAAGCCGGCGAACAGGATGAAGATCCCCAGGAAGAGCCGGAGCTCGTAGCGGATGGTCCGGTGGGTGGGCAGGCTGAACCCGCCGGCCCGCAGCAGGACCAGGACGACGACGCCCATGATGATGCTCATCAGCACGGCGCCGGTCAGGTACAGCAGGATCGTGGCCCGCGGCCGGGCCGAGCCGAGGTAGACCGCCGCGAGCAGCAGCGCGGTCGGCGAGATGGCCGCCAGGACCGCCAGGCCAGCCGCTTCGATGAGCACGGGCTCAGCTGCCGTGGTGCCCGGCGGGCTGCGGCGTGGCCGCAGTCCCGGCCGGAGGCCTCCCGATCAGCTCGATGAGGCCGAGGACGACGAGCAGCAGGATCGCGAGAACGACCGCGACCATGGCGGTCGGGCGGCCCCAGAACACGAAGATCAGGGCGAACAGGGCCACGGCGCCGATGCGCAGCCCGGTGCGGTGGCTGAACGTCCACTGTCCCACCGGTCCGGTGCGCGGTCCGGCCCGTTCCCCGCTGGCCCGCAGCCAGCCCAGCCCGCCGCTGAACGCGCCGCGGGTCCGGACCGCGGTCACCGACGGGCCGGTGAAGAATGCGGCGATGGCCACGATCAGGCCGACGACCAGCAGGGTCCGCAGCCCGTCCTTGATGAACCGGATCAGCGTGTCGTACATGACCGCGGCCGCGTTGGCGGGCAGCACGTTGTTCGGCACGCTGTTCAGGTAGATGCTGCGGGCGATGGCCAGCGCGACGCCGAGCAGCGCCATGGACGCGGCGAAGCCGAGCCCGGCGCCGATCAGCGCCCGCCGGTGACTGCGCGCGATGTAGATCCCGGCGGCGAGCAGCAGCAGGGTCAGGATGGGCAGGACGATCTTCAGGTCGTTGAGGGCCCGGTAGCCGCTCTGCGCCTTGACGAGTTCCTTGGCCGAGAACAGGGCGAACGTCGGGTTGACCGCGGGAATGCTGTTGACGATCGTGAATCCCCGCGCGGCCAGGTCCTTCTTGACGACGTCGATGAACGGCCCGAGGTTCAGCACGACCTGGCCGTTGCTGATGGTGATGGCCCCATTGCCCTGGCCGGACAGGGCCTTGACCAGCTCGGCGTGGACGGTCCGGTTCACCTGCACCCACAAGGTGGCCACCTGCGGGCTCGCCACGATCTTGCCGACCTGGGTGTGGATGAAGCCGCCCACCGCGCCGGCGAGCGAGCCGGAGAAAGTCTGCAGCAGCGTGCCGACCCGGGGCAGGCCCTTGCTCTTCAGCGTCGCGGCGGCCTGGTTGGTGAGGGCCTGCACGTGGATCTGGGCGTTGATCTCGTTCGAGATCTTGTCGGTCAGCGCGCTCTGGACAGCGGGCTCGTGGATGAGCGGCGCCACGTTCTCCACGTAGCGGTTGGTGTCAGAGACCTGGTTGGCGGTCCAGACCGCGAGCACGGAGACCGGCGCGAGGATACAGCCCAGCACGATCAGCACGGTCGCGACCGGGCCGCGCCAGCCGGGCCGGTGACGCCGGCCAGCGCCTGCCTGACCGGCGGAGGCGGCCTCAGGATGGAGCGGGCGGGAACGCAGGAGCGCGACCTCGGCGCGCAGCCGCTCGAGCTCGGCCCGTTCATCTCCCCCGAGGGAACCGGCGTCGTGCGTCAGCCCGCCGTTTGCAGCGCCATCACCATCGTCAGACACCGGCCACCCTCCTGGCTCCCGTTACCGGGAGCGCTTGGAAGCCTGCCGCCGCGGGCACCTGTGCCCCCCGGTTGCGGGTGCCCCTCGGCGGCAGGCGAGACAACAGTCGCTGAGGGAACCCCCCTGTCACCTCGCCCGTACCGGGTGAATGACCGGCCGGGTCCGCCGGGCCGTGGTGGGCGACAGCGGGACGGAGGGGCACCGTATCCGGACGTGTCCGGCCTTGCGACCCCACCGGAGGGGGTCCGCAGGCGTCCGGTTCGCCCGTTTGGCGACCGGCTGGTGCGGGGGGCGCGGAGGGCGGCTCACCCGCGGCGGGTGAGGTAGAGCGGCCCCGTGGCGGCCATAGTCCAGCGAGGAGACCTGAGCGCCCCGGCCCGCCTGCACTCCGGCCGGCTAGGGCGCGGCGACCCGGCGACGGGTGGCGCGACCTGGAGGGAAGGCGCTCGTGACTATCGGCGGAAGCGCGGCACTGATCATCATCGGCGCGATTCTCCGCTTCGCCGTCACCTGGACGCCCAAAAACGTCGATCTGCAGGTCATAGGCGTGATCTTGATGATCGGCGGGGCGGCCGGCCTGTGCGTCGCCATCGCCCTGATGGTGATGCGGCGCCGCGACCGGGGCGCGGCCGAGGTGACCGAGCAGCGCCGCTACGTCGAACCGCCCAGGTGACTGGGCTGGATCGCCCGCCGGCGCGGGCCTGCCGGGCGGTAATGTCCCGGCGGGCTCGGGAGCCCGCCCATGTTCCGGTGTGGATGACCGATGAGTTGGCGCGTCCCGCATCGTCGTGATGGGTGACCGGCCGGCCCGTCCGTCCCTGGAGGCGTGCATGCATGCTGCTCTCGTGACCATCACCATCGACCCGGAGCAGGCTCCCGCGGCCGCCGCCGCGCTGATGGACGACATCCTGCCTCGCGTCACCTCGGCGCCGGGGTTCACGGCCGGGTACTGGCTCGAGCCAGCTGATGGGCAGGGTTTGTCCATCCTGCTGTTCGACACCGAGGAGCAGACCCGGCAAGCCGCGGAGGCGGCCGGCCAGTGGTCCGCGCCTGGCGTTTCCATCGGGCGCGTGGAGATCCGGCGCGTAGCCGTCTCCGTCCCCTGATCAGATTCAGGTGACTCCCGGCCCTCACCTCGGACAGTCACAGGTGCTCAGCCCGAGGTGCTGCTCGTAGGCGGCCAGGCCCTCGGCGATCGTGTACGGGCCGCGTAGCTGCTGCAGGCAAGGCGAGATCTGGGAGTAGTCCAGGTACGGGTTGTCGCCACACTCACAGCAGATGAGCTCGAACGCGCCCGTGTGCCCGCCTTCCATCCGGCCGTCCACCATCAGGACCGGCTGGCTGCGCAGCATCGCAGTGCCGCCATGACCAGGCTGGCCAGCCTGTGCGGAGGCGCGGAAACCTTGACTGCCGGGCCGCAGCCACGGGTCACGGGAGTCATGCCGGCCGCCCGGTGCGGTGGTGGGATTCCTGCGGTCGGGCGGCGCCGTGCCGTTGGCGGTACGGAGCGTTGCGCGCTTCATGGGCTCCCCCGGGCCGGTAGTCCGGATACCGCCGGGGTCTGGAGCGGCGCTTAGGACCCAAGAATCTGGCCGGATAGATTCAGTCGTCAAGGAAATGAGCGTGAATTCATCGTAAAAATATGGCCAAACCGTCGCGTCGGGCTGGTATCGGGACTGGCCAGCGAGATCCGCTGCAGTCCTAGCCATGCCGGCGCCGGGCAGGTGCGCTCGCCGTGAGCGGGTCAGCCGTGCTGGCTGAATGCTGCCGTGCATCTGGTCTCCTTCAGATGTCCTCCGCGTTCCGGCAGGATCCCCGCGAGCGCGAACGCTCCCGCGGGGAGCCTTCGGGGCAGGTGCGGCGGCACCGGCGAACGCCCGGGTCCGCAGCGTCCGGGCCGCCTGGCCCCGCCACCCGCCGATGTGGCCGGGCGCCTCCTGCCGCTGGGCCTGGTTTCGCATTGCGCCCTGCCCAGCGGCGGACTCGGCGTTGTCTTGGCTCACACTCGTTAACCCGCCAGTGACCGCAAACGCTTACCTCGGCCCGGCAAGATTTCGCGCGCCCGGCGACTCACCACCTGCCGTGGCGGCCCACAGTGGCTGGCGCTGTGCCGAAGCCTGACGTGCCACAACTTGCCCGGAGGCTCACGCCGGTAGGCCATGTGCGTGAGGTCAGATCCGTGACAGCGGCTGCCGCTCGCTGGCGTTCAACGCTGCGGTCAAATAACGGTCGGACGATCCTGGAAGCCACGCTGGCGGCCCTCACAAGTCCTGCGACCTGGACGTCTGGTCGGGATGGCCGACCTGTGCATATGCGCCTCTGAGGTACTCGGGGGCGATCGTCCGCTGTACGTCCGACGTGCCGCCTCGCGCGTCGTGCTATCGAGTTCGCATCCGCCACACGCTTCATGCGTGAGCGATGAGTTTGGGCGGCGGATCGGGTCTGCCCTGGCATGACTCGAATCATCGCTGACATCTCGGTCTCCCTCGACGGCTTCGTCACCGGGCCCGACCCCAGCCCGGACAACGGTCTGGGCACCGGCGGAGCGCCGCGCACGCTGGTGCAGCGGAGCGTGATCCCGACATCGACCGCGACACACCTGACCTGCGACGTCTCCGGGTGATCCGATGACCACTGTCAACGCCAATGAGATCGCCTTGGGCATCGAGTCGTTCGGTGACGACGACGCGCCACTCGTCCTGCTCGCGGGCGGGACGACGATGCTCTCCTGGCCCGACGCGCTTTGCGACCGCCTCGCCGCTGGCGGGCGCCGTGTGGTGCGCTACGACCTGCGCGATAGCGGGGAGTCGACGACGACGGACCCGGAGGCGCCCGCCTACACCCTGCGCGGCCTCGCCGCCGACGCGGCGGCCCTTGCTGACGCGCTCGGCGGGGGGCCTGCGCACCTCGCGGGGATCGGCGTCGGCGGGATGGTCGCCCAGGTGGCCGTGCTCGACTATCCGGGCGCGTTCGCGGCGCTCACCCTGGTCGGCACCCGCGCGGTTGCCCCTGGCCCGCCCGACGATGACCTCCCCGACCATGACCAGGCGACGATGAGCCGGCTGTTCGCGCGTCCGATGCCCGATTGGACCGACCGCGAGGCGGTTGCGGAGTTCGCCGCCGCCGGCGCGGAGATCCTCGGCGACGACCCCGTCGCCGCGCGCGCAATCGCTGCGCGCATCTGGGACCGCACGCCCGGCACCGCACCCCCGGTCCAGATGGCCAACCAGATGGGCATGGTGTTTCCCAGGCTCGACTGCAAACCCCGCTGGCGCGAGCGCCTGCCCGAGATCGAGGTCCCCACGCTCGTCGTCCACGGCCGCCGCGACCGGTTCTTCCCCGTCGGCAACGGCGAGGCGATCGCCCGCGAGATCCCCGGGGCACGGCTGCTCGTCCTCAAGGAGGCCGCCACTGCGATCCCCGATGCGGCGGTCGGCGAGGTCACCGAGGTGATGCTCACGCTCGGATAGAGGACGGCGGGTGCCACGCGGGTCTGGCCTCCACGCAGCAGTGGACGTCGGAGGCTCGATCCGGCCGCGCGCCCGCGATCGGCACGATTCCAACCCGAGGTTGTCCAGGATGCTTCTCTCGATCCATGTCCCGTAAACCCACGGCTTCTGCCGTCAGCGCTCCACGTCGAACGTCGTAGTCATCACGGAAGCGCGGCCACAACCAACTGGAGCACTCCCGACCACACGACCCCACCAGCAAGATCACGATCTACGGCTGGAGTACTAGTGCCTGTATGCCGCCTTTGGCAAGTTCCTGGCCGGGGGGTAGGGGGGGTCCAGGTTCGCGTATACGCCCACGCGCGCCAGTGCCCTGTCCACCCCGGCGAACGCCTCGCGGCCGGCGTGCAGCAGCACGGGCCTGCGGCCGGGAAACTCGCACCAGACCGAGGTTCCGTACTTGCCGGACCGGTAGTTCACGATGCGGACATCCGCAAGCGGCACCGTGAGCGCCGGCCGCCGTGGGGTGCCGCGAAGCCGGGACAGCCGGCAGCAGATCAGCCGCCGGTCAGTCACTGCCGCGTACATCGGGCGCCAGAGGAACCAGACGCCCAGTCCAAGGGACGACAGGGACGCCAGGGCGGTGACGGGACCGGCCTGCAGCGGCCCGAGCAAGCCTTCCAGGCCTGCCGCGGCCAGCACGAGCCACACCGCGAGCAGGGCCGCCGAGCCCCGGCGTGACAGGCCGGAAGTCACCAGCGAGCCGTCGGCAATACGCTCGCCCGGCTGGAGGTCGCGTCCGAGCGCTTCCTCTGCCTGCCGCTTGCGGGTCACCCTGTTCACGTCAGCAGAACTCTCCTGTGCGACTGTGCCCGGCAGCGAGACCTTCACAAGTCAGCGCGCATGATCATTATGCGGGTGATACCCCATCACAGTCGACCTTTCGGGGACCATGACGCCCTATACACGCAAGCCGCGGCGGGTTCGCGAGCGGGCCGACAACCGTCGGTGGTCGCTGCCTGGCCCGAAGCACTCGATGAACCCGTGCGCGAGCTCGACTGGGTCCTGGATGGCCAGGTTCATGCCCTTGCCGCCCGGTCGCTGTCGGCTTCAGCAGAATGCGAATCTGCCGCAGCTCGAGGAGGTTCGGGTCTCGCGTCAGGTCAACCACGAACCCGATCCCTTCCAGCAATCGAGATCCGCGTGCCCGCTGTCACGGAGGTGCCACTCCGGGTCGGAGTGCTCTACGACGTGCAGCTTATGCTTGCCCGCGCCGAGCGTTCTGCGCCGCTGGCCGCGGCCCGGTCCTGGGGTCGTCCGGGCGCGCGCCGAAGGGGACGGCCGGCGGCCGGTCGCAACTGCTCGTGACGTCGACGGCGTGACCTGAGTCGGCCGCCACGAGCAGGCCTTCCATTATGTCGAGCACGTGATAGGCGACCTCGCCATTGGCGCGATGCGCGGTGCCGGTGCTCAGCGCGCTGGCCAGGTCAGAGACGCCGTAACCCCGCGCGGCCCCGCGATAGCCGCCTGCCTCGGCGGCCGGCGCCCAGTCCTCCGCCCCGGCGCGGAAGATCTGCACCGCCCCGCCGAACCCGTTGGGATCGGGCACCGATAGCGACCCGCCCGTGCCGTAGACCTCGATGTGCGGCAGCTGCCCGGCCCACACGTCAAAGCTCATCACCAGCGTCGACAACGCCCCGTTGGCGTGCTCCAGCACCCCGGTCACGTGCGTTGCCACCGCCACCCCGATCTCTGCGCCGGCGCGGGGGCCGCTGCCGATGATGCGGGTAGCCCGCGGCGTGGCCGTCATGCCAGCCACGCGCCGCACCCGGCCCAGCAACGTGACCAGCGCGGTGAGATAGTACGGGCCCATGTCGAACAGCGGGCCGCCGCCCGGCAGGTAGTAGAACTCCGGGGCCGGATGCCACCGCTCGTGGCCGGGCGTGACCATGAACGCGGTCGCCGCGACCGGCGCGCCGATCTGGCCGCCGTCCAGGCAGGCACGTGCGGTCTGCACGCCGGTGCCCAGCACCGTGTCCGGCGCGCAGCCGACCCGCACCCCGGCGCGCGCGGCGGCGGCCAGCACCTCACGCGCCTGCCCGGTCGTGACGGCGAGCGGTTTCTCGCCGTAGACATGCTTGCCCGCCGTGATCGCCGCATGCGCGACCTCGGCATGTGCCGCCGGGATCGTCAGGTTGAGCACGAGATCGACGTCGCCGGCGGTGAGGAGCTCGGCGGCGGCCAGCGGGCGCGCGCCCGGCGCCGCGGCCGCCGCGGTCCTGGCCCGTGCCTGGTCGAGGTCGGCGACCGCCACCACCTGGACGTTGGACAACCGCCGCAGGGTGCCCAGGTAGGCGCCGCTGATCTGGCCGGCGCCCACCACGCCGATGCGTAGCGCGGTCACCGCGCCGCCCAGGCCATCCCGGTCCGGATCATCGCATCCACCTGCGGCACTTCCAGATCCGCGAGCGAGTGGCCGATCGCGGTCACGAACACCCGGCCCGCGCCCCAGCGGCGGGTCCAGGTGACCGGCATGACGGTGCCGGCCAGATCCGGGTAGTCCGGATCGGCGACGAAATCGGTGACGGCCAGCACGTCGTTGCCCGGATCAACGTGCAGGTAGTACTGCTCCGTGGTGATGGTGAACGCCTCGACTCCGGCCAGCACCGGATGATCCGCGCGCTCGGCCACCGGCCGCACCTCGTAGCCGACGAAGCCGCGGGGGTGGTACACGAACTGGCCACCCGTAATAAGGCTGTACGCGGGTTCGGCGCGGAACGCGTCGACAATGCCGCCGTGCCAGCCGGCGAAGCCGGTCCCGGACCGGACCGCGCGCGACAGCCCGTCCGCCTGCCGGGTGGTGATCGTGCCCATTGTCCAGCACTGCACCACCAGGTCGGTCGCCGCAAGCAGCGCCTCGTCGAGATAGCTGTCCAGGGAGTCCGATACCGTCACACCGAAGCCCGCTTCCTTCAGCACCCGGACGTACCGGCCGCTCGCGGGAACGGGCACGTGGCCCTCCCATCCGCCATGGACCACCAAGGCGCGCTTGCCGTCATGCCGGCGCCGTAGGCTCTGAACTGTCATTCGCTGCCCTCCTGGCCCACACGTAACCACCCGGCCCGAACCCGCCGCCCCGTCCAGCTTGACTCCAGGGCAGCCATCACCATCGCCAGGCTGCGGATGTTGTCTGGTACTCGCTCATGGGCGGTTCGCCGCCCTGCAGTGCGCTGATGGAGTCAGGCCAGCCACCTCGCGCACCGGCCCGCCCGGCCGATGAAACTGGTCAGCGCGGCCGGGAAGCCGTGCACGCCACCTGCCGCGGCGGCAGATGCAGACCGCCCCACGCCGGTACCATAACCGCGGCCGCCCGGCGCGTACAGCCCAGCCCGGCCACGGCGATCCTCGCCGGGCATCGCACCATCAACAGCCGTTGGCCTGGTAGACCAG
>Ga0182024_10020497_pt1 | contig 12082 bp, 13 predicted proteins | sample P32metaG_FD_120480 | JGI IMG/M metagenome (GOLD analysis project Ga0182024, IMG submission 120480) | Permafrost microbial communities from Stordalen Mire, Sweden - P3-2 metaG (Illumina Assembly) | ecosystem: Environmental > Terrestrial > Soil > Wetlands > Permafrost | place: Sweden: Stordalen... | reverse complement strand
CGCCCTTCAACAATTCAACGAGGCGACTCTGCCGATTACCACCGATACCCGAAGCCCACGGAAGGTTCGGCACGGTGAGTCACGCGATCCGTCCCGGCAAGCGCGGTCAAGCCATCGATCGGCGAGTTGTACACGAAGCCGCGATATTCGGCTCGCATGAAAACGTGATGCGAGAGATTGAAGTCAGCCCCGCCGCCGTAGACGAACGCGGCGCGTGCCTGCGAACTGGCGCCGACGAAATCCTTCGGGTCGAAAATCATGCCGCCCGCGCCGGCCAGCAAGAACGGGGTGAATCTGCGCAGCGGCATACGGAATACATAGGCCGCGGAGAGTTCATGAGAATAGTTCTTCACGCCGAGAACTCCGCTTGAAAGGCCGTAGGTCTGGGTATTGAGTGAATAGCCGTAGTTGGCTTCAACGCCGCTATGCGCGCTGAATAAATATCGATAACTTCCGAGTACGCCGCCGCTGTTGGTGGCTTTGTTGTCGATGCCATTGCTGGTCGTGCTTCTCACGAAGCTGCCGAACGCCTGTACCGACACTTCGTTGTTACTCACTGAGGTTTCCGACTGCGAAAACGCCGGCGCCGCGGCGAATGCGATGCCCAGAGTCCACGTCATTAATTTTCGTCCAAACATTTCATTGCTCCTTTGTCCCACTTACCGGCTGGTCTGTTTCCGCCGGTCGTCGCTTGGTGGAGTGCACGCGGCTGTCCAATCGATCGGAGTCAATGGAGTCGAGTAAATACAGTGTTTTTGTTGCGTGGACGCTGCTGAAGACCGCGCACCTGCCCGGCACTTGCCGGCCGGGGTGTCGCGATTTGGACAACCTCCGCTGTGGTTAGAGCGCGGGTGTAACGCAGGGAATCCGGCTTATTGGCCGATCCGGGAAATCCGGATGCTGAGCTTTTGCATCCGCGATTGCAGGGTGGAGCGTTTCACTCCCAGCAGAGCCGCCGCGCCTTTCGGGCCGGCGACAACCCAGTTGGCTTGCTCCAGGGCGGCCACAATCTGCTTCCGTTCCGTCTCTTCGAGCATGCTGCGCATGTCCCGTTCGTCGGTGGGAGCATCGGACGACCTCTTGGCCAGCGGTGTGGGCGACGGGAGTCGATTTTCCAGATCGCTCAAAGGAACCTTCAACACGGGTCCAGTGGAAACGATCACAGCGCGCTCGATTACATTTTGCAGTTCGCGGATGTTGCCGGGCCACTGGTATCGAACCAGCGCCCTCATTGTTTCCGAGGGGATCGTCTCGATATTCCGGTTGGTGCGGCGGCTGAACTGCTGAACGAAGTGCCGAACCAGCAAAGGAATATCTTCGGGGCGCTCGCGCAGCGGCGGCACGCGCACGGGGAAGACGTTCAGGCGATAGAAAAGATCCGAACGAAAGGTTTGTTGCTCTACCATCGCGGCGAGGTCACGATTCGTAGCCGCGATCAACCGCGCGTCGGAATGCAGCGTCCGCGTGCTGCCCAGGCGCTCAAACTCACGCTCCTGAAGGACCCGCAGCAGCTTGGGCTGAAGTTCCAGTGGGATTTCACCGATCTCGTCAAGGAAAGCCGTGCCTTTATTGGCCAGCTCGAACCGGCCGGTCCGCTGCGAAATGGCGCCGGTGAAGGCGCCTTTTTCGTGGCCGAACAGCTCGCTCTCAAGCAGTCCCGTAGGGATCGCCGCGCAATTCAGTTTCACGAACGCGTTGGACTTGCGTGAGCTCAGATTGTGAATGGCCCGCGCGATGAGTTCCTTCCCGGTACCGGTTTCTCCGTAAATCAGCACCGTCGAATCGGTTGGTGCGACGGTCTCCACCTGGGCGAGGACCCGACGTAGCGCGTCGCTGTTGCCGATGATTTCTTCGAAGTTCAACTCGGTCCGGATTTCGTCTTCGAGGTACAGTTTTTCCTGCGCGAGCTGATCGCGGAGCTCCGCAATCTTCCGATAGGCAATGGAGTTCTCCACCGCGATGGCCACCTGCTTGGCGACCTGTCCCAGGAACCCGATCTCCTCATCCGAAAACGCGCTTTCCTCGACACTCCCTACCGAGAGTACGCCGAGGACACCCTTCTGACCGATCAGGGGAAGATGGCAAAGCGTTTTGATCCCGACGGCGCGCGCGGGATCGTAGTCATCGAGCTTGCTTCCGGTAAGACGCGCGGCACGGCCGGTGCGGAACGTGTTCAGCAGCGGCATCTCTTTTTCCGGCGGAAGCATGCCTTCCTGAACCATTCCCTTGCCGCCCGGAAAATCGAGGGCGTACAAACGCAGTCCATCGCTACCGGGCTCGGGAAGCGCAACGCCCACGCCGTCGCATTGCAGTACACGCCGAATGCTGGTCGAGACGGCTCGCAGCAGGTCGCGCAGATCAAGGTTGGAGACGACGCTGTTGGTCAACTCGAGCAGGAGTTCCAGCCGCTCCTGCGCTCCCTTGAGAGCCCGGAAATTGAGGGCGTCATCGAGAGCCAAAGCGATCTGATCCACCACCAGCGACAGAAAACGGACTTCTTCTCCGGAGTAAGTGTAGGGGCAACTGCTTGCCAGCATCAGGCTGCCGAGGCGCCGGTGCGCGGTGCTCATCGGGAGCGCGCACAGCGAGCGGATTCCGCGATCGCGTAATACTTCCATCATCCGAGGGAAGCGCTCCTCGTCATCGACGGAATCAATCACCAGCACTTCCTGATGATGTTGCACCCACCATGCGATGGTTTCCTCTTTTTCCAGATCGCGCGATGGCTTGGGACCGGAATGACAATGCTGTCCGAGATGCCAATGCACCTTATTCAAGGCCTCATCGAACTGGGCGACGGCATCGAACGGGACAATGTTGCCGAGTTCGCGCACCAGCACCTGGAACAACTCGTCCGGGTTGTTCTGGGTCCGAATTCCTTCCGCTAGACGGATTAGCGATTCGTAGCGCGCCGCCGGCAGCTTTTCGATTCCCGGCGAGATAGCGGTCATGGACACCTGCATTGGCTCCTGAGTCCTAGTACACGTGATGCGACGAAGCGCCGCAGCGATTCAGAAAACAGATCCGTGTTTCCAGTCGATTCTGTAAAACCGTAATGGTATAGCCCGTCGAAACACGGCGCATATTTTAAAAATGGTCCTGATGGGTTGATGTTTAGTTTAGTCGAGCTTCATTCCATAGATCATAATGCGCGGGAGTTTGTTGGAAAATATTGCAACGGGCCGACTGTGGAAGTGCCCCCCAGCACTTCCACAACCTGACTGAGCCAAAAAATATCTGAAAAACAATCAACAAGCACCATTTCGTTAGAGCGTGAACCTCCCCCGATATCCCTGCTTAGGCGCTCTGCGCTTCGAAGATATTCGTCTCGTCCGCCGACGGACCGTACATGCCGGGAATCGCCACGTCGTTGAGCCGCAGGAAAACGCCCAACTGCGCGCGATGATGGATCAGGTGATTCATGATCACGCTGCGCATCACCGCAGAGCGCGGCATCGACATGATCGTTTTTCCCGCGAACTTGAACGTCCAGATCTTCTGCCAGTGCTCGTCCGTGGCGCACTGAATTTTCGTGCGCGCTTCGGCGACGTTTTTGTCGAACATCTCCAGGATCTCGGCTCGCGACTCCGCGAAATGTGGCTTGAATCCAGGCTGCATATCGAGAACATCCTGGTCGATGGTGAAGGTTGTCCACGACGGAAGCTCCGCCACATGCGTGGCCAGGCGCGCCAGATTCATCGATTTGGCGTGCGGCTGGTAGTCGAGCTTGTCATCGGGGACGCACTCCAGAATCTTTCGTGTGTTTTTTATCTCTTCGTCAAATTCGGGCAAGAGCGTTTGACTGAACGACATGTTTTTCTCCTTTTTATGAAATCCTACAACCCGAACGATATCAGACATTGCGGACAGCTTCAGTCCGCAATGAAGTGTTACATTTAAGAAAATGGTGGAGACCTCGGCCCGATTGCTGCGCTTGTTGTCACTCTTTCAGGCGAGGCGGTATTGGTCCGGAACGGAGTTATCGGGACGGCTGGAAGTGACGGCGCGAACGTTGCGCCGCGATGTCGACCGGCTACGCAGCCTGGGTTATCCCGTGAACTCGACTTCGGGTACGGCGGGCGGCTATCAGCTTGGGGCGGGCGCGACATTGCCGCCGCTGCTTTTGGACGACGAGGAAGCGGTCGCCGTGGCCGTCGGCCTGCGAACCGCCGCGAGCGGCACCGTCGCAGGCATTGAGGAGACGTCGGTGCGAGCGCTTGCCAAGCTTGAACAGGTGCTGCCATCACGACTCCGCCGCCGCGTCGCCGCGCTGCATTCTTTTATCTTGCCGCTCCCCAGTGCGGGGCCGACGGTAAATGCGGAAACGCTACTGGCGATTGCCAGCGCTTGCCGCGATTATGGAAAGCTGAGATTCTGCTATCACAACCGTGACGGCGCGGCGAGCGAACGCGAAGTCGAGCCTCACCGGTTGGTGAATACCGGGCGGCGATGGTACCTCGTCGCCTGGGATGCCGGTCGCAATAATTGGCGAACCTTCCGGGTGGATCGGATCCAGCCTAAGATTTCAACCGGATCTCGCTTTTCGCCGCGCAAGGCGCCCGACGGGGACTTCGCCGCGTACGTTTCTCGCAGCGTGGGCTACGCGCCGTATCCGCATCGGGCGACGGTGAAGTTGCGCGCCTCGGTCGAAATGGTGGCCGAACGGATTCCATCCTCGATGGGGATACTGGAGCCGATCGACGAGCACTCCTGCCTGTTGCGCACGGGAGCGTGCTCGCTCGATACATTGTCGGTCTATCTGGCGCTCATCGGATTCGAGTTTGAAGTTCGGGAACCAGTCGAGCTGATCGAACGAATCCGCTGGCTCGCGGATCGATTCAGCCGCGCGGTCCCTTGAACAGCAAGAATTCCGCCACCAGCCGGTGCAGCGGAGGACCAGCGGATATGAAGCGTGAAATCGGATTGGCAGACTCTGGTGCCTGTGCTGCTTCTTTCCCTTGCGGCCGCGCGACTGCCAAAGGTTCAATGATCACTCGATAGTGTCACTGCTGCGCGCTACAGGGATTCTATTCACTCGGTCGCCCTGCACGCCCCAGCGCGAAATGAACTTTCCCGCGGCTTCGCTGGAAATCGTCTGTCCATGTCCAAGCCGGGCGTCAATATGGAGAATCAGCGCGAGAATCAGTAGCAGCAAAAGGCCCCACGGATCTTCGCGCCGATCGGATTCTCGCGGAACACCTGTTGCCCACATTCTTTCCCGATCTTAAGCGCTTTGACCTGCACCCAGAACTCGCCCACGCGATCATACAGCATTTTCATCTTGTCGACGCCCTTGGTTTGCCGTCCGCGGGCGTGGGCGCATTGGTCGCTCTCATTATTCTTAGGCAGGATTTCAGCGTAATCGCTCTAATCGCTACCGTCCTGCTTATCAAAATCGTGAAGAGAGCGCCATCATGATGATCGATTTCGCTCTCGCGGCGGAGCGCAAGGAAGGGATGAAACCGGAAGAGGCCCTTTATCAGACCTGACTTCTGCGCCCCCGTCCCATCATAATGACCACCATGGCGGCCCTGCTTGGCGCGGTACCGTTGGCCTTCGGTTCCGGCAGCGGCTCGGAGTTACGCCGGCCTTTGGGTATTACCCTCCTCGGCGGCCTGCTTATCAGCCAGCTGTTGACGCTTTACGTCACGCCGGTGATCTACGTCCCGCGACCACAAAGGACCCCCTGGCGCCGAACCCGGTTCGGCAATCGATGAATATTTCCGCGTCGTTCATTCGGAAGCCGGTGGCCACCACCCTGATGATGGTCGCGATTACCTTGGCCGCGCCGCGGCATACCAGTTGCTGCTGTGTCGCCGCTGCCGCAGTAAACTTCCCGACGATTTCCGTGACCGCAAGTGTGCCTTAGGGCGAGTCCCGACACGATGGCCTCATCCGTGGCCTCGCCGCTCGAGCGCCAATTCGGACACATCGCGGCGGTTACCGAGATGACCTCGTCGAGCTCGCTCGGATCCACAAGTGTCACCCGGCGATTCGATCTGAATCGGGACATCGATGCGCCCCCCCGCGACTGCCCTCCACTCTTCCCAATAATCCTTCGTACCGGAAGGTGAATCCTGCCGATTCTCCCATCTTCATGCTCGCTCTCACCTCTGCCATCCTACCCGGGGTCAGAGATACGACGCCGCTTCGACTATCATGGCGCAGAAGCTTTCGCAGGTCAGGGGCGTGGGGACACGTGACTGTGGGAAGCTCGCTTCCGGCGGTTCGGATCAAGCTGAATCCGAGGGTTCTAAACAAGTATGGCATTCGCCTGGAGCAGGTCCGGGCCGCATTCGGAGCCGCGAGGGAATACGCCCAAGGGGCATCTTTCGGACGGCCATCGCATATGGGAAGTGGGCGCCAACGATCAGCTCTCCAAGGCCAGCGAGTATGACCCGTTGGTAGTTGCGTACCGCAACGGATCCGCGAATCTCCGATATCGGCCAGGCGCAGGATTCGGTTGAAGACCCCGGAATTCGGATTACGCGGCAGTCCTCGATTTTTTCATCATTTTCCGCCAACCCGGAGCGAACATTATTGGAGCGGTGGATCGCATCCACGCGGTCCTCCCGGAGATCCAATCCGCGATTCCGAGTGCGATCAATGTCAAGATGGCGATGGATCAGGCTGTCACCATCCGCGTCTCCGTGCGCAGCGCCGATAAGACTCTCATTATTTCGGTAGTGTTAGTCATTCTTGTGGTTTTCATTTTCCTGAGCTGACCACTTTCATTCCACATGGAATCGACGTTTCGGCTTGACGGCAAGGCCAGTTCGTGCAATTTCGAAGACGCCGGCCGATCTCGGCCACCAAGTGCATGTGCGCCAGCGTCGCCGTCCCGGTCTCGTTGGTGGGAACCTCCGGCATAGTGTACCTGCTGACCGACGATTGTGGTCATCGAGAACGTCATGCGTTACCTGGAGAAGGGCATGCGTCCTTTCGAAGCCGCGCTTAAGGGCGCGCGGGAAGTGGGTTCCATGGTGTTCGCGATCAGTGTTTCGCGAATTCGCGGTAACCCTGTCCGTCGCTATCGCGCGGTTTCCATGCTGATGTCGCTTACCGCAACTTCGATGATGTGCGCCGATCTCATAAAGGAAGAGTCCGTCCACGGCTGGATGTTACGGTAGCAGCGAGCGAACTTCCTATCGGGTGGTGAGCCTGCACGGAAAACACTGTCTATCCGCTCCGCTCCGGGCGATTACGCTGGCGGTTTTGCTAGCCACTATCGGGCTGAAAGCGTACCTGTTCGTTGGAGTGCCCAAGGGATTTTTCCCGCAACAGGATAACGAAGGATTCAAGGATCGACTGCCCGACTTGGACATCTCGTTCCAAGCCATGGACAAGATAATGCTGCCGACGATCGATATCGTTGCCGCGGACCTCGGCGTGGATACCGTGAACGGATTTACCGAAGGCAGCACCTACAACACCGCGCGACTGCTCATCTCGCTGAAGCCGCTCGATCAACGGAAGATCTTCGCGGACCTCATTATCGCCGGCTTCGACCCAAATTGGCAAGGATGCCCGGGACTACCCTTTATCTGCAAGCCAGCCAGGATTTGCGCGTCGGCGGCCGGCAGAAGAACGCGCAATATCAATACACCATGTTCATGGCGTGGTGGAGACGGAGAGTTCGGCGACCCCTGTGATGATTGGAAATCTTTTGCGACACGATCGTTGCGGGCGGGGAGTTGCGGGGGCGGACCGCATTGTCCGGACACATGGAGGAAGTGCACGCCGGCTCCCGTCTCGGGAAGCGTTGGGGAGTGTGGTTCGTTACGTTTTGGAGATACAGGGGGAAGCTGTGGAGGTTTATTCGGCGAGTCGACATTGCCCCCTCGCCTTTACACGGGCAGGGCTGTATTCGATGTCGGAGGCGGTACTATTTGGCGTCAGCTTCGAAAACCGGTTCCGTGACCGCAGCGGCTCCGTCCCAATGGTGCGTCGGCACCAGTCCTGCGGTGATACTTTTCGAACCGGCGCTTTTATTTGGGGCGAAAACCCGCTCCGTGACTGACGCGGCACGCAACGAGTGCGTGCGCCACAAATCCGACGGGCAAGCCGCTCTCGGCTCGCACAAAGGGGAATCATCGCCTCCTTAATCCACGATGCAGGTCCAGTGACCTCGTTCGTCGCGAAAACCGGATAGGATCTGATGGCGCGCGACACGGGTGAACTCGTCGCGGAGATCTTTAATTACCGTTTCACTGATGTTGGCGACCACCACGTCGAAAGAGCTGGAGCGAACCGCGTCCGCGCTGCCTACGAAAAATGGGACGTCCTTTGCGGCATCGGGATCGATATCGCAGGCGATCACCCGTCCAGCGCCTAGCAGTTTTGCCGCAAGCGAAAGGATGCCGGAGCCGGTGCCGACGTCGAGCACGGAATCGCCGGGACGCACGATACGCTCCATCGCTTCGAGGCACAGCTGGGTGCAGGGATGTTGCCCGGTTCCGCATTGCATTCCGGGGTTGATTTCGAGGCGAAACCGGCCGGGAGGCGTGGGATCGATGCGCCAGGGCGCGACTACGAAGAATTTTTCGCCGACCAGCAACGGCGGCCAGGCGTCGTAAGTGTGCTGTACCCAGTCGGTATTGTCACAGGGGAGCGGGTCGCCGAAGCGCGCGGCGGTTTCGCGATCTTCAAAGAAGGCTTGAATCCAGCCATCGTGCTCAATGACTCCGGTGGTTCCGGCTTCGTAGAGGTCGGCCAGAAGATCCGGGGAGGCCGCGACGGAAAACATCAACCTTGAACACGTTTCTCTTTGCCGGCCCAGAATTTCTCCTTGAGAACCATCTTGCGAATTTTCCCGGTGCCGGTTTTGGGAAGCTGATCGGTTGAAAATTCGACGATGCGCGGCAGCTTGAATTTTCCGAGCCGCTCGCCCAGGAACGCGAGCAGTTCCTCGCGGGTGAGAAAGCAGCCGGGTTTCAAGACTACGATGGCGGCGGGGACTTCGCCCCACTGATCGTGCGGCGCGGCGACGACGGCACACTCGAAGACGGCGGGATGGGCGAAAATTTCCCGCTCCACCTCGAGCGAAGAAATATTTTCGCCGCCGGAAATGATGATCTCTTTCTTGCGGTCAACGATGTGAATGTAACCTTCGTCATCCCACACGGCCATGTCGCCGGTGTGGAACCAGGGGCCGGTCATGACGGCGGCGGTGGCCTCCGGCTCCTTGTAATAGCCCTGCATGATGTGATCGCCCATGGCCACCACTTCGCCGATGCTTTTCATGTCGCGGGGGACATCCCGCATGTCGTAATCGACCACGCGCACGGTCACTCCGGGAACCGGCCACCCGGCCATGGCCTGACGGCGCAAGCGCTCGGCGTCAGATTCGTATTCGAGTCCCTTGGATCGCGACGAGGTCAGCACGGGGCAGGTTTCGGTGAGGCCGTAACCGGCAATGCACTCGCTGCCGGGAATCGCGCGTTCGATGCGATCGACGAGCTCAGGCGAGGAGGCCGCGCCGCCGATCATAACGCGCCGCATGCTCGACAGATCCCACTGTTCGCGGTCGGAGGCGTTAATCAGAGCGTTGGCCATGGTCGGCACCAGGCACATGTCGGTGGCTTTGTGTTCCTGAATCAAGCGGAATACCAGGCTCGGCTCGAAGCGGCGCACCATCACCTGCTTGATGCCCTGCATGGTGGAGGCCTGCGGCCGACCCCAGCCGTTGGCGTGGAACATGGGAATGGTGTGGAGGTCGACCATCGACTCGATATTCTTATATATGGCCGCGATGTCCAGCGCGTGGACGTACAGAGTGCGATGGGCGAGGGTCACGCCTTTAGGGGTTCCGGTGCTGCCGCTGGTGTAGAAGAGCTCGGCGATGGCCGACTCGTCGTAGGAAAAAATATCGGCGCGCTGGGGATGTCCCTGAGCGATCAGCTCCTCGTAGCACAAGTCGGCGCAGGAGATTTTGTCGTCGAGAGTGACCCAGCGCTGGACCTGCGGACAATTTTTGCGCAGTTTTTCGATGATCGGAGCAAAGTCGTTTTCAAACAGCAGCATGGTCGCGCCGGAGTGATTCAGGATGTTTATCAGCTCCGGTTCGGACAGGCGGACATTGAGCGGCATCACGATGGCGCGGGCCTGCACCACGCCGTAATATCCTTCGATCAACTGATGAGTGTTGAAGCTCAGGTAGGCGACACGGTCTCCGCTGCCGATGCCGAGCTCGGTCAGGGCCGTGGCCAGACGTTCGGCGCGCTCGCCGAATTCCGAGTAGGTGAACTGACGATCGCCGGAAACGATGCCGACCTTCGATCCAAACAGGTCGACGGCGCGGTGCAGACACCGCAAGGGAGTGAGGGGAACAAACATATGTTAGCGGCGATGCTCCAGCTGACTGGCGGTGTTCTGATCGGCGGTGTAGCCGTCGGTATCGCCAAGATTACGGCGGGCGAGGGAGCGGGCGCGGTAGACGTAGGGGGCTTCGCGAAACTCGGCGATGGCTCGATCGTAATCCTCGATCGCTTTCTGATGCTGGCCCAGATCCTCGTAGGTCTGGCCGCGCTCGAAATAGGCGTCGACGTTAGGGGCGATGGCCAGGGATTTGGTGAACTCCTCCATGGCGCGCTGAGGGTCGCCGCGCTCGCGGTAAATAAATCCCCGGGCGCTATAGGCGCGGGCCAGATTCGGATTGAGCGCGACGGCCTGGTCGAGATCGGCAAGGGCGGCGTCCATTTCGTTCAGATAGCGATGGGAAACGCCGCGCTCGAGGTAAGCGTCGGCGAGCTGCGGGCGGATTTCGATGGCGCGGGTGAAATGCAAGTTGGCGTCGCGATACTTTCCCGGTCCGAGCAGCTTCATGCCCGCCTGATATTCCTTGTCGGCGCGCTGCGGCGCGCTGGCGATGAAGGCATACACGGGCCAAGCGATGACGCCGAGGACGACCACCGCCAAGGTCGCGTAGAGAAGGCGCTTCTGTTTGGCGGTGAGCTTCTTATTCGCAGATCCCGGCGCGGTCGCCGAGGGCGGCGGTTTCACCGCATCCCATACGCGCGTGTACACGGACCGGGCCATGGCAGGAACCGATTATAGCAGGATGATTTACCGCCAAAACTCGATTCGGGTGACGTCGCTCTCGGCGGCGAGGTATTCGACGGCGATGCGCAGATGCTGCGCTCCGCAGGGAAGCTGAAGGTCGGGCGAGGGCGCGTTCACCAGCTCGACTCGATCGGGATGATGGACCTGGAGGGTGATGGTTCGATCGGGTGCGACTTCGATATGCAGCCGCGCCGGGTTGTCGCAATCGACGCGGGTGAGGGTCCCTTCGACGCGCGCATCGCCGTGGCGATTGGTCCAGGAAGAGGGCGTGTTCACGGCGGGACGTTTTAACGGGGGCGCCGCAGTTTCCTGCTGGGCCAAGGCGATCAGCGCCTCGGCCATGTGGGTTTGCACATCGTTCGCTGCGGTGGCCACGGCGCGGCGAGCCGATCGCAGAGCTGCGTCGCGGTCGCCAGACTTCGATTGGGCATAGCCCAGAGCGTGCCAATAATCGGAGCGGCGGGGGCGGACGCGAACGGCTTCGGTCAAGCGGCGGATGGCGGAGGGATAAGCGCCGCGATCGGTGTCGTCGAGGCCGAGGAGGAACTGCGCGTCGGCAAAATCGGGATTGAGGTCGACGGCTTTTTGAAGCAGATCGTTGACGCGCGGGCGGGTGGCGCCGGCTTCGCGGTGGAGCATGGCGTATTCGAAATAGAGAGAAGCGTCGCGACTGCCGAGGGCGATGGCGCGCTCGAAATCGCGCTGAGCTTCGGAAGGGCGGCCCTCCGCCAGCGCGATGCCGCCAAGGCCCGCAGCGGTCTGGGGCGATTCCGGAAGATTTTCGATAAGCGACCTGGCCAGACGATGGCGATCCAGATGGAGCGCGAGATCGGCGCGCAGCAAGGCGCTGCCGGTCGGGTCGAGCGGGTCGACGCGGGGATCGGGCTGCGGTTCGATCATGCCTGGAAGCAGCGTGGGACGAATCGAGCGCAGGTATGCGGGGAGCGCGGCGATGGCGTCGTCGAGAGTTTTTCCGAAGGCTTGCGCGAAGGCTTCCGCGGGTGGTTTTTCTTCGGCGAGG
>Ga0182024_10020496_pt1 | contig 12082 bp, 10 predicted proteins | sample P32metaG_FD_120480 | JGI IMG/M metagenome (GOLD analysis project Ga0182024, IMG submission 120480) | Permafrost microbial communities from Stordalen Mire, Sweden - P3-2 metaG (Illumina Assembly) | ecosystem: Environmental > Terrestrial > Soil > Wetlands > Permafrost | place: Sweden: Stordalen... | reverse complement strand
CGGGCGCGCTGCCACGGTCCGGCAGAATCGGGTGCGTGCGATTCCTCACTGAGCCGATGCCACCGTACGACCTTGCCTACAGCGATGTCTTCCTGGTGCCGAACCGCTCGCCGGTCGGCTCCAGGCTGGACGTCACGCTGCGAACCGGGGATGGCAGCGGCACCACGATCCCCGTCATCTCGGCCAACATGACCGCAGTCTCCGGGCGGCGGATGGCGGAGACCATGGCCCGCCGGGGCGGCATCACCGTGCTGCCGCAGGACATCCCGGCGGGCGTCGTCGCCGACGTGGTGTCCTGGGTCAAGAGCCGGGACCTGGTACACGACACCCCGCTGACGCTCGGCCCGGACGCGACCACCGGCCACGCGCTGAGCCTGCTGACCAAGCGGGCGCACGGAGCCGTGATCGTGGTGGCGGACGGGCGCCCGGTCGGTGTCGTGACCGATGCGGACTGCCAGGGGGTGGACCGCTTCACCCAGCTCAGCCAGGTCATGTCCACCGAGCTGCTCACGCTGCCGGCCGGCACCGACCCGGAGCGCGCGTTCAGCCTGCTGCATCGCCGCAGGCACCGGCTGGCCCCGGTGATCGACGACGCAGGCCGCTGCGTGGGCATCATGACCCGCACCGGGGCGCTGCGGGCCACCATGTACTCCCCCGCCACCGACGACCGGGGCCGGCTGCGGATCGCCGCCGCCCTCGGCATCAACGGCGACGCCGGCGCGAAGGCGAAGCTGCTGGCCGACGCCGGCGCGGACATGCTGGTCGTCGACACCGCGCATGGTCACCAGGACAAGATGCTCGAGGCACTTCGCGCCGTACGCAGCGCTGCCCCGGCGATCCCGCTCGCCGCGGGCAACGTGGTCACGGCGGCCGGCGTGGCGGACCTCGTCGCGGCCGGCGCCGGCATCGTGAAGGTGGGCGTCGGCCCCGGCGCCATGTGCACCACCCGGATGATGACGGGAGTAGGCCGGCCGCAGTTCAGCGCGATCCTGGAGTGCGCCGCGGAGGCGCGGCGGCTCGGCGCGCACGTGTGGGCCGACGGCGGGGTCCGGCATCCCAGGGACGTCGCGCTCGCGCTCGCGGCCGGCGCATCGAACGTCATGATCGGATCCTGGTTCGCGGGCACCTGCGAGTCGCCGGGCGACGTGTTCCGGGACGCGGACGGCCGCCGGTACAAGGAAAGCTTCGGGATGGCGTCGGCGCGCGCGGTGCGGCTGCGGACGGCAGCCGACTCGCCGTTCGACCGGGCCCGCAAGGAGCTGTTCGAGGAAGGCATATCCACCTCCCGGATGTACCTGGACGAGCAGCGTCCCGGGGTGGAGGACCTGCTCGACACCATCACCGCCGGGCTGCGCAGCGCGTGCGCCTACACCGGTGCGACCAGCCTTGATGAGCTGCACGAACGCGCGGTCATCGGGGTCCAGGGGGCCGCTGGTTACAGTGAGGGAATGCCGCTGCCCACGGGTTGGTGATCTGCTTGCTCGCGCTGAGGCCAGCCCACTTCGCACCGGCAGGTCACGCTGTCATCTACCTTGGTGGCCATGAGAGCAAGCGTTGACCTGCCGGGTTACTCAGCGCTACCGGGCGCGGCAAGTCCGAGCGTCCTGCTAGTGGAAGACGATCAGGGCATCGCCACCCAGCTGGTCCGCGGCCTGGTCAGGGGCGGCTACCGGGTCGACCACGTGATGACTGGGCGCGAGGCGCTGAGCTGGGGCGAGCCGGATGTGGTGCTACTCGACCTGGGACTCCCCGACGCCGACGGCGTGCACATCTGCCGGCAACTGCGGGAGCGATCAGCCAGCGCGATCATCGTGGTGACGGCCCGCGGCGAGGAGGCCGAGCGCGTGCTCGCGCTGGACGCCGGTGCCGATGACTACCTGGTCAAGCCCTTCGGCCTGGCCGAACTCCAGGCGCGGATCCGTGCCGTGCTGCGTCGCATCCGGCCTGAAGGCGAGGTGGCCAGGCACGGGCCGCTGACCGTCGACATGCGCAGGCGCAAGGTCAGCGTCTCCGGGGCTGACATCGCGCTGACGCCGAAGGAGTTCGACATCCTCGAGTGCCTCGCGGCCGATCCGGGCCGGGTGGTCAGCCGCCAGGAGATCCTGGAGAGCGCCTGGGACTTGCACTGGTACGGCCCCACCAAGGTGCTCGACGTGCACATGGCGGCGCTGCGCAAGAAGCTGGGCGTTCCCGGCCTGATCGAAACCGTCTACGGCCGCGGTTTCCGGCTCAGCGACGTCTGATGACCCGCCGGATCGTGCTGGCGATCCTTGCGCTGATCTGCGCCCTGCTGGGCACGGTGGTCATCCCGCTTGGCCTGATCACAGCCGAGCACGACCGCCAGGATTTCCGGGACCAGGCCGTCAGCACGGCGAGGTCGCTGGCCAGCGTGGCCGAGCAGAAGGTCGGCGACAACCAGGGCGGGGCAAAACTGGCCAGTTCCATCGCGGAGCTCCGCGACTACGGCGACCAGGTCGCGGTCTATCCCGGCGCGGGTAACCGGATCACGGGGACCGGGCCGCCAGTTGCGCCCGCCTCGATCCGGCAAGTGCTGGCGGGCGAGCCGAGGATCGTGCGCCCGTCCGGCAGCAACCTGCTGATCCTCATGCCGGTCCGGAGCGACGAAAGCCACCGGACCGTCGGGGTGGTGGCCCTGTTCCGCCCGACCGGGCCGCTGAGCCACCAGCTCGCGACCCTGTGGGCGTGGCTCGCCGCGGTATCGGCCGCCGGTCTCGCGGTCGGCGCCCTGATCGCGATCGCGCTCGCGCGCTGGGTGAGCCGCCCGCTCAGTGCCCTGGAAGCCACGGCACGGCAACTCGGCGACGGCGCGCTGGATACCCGATCGGCCCTGCGCAGCGGTCCGAATGAGGTCCGCAGGCTGGCCGCCAACTTCAACACCATGGCCGGCCGCCTTGAAGCGCTGGTACATGGTCACCGCGCCATGATGGCCGACGTATCCCATCAGCTCCGCACCCCGCTGACCGCGCTCCGGCTGCGCCTTGACCTGCTCGCGCAGGACGCGGACGAGCAAGGGGCCGACGAGATCGCCGGCGCGCAGGTGGAGATCGCCCGGCTATCCCGGCTGGTCGATGGGCTGCTCGCGGTCGCGCGTGCCGAGAACGTCGTCACCAGGCCGGTGCCGATCGCGGTGGACGGCGTGATCCGCGACCGGACCGCCGCGTGGCGGCCCGCAGCCGAGGAGCGCGGCATCGAGGTCACGGCCGGCTGCCCGGGCCTGGTCCGTGCCAGCCTCGGCGACGGGCACCTGGAGCAGATCCTGGACAACCTGCTGGCCAACGCCATCGACGCCGTCCCGCCCGGCGGTCACGTACGGGTCCGAGGCACCGCCGCCGGGCCGGTGACCTCGATCGTGGTAGAAGACGACGGGCCCGGGATGAGCGAGTCGCAGCGCATCGCCGCGTTCCGCAGGTTTTTCAGTGCCACCCCCGGCGGCTCCGGGCTGGGCCTGGCCATCGTGCATCGCCTGGTGACCTCCAACGGAGGTCATGCGGATCTGTCGGATACGCCAGGCGGCGGGCTGACCGTCACGCTCCAGGTACCAGGCGTTCAGCAGGATCGCGGTACCCGGCGGGCGACCGCGAAGTCATCCTGAGGCCGAAATCATCCTGAGGTCACAGCGGGCTTTACCGTTTCTGAACATTTCCTGAACCGGATCCGCGCATGGCGGCGGGCAGGCTGGCCAGGCAACGTGCGCCCCCGCTGCGGGGCCAGCCACGCCAGAAGGAGCATCCGGCCGATGCCGCTGCCCGCGGACGATGCTGTCAGCCGTCGCGATGAGACCCTGGCGCGCACGCGCCGGGTATCACGCTGGATGACCGCCGCCGCCATCACCGCCGCCGTGGTGTTCAGCAGCGCCTTCGCCCACGCGCTGCCGGGACATCATGCGCCAGCTCAGGCGGCGACGAGCCCGGCGCGGTCGGCAGGCAGCCCGGCGCACAACGGCCCTGGCCCGGGCACATCACGCCATCACGCCGGCGCTCGCCGCCGGCACAAGAGGCATCATCACCTGCAGCCGCCGGCCCAGTCGCCGTCGCAGCCGCCGCCGAGCCCGCCGCCTCCGCCGACGGTCGTGTCGGGAGGATCTTGATGACGGTGCTCTGGTACGCGACCCGCGGTACCGGAGTGGTTGCCCTGCTGCTGCTGACGGCGACCGTCGTGCTCGGCATCGCGGGAACTGCCAGGTTCGGGACGCCGCGCTGGCCGCGGATCATGACCGCCGGCCTGCACCGTCATCTGTCGCTGCTGGCCGTGGCCTTCGTCGCCGTGCACGTCGTGACCACCGTCCTTGACCCGTTTGCGGCCATCGGCTGGACCGCCGCCGTGATCCCGTTCACGTCCAGCTACCGGCCGTTGTGGCTCGGCCTCGGCGCGGTCGCCTTCGATCTGCTCCTTGCCGTGGTGGTCACCAGCCTGCTGCGGGCGCGGCTTGGCTACCGCACCTGGCGGGCGGTGCACTGGCTTTCCTACGCGTCCTGGCCGGTCGCGCTCTGGCACGGGCTGGGCACCGGGACTGACAGCCGCCAGGCATTGATGATCGCGCTGGACGCGGGCTGCGTCGCAGCGGTGGCCTGCGTCGCGGGGTGGCGGATCTCCCTGCTGCCCAGCGCTCGCGGCCGGCTGGCAGCATGCTCGGCCGGGCTCGCCCTGGTGCTGGCGACCGTCACGTTCGTGGCCCTCGGCCCGCTGCAGTCCGGCTGGGCCCGCCGCGCCGGGACACCGGTCGCGCTGCTCGCCGGGGCTGCCGGGTCCACTGGCGGGCAGCCCGGAAGCGGCCGCCTGACCGGGCAGGTCTCGCGGACCGGCCCCGACGCGGACGGCGAGGCCACCATCACCGTCAGCGGCCAGGTCGACAGCTCGCCCCGGCAGTCGATCGTGATCACCTTGCGCGGCCGCCCTGACGACGGCGGCGTCACGCTGGCCAGCGGCGAGGTGGGGCTCCGCCTGGCCAGCTCCGCGCACGAGTTCAGCGGGCCCGTCCTGCAACTGGCGGGCAGCCTGATCGTGGCCGAGCTGCGGGGGGCCGGCGGCTACGCGGCGCGCGCCCGCATCACGCTGGCCATCAGCGGCAGCCAGGCGACCGGGCAGCTGACGGTCGCCGGGGCACCGTCATGACCGGGCGGACGCCCGGTGCCGCCAGGTGCCCGTCATGACCGGGCAGACGTCCGGGGCTCCTGTCCGGACGAGCCGGCCACCCGCCGCTGTCCGGCTGATGGCCGGCTGGCGGGAGACCAGCCGGGCTGCCAGGCTGCCCGAGCACCTGGACCGGTATGGTCCGCCACCGCTGCGCAGACGGGGCGGCCGGCGCACGGCTCGCTGGCTCGCCGACGCCGTGACCGAAGCCGGGCTGACCGGACGGGGCGGCGCCGGCTTCCCGACCGGTACCAAGATGCACGCCGTCGCCGCGCACGGCGGCACCGCCGTCGTCGTCGCCAACGGCATGGAGAGCGAGCCCGCCAGCAGCAAGGATGAGGCGCTGCTCTCGCTCGCGCCGCATCTGGTGCTGGACGGCGCCGTGCTCGCGGCGGAGGCTGTCGGAGCGCAGGTGGCGCATGTCTGCCTGTCGCGGCTGCGGCCCAGGCAGATCGACAAGGTGCTGGCCGCCGTCGCCGACCGGGAGCACGCCCGGCTGGATCGGGTGCCCATCCAGGTGCATGCCCTGCCGGACCACTACGTATCGGGCGAGGAAACGGCCCTGATCCGCTGGCTGAACGGCGGTGAGGCCAAGCCGGTCCAGGCTCCGCCGCGGCCGCACGAGCGGGGCGTACGGCGGCAGCCCACGCTGGTGGACAACGTGGAGACACTGGCCCACATCGCGCTGATCGCGCGCTATGGCCCCGCCTGGTTCCGGCAGGCCGGGCGGCCGGATGCGGCTGGCACGATGCTCGTAACGATCTCCGGCGCGGTCGCCTATCCGGGCGTGCGGGAGATCGAGCTCGGCACCCCGGTCGGCGAGGTGCTGGCCCGCAGCGGCGTGTCTCAGGCAGCCGACGCTGTCCTGGTCGGCGGCTACTTCGGCAGCTGGCACGATGCGCGGGACATCGCCGAGGCGCCGATGACCGGCGATGAGCTGCGCCGGCTCGGCGCAGGACCGGGGGCTGGCGTGCTCGTTGCCCTCCCGGCTGCCGCTTGCGGGCTCACCGAGACCGCCCGTGTACTCGCCTACCTCGCCGCGCAGAGCTCCCGGCAGTGCGGCCCGTGCACGTTCGGGCTTGCCTCGGTCGCCGAGGACTTTGCCCAGCTCGCGGCTGGCCGGGCCGGGGATGCGCTGTTTGAGCGGCTGGAGCGCAGGCTGGGGATCGTCTCCGGACGCGGGGCGTGCCGCCACCCGGATGGCGCGATCCGGCTGGCCGCCTCTGCTCTCTTCACCTTCGCCGCCGATGTCAGCGCGCACACACGGCACCAGCCCTGCGCGGCGGCGCGCGCACATCGCGATCACGGCGTGCTGCCGGTCCCCGGCCCGCGCCCGGACGAGGGCTGGCGGTGACCATGCGGCTGCGGCTCGACCCGACGGCTTGTGCCGGGCATGGCCTGTGCGCCGACCTGCTGCCCGAGCTCATCGAGCTGGACGAATGGGGATACCCGATGCTGCTGGCCGACACCGTGCCCGAGCACCTGCTCCCGCATGCCCGCCGGGCGAGGGACGCCTGCCCAACCCTGGCGCTCCGGCTGCTCAAGGCAGCGCAGCGATGAGTCAGCAGCCAACCCGGGCCATGACGGCACGTCACCGGCGCCGCCGCCGCCGCATCGGCGGCATCGGCATCAGCAGCGGCGGGGGCGCCGAGGGCAATGAGCGGCTGACCGCGATGACGGGAGCCGTGCTGCTGGTGCTGTTCGCCGCGGAGGGCATCACGATCCTGTCCGTGCACAAGCTGCTGACGCTGCATTTCTTCGTCGGCATGCTGCTGGCCGGGCCGGTACTGCTGAAGATCGGGTCGACCGGCTACCGGTTCGCGCGCTACTACACCGGCGCCGGTCCCTATGTGCGGAAGGGACCGCCCGCCCCGCTGATGCGGCTGCTCGGGCCGGTGGTCGTGCTGACATCCTGCGGCGTGATCGGCAGCGGCATCGCGCTGGCCTTCACCGGCCCGCGCCCCGGCCCGTGGCTATTCCTGCACAAGGCGCTGTTCGTGCTGTGGTTCGGCGCCATGACGATCCACGTGCTCGCCTATGCGCCGCGGCTGGCCCGGCTCGTCGTCGCGGGCGACCGGGACCGCGCCGCCGCGGCCGGCCACGGAGATGCCGCAGCAGGCGGCCACGGGCGAGCCGCCGCGGGCGGAAACGACCACGCCGCCGCAGCGGTCGAGGGCGCGTCGGCGCGCTGGCTGCTGCTTGCTGCCGCGCTCGCCGTCGGCCTGATCCTGGCCGTGCTGACCATCCACCTGACCGGCGCCTGGCAGGGCGGCGGGCCGGCGTCCTGACGAAGGAGCCGTCAGGCGGCGAGGGCGCGGCAGGCCTGGCTAAAGGCGGCGCTCGATCCGTAGCGGAGTATCACCGACGCCTGCCCGGCATGGGCCGTGGAGGACGCCTGCCCGGCACGCGCCGTGGAGGTCGCGTGCCCGGCACCGGCCGTGGAGGTCGTATGCCTGATGACGCCGCGCGGGGTGAGGACCCCGGTGAAGCTGTTGCCGGTGTCCGCGACCACCAGCCGAGGGCCGTGCCAGCTGCCCGCCAGCGAGATCACCCAGCCGCGTGGCAGCGGCCCGGACTTGACGTTCCGCAGCTCAATGGACGTCTTGGCCCCGTCAGTGCTCCACCAGGCATGCACCGAGCCGGCTAGCTGCAGGGTGTAGGTGCTGCCCCGCTCGGTGCAGATCTGCGCGCTGCCGCGTAGCGTCTCGCAGCCAGTGAAACTGCAGGCGGAGTCGAGGGCCGCGCCTTGCAGGCGGGTGAAAAGCAGGTAGTGCCCGCCGTTGCTGGCCTGCACGGTGCCGTAGCCGTCCCATGTCATCAGCGGGGTGAACCGGTCGCCGATGTGGAAGGTCCACGGGTTGACGGCGATCTCGATGACGAAGAACGCGATCACCAGCGCCAGCAGGCCCTTCAGCAACCGCAGATGCCCGCGCCGCCGCGGGCTGCCGCCGATCGGGGCTGACGCACGGGCACGCCTGCTGCGTACTGAGCTTTTCGCCACCGGGCACCTCCTTCGGGGCGAGTCAGGCGAATGTAGCCGACTCCGCCCCGGTCCATCAGGAAAACGATAGGGATGCCCGGCGCCCCAGGCGACCGCTGCGGGGCTAGGCCGACCGCTGCGGGGCTAGGCGACTGCCGCGGGGCTAGGCGACTGGCGCCGGGCTAGGCGACTGCCGTCGGGCTACTCGCCGTGGGGCTCGCCGCTGCGGGGCTCGCCGCTGCGGGGACGGTCTCGCGGAGCCAGCGGCCGATGCGGTCGAGCAGCGCGGCGTCGGCCGCGGACTCGGCGTGCCCGAACCCCGGCACGATCCACAGCTCCTTCGGCTCGTTCGCGGCCTCGTACAGCTGCGTCGCGTGCGCCACGGGGAAGAAGCTGTCCTCGTCGCCGTGCACGATGAGCAGCGGGACCGGCGCGATCTTGGCGGCGGCATCGGCCGGCGGCACCGGCACCGGATCCCACCGGCCGGAGCTGATCCTGGTGTTCAGCACCGTCCTGGCGTACAGCCTGCCCAGCTTGCGCTCCACCGCCCAGTGCACCCGCCGCATTGCCTTCGTGCCCCGGTAGTACCACCGGCCTGGGCCGCTGATGGAGACCACCGCGTCGACCCCGCCGACCAGGCCCGCGTAACGCAGCACGATGGACGCCCCCATCGAGAACCCCACGATCGCCACCCGCTGGTACCCGAGCTCGCGCGCGTACGCGACCGCGACGGCGACGTCCTTGATCTCCCTGTCGCCGAGCGTGGACAGCCCGCCGGAGCGGCCGTGACCGCGGAAGTCGAAGGTCACCACCCCGCCGTACCTGCTCAGCCGCCGGGCGATCCGCCAGACCGCGGGACGCTGCCAGTTCAGCGTGAACCCGTGGGCGAGCACGATCGCCAGGCCCGGATCGCCGGGCAGGTGCGCCGCGTCGATCGGCACGCCGTCCTCGGTCACCAGAGTATGAGCCTTCAGAACGGGTAGGGTCATCCCTCCATTCTGCGGGAGTGTGGTAGTGCTCGGGTGATTCGGAGCCGCCAGCGTGAGCCGGGCGGCATCCGGCGGCGGAGTCCGGTAGTATCCGCCGGGCGCCTTTCGTTGTCTCCCGTCGCAGTCAGCACAAGAAGGGTGGCAGGTAATGCGCGCGATACGGGTGGACCATTTCGGCGAGCCGAACGTCCTGAGGCTGGTCGAGACGCAGCCCCCGCAGATGGCTCCCGGTGAGGTGCTGGTCCGGGTCGCCGCCGCGGGCGTCAACCCGGTCGACTGGGCCATCAGGTCCGGTGCGGCCGGGGAGAGGTACGGCAGCCCGCCGTACATTCCCGGCTGGGACATCGCCGGCGTGATCGAGGCGGCGGGGCCCGGCACGGGATCCTTCGAGCCCGGCGACCGGGTCTACGGGATGCCGCGCTTCCCCGCCATGGCCAGTGCCTATGCCGAGCAGGTCACGGCGCCCGCCGCGCATCTCGCGGCCGCTCCCGCGCACATCAGTGACACCGACGCCGCCGGGCTGCCGCTGGCCGGGCTGACCGCGCTGCAGGCGCTTGACCTGGCCGGGGTGGTGTCCGGTCAGCGGGTGCTCGTGCACGCCGCCGCGGGCGGGGTGGGCCATCTGGCCGTGCAGCTGGCGAAGGCCCGCGGCGCGTACGTGCTGGGCACCGCCCGCGCCGGGAAACATGAGTTCCTGCGCGACCTGGGCGTCGACGAGCCGATCGACTACGCCGCGGTGGCCTTCGAGGACGTGGCCAAGGACGTGGACCTGGTCATCGACGCGGTCGGCGGGGAGTACGGCGAGCGCTCGCTGGCAGCGATCCGGCCGGGCGGCATGCTCATCGTGATCCGCGGTGGCATCAGCGCCGAGCTTGCCGCCGCGGCGTCAGCGGCCGGCGTCCGGGCCGAGAACCACTTCGTGCAGCCCGACGGGCCCGGACTGACCAGGCTGGCCGAGTTCGTCGAGGCCGGCCAGCTCACCGTCGTGATCGATCAGCTGTTCCCGCTGGCCCGGGCCGCTGACGCGCACCGCCGGGGCGAGACCGGCCGGGCGCAGGGCAAGATCGTCCTGTCCGTGGCCGGCTAGCGAGCCGCTGGCGGGCCGCCCGGCCCGCCGGATCAGGCGCGGCGGCGGCCACCTGCTGGTGGCTGGGCCTTCACAGCCGGGCCCGGCTGAGGCAGTATGTTGGGGTCCCCGACAAGATCAACCCTGCACCCGGAGGCACACATGCCCGTGCTCGACGCACTCATCGCCGCGATGCGCGACGCCACGGTCGAGGTCATCGACCTCACCGCCCGGCTCGAGGCCACCACGCCGCTGATCAAGCTGCCGGAGCCGTTCGGAAATACCTCGCCGTTCATCCTGCACGAGATCAGCAGGTATGACGAGCGAGGCCCGGCCTGGTACTGGAACGATTTCAGCACCGGCGAGCACTCCGGCACCCACTTCGACGCCCCGGTGCACTGGGTTACCGGGCGGGACGGCGAGGACGTCGCGCAAGTGCCGGCGGCCAAGCTCATCGCGCCTGCCGCGGTGCTGGACTTCTCCGCCCACGCGGCTGCCGACCCCGATTTCCTGCTCGAGATCGACCACGTCAGGGCGTGGGAACGCGAGCATGGCGCGCTGCCCGCGGGCGGCTGGCTGCTATACCGCACCGGATGGGATACGCGGTCACACGACCAGGATCTCTTCCTTAACGCGAACGAGACAGGTCCGCATACTCCCGGCGTATCGGTGGAATGCGCCCGCTGGCTGGCCGAGGAGTCGCCGCTCATCGGGTTCGGCACCGAAACGGTCGGCACCGACGCCGGGACGGCGCACTCGTTCGACCCGCCGTTCCCCTGCCACTCCAAGCTGCTCGGCGCGGGCAAGTACGGGCTTACCCAGCTGCAGAACCTCGCCAGGCTGCCCGCGCACGGCGCGGTGGTCATCGCCGGGCCGCTGCCGATCACCGGCGGATCAGGCAGTCCGTGCCGGGTGCTCGCCCTGGTGGAACGTTCCTGATGCTGGTCAGCGAGGCCGTCGGGGCCGCGCTTGCCGCGCTTGGCGTGGACACCGTGTTCGGCGTGGTGGGCAGCGGTAATTTTCTTGTCACGAATGCGCTGGTGACGCGCGGCGCGCGGTTCGTGGCGGCCCGGCATGAGGGCGGCGCCGCCTGCATGGCCGACGGGTGGGCCCGGCAGACCGGCCGGCCGGGCATTGTCACCGTGCATCAGGGTCCCGGGCTGACCAACGCGATCACCGGCATCACCGAGGCAGCGAAGAGCCGCACGCCGATGCTCGTTCTCGCCGCTGATGTCGCGGCCGCGGCCGTCCGGTCCAACTTCCGCATTGATGTCGCGTCGATCGCCGCGGCGGTCGGCGCGACGCCCGCCCGGCTGCACTCGGCCGGCTTCGCCGTGGACGACACGGTTCGCGCCTACCGCACCGCGGTCACCGAACGGCGCACGGTGGTGCTGGCGCTGCCGCTCGACATCCAGGGGGGCGAGTGCGAGCTGCCGGTGATCGGCCCGGCCGGGCCGCCACGCCTGGCTGAGCCCGCCGCTGGCGCCGTGGCCGCGCTGGCGAAGGCCATCGCCCGGGCCCGGCGGCCGGTCTTCATCGCCGGGCGCGGCGCCCGGGTCGCGGGCGCCAGGTCCGACCTCGAGCGGCTCGCCGCCGCCTGCGGTGCGCTGCTGGCGACCTCGGCCGCCGCCAAGGGCCTGTTCCGCGGTCTTCCGTGGGACCTCGACGTGAGCGGCGGCTTCGCGTCGCCGCTGGCGGCCGAGCTGATCCGCGGCGCTGACCTCGTGGTGGGCTGGGGCTGCGCGCTGAACATGTGGACGATGCGGCACGGCAACCTGATCAGCCCTGGCACGACGGTCGCCCAGGTGGACAGTGACCCCGCTGCGATCGGCGCGCACCGCCAGGTGGACCTGGGCGTCGTCGGCGACGTCGGCGTCACTGCCCGGCTGGCGGCCG
>Ga0182024_10020495_pt1 | contig 12082 bp, 9 predicted proteins | sample P32metaG_FD_120480 | JGI IMG/M metagenome (GOLD analysis project Ga0182024, IMG submission 120480) | Permafrost microbial communities from Stordalen Mire, Sweden - P3-2 metaG (Illumina Assembly) | ecosystem: Environmental > Terrestrial > Soil > Wetlands > Permafrost | place: Sweden: Stordalen... | reverse complement strand
GAGATCGCGACAAGCATATGGATCGCGAGCGAGCCGAGCGTCGCCCGCTCCATGCGTATCCGAGCGCCGATTGCCGCAGTCATTTCGTTATCGTCCCTTGCCTCCAACGCCCACCGGCCCGTCTCCGTGACGCCCTTGCGTTAGCGTGCACTTTCGGCGCCCCAGACATCCCAGCCCTCGGCCTGCGACCGAGCGAAGAGCTCGATGCGCGATCTTGGACCGCAGAGCTGCTCTATTCTCTGCCGGAAGATTGCCGGCTTTTCGCTGTGAGCGCCGCGCGGGTGCAAGACGACTTGCGGTTGCGCGAGATCGAGAATCGGGAAGGGCCGCCCGGTTGGATTGGTCGTCGCGACGAGCAACAGCTCCGACGTCGGTTTGGTAAAGGTGGGGGGTATCCCTTGACCGGCGATGATGGCTCCGCGCCGGTTTACTTTCACCCAAACGTATGCAACGCCGCGGTAGTGCAGCTTCCATGCGTCGATGAGCGTCAATGCAAAGTTGAGCCGAGGACAGGTCGCCCAGATAAAAGCGGCGGCCCGCTTATTGAGCATTTGACGCACGTCGATCGCCGACAGCTCTTCCAACGACATGAGCGGATAGTGTTTGCCGGCAGCGGCATCTTTAACGGGACTGCCGTAGTAGTACCATGGCGGATCGATGTAGGCGATATCGTAACGCTTGCCGGGAAGGGGTGGGATCACGAGATGCGGGGGCGCGGCTCGCCGTCTTGCGATGCGTCGATCGTGTGCGCGCTCGCTCATCGGAGCACCAGCGCCGCCGCCACGATCGCGCCGCAGAGCGTTGCCGTCAGGTTGACGGCGTCGTTTTGAATCCAGCGCACGCCGCGCCGCATCGTCGTCGGCGTTCCACAGTAATGCTGCGGCGTTTCGCATTCGCACGAGCAACGTGGGCACCATTGACGGGCCTGTAGGCTTGCGCCGACGATCGAGTCGAGCAACGCGCCCGCGATACCGGCGGCCACAACGGGCAGCAACGGCGCGACTCGCACCATTGATGCGACGACGGCGACGCAGAGCGCGCCCGCGATCATCGCACAGGTTCCCAGGAGCGTCACACCGCCGGAGAGTCCCGTTTCCATCGGGCGAAACGTGAGAATCGAAACCGGCCGGCGACGCGCGAGCGTACCGATCTCCGTGGCCCACGTATCCGCCGATGCCGCCGCAAACGCGCCGGCGAAGGCGGCGTTAAACGGCGCGCTCGCAGCGATGGCTGCGACCGCGCACAGCGTGGCGACGCCTCCGTTCGCGAGAACTTGCCACGCATTGCGAGGCGCCGGCTCTTGCGTGCCACGCAGCGAACGCTTTCGCTCGCGTCCCATGCGCGTGAGCAGCGCGGACGGTAGGAAGAACGCCAGCAGAACTGCCGCGCTGCTCCATCCTCCGGCGGCGACGACGATCGTGCCGACGACAAACGCGGCGAGCGCGCCGTCGAACGAGAGTGCGCGTACGCGATAGGCCGCCAGCGCGACGCCCGCGGCCAGCACCGCGCCGACTGCGAGCCGTATCATCTCGCGTAGTAAATTTCGAGCGCATCGAGCAGCCCGGCAGTCGTGTGGACGGGCGCAACGACGTCGACGTTTAATCCGGCTTGCGCGGCGGCGTTCGCCGTGATCGGTCCGATGCACGCGACGCATTTGCCGCTCGCTGCCTGCGAGGCCGCGATATCGCCGAGGAGCGTGACGAAGCCGCGAACCGTACTCGCACTCGTGAACGTGAGTACGTCGGCCTCGGAAACTTTTAACGCGAAGTGCGCGTCGGGCGGAATCACCGTCGTATAGGCGGGAACGATGGTGACGGACAGTCCGGCATCTTGCAGCATCTGCGGCAGAACGTCGCGCGCTTCTTGCGCGCGATAGAGCAGTACGCGGTCTCCCGCAGTACTGCGTGCGATGACCTCTCGCGCGATTTCCTCGCTGACAAACTCTGCCGGCACGAGATCGGCGATTACGCCGCAGGTTCGCAGGCGCGCCGCGGTGCGTTCGCCGATTGCGGCGACCTTCGCGCTGCCGATCGATCGCGCATCGCTCTTCCTTGCGGCGAGCCGCGCGAAGAATGCGTCGACGCCATTTTGCGACGTGAAGATCAGCCACGCGTACGATGAAAGCTCCTGGAACGCTCGCTCAGCAGCGTTCGCGTCCTCGACCGGCGCGATGGCAATTACCGGCGCAAGAACCGGCTGCGCGCCCCGTGCGAGCAGCGCGCGTGCGAACTCGCCCGACTGCTCTCCCGCGCGCGTGATCAAGACGCGCTTGCCGAAGAGCGCGCCGGAATCGAACCAGCGAAGCTGCGTCCGTAACGTCGCAACGCCCCCGATGACGACGACGGCAGGAGCGCCGATCTCTGCAGCCGCGGCGTCGTCGGCGATGGAGTCGAGCCGTCCGAGTACCGTTCGCTGGCTCGGCCGCGTCCCGTCCTGCACGACGGCCACCGGTGTCTGCGGCGCTAATCCATGCGCGATTAGCTCGCGTGCAATCTCGCGCAAGTTCGCGGTTGCCATCAATAAGACGAGCGTGCGCGCAGGATCGGCGAGCTTCGCCCAATCCAAGCTTGAAACGGCTTTGCCCGGATCTTCATGTCCGGTGGCTACGGTGAACGACGCGGCGTACTCGCGATGGGTTAAGGGAATTCCCGCATAGGCCGGTGCGGCGTACGCGGAGCTGACTCCCGGAACGATCTCAAACGGCACCCCGGACGCCACAAGCGCTTGCGCTTCTTCACCGCCTCGTCCGAAGATAAAAGGATCGCCGCCCTTGAGCCGGACGACGCGACATCCGGCTTGCGCTTTCGCGATCGTCAGCCGCTCGATTTCGTCTTGGGGCATCGCGTGCTCTCCGGCCCGCTTTCCGACGTAGATTCGCTCGCAGGCCGCCGGTGCGAGGGCGACGATCGCGTCGCCGGCAAGCGCGTCGTACAGCAATACCTCCGCCGACTCGAGAACCTCGGCGGCTCGTAAAGTCAGCAGGCCCGGATCGCCCGGGCCTGCGCCGACTAAGAACACGCGTCCTTGGCCGCTAGTGCCCATCGGGGGTCATCGCAACCAGTGAGTCGGCGATGGCGCCGGCGATATTCAGCTCGAAAAGCTCGTCGAGCACTCGCGCGTGCGAGAGTGCCTCGGCACGATCGACGATCGCCTTATTGCGTATTTTCAGAATCACCGAATGCAGCAACTTCGAAACGATCGTCATGCTCATGCCGGTCACGAGCACGCGCTCGCGCTCGCTCATGTTTGGGCAGCGTGCCAAGAGCCGCTCGACTTCTTTTGCGCGAATCGCTTCTGCTTTTTGCGTTAGCCGCGCGATCACCGGCAACGTCGCGCGAGAACGGTACCAGTTTTCGAAGCGCTCGACGTGTTCGCCAACGATCTTCTCGACGGCCGGGATCGCCTCGCGCCGGGATTCGAGCCGTTCGTTCACGACCGATTTGAGGCCGTCGACGTCGACGAGCGCAACGTTGGCAACCTGCGCTACGGCCGGATCCACGTCGCGCGGCACGGCGATGTCCACGATAAAGAGCGGGCGCTGCGGACGCAGGGCCATCGCGGCGGCCACGCGCTTTTCGTCGAGGACGAAATGCGAGGCGCCGGTGGAGGCGACGACGACGTCGGCAACGGCAAGTGCGTCAGAGAGTTCGGGCATCTCGACCGCTTCACCGAAGCCGGCCTCCTCGATCAGTTCGCGAGAGCGCGCCAGCGTCCGATTCGTTACGATGACTCGAGCGGCGCCCTCTTGGCGCAATCGTTTTACGGCTGCGCGCCCCATCTTGCCCGCGCCGACGACGAGAACGGACTTCCCTTCCAACGTACCGAGACGAACGCGCGCCGCTTCGACCGCCGCGGTGGCGATTGAGACCGATTCACTTCCAATATGCGTCTTCGCGCGAGCGATTTTGCCGGCCGCGATCGCCTCACGGAAGAGACGATGGAGCGTTCTGCCGAGAGAGTCGGCTTGCGTCGCGGCGACGTACGCCTCCTTGACCTGCCCGAGAATTTCGGCTTCCCCGACTAGCATCGAATCGAGACCGGTACAGACGCGGAAAAGGTGCTCGACGGCCTGGTGACCGAGCCGAGTGTAAAGATAGGATTCGATATCGTAGCCGGTGGTGCCGTGACCGAAGTTGGTCAAAAATGATTTTATCTGTCCGACGCCGCTCTCGTAGTCGGAGAGTTCGGCATAGATCTCTAGCCTTCCGCACGTCTGCAGCATGACGGCTTCGGTAACCGCCTCGTAGTCGCGCAGGGCGACCAAGGCTTCGGCCATCCGCGATGCCGGAAAGGCATGCCGCTCCCGGACCTCGATGGGGGCCGTGTGATGCGAGAGGCCGATGCAGGTCAGGGGCATGAGGCAATCCTACGGCTCCGACGCGCCGCCCGACAAGTGCATCGCTCGCAACGGGCGCTCATCCGTCGCCCTCAGCTCCGCCAGCGCCGAGTCCGAGGCCGCAACCGTGCGGTCGATCTCCGCGGCGGTGTGGGCCGCGCAGAGAAAGTTCGACTCAAAGGGCGACGGTGCGAAGTAGACGCCCCGCTCGAGCATGGCGCCAAAGTATTTTGCAAAGAGGCGCCGGTCGGTGGTTTGGGCTCCGCGTAAGTCGCGCACCTCGTCGCGCGTGAGGAAGATCGAAAACATCGCCCCCGCGCAGTTGACGAAGCTCGGAAAGCCATGCCGTTCGAAGCCGGCTTTCAAACCCGCAGTCAGCCGGCGTCCCAGCGCCTCAAGGCGCTCGTAGAGCGTGTGGTCCGCTGCGACGACCCCGAGCGTGGCGATGCCCGCGGCCATGGCGACCGGGTTGCCCGAGAGCGTTCCTGCTTGGTAGACGGGCCCTTCTGGGGCGAGCTGGGCCATGATCTCCACTCTGCCGCCAAACGCCGCGACCGGCAAACCGCCCCCGATCACCTTGCCAAGCGTCGTCAGGTCGGGGCGGACGCCTTCGCGCGCTTGCGCGCCGCCGCGAGCCACGCGAAAACCGGTCATCACTTCGTCGAAAATCAGCACCGCGCCGTGCTGAGTGCAGAGCTCGCGAAGCTCGAGCAGATATCCGGGCCGCGGCAAGATCAGCCCCATATTTCCGGGATATGGCTCGACGATCAGCGCCGCGATCGCCCCCGCATTCGTTTCGAACGCCTCTTCGACGGCCACGAGATCGTTAAACGGCAACACGATCGTATCCGCAGCGACACCTTCGGTGACGCCTGGCGAGTCCGGCACGCCCGCAGTTAGTGCGCCGGATCCGGCGGCAATCAGGAACGAGTCGCCGTGGCCGTGATAGCAACCCGCAAACTTCACGATCTTCGAACGCCCCGTGTAGCCGCGGGCTAGCCGAACGGCGCTCAATGTCGCTTCGGTTCCACTGGAAACGAAGCGAATGCGTTCGATTGACGGCATCATCGAAACGATCAGCTCCGCGAGCTGACTCTCCGATTCGGTCGGCGTTCCGAACGAAGTACCCCGCGATGCGGCATTGACGATCGCCCGCGTCACGGCGGGATGAGCGTGGCCGAGAAGCAAGGCGCCCCAGGACATGAGGTAATCGAGATACTCGTGACCGTCCACGTCGTAGAGCATCGCCCCGGCGCCGCTTTTCATGAAGATGGGAGAAAGGCCAACCGAACCGAGCGCGCGGACCGGCGAGTTCACGCCGCCGGCAATGACGTTGCGGGCACGCGCAAATTCGGCGATCGAGCGTTCCAGCTTCACGTCGTTTCCATTCTGCGTCCGAGGTCGGAGCGCGTGTTCACGTTGCGAAAGTAGCGGCCATCCATCGGCACGAAGCGAGTTACAAGTGCGGCGATCAGATCGCGCATCGCGGTACGGCTCGCGCGGCGCAGTCGAAGACCTTCGCGGAGAAGCGCGAATCTGTCGTAGAGAGCTGCGAGCGGTTCGACGCCGCCGGCATGCTCGGGCACCGCGGCTTCGTCGCCCGGCATCCACGCGGCAGCCAACCGTTCGAGCACGCTGGGCTCGAGTTGCGGCTGATCTGCCGCGACGGCAAAGATACGATCGGCCGAAATGAATGGGCAAGCGGAGAGCAGCGCATGCAGTGGACCCCGCGGGGACCAGCGGTCGATCAGCAACGGCGCGCAAAGTGCAGCGTCGACCGGCGCCGCAAAGCTTCCCTTGCCGGCTACATATACCGGCCATGGGCCGTGGGCCAGTTTCGCAAAGACTCTCACGATCATCGGCTGGCCCTCGATGTCTTGCTCGAGTTTTCCTGGAAAGCGCGTCGCAGAGCCGCCGGCCAGGAGCAGGATCGCATCAGCCATGACGCCGTGCGTAGGTTTTAGCGAAATACGTGATGACGATGTCGGCGCCGGCCCGCACGAACGACGTCAAGGTCTCTTCGATGGCGCGATCGCCATCGAGCCAGCCGTTGCCGATCGCCGCTTGAAGCATCGCGTACTCGCCGCTGACGTTGTAAACGGCAATCGGCACGTCAAACCGGTCGCGTGCGGCGCGCACGACGTCGAGATAGGGCAGTCCCGGCTTGACCATCACGATGTCGGCGCCCTCCGCAATGTCCAGCGCGATCTCGCGCAGCGCTTCACGAGAGTTGGGCGCGTCCATCTGATAGCCACGGCGATCTCCTTGCCGCGGTGCCGAACCTGCAGCATCTCGAAACGGCCCGTAGAACGCCGATGCATACTTCGCGCTGTACGCCATGATGGCGACGCTCGTGCGGCCGTGGCCGTCCAGCGCGCAACGAATCGCCTTGACGCGGCCGTCCATCATATCGGATGGAGCGACGACGTCGGCTCCCGCATCCGCGTACGTCAGAGCGATCCGGCAGAGCAGTTCCAACGTCGTATCGTTGTCGACCTCGCCATCCGAATCGAGAATTCCGCAGTGGCCATGGTCGGTGTACTCGCAGCCGCAGAGGTCGGCCATCACAAGCACCTCCGGCAGCTCCGCCTTGACGGCGCGAATCGCTCGCTGGACGATTCCGTTGCGGTCGTAACTGCTCGACGCAACGGCGTCTTTGTATGCCGGAATGCCGAAGAGAAGCACGCTCTTGATGCCTAACGCAAACAGCTCGCGCGCTTCGGCTACCGTGGCGTCGAGCGAGAGCCGCGAGATTCCCGGCATCGACTCGATCGGGCCCGCGTCTTCCTCGCGTTCCACCACGAAGAGCGGTTGGACGAGATGCTCGATCCCGATGCGATGCTCGGCAACGAGCTCGCGCATGACCTGGCTGCGGCGCAGACGCCGGGGGCGCACTGCAATCACGGCCGGCTCACGTTGCGGCGACACTGCGCGCGGCCAGCTCGGCGGCGAGCGCCGTTCCCACGGCCTCCGCCTCTTGCACCGTCGCCACGGAGCGTTCGATGCGATGACGGAGAATAACGCCAGGCTCGGCTTCCACCGCGGCGTCAACCACCATGCCCGCCGCGCCAAGACGCGCGTGAATTCCGATCGGCGCGCTACAGCCCGCGTGCATCGCCGAAAGCGCCGCGCGTTCGCAGACGACGCAGAGTTCGCTGACGCAATCATTTGCAGCCGATCGCAGGGCGTTCGTCAACCAGTCCTCTCCGGCACGAGTCTCCACGGCGAGCGCGCCTTGACCGACGGCCGGAACGATGCGATCGACTTCAAAGGGTACGAGGTGCGTGGCGCGTTCTCCCAATCGATTTAAGCCGGCCATCGCCAGCACGATTGCATCGTAGCGGCCGTCGCGTAACTTCGCAAGCCGAGTGCCTACGTTACCCCTTAGCGTTTCGTATCGGAGATCGGGACGAAGCGCCGCGAGCTGTGCGCGCCGCCTCGGGCTGGACGTTCCGACGACCGAGCCTAGCGGGAGGCTTTCGAAGTCGCTATAGCGCTCGCTGCAAAAGGCGTCGCGCGCGTCTTGCCGATGGGAGATGGCCGCGATCTGCAAATCATCGGGAAGCGTGCTGGGTAGATCCTTACAGGAATGAACGGCGTAATCGGCACGCCGTTCGCGCAGCGCGTTCTCCAGCTCCGTGATGAAGACGTTTACGGTGCCAAGGCGATCGATGGGATGCTCCTTATCGCGATCGCCGCTCGTCGTGATGCCCAGCATAATCGTTGCGATCCCGCGTTCGGCCAGACGCGCCGCGATCGTGCGGCTTTGAATCATCGCGAGCGGGCTGCGCCGCGAAGCGCAGACGACGGCCGCGTCCGGCATTGCGGCAAGTTCGGCAATCGGCCGCTCCGCGAGCGTGCGTAAAATGGAGGCGCCTTCCTCTCCGGGGAAGGCCTCTTTGATGTGAGCGCGCATGCGCCGCAGCACTTGGAGCGCGTCGCCGTACTCCGATCCGAAATGCTCGGATAACTCGCGCACGACGCGTCTCGAGAAAGCCGGCGAGCTTCCCGCGGAGTCGGCGCTGATCGTCAGATCCCCGACGCGAAGCGTCGCCGGCATCGTAAAATCTCCTCGATCCCCCGTGGACGCATCGCAAACGAGTATGCGCGCCGCGCGGGCGTCGGCGACGACGCGCGCGTTGATTGCATCGTCGTCGGTTGCAGCGACGACGAGCGCCGCCCCGGCGAGGTCGCTCGGTTCGTAGCCTCGCTGCGCGCACGTTCCCGCGTTCGCGCCTAAGAACTCGCGCAAACGATCGCCGATCCGATACGCTACGAGCGAGATTCGAAAACCGGCCTCGGCAAGCGATTCGGCCTTTCGAGCCGCAACGATTCCTCCGCCGATTATAACCGCTCGGCGGCCGTTTGGCCGCAATGAGATGGTCAACATGGAAACATAAAAGACTTCAGCGCCCGGCAGCCAAAAACCGCCTTTCGTCATGAAGAGAACCGCGGACGGAGCCGTTCGTGCCGCCGCCGTGGGTGCGGTCGTTGCAGCCCTCATAACCCTTCCGGGTTTGGGTGTCGGCACTCTCTGGGACAACAGCGAAACCGCGTACGGCGAGGTTGCCAAAGAAATTCTTCTCACGCACGACTGGGTGGTCATGCACCTCAACAGCGTGCCGTATTTCGTCCAGCCGCCGTTGTATTTTTGGTTAGGCGCCCTTTTCTCGCTGCTGGCAGGCCCAACGCCGCTGGCGCTGCGACTTCCGTCGGCGCTGGCGACCGTCGTCCTCTCCGCCTTCACCGGCTACGCCGTCGCGCGGCAAGCTGGATCCCGCGTCGGCATTTACGCTGCCGTCATTCTTTCGACGTGCTTGATGCAAGCGGTGATCGGCCGGCTGGCGATCATGGACGCGCTGCTCGACCTGGCAGTCGCGATGACGATCTTCTGGTGGTTTCGTGGTCTTGAGAGCGGGCGCGACCGGTACGCGATCTTCGGCTGGATTGCCGCGGGATTCGGGTTCTTGGCAAAAGGACTGGTTGCACCCGTCGTTGCGCTATTGGTCGTCGTGCCGTTCTTCTTTTGGAATCGGCGTTTCGAACCGACATATGCGCCGTCGGCGCGAGCCTGGGTCGTGGGGCTTCTTGCTTTTTTTGCGATCGCTGCTCCGTGGCCGGTCGCATTGGTGTTGCACTATCACTTCTTTCCGCTTCAAAAGCTCATTGGAGAGTACACCATCGGGCGTTATACCGGCGTCGTCGAGAATCAAGCCGGCCCGTTTTGGTATTACGTGCCCGTCATCATTCTTGGCTTCTTTCCGTGGATTGCGTTCCTCCCAATGGCGATTGTCGACGGTATTCGAAGGCTTCACCCGGCGCAGTCGCAGGATCCGGGATCTTCGCGTCTGGTGCGCCTCGCATTTGCGTGGATCGTCATGCCGGTGCTCTTTTTTAGCTTAGCTCGAACGAAGCTTCCGAATTATATCGCACTCGAGCTTCCCGCCCTCGCATTGATCACGGCGCTCTACTTCGAAGCGGTCGTGCGCCGCGGCGGTACGCGTTCGGCAGTTTTTTCCGCGGCGACGGTGCCGGTGACGATCGGGGCGCTGGCTATTGCGATCTCGCTCTTCACGCGCAACAATCGCCTAACGGCCGAAATAGCGATCGCGGTTCCCCCGTTGCTGGCGATGGCGGCGGCGATCTTCGCCGGCTCGTTGTTGACCGCGCTGCTGGTCGCCCGGCGCAGTACCGTGGGCGCGGCACCCTACGCGCTGGCATTTGCCGCGATCGTCGCGACCGACGTTCTCGCCGTGACGGTCTTACCGCACGCCGAAGCATTTAAGCCGGTGCCGCGATTGGCCGCGGTCATCGAGCGAGAGCAGCACTCGGGCGACGTCGTGGCCATCCAAAACGTTTCGGGCGGCAATGCGTTGCTTTTTTATACGCATCCGGTCGTCCGCGTTTTGGCACCGCCGAGCGATGGAGATCCGCCAACCGATGGCGTCGACCCTCGCACGATCCTCTGTGCGGCATCGCGCGCATGGGTGATCGTTCCGGCGGCGAGCGTGCCGACGGATCCCACGTATGGCCGCGTGCGCCGCCTCGTCACCGTCGACCGCAAAGCAGCGCTGTTGCTCTACGAGGGCCCGCCCTGCCGCTAGGGAGGCTCTGATTTAGCCCAGCTCTTCGTCCGCTCGGGGTTCATTTATCATAGTAAACTTCACCCCTCGCCTCCTCGATCTGGACTAAATCAGAGCCTCCCTGGTCAAGTTAGCTTAGGGCTTATAACCCGCCACTTGCGCTTGCGTCACGGCTGAGGCGTGATTGCTTCCAAGCCCCCCGCGAATGTACGTTATGACGTCGGCGATGTCTTTACTCGAAAGCTGACCTTTCCACGCCGGCATCTGTCCGTTGTAACTCATTCCTCCCACGGATATCTGGCCGTGCAGGCCTGCGGTCAGGATTCCAATGACTTTTTGGGGATCGCCGGTGACGACCGGATTGTTGGCAAGCGGGGGGAATGCGCTCGGGGTGCCCTGTCCCTGCGCCCCGTGGCAGCTCGCGCAGTTGGCAGCAAACACTTTTGCACCGTTGGCGTTCGTGGCGCCGCCGGTCGACGCCGCAACGGCTCCCGGCGCGCCGGGGGTCGTTGAAGTCGTCGCAGTCTCCGCTTCGTTCAATACGACCGACTCCGGCGGTGAGGGCGGCGCTGCGGCCTGTTTGGCCATCGTCGTCACTTGGGCGAAGATCGACAATCCGACGATGGTGCAAACGACGATCGCGGTCGTCCACAATATGCCCGAGCGCGCGGCGAAACTCCGCGTTCGGCTGCGGTCGAGCCACGGAAGCAGGAGAACCACCACCAGGAAGAGCGTCGGTACGACGATCGTCGCGATTAACTCCGTGCCGATGGTCAGTGGACCAAGATGGAGCTCGGGCGGCACGAGTGCGAGCAGGCCGAAGAGCGATAAGAAATACCACGCGGGATAGGGGACGAAGAACTTGGTCGGATCGGCCTTCGCGTCCAGATATGGCGGAAACGCAAACGCGAGAAAGCAGATGATGACGAAGACGATGAACGAGAACGCGCCGTCCATAAACATCTGATCCGGCCAGAACCGCCCCACCTTGAGCGTGCGCGGGTCTTCGACGACCGGCCCGGCCGAGCCGTTATGGCGGAAGATCGCCAAATGCGCGCCGACGAGCAACACGAGTACGGCCGGCATCAGCCAGACGTGTAGTCCGAAGAAGCGGTTGATCGTGGCGGTGCCCATTGCGCCGCCGCCCTGCGCGATATGCTGGATAACGGGACCGAGTCCCGGAGCGAGGCCGGTTATGTTGAGTGAGACCTGCGAGGCAAAGTAGGCATCCATGTCCCACGGCAATAGATAGCCCGTGAGGCCGAGTACCAAGGTGACGAGCAGCAAGAGCACGCCGACGACCCATTGCAGTTCGCGCGGCGATTTGTAGGCGCCCCAAATGAGCACTTGCAGCAGATGCAAGAAGACCAAGGCGATCATCGCCGAGGAGCCCCAATAGTGGACGGAAAGCAAAAAGTGCGTGTAGGGGTTGAGATAAATCGCGCGCGTCGATTCCCATGCGGTCGCTGCGGACGGCGCGTAGAAGAAGGTCAAAAAGATGCCGGTAGCGATCTGCACGATCATCGCGAAGAGCGTCGCGCTTCCGAAGACGTACCAATAGCTCGCGCCGCCGGGTACGTCCTCGGTGAGAAAATCCTTCGTCATCGAGACGAAGCCGGTTCGTTTTTCGATCCAGTTCAGCATCAGCGATTCCCTATGCCTG
>Ga0182024_10020494_pt1 | contig 12082 bp, 11 predicted proteins | sample P32metaG_FD_120480 | JGI IMG/M metagenome (GOLD analysis project Ga0182024, IMG submission 120480) | Permafrost microbial communities from Stordalen Mire, Sweden - P3-2 metaG (Illumina Assembly) | ecosystem: Environmental > Terrestrial > Soil > Wetlands > Permafrost | place: Sweden: Stordalen... | reverse complement strand
TGAGGATATCGGGGTGGTGTTCGTCGACGCCGGCCAGGCGTGGCTGGCCGCCCATCCTCGCCAAGCCACGGCTCCCAAGGGGACGGGCGATCTGCTCACCGCGCTTTTCGCCGCCGACAGACTGGCTGGCGCGGCGCCCCGCGAGGCGCTGGCCAAGTCGGTCGCCGACGTCGCCCGGGAGGTCACCGGCGGCGATGTCGATGTGCGGCTGGAGAGGCTGGCGTGAACGAGACCGGCATCCGCGGTCTTTGCCCGCCGCGCTTTGCCGCCGTGCGGGCGGCCTTCGAAGCCAACTTCGCCGAGGATCTGGAACTGGGCGCGCGCTTCGCCCTGGCCCAGGAGGGCGAGATCGTCATCGATCTGATGGGGGGATGGGCCGATCGCCACCAGACGACCCCCTTTGGGCCAGATACCCTGACGCCGATTTTCTCCACCACCAAGGCGTTGGCCAGCCTGATGATCGCCAGGCTGGTCGGCCAGGGCAGGCTTTCCTACGAGACGCCGGTCGCCGAGCTTTGGCCGGCTTTCGGCGCTGCTGGAAAGGACGGCCTGACCGTCGCCCAGACGCTCTCCCACCAGGGCGGGCTGTGCGGGCTGGCCGGTCCCATGGCGCCGGCCGACTGGTTCGACTGGGGGGCGTCTGCGCCCGCCTGGCGGCGATGACGCCCCTGTGGCCGCCGGCAAGCGCCAGCGGTTATCACCCGGTTACCTTCGGCTACCTGGCCGGCGAGATCTTTCGCCGTGTCGATGGCCGTACCCTGGGGACCGCTCTGCGCGAGGATATCGCCGGGCCGCTCGGCCTAGACTTGTGGATCGGTCTGCCCGACAGCGAGCACGCGCGCTGCGCCCAGGCGCGCCGACCGCCCGCCATGCCCGATCTTGGCGAGATCACCGAGGCCAAGCGGCTGGCCTTTCTCACCCCCTGGGCCTCCCCCGGAGGGCTGGTCGAAGCGGCCTGGCGGCGCGCCGAGTTTCCCGCGGCCAACGGCCACGCCACGGCGCCGGCCCTGGCCAGGCTGATGGCCATCCTCGCCGGCGACGGCCGTCTGGAAGGCCAATGCGTTCTGCCCGCCGGATTGGCCGCCGAGGCGTCGCGCCAACGCATCGCCGGCCTCGACCTCGTGCTTCCCTATGAGATCAGCTGGGGCGCGGGCTTCATCCGCAATCAGGGGTTGGGAATCTATGGTCCTGGGGTTTCAAGTTTCGGACATTCGGGGTGGGGCGGCAGTTGCGCCTTCGCCGACCCCGAGCGCGGGCTTTCGGGCGCCTATGTGATGAACCGACAGTCCGCGCAGCTGATTGCCGATCCCCGCTCCCGGCGCCTGATCGAGGCCGCCTACGCCGCCCTTTGAATCCGCCGCGACGCCCGCCAGGCGCCCAAGGCAGTCAGCGTCGAGAGGCTCGAGGGTCGGTTGAACGCGCCGGGCGCGCCGGCGGCTATTGCAGAAGCAGTAAATCTCCCCGCACGACGGGACCCCCGCTCACCACTTCGGCAATGGAGGTCTTCTCATGCACCGAGACGATGCGGATCACCCCGACCGCGGTCTTGATGGTTTCCAATACGACCCCCGTGGCCGGATCGGTCAGGTCGCGGAGTTTGCGATAGACGTGCAGCACCGTCTGCGGCGCGACGTTCTGCTCGGAGCCGGCGTTGACGTAGACCTGACCGTCCGCGTTGTCGATCACCAGAGCCGACCAGGGCGCATTCTCCATCCCCGTGGTGATCTGAGCGACGGCCCGATTGATCGCCATCTCGGCGGCTTGTCCGAGCGGCGTCTCATGCTGACTGCCGAGGCTCGCGGTCTGACCGCCGCTCAAGCTGAGCGAAACCGTGGCGCCGTGGCTGGCGGCGGTCCCTTCGCCCTTTGCGGTGGCGACCACCTGGCCGGTTGTGGTGTCAATGACCCGGAGCGTCACGGCGACGAGGGCGTGTTGGTGGGTCATCCCGACGCCGGCGATGGAGAGGGAGTTGGATCCGGCCTGGGCGTCGAACTTGGTCACCGCGCCGCGAACGATCAGGTTGGCGCCAATCAGAGCGCCGGCGGCGGCCCCGGTCTCGACGGTGGTCGAGTGTTGCTGGGCGAGTTGCTGTTCGGTGCTGATGCTAGCAAGCGCCGCGCGCTCGACGACCACGAAGCGGCCATCGCGGACCAGGGCGTCGGTCAGCATTGAGGTCAGTCCCTCGCTGGCGCCGGCTATGCCGATGATGGAATCCGGGGTCTGAAATTCGTCCACTGACACGGTCTTTTTCAGGCCGACGTAAGGCGCCGCCGGCGAAGGCGGGGCGGCCAGCACGAAGGGAGCCACCAAAAGAGCCGTCGCGAGAACGAAACCTTGCACCGCCGACGTAACACCGCGTCGTTGTCTTGCTCTGACCATGGCAGTTCCCCTCGTGCATCGACCATCTCGAAGAAGGATGACGCTCAGCAACCATCCCTCAGAATCTAGCCGAATTCTCATTCCTATTCTAGAAGGTGTCTGGGACGCTGCGCAACAGCCCGCCGGATGATGACGGACATTGACAATCCGTACCGTTTTATGCCTTATTTCAACTCAGGATTCCATCGTGGGGGGTGGGCGTCATGAAAGTTGAGTTTGTGCGCAGGGCGGTTCGCGCCCTCGTGTTCGCTGCGATCGCCGCCGCATCGAGCGGAGCGGCCTTTGCCGCCAGCCTTTGCGACAACTCCGACAGCGCCGGGGTGCTGAACAACCCGCCGACCCACCGCACGCCCTGTAACCTGCGCGCGCCGGCGCATATCACTCAATTGATCACCTACCATTGGAACAACGGGCGCGGCGCGAGGCCAGGAACAATCCTGTTTTTCAATCCGGGGACTGGCGTCCAATATGGTCCGTATCCGGCGACGGGTTCCTCCGGTCAGGGCGGCGCCCCTAACGTCAACTGGACCGCCAACGTCAATATCAACGTTCCGGCGGGTCAATACCAAGTCATTGACTCGGACTTCGCGACCTGGTCGTGGAACTCTGGATCCGGCAGCGCCGGTTTTGCCAAGGTCTATGGTGACTATACGAGCGGCGGTTCCGGCCCCGTAGCCCGATTCCTTCCGCCCCCCGGACCCGCACCCCGCCCCGCGCCGGCGCCAGCACCGCGCCCCGCGCCGCCCCCGCCCGTGTCCGTCCTCACCCATACGCCGTGCCACGCCAACTCCAGCAGCTTCGTCGAAATGGCCAAGCCGGTTTGTTTCGGGTCTCCCGGGACGACGCTGACCTTATATGTCAGCCGGGTGGGACTAGCGACGCGACCGGCCGTGGCTGCCTTCAGGTCTGGGGCGGGCTATAACTCTATTTCCATGCAGCTCGGCGGCGCTATGAACACGCCCGGTCTGCCTTCGGTTTTCACCGCTCCGCTGACCGTGGCGTCCGGCAATGGTCTCGCCCCCAACAGCACCTACACGTTTACCATTCCGGCGGGGGCGTGCTTCAGCGGACGGAACCATACATGGTGGTTCGACCTCTGGGTGGCGGGCAGCGGCGATGTCGATGCGGTCGCTGTACGATGCTGATCTGGAACTAATCCGCTCCCGGCGCCTGATCGAGGCCGCCTACGCCGCCCTTTGAGCCCGCCGCGAGGCCCGCCAGGCGCCCACCGCGAAGGTGGCCGCGCCGGCCCAGATGAACACGAACGAGATAACGCGCATGGGCGTGAGGCTTTCGCCCATGACCACGCCGACGATGAAGCCGATGGTCGGGGCGATGAACTGCAAAAAGCCCAGGGTCGAGAAGGGCAAGCGCCGGGCCGTCCATGAGAAGAGGGCCAGCGGAACGACCGTCGCCGGACCGAGCGTGGCCATAAGCATCGAGCGCCCCAGGGATCGGCCAAAGACGCCGCCGCTGGAGTGGTGCAGCCACACCACGTAGGCGAGGCCGGGTCCCGCCATCACCAGGCACTCGATCAGCAGACCGGTCTGGGCGTCCGCGTTGACGCGCCGGCGGATCAAGCCATAGGCCCAGAAGGTCAGCGCCAGGACCAGGGAGACGATCGGAAGATGACCCAGGGCGATGGTCTGAAGGACGACCCCGACCGCCGCCAGGGCTATGGCGACGGCCCCGAAGCGATCGATGCGCTCGCGAAACAACGTCGCGCCCACGGCCATATTGAGCAGGGGGTTGATGTAATAGCCAAGGCTCGCCTCGAGATTGCGGCCATGGTTCACCGCCCACACATAGACCGCCCAGCCCGAAGCGATCAGTGTCGCCGAAAGGGCCAGGAGGGCGACCGTTCCTGGCCGGGCGAGCACCTCGCGGACCTGCGCGCCCTGACCGGCCATCGCCACCAGCAGGGCGGCCCACGGCGCCGACCACATGGCGCGCTCGCCGACGATCTCCCAGGAACTCGCCCCGGCGCGGCCCAGGATGATGAAAAGGACCGGCAGCGCGCCCCACAGGAGGTAGCAGGCCAGGCCCGCCGTCAGCGCCTGGCGGGACCCCGCGCCCGGCGCGGCCGCGCCGTCGCTCAAGCCAGGACCTTGCGTCCGATCAGGCCGCGCTCGTCGAGAAGCTGGGCGATCTGCACCGCGTTGAGGGCCGCGCCCTTGCGCAGATTATCCGCCACCACCCACATGGAAAGGCCGTGCTTGATCGTCGGGTCGGCGCGGATGCGCGAGACATAGACCGCGAACTCGCCCTGGGCTTCCTTGGGTGTCATGTAGCCGGTGGCGTCGCGCTTATCGATGACCATGATCCCCGGCGCCTCGCGCAGGATGTCGCGCGCCTCGTCCTCGTCCAGCGCCTCGTGGAACTCGGCATTCACCGCCTCGCAGTGGCCGACCATCACCGGCACGCGCACGCAGGTCGCGGTGACCGCGATGGCGGGATCGATGATCTTGTGGGTCTCGTCGCTGAGTTTGGCCTCTTCGTCGGTGTAGCCGTCGTCGCGGAAATCGCCGCAGTATGGGATGACGTTGAAGGCGATCTGCTTGGCGAACACCTGAGGCTCGGAGGGTCCGAGCACGAAGACGCCCTTCGTCTGGTTCCACAGCTCGTCCATGCCTTCGGAGCCTACCCCGGAGACGGACTGATACGTCGCCACCACCACCCGCTTGATCCTGGCGGCGTCATGCAGGGGCTTGAGCGCCACTACCAGCTGGGCGGTGGAGCAATTGGGATTGGCGATGATGTTCTTGCGCCGCGCCAGCAGTACGGCGTCCGGGTTCACCTCCGGCACGATCAGCGGCACGTCGGGGTCCATCCGCCAAGCGGACGAGTTGTCGATGACGATCGGGTCGGCGGCGGCGATCCGCGGCGCCCACTCGCGGGAGAAGTCCGCGTTGACGCTCATCAGCACCACATCGACGCTGGAAAAATCGAATTGGGCGACGTCCTGGCACTTGACGACGCCGGCCTTCCAGCCGACCTCGACACCCAGGGACTTGCGCGAGGCGATCGCGTGAATCTTGTCCACGGGGAAGGCGAGTTCCTCGAGGATGTTGAGCATCTCGCGCCCCACGGCGCCGGTGGCGCCGACCACGGCGACCCGGTAGCCCATCTTGCAACTCTCCTAGAAGGTAAGCGGACGGGCTTGCTACCCCCGAGCGGACGCGGAGGCAAGGCGTGGGGCGGCCCGCGCCTCCTCGATCAGTGGCGCCGGGCGGCGGCGACCGGCGCGCCGCGATCGGAGGCCTGAGCCAGCAAGGCGGGGCAGTTGGCGTCCTTGGCCGTGCCCGGCGTGACAAACGGCAGAACGGCCGCCAGCGGGGCCGCCAGCACCCCGACCGCGGCGCTGAGCAGGGCCTGGGGGGCGGCCTTGGCGATATCGACGCCGAACTTGGGACTTAGCAGGCTGCCCTTGATGGTGATCGGCGCATCCAGGCGAACCAGGCGGAATTTCTTGGGCTTGCCGTCCAGAGCCAGATTCAGGGTCTCATTGCGAAGATCGATATCCCCGCTGCCCTGGGCGAGAACGACGCCGGTATCGAGCACGAAGCGCTGCGCGGTCAGCACCCCTTTCTGCGCGCGAAAATCGGCCACCGCGCAGCGGATCGGCGTTTCGCCCTGGTTCTTGGAGATAAGCAGCAACAGGCCCTTGGTGACGTCGATGCCCAGGAGTTCCGCGAGGGCCGCGCGAATCTCGCCGCTCGGAATGGCCATGGTGACCTCGCCGTTCGCCGCCGCCGCCGCCGCCCTCACCGAATCTCCGATGCTGGTGAGCCTGGCGTGGGCGTAGAGGCCGCCCTCCAGCGGCGGATTAGCGCCGCCGCGCGCCACCAGGGTCTCGAGCCGGGCATTGGTCAGGCGCAGGTCGATCGCCTCGCTGGGTGTGGCCCTGCTGGCGTCGATGCGGATGAGGCCGGCCAGGCGGCCCTGCGGCAGGGTGACGTCGAGGGGATTGATGGTGATCACCCCACGGTCAAGGACCAGATTCAGCGAAAGCGCCCGGATCGCCGGCTTGCCGGCCTGAACGCTCTGAGCGCGATAGACCAGCCTGGCGTCCATGCCGCGCACCCGGTTCACGGCCAGATGGGCGTCGGGGAAGATCCGGTGCTCGGCCTTGAGCTTGGCGGTCATGATCTTCTGGGCCGGAGACAGCAGGTGGCCTGCCGCGTGCTTGGGCACCCCTCCGACAACCGCCGCCAGATCGGCCAGCAGCAGCCGCCTTGAGGCCAGATCCGCCGTCAAAAATGGCCTTCCGGTGGTGTCATTGACGGTCAGGACGCCGGAAAGATCGCTCTGGCCGACCCGGCCGTGGATGCCGCGAAAGGCGTAGATCGCCTGGGCGCGGCCGAAGCCGCCCGCCAGGTCGTAGGGCGGGGTGCTGGGCAGCGCCAGGCCAGTCAGGGTGAAGAGATCGGCGAAATCCGGACCGCTGACGCCGAACTGTCCGGACATCTGGCCAAAGTCGAAGGGATGGTCGAAGCGACCCGCCAGGCTCGCCCGCGTCGGCCCCGCCTCGATGCGGGCGTTGAAGAGATAGGGGCGATTGTGATCGACATTGACCAGCGGTCCGCCGGTGACGCGCGCCACGAGCCGCGCGCCGTTGAGCAATCCATGGCCGTCGAGAAGGAAATTGCCGCGCCCGGAACCCGCCGCCTGCTCGTTGGACGAGATCGTGCCGACGAAGCTCAGGCGCCGGCGCGCGTCGTCATAGCGAAGCGCCCCGTCGGTGATGATCAGGTGGCTGATCGGCGGCAGCTTCAAGGGCTTGGACTTGGGGGCGCCGCTCGACCAATTGGCCCGACCCAGGGCGTCGCGCAGCAGGCGAATGTCGGGCCGATCGGCTTGCACCAGGGGAATGACCAGCTTGCGATGCAGCAGGGGCAGGAGCTCCATCCGCACCACCAGCCGCGGCGCCCGCGCCAGGGGGCCGGTCCCGGCCCACGCCGGATTAGCGACCAGAAGGGCGCCTTGGATGTTCGCCGCGCCAGGCGTCGCGGCCGCCGACCGCTCATCGTCGGAGAAGGCGCCGGCGAAGCTGATTCGCCGCCCAGGATCGCCGTAGCGCAGCGTCCCTTGCGAAATGATCAGATGGCTGATGACCGGCGGCGCCGGCGGCCGGGTCTTCCTGCCGTTGGTGAAATCCCAGTTGGCCAGACCGGAGGGCGCGCGGACCAGGAACACTTGCGGGGCGCTGGCAATCGCCAGCGGCATGTCCAGCTTGCCGCCCAGCAGCGGCAGAAGCTTTATCCGCACGCTCAGCCGCGGCACGCGCGCCATCGGCCCGGGGCCGGCCCAGGGCGGATTGCCGACGGTCACATCGTTGAGGACGACGAGGGGCGTCCACGACCAGGGATGAACCTCGAGATTGCCGGCGATGGTCACCGGCCGGTGCAGGGTGTCGGAAATCGCCCGCGCCAGGGGGCCGCGCAACCAGTTCCACTGGAAAAGAAGGACAAGAAGGATGAGCGCCAGGATCAGCGTCCCGCCGATCCCCGCCCCCCAGCGCAGGCGCGGCGAAAACCGGCTCGCGGACGAGGCCGTCGGCGCCGATGAGCAATCAGGCTCGACGTCTATCGCGCCTGTGGACGCGTCCAAGGTGTGGCCCTTTTTTCGGCTCTCGCACCTCCTCTAACGCGCGGACCCCGCCCGATCGTTCCGCGCGTCGACGACTCTAGACGGCGGCGGGGGCGCCGGCGAGGCTGTGCAGCCACGCGAACAGGGGCGGAATGAGATAACGCTGCGCGCCGCCGATGACGACAAAGAGGATGATGGGAGAGAAATCCAGCCCGCCCATGGTCGGCAGGAAACGCCGGAAGGGCCTCAACAGCGGATTGGCCACCGCCTCCAAGAACCGCGAGATGCGATAGACGAAGCGGTTGCGCAGATTGATGATCTCGAAACTGATCAGCCAGCTCAAGATGGCGTAGGCGACGATCACCCACACGATCAGGCTCAGAAGCGTCTGGATGATGAACTCAAGGAAATTGAGAATCGCGTCCATGGCCGTCCCGTCGTTGCCCGCGCCGCTTCGTATCCGCGCGCCCCGGCCGGCGCAAGGCGGGGCGACCGGGCGGGCGGCCCATTCTTGACTTCGATGCGGCGGGTCCCTTATCTCCGCCGTCCTTTCGACCACGGGAAGGGGCCGTAGCTCAGATGGTAGAGCGCCTCGTTCGCAATGAGGAGGTCAGGGGTTCGATTCCCCTCGGCTCCACCACCCAGTCCACCGCTAACTGGCCACTCCCCAGGCGCCTGGGAAACCCTCCGAGATAACGCGGGCTTACCGGAGTCACGGGGGGTGGAGACACGTCTCCGCCGCGGATTCGCGGCCGAGCGAAGCCCGATATTCCCGCCTTTTCTCCGCGCCGATTTCGCTATGTCCACATTGGGATTTTGCCTGTTCGATTCCCTGCTAACAGGGAAATTAACAGGGAATTTTGCCGATTTGACGCTTGTAGCGTGGATTTGGCTCCGCAGCGGGCAAGAATTTCTCTGCTAGCACAATCGCTTAACGGGCGGCGAGAACCCTATTCCCTGCGCGGTCGAACAGGGAAATCTTTCGGTCCGAACAGGGATCGGCGTTGGCGTAAGCAGGGAATTTCCGGACCAATTGGAAGCCTACTCACGCAACGCCCGCGAAGAGCCGACGCTGGTCATCCCAGGTGCGCGGCAGCGGTTCTGCGGTGAGAGACTGCAGCGTCATCGTCCGAGGCTGACGGCCTTCGATGATAGCATTTACGAGATCCGGCGCGAGGTAGGCGAGCGGCAGCAGGCGGCCGGTATGGCGATGACACAGACCCTCGCGCCGAGCCAGTTCCCGGGTGGTGGCGACCTCGCCCGATTCCAACCGACGGCGCCATTCGCGGGTGATGCAGACCGCCCGGATCAAGGCTCGATCCTGCATCGCGGGCTCGGACATGGGCCGGTCGGTCGGCGCGATCAGTGTGGCGCTATTGCGATGCTTCAAGCTAATCGGAACGGTGACCTCGACGAGGTCTCCATTCGCCGTGGCGCCACACCGGGCTTCGGCCCGGCAAGCCTCTGCGAGGAGCGCGATGGCGATGGTCGAAGCGCCTAAGGTCACCTTGCGAAGCGCGCCCCGCACGCGGCCTTCGATGCTATCACTCATCCGCCAGTTGGGTTTGATAAGTGCTATCACTCTATCGAGCACGACGGCGTCTAGGACGCTGGCGCCGATGCGCGGCAGTGAGCCCATCTCTCGGTGGTCGCCGATGCGTCCAGGGGTGATGTAATAGTGATAGCGGTTATTGCCGCGCCGCGTGCAGGTTGGCTGCATCGGGTTGCCGACATCGTCGAAGAGCAGGCTTTTGAGCAACGCGCCCGCTCCAGCCTTTGGAGCTTTCGGCTTGCCATGGTCGTTGTCCACCAATCGCGCCTGGACAGCGTCCCAAGTGATCTCATCAACGATCGGCGGGTGCGAACTCCAATAGAGCAAGGTCCCGTGGCGGATGGCGCCGCGGTACACCGGGTTGGAAAGCAGATGGTAGAGCGCCCCGCGCGATAGCACACTTCCACCACGGCAGTGGCCGTCCCGCGCCACCCACGATTTCGAGTGGACGCCGGTGGTCGCCAGTTCGCGTGTCAGCTTCACCACCGAGCCCAGCTGCAGGTAGCGTGCGAACATGGCCCGAACCTGCCGCGCCTCCGCTTCATTGATTTGGAGCCTGCGCTCGACTCCGTCGTAGCCAAGCGGCGGACGCCCGCCCATCCACATGCCTTTGGCCTTGGAGGCGGCGATCTTATCGCGGATACGCTCGCCGGTGACCTCACGCTCGAACTGGGCGAAGGAGAGCAGCATGTTGAGGGTCAGCCGGCCCATGCTGCTGGTGGTGTTGAAGGCCTGGGTGACCGACACGAATGAGACCGCCTTGGCGTCGAACCGATCGACGATCTTGGAGAAGTCGGAGAGCGAACGGGTCAGGCGATCGACCTTGTAGACCACCACGATGTCGATCAAACCCTGGTCCCTCGGACGAGGTCAAGGCGGCTCTGGAAGCCGCGTTTAAGAAGCTAGGGGTCTAAGGATGCGCAAGATCAGATGGATGGCCCTGGCCCCCGTGGCCGGACTGGCCTGCGTGGCCGCCCTGGCCTTCGCCCAGGCCGATCACGGCGCGTCGCTCAACACTCTGACGCCGGCGGAGAAGGCGGCGGGATGGAAGCTGCTGTTCGACGGCCACGACACCAAGGGCTGGCGCAACTTCATGAAGCCAGGGGTCGATGCGGGCTGGGTCGTGAAGGACGGGTTGCTGATCTGCGCCGATCCCAAGCACACCGACGACATCATCACCGTGGACAAATACGCCGACTTCGACATGAGCTTCGAATGGCGCATCAGCAAGATGGGCAACAGCGGCGTCTATTATCACGTGATCGAGGCGGGCGAGCACGGCTACGAGAGCGGGCCGGAATACCAGCTGCTGGACAACGCCCACGGCGAGGAGCCCAAGCAGCAGGCCGGCTCCCTGTTTGGCCTCTATCCCCCCCTCAAAGGACATGACCAAGCCGGTGGGCGAGTTCAATCTGAGCCGGATCGTGGTCAACCACGGCCATGTGGAGCACTGGATGAATGGGGTGAAGGTGGCCGAGTACCAGCTCAATTCCCCGGACTTCAAAGCCCGGGTCGCCGGCACCAAGTTCGCCAACTGGCCCCTCTTCGCCACCGCCGACACCGGCTTCATCTCTCTGCAGGATCACGGCGACGGCGTGGCGTTCCGGAATATCAAGATCAAGTCTCTGGACTAGGGGCTTACTCGTAGTCGGCCACATTCCGCTTCTTGGTCGCAAGGCGCTGACGGGCTGCGACCTGTTTTCGAGGTCGACAGGTTGCGACGGTTGGCGCACGACGTCCTGACATTGGAGCCGTTCATGATGGTCAGGATCGAAGGTCGAAAATGAGGGCCTAACGCTTCGACAGCTTCAACAGCCTGGACGAACTGCGCGTGCGCGAAGAGGCCGACCGTCGTCTACCACGCTGGCCCCGACCCGCTCTGGGTTGAGGTCGTCGTTCCTGTGACCCTTGCGCCCCCGTTTTTTGCTCCCCATCGCAGCGACATCAAAATCAATGACGGCGACCCTTGCGCGCTAAGACCTCGCGCATCAACGGCTCAATTCCACAGCTTCCTCGGCTTCACACTCATCGCTTGCATCCGCCTCTGGGTCAGGCATTTTGTCGACAGAACCTAGGCCTTAGCCGGCAGCCTCCAATCCCAGGTGAAGATGCTTCAGGTCGATCGAATAGGAGCCAAACGACCTAAGAGCGTCCATCCCGATGTTGCAGTCCAGATAGTCGTCCCCCTTCGCTTCGACGCTCATCTCCAGGACATTTGGCTGTGTCAGATGGACCGCCTTGCCCGCCAAAGTGAAATCGACCGAGCTCAGCTGATAGGCGGGAATGTTCTGGGCGCCAGAGACCCCGCCGATCTTCAGCACGCGATCTCCCGAAGGGTCCGCGAACAGCTTTGGGAAGCGCCTATAAAATGGCGCGTAGAACACTGTGTTGTCCGCTCCGGTGTCGAGTCGGCAAAGCAGCTTCTCCCCTTTGAAGCCCACCCGCACAAGAACCCGGCCGCCGTCCAACGCCAAGTTTTGTTCTGGCGCCGCCCGCGGTCCACCGAGACGCACAGAGCCGTCGTTGACGTGTTGGATCGGGCCCAGCGCGGACATCACTGGA
>Ga0182024_10020492_pt1 | contig 12083 bp, 8 predicted proteins | sample P32metaG_FD_120480 | JGI IMG/M metagenome (GOLD analysis project Ga0182024, IMG submission 120480) | Permafrost microbial communities from Stordalen Mire, Sweden - P3-2 metaG (Illumina Assembly) | ecosystem: Environmental > Terrestrial > Soil > Wetlands > Permafrost | place: Sweden: Stordalen... | reverse complement strand
GCAGGCAACCAGCAGTTACGCAGCAAGCCTCCCGGCTGCCCGGGCTACCGCATTCGACCGGCTGAAAATCGAGGCGATCCTCGAGGCCCCGGTCAACATCGTGGTGACCTGCGATCCGACCCGCGGTGGCCGGCATACGCTCGGCCGGCAGTCCCAGCCGCAGACCGCGGCCTACTCCAGCGTGCTGGCCGTCGCGAACCTGTGGCTGGCGGCACGGGCCGAGGGGCTCGGCATCGGCTGGGTGAGCTTCTTCCGGGAACGGGACCTCGCCGCCGAGCTGGGCCTGCCGGATCACCTGGAGGTTGTTGCCTACCTGTGCGCCGGGTACGTGACGGGCTTCGCGCCGGAGCCCGAACTCGCGCTGACGGGCTGGGCCCGCAGGCGGCCGCTGTCCTGGGCCGTGCATGCGGAGGAGTACGGGCTGCGCGGGATGCCAGGGGAGGATGCGGTGGACCTGCTCGACGAGGTGCGGGCCGCGATCAAGCCGCTGGACCAGGCCGCGATGAGCGCGGCCCGCGCGCGCCAGGACCTGATGACCAAGCCCTGCGGGTCACTCGGCGTGCTGGAGGAGGTGTCGGTCCGGCTGGCCGGGCTGGCCGGCACCTGCCCGCCGCCGATGCCCGAGCCCGCCGCGGTCGCCGTCTTCGCCGCCGACCACGGCGTGCACGCCCAGCGGGTTACCCCGTGGCCGCAGGAAGTCACCGCGCAGATGGTGGCCAACTTCCTGGCCGGCGGCGCGGTGGTCAACGCGTTCGCGGCGCAGGCCGGCGCCGAGGTGGTGGTCGTGGACGTGGGCGTCTGCGCCGATCTGGGCCCGGTGCCCGGGCTGCTGCCGCGCAAGGTCGCCGCCGGCACCGCTGACTTCACCGCCGGGCCCGCGCTCACCCGCGAGCAGGCCAGGCAAGCGATCATGGTGGGCGTAGAGATAGCCCGCGACCTGGTCGCGGCCGGAAACAGGTGCCTGCTGACCGGCGACATGGGTATCGCCAACACCACCGCGTCAGCCGCGCTGATCTGCGCCTTCACCGGGCGGGAACCGGCCGAGGTGACCGGCCATGGCACCGGCATCGACTCGGTCACCCACGCGCGGAAAGTGGACGTGGTGCGCCGCGGCCTGGCCAGGCACCAGCCCGATCCGGCGGACCCTGTCGGCGTCCTTGCCGCGTTCGGCGGCCTGGAGCATGCCGCGCTGGCCGGCTTCATCCTGGGCGCGGCAGCGCTGCGGGTGCCGGTCATCCTGGACGGCGTCATCGCCGGCGCGAGCGCGCTGGCGGCCGTCGCACTAGTCCCCGATTCGGTGGAATGCTGCATCGCCGGGCACCGTTCGGTCGAGCCAGGGCATGCCGCTACTCTCGATCATCTGGGCCTGCGGCCGCTTGTCGATCTCGAACTGAGGCTTGGCGAGGGAACCGGGGCGCTACTCGCCCTGCCGATCGTGCAGAGTGCCGTCCGCGCGCTGCGGGACGTCGCGACGTTCGACTCGGCCGGGGTGACCGACAAAAGCTGAGTCTTGCTGAGTCTTGCCGGGCGATGCACGCGCGGTTTAATGGTCGTGCAATGTCACGGCACCCGGGCGGGGGCAGGCCCGGGCACGGGGGGCCGGGCACGGCTGAGCCGGGCGCGGGGGCGGGCCGGGCAGCCACGCCAGGGCCAACGGCGGCCAGGCGGCCGGCAGTACAGGCTGGAACCAGGGGAAATGCCTGGCATGACGTGAAGGAGCGCGGACTCTCATGGTCGGCACCGATCCGGCGCCTTATCTGCTGGCGCTGCGCTTGGCTGGCCGTCGAGTCGTGGTCGCTGGCGGCGGTACCGTCGCGGCCCGGCGGATTCCTGCGCTGCTTGACGCGGGCGCTGACGTGCTCGTTATTGCTCCTGAGCTGAGTCCAGCGCTGCAGGATCTCGCTGCCGCTGGCCGGATCACGTGGGCCGCCCGGGAGTACGGCGGCGGTGACTGCGCAGGAGCCTGGCTGGTCTGCGCCTGCACCGATGACCCCGCCGCGAACGCCGCCATCGCCGCCGAGGCTGACGCCGGCCGGATCTGGTGCGTACGGGCGGATGACGCCGCCGAATCCCGGGCCTGGACCCCGGCCGCGGGGCAGGCCGGTGACATCCGGGTCGGCGTGCTGAGCGGTGATCCCCGCCACAGCGCCGGGATCAGGGACGCGCTGGTCGGCGCGCTGAACTCGGGTGCGGTCGGGGCGCGCAGGGGGCGGCGCCGCGGCGGCGGGGTCGCGCTGGTCGGCGGCGGGCCCGGGGATCCCGGGCTGATCACGGTGCGCGGCCGGGCACTGCTCGCCGAGGCGGACGTGGTCGTGGCCGACCGGCTGGCGCCGCGATCGCTGCTGGCGGAACTCCCGGCCGGCGTCGAGATCGTCGATGCCGCGAAGATTCCGCGCGGCCGCGCGATGGCCCAGGAGTACATCAACTCCGTGCTCGTCTCGAACGCCAGGGCCGGCCGTTTCGTCGTCCGGCTGAAGGGCGGCGACCCCTTCGTGTTCGGCCGCGGCGCCGAGGAAGTCCTGGCCTGCCTGCAGGCCGGGATACCGGTCACCGTGGTGCCGGGAGTGTCCAGCGCGATCGCCGTGCCCGCCGTCGCCGGGGTGCCGCTCACCCACCGGGGAGTCGTCCAGGAGTTCCATGTCATCTCGGCGCACGTGCCGCCGGGCGACGAGCGCTCGACCGTCGACTGGGCCGCGCTCGGCTCGTCTCCGGCTACCCTCGTGCTGCTGATGGCGACCGAGCACCTGCAGGTCATCACTGATGCACTAATGCGGCACGGTCGTGACCCGAAGACCCCCGTATCCGTTGTCGCCGACGGTACCCTGCCCACGCAGCGCAAAATTACCGCAACACTGGATACTGTCGCTCACGATGCTGTCGAGGCGGGCATCCGGCCTCCGGCGGTCGTGGTGGTGGGTGAAGTCGTGACAATTGCGGCGCAGATCGCCGAACTGTGTAGCAGCCAGGCGACTGGGGCGCCGGGCGGTACGTTTCTGCCTGCGGTGAGCCACGTGCAGGTTGAGGGCCCTGCGCAGGGTAATGATCTGGTAGGGAGGCCGGCACGGTGATCGGCATCTCGCCAGTGCGTGGAGGCCGGGCAGCATGACGGAAGGACCGGGCCGGACGGCTGCATCGGTACCTGACGGCGCCGATGCGCACGACGCTGCGGTGCCTGCCGTCACGCCTGCCGCCGGCGACGGGCGTGTCCCCGATTCCGCCCCCCCGGCTGAGGCCGCCGCCCCGGCTGAGGCCGCCGCCGCGCCCGGGGCGGAAGGCGCTGACCGCGGGGTGGGCGCGGCTGGCGCGGATGCTGCGGCGGGCGCGGCTGCGGCTGGCGCGGCTGCGGCTGGCGCCAAGACCATGGCTGCCGCTGTCGCCGCGGCGCGACGAGGAAAGCGCGCCGGCCAGGAAGGCGGCGCGCACCGGCGCGTCGACGCACGCCGGCTGGAGTCCGCGCTGCTCGAGGTGCGGCGCCGCATCCTCGGCGCGCCGATACTCCTGGAGGCGCCAGGAGCCGAGGAACCCCGTGCGGAGCGGCTCAAGCTGCTGAGCCAGATCGACGATTACCTGCTCCCGCGGTTGCGTGAATCCGGGTCCCCGATACTTGTTGCGCTGGTCGGGTCGACCGGCGCGGGCAAGTCGACCCTGGTGAACAGCCTCGTCGGAAAGCAGGTCAGCAATACCGGCATCCGCCGTCCGACGACGAATAGCCCGGTGCTCGCCAGCCACCCGAGCGAGACCGACTGGTTCGCCGAGAACGTGTTCCTGCCGACGCTGCCCCGGGTCCGGCAGCAAGGGCTGGCCATGCCCGGCCGCGACGGACTGCTCGTGCTGGCGTCCAGCGAGGGCATGCCCAAGGGAGTTGCGCTCCTCGACACGCCCGACATCGACTCGGTCGTGCAGGCGCACCGTGAGTTCGCGCACCAGTTCCTTGACGCCTCTGACCTCTGGCTGTTCATGACCACATCGACGCGTTACGCCGACGCCGCGGTCTGGCAGCTGCTGCAGTACGCGAGGGACCGGGGCGCCTCCCTGGGGATCGTGCTCTCCCGGGTGCCGCCCCGCTCCGCTGCCCAGCTCACCGCTCATTTCGACGCGATGCTCGCGGCCAACGGACTTGGCGATGCGCGGCGCTTCGTCATCGCGGAGACGGTGCTGACGGACGGCAGGCTCCCGGCCGAGGCCTATGGCCCGATCCGGGAGTGGCTGGAGGACACGGCGGCCCGTGAGGACCGCCGGGTCGCGGTGCTCACCCAGACGATGTCCGGTGTGCTCGACACCTTCCGGGCCAGGCTTCCCGCCCTGGCCGACCAGGTGGAGGCCCAGCTGGCCCTGCGCACGGAGCTGCAGGACGCCGTTGGCGAGGCTTACGCGGCGGGGCTTGCCGATATCGACGAGGCCACCAGGAACGGCGCGCTGCTCCGCGGCGAGATACTCGCCCGCTGGCAGGACTTCACCGGGACCGGCGACATGCTGCGCATGCTGCAGGTGCGGCGCGGCGGCGCGGCGGCCAGCCGTCCCCGCAAGCGGCACATCCCGGCCCGGGCCAGCGCGCTCAAGACGGCAGTGCGAACGGGCCTTGAGTCGCTGGTCGCCTCGGTAGCCAACCGGGCCGCTGAGGACACGGTGACCCGCTGGCGGGTGCACCCGGCCGGCGGCCCGTTGCTCACCAGCCTCTCCGCCGAGACGCCCGATCGCATCTATGACTCGGAGTTCGCTGATGCAGCCGGGCTGACGTTCGGCGAGGCGGCGGCGCTGGGCGAGGGAGACGACGGTGCCGCCCGGACCGGCCGCACCGGCATGGACGCGATCAGGCGGGAGGGCGCCGCGGCCCTCGGCCGGTCAGCGCCGGACCTGGCCAGGAGGACGGCCCGGGCGATCAGCGGATGGCAAGATCACGTGATGCACCTGGTCAAGGCGGAGAACGTGACCAAGCGCTCGATCGCGCGGGTGGTCTCGTTCGACGAGGAGCCGCTCGCGCTGGTCCTGACGATCGGCCTGCTCGGATATGGGGCCGGCGGCGACGCGGTCAACGAGGGCACCAGCGTCGTCCCGCAGCACCTGCTGACGTCGCTGTTCGGTGCCGGCCCGCTGCGCGACATCGCGGCCAAGGCCCGGGCCGACCTGCACGACAGGATCAGCCTGCTCTTCGACGAGGAGATGCTCCGCTTCACTCAGATCGTCGACTCAGCCGGTGTCCCCGATGAGACCTCGGCCGCGCAGCTCCGCCAGGTCGCGCTCACGCTGGAGAAGGCGCGATGACAGTCCGGACCGGAGCCGGGCTGCCGGGCGGGCTGCTGGCCAGCCCGCCGGCCGCCAGCCTGTCGGCCAGGCTGACCGCGCTCGACCGGCTGATCCAGGTCGGCGTCGCCAGGTCCGGGCCCGACGGGTTCAGCGAGAAGCTGCTTGGCGACGCGGAGCAGTTGCTTGCCCAGGCTGGCCAGCGGCTGCGGATGTCGTCAGCGCACACCGTCGTCACGCTGGCGGGCGGTACCGGCAGCGGGAAGTCCTCGCTGTTCAACCGGCTGGCCGGGGCGGATTTCTCGGCCGTCGGCGTTACCCGCCCGGTGACCAGCGATCCGCACGCGTGCGTGTGGGGAGTGGCAGGCTCCGGCCCGCTGCTGGAGTGGCTCGGGATCCCGCGCAGGCACCGTTATGCCCGGTCCAGCGCGCTGGACCGGGGCGAGGATGCGATGGCGGGCCTGATCCTGCTGGACCTGCCGGACCACGACTCGGTGGTAACCGGCGACTCGGGCCAGGTCGACCGCCTGGTCGGGCTCGCGGACCTGATGGTGTGGGTACTCGATCCGCAGAAATACGCCGACGCGGCCGTGCACCGCCGGTACCTGGTGCCGCTGGCCGGTCACTCCGAGGTCATCGCGGTGGTACTGAACCAGGCCGACCGGCTCTCCGCCGCACAGGCGCAGGACTGCGTCGCCGACCTCCGCCGGCTACTCGACTCCGAGAACCTCAGCGATGTCCAGATACTCGCGACCTCTGCCCTCACCGGCGGCGGCATCGATGATCTGCGCAAGCTGCTGATCGACGCGGTGTCGGCGCGGCGGGCTGCCAGCGCCAGGCTTGCCGCGGACGTGGATGCCATCGCCGCCAGGTTCGCGCGCTATGCCGGGGATCCGGCCGGATCCCCGGGCGCGGATGAGGCAGGCGCCATCAGGACGGTTCCCGAGGGCACGGTGGATCTCCTTGTCGAGGCCTTCTCCCGGGCGGCAGGCGTGCCCGCCGTGGGCGAGTCACTGCAGAGCGCGCGCGAGCTCCGGGCCATGGACTACGTCGGCTGGCCGATCGGCTGGCTGGCCGAGCGCGTTACCGGCCGCGACCCCGCACGCAAGGTACGGCTGGGCAAGCTCTGGGATGAGCTGCGGAGCGCGACCGCTGGGCCGTCTGGCGCGCAGCAGGCAGAGATCGACAACGCTCTCACTACGGTGGCCGACCAGGTCGGCCCGCCGCTGCCGAGTCCGTGGTCGCAGACCGTCCGGGCCGCGACGCGCTCCATGGCCAGCGAAATCCCCGGTGCGCTCGGCACGGCAATGGGGGAGTCGCTGCCGGTCGAGAACGAGATCGCCGGCTGGTGGCGGCTCGTCGGCGCCTGGCAGGGCCTGCTGCTCGGCTGCATCATCGTCGGGGTGGCCTGGCTCGGGGTGATCGTGGCGTTCGGCGTGTTCCACGCCGACTCGCACGTCCCGTCGCGGTTGTTCGACGATGTTTCGCTGCTGCCCTGGATCGGCATCATCATCGCGGCGATCCTGCTGCTGGGCTGGCTGACGGCATCGGGTTGCATGAACCTGGTGCGGGTGGCGGCCGAGCGTGAGCAGGAGCACGTCGAGGCGGCCATGCGCACCCGGCTGGCAGCGGTGGCCAGCGACATGGTGGTGGCGCCCGTCGAGCAGGAACTCTTCGAGTACGACCAGTTTGTCGAGGACCTGCGCGTGGCGGCCGGCCAGTCCCCGGTCACGGCCGGCCAGTCCTGAGCCCGTACTGACCTTGCGGCGCCGTGGCGGCCTAGCTGAGTCGCGGTCGGCCCTGAGCCCGTACTGACCTTGCGGCGTTCAGTTGTAATGTTGTAATCCAGGATTCTGGAGGACGGCATGATAGCTGACGCGTCACTCGACGGTTATTCGCAGATCGTTACGGCGGTGGCAGCCGCCCTGACGCCGAAGGTCGCCAGCCTGCGGGTGCCGCGGGAAGGGACGCGCGGCGGCGGGGAGAGCCTGGGCTCGGCCGTCGTCTACACCGGCGACGGGTTCCTGCTGACCAACGCGCATGTCGTCGGCCGGGCGCGCGGCGGGACGGCATTGTTCTCCGACGGGACGAGCGCCTCGTTCACCGTCGTGGGCGCTGACTCTCTTTCTGACCTCGCCGTCGTCCGGGCCGGCGGGCCGGCTCCGCCGCCGGTTGAGCTCGGCGAGGCTGATCAGCTCGTCGTCGGCCAGCTGGTGGTGGCTGTCGGGAGCCCGCTCGGGCTGGCGGGCTCAGTCACCGCGGGCGTGGTCAGCGCGCTGGGCCGCTCACTGCCGACCCGCAGCGGCGCGGCGGCCCGGCTGGTCGAGGACGTGATCCAGACGGATGCCGCGCTCAACCCGGGAAATTCCGGCGGAGCGCTGGCGGACGCGCATTCGCGCGTGGTCGGGATCAACACTGCCGTAGCCGGAGTCGGGCTGGGCCTGGCCGTGCCGGTCAACGCGACTACCAGGCGGATCATCAGCGCGCTGATGCGGGATGGCCGGGTCAGGCGCGCCTACCTCGGGCTCGTCACCGTGCCTGCGCCGCTCAGCGCGCAGTTGCGGGCGCGCTTCGGCCGGCCGAGCGGGCTCCGGGTAGCCGAGGTGGTCCCGGACGGGCCAGCAGCCAGGGCGGGCGTGCGGGCCGGGGACCTGCTTCTTGCCGCAGCTGATCACCCGGTGAGCGCCGCCCAGGACCTGCAACGGCTGATGTTCGACGACGCGATCGGCAAGCCGATGTCCATCACCGTGATGCGGAACGGCGCGCTGGTGGACGTGATCGCCGAGCCGTCAGAGCTGATCGCGGCGTAATCGCGGCCGCGCAGTTTCTCACATTACGGGCCTGCCGGGAATCGGTTGTCCACAGGACCGGCCCTGCCGCGCTGTCGTCCACAGGATGCGGCCGGCGCAGGCGGGGCCAGGCCCGGGTCAGCGAACTTGGTGAGCAGCCAGGCGGCGCGGTGCCGCCGGTGCCAGCGTGCGGGCGCGGCCGGCGTCCTGCCCGGCAGATTTCAGGAGGATAGCGATGTCCAATGACGCACAGGTGAGCCTGACTGGTTACGTGGCCACCCAGCCCAAGTACCGGACGGTGAGCAATGGCGCGGCGGTGGTGTCGATGCGAGTGGCCTGGACCACCCGCTACATCGACCGCGGAACAGGCGAGTGGGTCGACGGCAACACCTCGTATGTCACGGTGAGCTGCTGGCGGAAGCTGGCCGACAACGTGGCCCTGTGCCTCCGCAAGGGCGATCCCGTGGTGGTAAAGGGCCGCCTGTCCGTGCGGCCGTACGAGAAGGACGGCATACCCAGGATCGAGGTCGACGTCGACGCCAGCTCCGTCGGGCATGACCTGTCCCGTGGCGTGGCTCACTTCCAGCGGACCAAGCGGGCGCCCGGGGAGACCGCGGCCGATCAGCTGGGGACCGGGTTCACCGCAGGCGGCCTGCCGGGTGACGAGGACATGTACAGCAGCGGCAGCAGGCAGGATGCCGGCCGCGGCGGGACGGCCGGCGAGCCGGCACTGGCCGGCGCGGGCGCCGGGTCCGCGGATTTCGGCAGCGCCGACGACGGAACGGCGGGGCAGCCGGACGAGGACATCTTCGACGACAGCGCGATTGCCGCGCTGGCGGCGGAGCAAGGCCCGGTCTCGGCGCCCTTCTGAGCGTGGTCGCCTGAGGTCGGCTGACCCGCCCGCGGCTGCGGGCGGGTCAGCCACCCGCGGCCCGGCGGCGCTGGCCGTCCGAACCGCGCCCTCGCTGGCCCTACCCTTGAAGGCATGCCCGAGTACATCTATCAGATGCGCGCTGTGCGGAAGGCGCACGGCGACAAGGTCATCCTCGATGACGTGACCCTCGCGTTCCTGCCAGGAGCAAAGATCGGCGTCGTCGGCCCTAATGGCGCCGGCAAGTCCACGCTGCTGCGGCTGATGGCGGGAGTCGAGCATCCGTCGAACGGCGACGCCCAGCTGATGCCGGGCTTCACGGTCGGCATGCTCGACCAGGAGCCTGCGCTGGACAACAGCAAGACGGTTCTGGGCAACGTTGAGGATGGCGTCGCTGAGACCAAGGCGCTGCTCGAGCAGTACAACGAGATCGCCGAGAAGATGGCGACCGACTACTCCGACGCGCTGCTCGAGGACATGGGCAGGCTGCAGGAGCAGTTGGATCACCGGGATGCCTGGGACCTCGACAGCCAGCTTGAGCAGGCGATGGACGCGCTGCGCTGCCCGCCGCCCGATGCGGACGTGAGCGTGCTGTCCGGCGGGGAGCGCCGCCGGGTCGCACTGTGCAAGCTCCTGCTTCAGCAGCCCGACCTGCTGTTGCTGGACGAGCCGACCAACCACCTGGACGCCGAAAGCGTGCTCTGGCTTGAGCAGCACCTGGAGAAGTACCCGGGCACGGTGGTCGCGGTCACCCACGACAGGTACTTCCTGGACAATGTCGCCGGGTGGATTCTCGAGCTCGACCGCGGCCACGCCTATCCCTACGAGGGCAACTACTCGACGTACCTGGAGACCAAGGCAACGCGGATCAAGGTGGAGGGCCAGAAGGACGTCAAGCGCCGCAAGCGGCTGGAGGACGAACTCGAATGGGTGCGGTCCAGCCCGCGGGCGCGGCAGGCGAAGAGCCGCTCGCGGCTGCAGCGGTACGAGGAGATGGCCGCCGCAGCTGACCAGAACAGGAAGATGGACTTCGAGGAGATCCAGATCCCGCCGGGCCCCAGGCTGGGCAGCCTGGTCGTGGAAGTCACTGGTCTCGCAAAGGGCTTCGACGACCGGATGCTGATCGAGAACCTGAGCTTCACGCTGCCACCGAACGGCATCGTCGGCGTGATCGGGCCGAACGGGGTCGGCAAGACCACGTTGTTCAAGATGATCGTCGGGGAGGAGCAGCCGGACGCCGGCTCGATCAAGATCGGCGAAACGGTGCAGATTGCCTACGTCGACCAGTCGAGAGAGCGGATCGACCCGGACAAGAACGTCTGGCAGGCCATCTCCGACGGAGAGAGCTACATCAGGGCCGGCCGCATCGAGATCCCGAGCCGCGCGTACGTCGCCGCATTCGGCTTCAAAGGCGCCGACCAGCAGAAACCAGCCGGAATCCTGTCTGGCGGGGAGCGCAACAGGGTGAACCTGGCGCTCACGCTCAAGCAGGGCGGCAATCTCCTGCTGCTGGACGAGCCGACTAACGACCTGGACGTGGAGACCCTCTCCTCACTGGAGAACGCGCTGCTCGAGTTTCCCGGCTGCGCCGTGATCACCAGCCACGACCGCTGGTTCCTGGACCGGATCGCGACTCACATCCTGGCCTGGGAAGGCGGGGCCAGCTGGTTCTGGTTCGAGGGGAACTTCGAGGCATACGAGAAGAACAAGATTGACCGGCTGGGTGCCGAAGCGGCCAGGCCGCACCGCGTCACCTACCGGAAACTCACCAGGGGCTGAGCGCTGATCAGGGCTGAGCGCTGATCAGGCCGGGGCGAGGCCGAGATCGGGGCCGCGGCCGGCCTCCGATGGCTGGTTGACCAGGCTGTGAGCGGCCATCACCAGGTAGACCCACAGCTGGGCGTCATGCGCCTCGTCCAGCGCCAGCTCGTCCATAGCGGTGCGCATGTGGCGAAGCCAGGCGTCGCGTTCTGCCTCCCCGATCGCGAAATGCACGTGCCGCATCCGCAGCCGGGGGTGACCGCGCAGCTCGCTGTAGGTGCCCGGGCCGCCCCAGTACTGGATGAGGAAGAGCCGCAGGTGCTCCTCGGCAGGACCGAGGTCGCGGCTGGGATATACCGGGCGGAGTACCGGATCGCTCGCGACTTCCTGGTAGAACTTGCCCACCAGGCGGCGGAACGTCTCTTCGCCGCCCACTGCGTCATAGAGGCTGGGCTCTGCTGATTCGTTCATGGCTGGGCACCAGCGTATTACCTGACCCAGGCAGCGGCTGCGTCACGGTACGGCCGGGCCGTCTGCATCGTCCGGGCCATCGTGTGCCTGCCCGGAGTCCCTGGCCTCGCTTCCCGCCACGGCGGCATTTTCATCCCCGCCTGCCGCATCCAGCGCGGTCTTCAGCCGTTCCCACAGCTCCCTGGCCACCTCCCACTGACGCAGCGGGGCTGTCCTGGCGGCCAGCCGGAGGACGACCTCATCGGTGGATACCGCCTGCACGCCCCAGACCTCGGGCTCTTCGAGCATCACGCCATGCCAGTCCGGCTCCTGCCACATTCCCGCCGCCGTGTGCATCATGAGCTGGCGCACGTGCGGGATATCCCTGTCATAGGACACGGGAAAGTCGACGATAGCGCGGGCCCAGCCCTGGGACTCATTGCCGGCCTGGCTAATGGTGCCGTTGCGGATATGCCAGACCACGCCGTTCAGGTTCCGAACCCGGGTGACCCGGAGGCTGACCGCCTCTACCGTTCCGGTGACATCGCCCACAGCCACGACGTCGCCCACGCCGTACTGATCCTCCAGCAGCATGAAAATGCCCGACAGGAAGTCCTGCACCAGGTTCTGCGCGCCGAATCCCAGGGCAATGCCCAGCACTCCTGCACTCGGCGACCACCTGGGCAGGGCCGGCGAAGAAGACCTTCGTCAGCCCCGCCGCGATCGTGCTGTGCGAGATGTCCCAGATCAGCCGGCCCGCGATGCCGGGGTCAGGCTCGCAGGCAGCGCAAGCGTCCCCGCTGGCGGGCGGCCGGCGAGGCCGCTGGGGACGGTGAGAACGGCATGGAGCACGGCGGGGGCACGACGGGATCCTTTCGGCGGCCGGATTCCCCATCGTCGCCGGCGATGGCGCTGGTAGGCGGCCGATCCGGCTTTACGCCGAGGCAGAAAACGGCGGTATGCCAAAAGTC